>Ga0214223_1000001_pt1 | contig 188310 bp, 196 predicted proteins | sample TroBogypolimnion_4_FD_153061 | JGI IMG/M metagenome (GOLD analysis project Ga0214223, IMG submission 153061) | Freshwater microbial communities from Trout Bog Lake, WI - 27AUG2007 hypolimnion | ecosystem: Environmental > Aquatic > Freshwater > Lake > Hypolimnion/Profundal zone | place: Trout...
CCAGTACTACGGCGACAAATAATGTAATTAACATCGGTTTCCAACTAAACTTGGGTTTATTATTTATAGGATTCGGTTCGATTGACTTTGGCTCTTCGTTCATACTAATTCCTTTACGAAATTACGTTTAGTTTGTCTAATCAGATTGTATCATAAATATGTTTATGTTTAATCAAACAAAAACACTATGAACAAATCATAGTGCCTATGCTTGGCTCCGGCGACTGGACATCGCTCCGCTCCTCCGTTTGCTTACAAAAATATGTAAACACATTTTTGTTTCGCTGCACTACGCCGACCAGTAACTATCGCCAGCTCTGCTGACCAGTTACTGTTTCGGGACTAGTGTCATAGCCATAATAAATACCCCTCCTTTCGGAAGGGTGTTTATTATGGCTCCGGCGACTGGACTCGAACCAGTAACCTCGAAGTTAACAGCTTCTTGCTCCACCATTGAGCTACGCCGGAATACTTGAATATTATATCTCAATACCTCTTGAGAGACAACTAGGTTATTTAATAGCGAAAACTATTTTTTGCCAAACAATTTGCCAAAAAACCCGACAGGCTTTGGTGGTTCTGGTGCGGGTGCAGGTGCTGTCTGGAATGGTGCAGGATTTGAACCGTTCTCGGTTACTGGTGGTTGAAATGAGACTGGCTCTGTAGGAGGTGTTGGCTCAGTTGGAGGTGTTGAAACTGGTGGTTGCGAAAAACTATCAACCGAAGGTACTGCAGGTTCTGGGGTTGGGACCTCTGCTGCAGGTGGCTCAGACTGCATCGGTGGTTGCGCCGATGGTTGTGCTCCTGGAGTAAACCCTGGTTGTGTTACTTCTACGTTTTCTTCTGGTATATTTTCATCATTTGGTTGCATATATCCCCTTTTCTATTTGATTTTATGCTTAACTCTAATATATCAAAATAAACGCTAGAGGTATACTATTTAGCGATATTCTGTGTTTTTAAGTAATCAACCAGCCGCGTTTTCATGGCCAAATGTGCTCCCTCGATACCTAAAATCTTTAACGAACCGATCAGAACATACAGCTCATCGAGCGTTGCTTGGTCGTGCATTTTATCCAATTTATCAAACCGACTAGTAATAGCATTTATTACCCATTTTTCCTGCGATGGCGTAGGACCTTTGCGCATCGGCGCATCATCCAAATGAGTAGTAATCACCTCTAATGACCTGGCTGAATTATCTCGTTTTAATAAATAACCCTTAGTAATTAGTCCGTCAATATGAACCGCCACCGTCGAAACCGATTTGTATCCGAGTGCTCGCATAATTTCTCGGTAACTCGGACCGTAACCATGACCTTGGATAAATCCGTCAACAAAATTCAGAAGTTCCCTTTGCCGCTTGGTTGATCGCTCGTTCATTTTATTATTTTACCATTTCGACTTCGCCCAAGATTTTTGCCCATTTCCCATTTCCCATTTCCTAATCCCCAACCCCCTACCACAACTGCCGCCAATCCCCACCAGATAATAGATACCGTGTCATCAGCCCAAACTGGCAAAAAAAATCCGACTAGCGCAAGTCCGATACCACTGGCAAATACTCCCAGCGCCAACCAGTCTTTTCGCAGTTTCCATAATCTGGCCATAACCACTGCAAATATAGATACAAACAACGCCAGTCCTAACCAACCGGCTTCATGAGCAACAAACAGATATTGATTTTCTATTATCTCGGCATTTTTACCCAACAGTGAAGCACTGCCCGTACTGCCAATGCCAGCCCCTAACGGTTGACGTAAAACTTCAGAAAAACTGTTGTTGATTGAACTGATATGACCTTCGTTAGAATTTACGTTACTACCGCCATTCGGGTTTTCGTGCAAAACGATATTAGAGATAAACGAGGTGTTGCGTACCATAAATAATCCACCAGCCGCTATAACAAACAAAGCTCCTACTGCCGCCCACATTTTTGGGGTTATTTTTTGCCACAGCGTTACGGATAACACGATTGCAATGGCAATAGCTGTTCCGATTTGAGCACTGCGTGAATAACTGGCCCACAACGAAACAATCGCTCCAATCGTAAGGATTACAAAAATCGTCTGGGGCCACTTTTTTTTATCTACTTTTTTCTTGACAGCCCAAGCCGCTAGAAGAGTTAAAACTATACCGGCATATGCACCCAGCGGATTCGGCCCACGAAGCGTACTGTTTATCCGAACAAAGGCTTGGTTTTTATCGATAGTAAGATACGGACTAATTGTATTAAGGTTATAGCCAATATATTTCAAAATGTTGTGGGGCAAAATGAAAACTTGGAGTAATGCGAAACACAGAACGACCAGCGCACCACCGATTCCAATCTTGATAAACATTTTCCGATAACCCGGATACAGCGTAATTGCGATATAAACCAGTGCAAAATACAGTACAAACCGTAAATCAATCGCCAATCCGGCAACGCTGGCAGACAGTCCTTGATTCATTAATAACATTAATAACAGATGTAATAATGCGTACCCTGCAATTACTAAAATTATCGGGTCTTTCATTATTTTCTTCATCTGACCCGATTTGTACATCAAATATAGTGCCAGCAGCCCAGCAACCAACATCAGTATTTCTTTCCAAGATTTTATTAGCAAATCATAGTTCGGCCAAACCGTGCCAAGCGCAACAGACAGCGGAGCGTGAAAAACAATCCCTGCAAAGATAACAGCCAAAATACCAACGTAAATCCTCCCAACTAACTTGGGTTTTTCAAATTTTTGCTTTTTCCCATCTACCATTTACCAAATACCACCTACCAATTAATTTCATCTACCACCTACTATATACCATCTACCAACCCCCTACATGTTATAATTGGGTTACTTATGATAGGTAGAAACACCAAATTTTACAGCTTGATTTTAATACTAGCCGACATTTTTACAATTTTAGTATCATTTTTACTAGCATATATAATACGCGTCAGGTTAGACCATCGCCCGCTGTTATCTACGGTTTATGGCGTTGATTATTTGCATGCATTTTTACTTATCATTCCGATTTGGATTATTATTTTTGCAGCACTAGGCCTTTACAAATCCAGCACCTACAATAGGCGTCTGGTTGAATGGTCGAAAATTGCAATCGGTTCGTTTATCGGTATCTTGTTAATCATCGGCTGGCAATATGTAAGCCTTAAAACCATTTTGCCCGCCCGATTAGTTGCAGTATATGGGCTGATTGCCGCTTTTGTTTTGATTGTAACTGAACGCGAAATATTACGGCTAATTAGAGGCCTTATGTTTAGGTATGGAAAGGGCGTCAGTCGAGTTCTGTTAATCGGGGCGTCTGGTGCTACCAGTGATATCGCTATAAATCTAGCAAATACGGCAAAAAGTGGCTACCATATTATCGCTATCGCCGGGCCTAAAAAAATCGTGCCAGACGAACTAAAAGTTAAACATTACTCTTCAGCCGAAGAGGCCTTGAAAGATATTGAAACTAACAATATTTCCGCAATTATCCAGACAGATTTGTACGATTCTGCTGAACGCAATCAGCAAATTTTAGGGGCAGCTCAATCTCATCACATCAGCTATAATTTCATTCCCGGTGAAGCCGAGTTTTATTCGGGTAAAAACACAATTGACGTATTTTTAGGTTATCCAATGATATCCGTCTATCAAACTCCGTTAATCGGTTGGGGAGCGATTGCCAAACGCATTTTTGATTTAGTAGTTGGCTCCCTGTTAACAATCATTCTATCCCCAGTCTTATTAATTATTTATGTAATTATGAAGGTAACCGACCCGGGTCCGGCATTATTTATCGGCCCACGCCTTAGCCGATTTTCTGAACCGATTAAATTAATCAAGTTTCGTACGATGAAACATTTGCCGGGCTATGATCAAAAGGACGCCGCTGAAGAATTCCGTGCAATGGGTCGAAACGACCTAGCGCTTGAATACGAAAAAAATCGCAAAGTCGAAAACGATCCGCGGATAACCAAATTTGGAAGTTTTTTGCGAAAAACCTCACTCGACGAACTGCCGCAAATATTTAACGTCCTACGTGGAGATTTAAGTCTAGTCGGACCGCGGCCGATTTTGCCCCAAGAATCAAAACTTATTAAAGGCCGTGCATCACTGCTTCACAGTGTCAAATCCGGTATGACGGGTATATGGCAGGTATCAGGACGAAGCGAATTAACATTTGATGAACGAATCGAACTTGAACTTTATTACGCTCAAAACTGGACATTTTGGTTGGATATAAAAATCTTGTTCAAAACAATTGGAGTCGTACTTCATAAAAAAGGCGCAAAATAAATATGGACCGAATTCGCCTTACTTGTGTTCGACATGGTGAAACCCGTCATAATATCGATGATATGGTCCAGGGTTGGATTGGTTCGGAATTAACAAATAAAGGGCACGAGCAAGCCCAAGAATTTGCAAAAAACTACAGAGAAACTCCCCAGGCAATCTTTTATTCCGACCTTAACCGAACAAAGCAAACTGTGGCTGCATTGATCGATAAATTCCCTGACGTCCCTGTATTTGCTGATTGGCGATTACGCGAACGTTCATTTGGATCATTAGAGGGTACCTCAAGTAAAAATATTGATTGGGAAGCATTTTTTGATGTATCTCCGGACGAAAGCCATTTGGGTGTAGAGCCGGAAGCGCATTTACATGAACGTGTAAAATCTTTTATGCGCGACATGGCTCTTTTTGACATATCACACGCAGTAGTTGTAACTCATGGTGGTATTTTAAATAGAATAAAATATATATTAGACCCCAACCACAACTTTAGAAAACACGCGAACACTGAATCGTTTGACATCGAATATTCTTTTGACAACCCCAGGTTAAAACCCGAACCGATACCAAAATGGAGTTATAAATGCCTAGTACAATAACCAACAATAACAACCCAAAGATTGTTATTGTACACGATTGGCTGACTAATATGGGCGGCGCTGAAAATGTAGTTCTGGCTATGCACGATGCTTTTCCGGACGCTCCGATTTATACATCAACATATACGCCCGAAAAAATGCCAGCTTTTAAAAACCTAGACGTCCGAACAACTTATTTACAAAAATTGCCGGGACCACTGCGTAAACTGCACAAATTCTTTCCGATGTTGCGCGTTAATGCCTTTAAAAAACTGGATTTATCCGAATTTGACATTATTCTCAGCAGTGCCAGCGCTGAATCAAAGCAAGTTCAAAAAACGCGCGAAGACCAAATTCACATCTGTTATTGTCACACTCCGATTCGATATTACTGGAGTCATTACGCTGAATACAAAAAAGACCCGGGCTTTGGCAGATTAAATTGGGCCGTTCGGTTGGCGATGCCTTTGATGGTTCCAAGACTTAAAAAAGCTGACTACATGTCGGCTCAAAAAGTCGACGTATTTGTTGCCAACAGTACCGAAACTCAAAAACGAATCGAAAAATATTATGACAAACCATCAATCATCATCCACCCGCCAGTCGATGTTGATAGGTTCGAACCTGCCCGAATACGTGGTGATTATTATGTGGCGCTTGGTCGCCAAGTCCCGTACAAACGAATCGATTTGGCGGTTGCAGCTGCAACCAAACTATCAGTCCCGTTGTATGTTTATGGCAACGGCAGCGAACACCAGCGGTTAATCGATATGGCTGGACCAACCGTTATATTTTATACAGACCGATTTGGTGATGCCTCTGATGACGACGTAACAACCGCCTTAAATAGCGCCCGCGGCTACATTTTCCCTGCCGAAGAAGATTTTGGTATTGTTTCGGTCGAAGCACTGGCCGCTGGTGCACCGGTTATCGCCTACGGCAAAGGTGGCGCACTAGATATAGTCCAAGACGGTGAAAGCGGCGTACTTTTCGACAAACAATCAGTTGAATCTGTAGTTGACGCCATTAAACGTGCTGAAAAAATTGAATTCCTGCCTGGCACGCTACGTCGTAAAGCCAAACGCTTTGATAAAAGTTTATTCATTACTAAAATCAGGAAGGTGGTAGGTAGTAGTTGGTAGTTAGTAGATAGTAAAAAGAAATAATGTTATTGTGCGCGTTGCGCACACCACCTACTACCTACCATATACCATCTACCAACTATTCTACCGTAACGCTCTTCGCCAAATTGCGTGGTTGGTCAACGTCGTTGCCGCGTGCAACCGCAACATAATAGGCAAATAGTTGTTGAACTACATTGATTAACACCGGCGCTAAAATATCCAGTTTAGTATTAATTCGGATTATTTCTTCGGCTTTAATGGCTTTTTTGCTATTGGTGATGACAAAAATATGTCCACCCCTGGCGTTAACTTCTTCTAATGTGCTGAGGCTTTTATCAAACAGCCAGTTATCAATCAAAAGCGCCACTTCAAAGAATGTATTGTCGATTAATGCAATCGGACCGTGTTTTAACTCGCCGGCGGCATAACCTTCGGCTTGAATATACGAAATTTCTTTTAATTTCAATGCACCTTCCATTGCAACTGGATACAGTGTGTCTCGTCCGAAATAAAGCGCGTGTTCGTACTGCGCGTAGCGCTTGGCAATTTTTTCGATTTTTTCTTTGTCCTTAGAAACAATTTTTTCAATTTCATCGGGTAATTTTGCCAACTCTTCGATATATTTTGACACTTCTTGTATGTCAGCACCTTTGGCTTGAGCCAGCTGAATGCCAAAAATAGTTAGTGCTGCGACTTGTGATGTAAAGGCCTTGGTTGAGGCTACGGATATTTCCGGACCGGCGTGAACATAAACACCGCCGTCGACTTCGCGCGCAATCGTCGATCCGACAGCATTAATAACTCCAAGTGTTTTTATGCCTCGTCGTTTTATCTCGCGTAGGCAAGCCAATGTGTCAGCAGTTTCACCTGACTGCGAAATAACCAACGCGACTGTGTTACCAGGTAAATGAAACGACCTATAACGAAATTCTGATGCCGCAACTACGTCAATTGTCAGCCCATCAACCAATTGCTCTAAATAATACATTCCCAAAAGTCCGGCGTAATAGGCGGTTCCACAACCAATAATAACGATATGTTCAATGTTTCTTAGTTCGTTCGGGCTTAAATTTAGCCCGCCCAGATTCGCCGTTTTATCTTTTAAGTTTATCCGCCCACTGAGGGTCGAGCGAAGCGTCGACGGCTGTTCACAAATTTCCTTTAACAAAAAATGGTCATAGCCTTGTTTTTGAATCGCTTGCATGTCAGTTTCAATAATTTCAACCTTGGCAGAAATCGGTTGTGCTGACATATCCCTCAGTTCTACGCCATCACCACGACAAATTGCCATTTCGCCGTCATTCAAATAAATCGCCTTGTCGGTAAACCCGATTAGGGCAGATGCGTCACTGGCAACATACGTTTCGCCGTCGTCAACACCGATAATCAATGGACTGCCGGACCTAGCCACAACAATTTCATCCGGGTTACGCACCGAAATAACCGCAATGCCGTATGTGCCGACAACCAGTTTTAATGCTTGGTTGACAGCATCCGCCAAGGTGGTATTTTGGTCATAAAGCGAATCAATTAGTGCCGCTAAAACCTCGGTATCCGTATCATTAATAAATTTATGGTTTTTTAGTTCAGCCTTCAGTTCTTTGTAATTTTCGATAATACCGTTATGAACCAAATAGATATCGCCGGCTTTGTGCGGATGAGCATTTTTTTCGGACGGCTCACCATGAGTTGCCCACCTAGTGTGGCCAATCCCGATTTTGTCGGTTGAGGGTTTTTTGTCGGTTAGTGATTCTAACTTCGAAACTTTTCCCTTGGCGCGTAGCAGTGTCGCTTTGTTATCTGGGCTTATCGTTACGATCCCAGCCGAATCATATCCGCGATATTCCAACCTATGCAACCCGCTGATAAGGTAATTCTTTGCCTGTTTTTCACCGACGCATCCGACTATTCCGCACATTTTTATCCTTACTTTTTAATTTCTGAAAGAAGTGGAGTCAAAAGTTTTACTAATTGACTCTCATCACCATTATACGCCCTGATACATGCCTTAATTGCCTGGCCAGGGTCCAACAGATCCCAGGCAACATGACGCCCTCTGCGCTGCGCCAACAGCGAGAAAAATACTCTTTCAGCCCGCCCATTGCCTTCACGAAACGGATGCAATAAATTAACTTCGGAATAATAATGGGCGAAACGCATGATATATTTTTTATCATCCAAATTATCCAAATACTTTTCCGATTTGAACTCTTTAAACAAATTGTCCGCAGCCTGCACCAGATACTCTATCGGCGCAAATCGGGTTTTGTCTTTGGCCATTTCGACAGTGCGCAGTTTTCCGGCCCAATCATAAATACTAGCAAACAGACGCTTGTGAATCGCCTGTAAATGTTCCAAATCAAAATTTCCCGGTATCGGATGCTCGATTAGGGTGGCAATGACCGCCACGGTAATTTCGGCCTCAACTTGGTTTAATGTCGCTACGTCCTTAACATCGAATAGATTCCTTAGTATCCCCGTTTTTGGGTCTATATAAGGATCATTTTCTAGCTTATAAGCCATAATCTATTATCTGTTGGAACGCGCTAAAATCGATTCGACTTCGCTCATAACACTTTCGTGTAATTGGCTAGCCGATATTTTCCCTGATGAATAATTTCGCAAATGTCTGCTGGTGCTGGCAGTGGGTCGCAAGCCCTCGCAGCGGATAGAGCCTATAGCTGCCCTAGTGGCCTGTGCACGACCGTTGTTTGCGGTGTTTTGTTTTTTCATGCTCGTACTATTATACTATAAAACCTTCTTAATTTCAATCATTTTAGCCGGGACGTAAATTTACTTTGTCTTCATTTTCTTAATTTCTAGCTCTTACATACGTAGTATATATAAAGGTAGAGTAAAAGGTGAAAATTCACTACTGTTACAAACGCCTATTTTACCTCCAATGCATTGGAAGTAAATCTTATCGAACAATGCTCTTAATCGTCGATAATATCATAAACCTGCTGTTCACTTGTAATACCCAAATCAGACCCCTTTTTATTGGTGTCGTCTAGTATTGTCTCAAGTGCTTCTTCTGTTTTCATTTGTTGTATACCATATTTCCTAACCCCACATACTGACAAACAGTGTTGCAGCTATAGCCTAAATAATATCTGACAGGCGCTTAATTGCTAGCCTATCAACCTCGTTATTATCATAGTTGCTAATATGGGTTGCAATAGCAAGAAAAGTAATTGTCTCACCACTCACAGAAAACCACATACGTGGCCACTGGTTTGGTTTCAAACCACTTTTGGGCACCAGGACTTCGACTTTCCATAACTCCCAAATATTATTGCCGTGTACGCGATGAATTTTCCCTGGAGCTATAACTTCTTCTGGTCGCAATGGGTTAAATTGCACCGCAAGCAGCTTTTTTACTCTTGCAACGCCGTCTTCGACTTGTGGATGTTTACCACAAATTTTCTTTAATTCTTTTGCGAAGCTATCATGCTCTTGCCATAACATCGCTAAAATCAGTCCCTCTATAAAAAGCTAGTTCATACACTATTTCGTCATTTGGATCAGTCCCAATATATGGGGCTTCGGCATGTGTTAAATCTTCAAGTTGTTTACCATTTAACTTCCCGTACCTATCGATTACATGCTTTAGAATCTTGATGTCATCATCGTCAAAAACTGACATGTCTGGTTTCTTTTTTGAACAGTAAATAGCTGACGGTAAATAACCATTACTGCCTTCGACTTCTTTAACACCTATACTGCCTGCTTTGTGCATCTTATTTAAGATTGCGGCATAGCGCTCTGGAACGGGACCCATTTTCCAAGCTTTATAGGTGTCGCCCGTGATACTTTTGGATGATTCTTTATATTCATAACGATCAAAATCTACATAATACAGTAGTTTGGCAAGTTTTTTCTTACCCTGAAGTGAACCGCCTAATGCGTCACACAAATAAAGAATTGTGTTTTCGTATTTCTTAGTATCCAGTTTAGTCATATTTAAATTATACAACATTAGACTCCCCTAGGACAGTTTGGCCCGAATAGCCACCAAACAGTATCCTCAAACCGTTACATTTTGTAACGGTTGCGATTGATTGATCTGTCATAATTGCCTCTCTTTTCTATATCATGATTATATCACGGAATAGTAAACCGCTAATCTAATTCTAAGCTTGTTATAATGTTTTCTAGAATAAGTTCCCCGAGGATTCTATTTCCCATTTCCCACACCCCATTACCCATATACCATCTACCACCTACTACCTACCAACTACCAGAAACTACGAATGTAGTTTCTTTGCCACTTCGCCCGTTCGGTGACTGACGTCTTTTCGGGATATTAATATACCATCAGGTGTATTTACAACTACAATGTTATCCAGTCCAATCACAGCAACCGGCTTGTCGTCCTCTTCATTTCTGACAAACACGTTTTCAACATCAATGGCGTGTATGTTTTCACCGTAAAAGTAATTGCCTTTTTCGTCCTGTGGCACGACATCGTGCAAATCTTTGAATGATCCGATGTCCATCCAATCGAAACTGGCGGCTACGACCGCTAGGCTTTTGGCTTTTTCAATCAGGGCGATATCAATTACTTGGCTGTCGAACGACAGATATGCGTCATTATATTCTCTACTACCGACTTTTTGTATTTTTTCTAATTTTTCAAAGTGTTTCTGCAAATCTGGGGCAGACAACTTCATCTCGTCCAGAAAAGTATTGACCGAACCGACAAAATAACCGCAGTTCCACAAATAGTTTCCGGATTCCATATAGTGTTTGGCTGTTTCAAAGTCAGGTTTTTCCTTGAACGATTTGACGTTAAAAACACCTTTACCGGCGCTTATTACACTGTTACGTTCGATATATCCAAATCCGGTTGATGGGAAAGTTGGTTCGATGCCAATTAGTGTAATTTGGTCATTATCGACTGATACTTTTGCAGCAGCCGAAAATGAACGGGCGAATCCGCCAATGTCGCGGATATGGTGGTCGGAATGAATAAAAGCAATAGGCTCATCATGGTCATGGTTTCTGGCAATGACATCCAGTGCAAAAATGATACAATGTGCCGTGCCGCGCCTTCCGGGCTCGATTAAAAATGCAGATTCAGGTAGTTCGGGTAATTGTCCGCGGACCAAATCCGAATGACCAGCTTCGGTAACGACATATACTGTATCGCTGACCTTTGATGCGCGGTCATATGCCGTTTGCAATAATGTACGTTTGCCTGTTAGTTTCAACAGATGTTTTGGATATTTGGGTGTTGATAGTGGCCAAAGGCGAGTGCCTGACCCACCGGCGATAATAACTGTAATCATTGTCCTATTATAACCCATTCCCTATTCCCCACCACATACCATTTGCTACCTTCCATTCCCTCATTTCCATCCCACCATATACCATTTACCACCTACCAACTACCATTTGCCGTGTTATACTAAAGTCGATGGATAAAAAATCGCAAATCACTATCCTGAGCGGAAGAAAAGCTCAGGCATTCGAAGAAAGCGTCATAGATTACCTTAAAAAAAGACAAAAAATAGAAGTCAAAAAAGTAGATTTTGACGTTTCAAACTTTCGAAACGGCGAGCTGAATATTAAACTTACAGGTTCAGTCCGTGGTTATAACTCGGTTATCTTTCAACAATTTTCACAACCCGGTAATGAAATGCACGAAGAACTGTTCGAGCTGTTCCTGTTGGAAGACACTATCAGCCGATCTGCCGCCAACAGTATTATCCTTTGCTTGCCCTACATTCCATACCTCCGCCAAGACCGCAAGGCCGAAGGGCGCGAACCAATCTCTGCCAGAACTTTATTCGATTTGCTAGGCACCGCGGCAGCCGGTAAACTAACCAGAATTGTAACTTTTGATATGCATAACTCGGCTGAACAAGGTTTTGTTAACTTCCCAATCGATAACTTGCCTGCCGAACCACTTTTTGCGAAGTATTTTGCATCTAAAAAATGGTTCAATCCAAATACGACTACGGTTTTGGCGCCGGATGTTGGCGGAGCAAAGCGCGCCGAAGAATTCGCAACCAGTTTGGGGCTTTTTGATGGTATCGCAATAATGCATAAAAAGCGGAAAAAGGGTCAAATGGCCGAAGCTAAAACGATTATAGGTGACGTTGATGGTAAGGATGTAATTATTATTGATGACATTATTGATTCTGGCGGAACAATTATTGCCAGTGTTGATATGTTGAAAGCCAGTGGTGCACGCAGTATCAACGTCGCGGCTACTCACGGTATTTTCTCGGCTGACGCGGTTAAGAACTTCGCCTCGTCCGGTATTAACGTTATTACGACCGACAGCATCCCACGCGATAAAAAGTTCATTACTGATAACAAATGGCTGACTGTACTGTCGATTGCAGAATATACTGCAGAAGTAATATATGAAAATGAAATTGGTGGTTCGGTCAGCGAAATAATCAAAGAGAAGTCAAAACTAAGATGAATATTCTAATCACTGGTGGTGCAGGCTATATTGGTTCTCATACAATTATCGAGCTTCTAAAAAGTAGCCACAGTTTAGTAGTCGTTGATAACCTGTCCAATAGTAGCCGAGAATCTCTCCTTCGAGTTGAGAAAATAACAAAATCAAAAATACCTTTTTATAAAGCCGATGTTCGCGATAACAGTGCGTTGGAAAAAGTATTTAGTGAAAACCATTTTGACGCCGTGATACACTTTGCCGGGCTGAAGTCTGTTGGTGAATCAGTTTCACATCCAATTGAGTATTACGATAACAACATTGGTTCAACACTTGTATTGCTTGAAAAAATGAATAAATACGGTGTGAAAAAATTGGTTTTCAGCTCATCCGCAACTGTTTATGGCGCACCATCAGAGTTGCCACTCAAAGAGACCAGTCGAATTGGGGTCGGCATCACAAACCCATACGGTCAAACAAAATATATGATTGAACAAATTCTTCGCGACGTGAGCGTTTCTGACAAAAGTTTGGAGATTACAATACTAAGATATTTTAACCCTGTTGGCGCTCATGAAAGTGGTTTAATTGGTGAGGACCCAAATGATATCCCGAATAACCTAATGCCCTACATATCCCAGGTTGCTGTTGGCAAGTTGGAAAAAGTTGGCGTCTTTGGCAACGACTATGACACGCCGGATGGCACTGGTGTTCGTGACTATATTCACGTTGTCGACTTAGCAAAGGGTCATGTTGCCGCATTGAAATATATATCGCCTGGCGTTGCTACATACAATTTGGGAACTGGTAAGGGCGTGTCGGTTTTAGAATTGATTACTGCGTTCGGGAAAGCAGCCGGAAAAGAAATTCCCTATCGAATTTTGCCTCGACGCGATGGTGATATCGCATCTTGCTATGCAACTTCTGGAAAAGCGAACGACGAACTCAACTGGTCCGCCGAAAAGACTATCGACGAAGCCTGCATTGATTCGTGGCGATGGCAGTCAAATAACCCTAATGGATATAGTATTAACTATGAAAAATAATACTTGTAGTTAGCTAGTTCTGGCAAATATGATACGATTCAAAAGTAAAAAGTTCCAAACAACGACCAATGCCATACAAACCAACTTTGCGATAAATGGAGGTATGCCGACAGTATTCACTTGGAACGCTATGAGGATAGATGTCAGTAATACGTTTATTAGAGCAAGGCTACTGTAGGCAATGAGTTGGCGTTTTGGGCTATGCTTGTGCTCACCACTAAATGTCCATACCCTATGTAATGAAAAACTATATAATAACCCTATAATAAAACTGATGACATTTGAAACAACAACATTAGCTAACACCATATTCAACAGTATGAAACTAATATATTCAAAAAAAGCGCTACTACCGCCTATTAATAGATAGCGGACTTTTTTATCAGAAAGAAGCTTTTCAAATTTATTTATCATATCCGTCCGAGCTATCTGCCACTATGTACTCTGGGCGAGACTTAGTCTGCATGAACGTACGCCCCAGATACTCGCCTATTAGGCCCAACAGCAAGAACTGGGTACCCTGAAGAAAAACTAATAACACAACAAGCGAAAGCCACCCTGGCACCGACCCACCCGTTATTGCAACAACAATTGCGTATATCACGTAAATAATACTGGCAATAAATGCGATTGACGCAAAAGAAAATGCCAATCTTAGTGGTTTAAGACTAAATTGAGTGACTCCTGTACCAGCAAGCGCAAGCATCTTTTTCACAGTGTAATTACTTTTGCCGCTAAACCTTTTGGCTGGTTTATATGGAATGCCGATCTGTTTGAACCCCATCCAACTTATATACCCCCTTAAGAAAATATTTGATTCACTCTGGGCGTTGATAACATCAATAACTTTACGATCGAGTAGGCGAAAATCTGCCGCACCCTCTTCAATTTTTAAACCTGACAAGAAATTAACTACCCTGTAGAACCACGTGGATGTGGTCCTTTTTAATAAACCTGTGTCTGACGTGTCTTTGCGAATGGTATAAACAACATCGTAGCCATCATTTCTCCATTTAGAGATCAATTCTGGCAACATGGACGGTGGGTGCTGTAAATCAGCGTCCATACTTACAACTGCATTACCTTTTGCCGCTTTAAGGCCAGCTCTTAATGCCGCCTGGTGACCAAAATTACGTGAGAATGAAACATACTTAACTTTCTCGTTATTACTGGCAAGTTTTTTTATTTTTTCAAGACTGTTATCAACACTTCCATCATTTACAAAAATAATTTCAAAATCATCTTTTTTTAGAACATCTGTTATCTCTTTCGCCAGTTTATCGACATTACCAGATTCGTTGTACGTTGGAACAACAATTGAAATATTAGGCATTCTTATCTCCATATTAGTTGCAAAACTATATACCAATGATAGCAGATATTTAAGAAACGCGTCTCAATGGTAAGTTACTGCTAATACTAACCTTTAATATGATAAACTTAGGCTATCTTAAAATGTAAATTGATTTGTTTTATGGATTAAGTTATATGAATATATTAAATAAATTCACCCTTTCAATACGTAGCAGACTAAAATATCCGAAGCCAATTGTATTATGGGCACTCATTATTATTCTGGGGCTGTTAATAATATCTGTGATTTCGCTGGGTATATATATTCGCCCAATGGCAGACGATTTACAATTTATGCGTGCCACAAGTATGCTTGGTCTGAAGGATAACCTATGGTTATTTTCCTTAAACGGCAGAGTGGTTAGCCTATGTATATACTTAATCGGCTATATGACACCTCATTTCTTATCTATAGTCCCTCTAATCAGTTACACGATAGTCGGCGTAGGCGTATACAAGTTTTTGTCAAGTGTATTAACAAAAACTTTTGACAATCGTAATCAGATAATTTTAGTGTTTACGCTAATGATCCTAGTAGGTGTCACAGTAGCCAGCCCGATATATTCCTCAGCTTTTTGGTTCTCTGCGGCCCCTGTACATTGCTGGTCCTACGGTCTGTTATTAGTGGTTATCAGCTATCTAGTTCGCGCCTATAGGAACAACTCGGCCTGGTCCTGGAGCCCAATAAACATATCAAAATTTATAATATTGCCATTGCTAACCAGCATGATGTTCGAATCTGTTTCGGTTATTATTATAGTCGCAAGCCTTATCAGCATCTTGGCTTTGATAAAAATCAAGAAAAGTAAAAAATACTCTCGCTCTTTATTTTCATTGGCTTCTGGCATAACAGGTTTCTTGGTTTTCTACCTATCAGCTGGCTCAACCGGCAGGAGAAACTCGGTCGTAGCTGGTATGATTCCAAGACTAAGTAAATTACCTATCTCCATATTAAAAACTAGCGCTCATCTGGACCTTCATAGCATTTGCTTAGCAATCATTACTATTATGGCAGTCTCACTGTTATCTTTGTGGATAATACAAAAACAATCCATTCCATACTGGAAAAACACATTAATCATATCTACAGCTTGCGGAATTATAGCTTATCTTATTAATTACTCCCTGACGTTTATGGGTGGTTACGATATATTCCCGCAACGATCATACTTCTTATCCGTATTGATAATATTCATCTTATGTGTAATATCGGGGATACTATTAGGACAGCTGGTTAAGGTGTTAGCCCCATTCCAAAAAGGATTTGCAATAGGTACAATGCTGACAATAATTTTCATTGGCTTGATTGGAGCAAAATTATTTATTCCTAATGTTTTATCGCTAAGCAATACAATTATTACACATGCTACCCAATGGGATGAAAGAGACAAATCTATTATTAAACAAATCAGAAATGGATCCTGCCCAATATTGGGTTACAGCCTGCCGATAAAAGGCGTTGATGATATCCAACCGAGCGACGGAATATGGCTAAATGATATTACTATGCAATATTATTCGTCAGTGAATAATAACCATTGGAATAACTGCACTATCCGAGCTATTCAGTAATAATTACCTTAAACCACTTTTTTCGTATATAATTTAATGATTAAATATGACATCCTTTTATTTTTACATGCACCAGATATACGCTTACATTAAAAAAGCCTTGAGCGTCAAGTGGATATTTGTTCTTGTAATATCCATCCCCATTTTGATTTTCTTTTTTCAATACGTCGTAACCGGCAACAGGCTACTTGGGGGCGATTTTGATTATTACGCACAAATGTACGAAGCGTTTCGTATTAGCGTGCTGAGGTTTGGTCAGTTTCCACTTTGGAACCCGTGGATGTCGGGTGGTTTGCCTCTTTTCGCAAACCCTCAATTCGGCCTCGTCAGTATACAGTCTTTGCTATGTTTAATGTTTGGCACTATATACGGGCTTAAGCTCGCCTATATCTCATATGCCATTGCGGGTTTTTGGGGGATGTACTATCTAGGCAGAAAAGTAATTAAGGCAGACACATTACGCTCAACATTGATAGCTTACATATGGATATTCAGTGGGTTTTTCGCAGGGCACAATATATCGCATTTTACTTTTGCATTGTTTTTCTTGATGCCCTGGATATTTGTATTGATATACAACCGCAAAAAAAAATTCGCTTGGTTATGGCTTGCTCTGCTTGAATCGCTCATAATACTCAGTTCAATCCACTATGCATTCATCATGACGACAGTAGCGGCAGCAATATACTTTTTAGTCAGTTTGCTAAGCCTAAAATTGGACAGGAAACAACTATCGGTAATATTTAAGCTAAAGAAATCTGATTTGGTATTTGTCCTAAAATCTGTCTCCTTAATAGTCTTACTCTGTGCATACAGATTTATTCTGGCTTTTCAGTACACATCGGCAAACTCACGTATTGTCGATACGGCGCACATGACTACTAAGCCAGATGTGATATTTCAGGCGATATTCTTGCCCATAGGGAACATTCTCAATATCCCAAGAAACATTCAGTGGAGTTGGGGTGAATATTCAATGTACATTGGAGTTGGAGCAGGTATAGCATTATTGGTATGCCTTATTATGATAGCGAGGAAAGTATTTACAAGGTCAAAAGACGAACTGTATTCTAAAAAGAATTTAGTACTACCTATACTTATTGTTGGTCTTGTCGGCCTTGTTCTAGCTGTTGGTGATTTCGGGAAGTATTCACCGTACCATATTCTTCATATTCTACCGGGTATATCACAGACTAGAGTACCTAGCAGATGGCTTATCATGACATCATTCGCTATATTAGTATTTCTACTGTCTTGGAAATCAAACAGAAAAATCATAAACTTACTACTACTTCTGAGTGTAATAGAGCTATTCTTAACCTTCGGTCCCCCGAACGTAGCTGGTCGTGATCAAATATCACTCCCAAACAATATAAAATTTTCGCAAACTTTTACTCAATATGATAATGGGCACAAGCATTTGGATTTAGGGAGTAATATTCAACACTCTTACTTTTATTCAACAGCACGGGATGTCGGACAAGTCTATGCTGATGACTCTGTGGTTGACACTCTCGATGGAGTCTACAACACTTCTAAGTGTGGCCTGAACATCAACAAGCATTGTTCCCTCGTATTATCTGGGAATGCATATGTAACTTATTGGTCACCAAATAAAATTATCATTCATAGGAGTAAAGCGGGTCAGATTGAATTAAATATGAACGTTCAAGACGGCTGGAGAGTAAATAATAAATATATATACGCAAGTAATCATAATGTTGACCCTAATGAATTATTTGCTATCCCTGATAATGGAGCACAATCATACACACTTGAATACGCCCCAAAATTTTCACCCTCTTGGATTCTTTGGAAAATCTAATAACTACAAATTTTTGCAATAAATATGATATAATACGCATATATTAAAGTAAAAATAAAAATATTGTTATGAGAGTAAAAAGTCTAAAAAAATCGGCAACACTCAAAAAACCTTTAATAATTGGATTTACGGTTTTGTTTTTAATTGCAGTGCCATTTGTTTATGTATACGCGTTCAATGGCAATTTATTTGGCTGGAAGATAGATAAAAATTCTAGTTCCGATAAGAATACTTCAGTTGATTATGGTCCGGCAACATCAGAACAACAAAAGGCCGGCTCTGCAACAAAGTCTGGTTCGACTGATATTCCGCCCAAACCTACGACCATCCCCGGTAGTACCCTGAAAAACGTAGAGTTATTAATTACATCCGCAAATCAGGATCAGAGTGGCTCACCGCTTCACGTCGGCACACAGATAAGTGCTGTTGTAGACACTGGGACATGTTCTCTCACACTAACGAAAGCAGGAGAGACAACTGTAACAAAAACAGCTGGAGCACAGGCCCTTGCTAGCACTTCAACCTGTCAGGGGTTTGATATACCTTCTTCAGAGCTTTCCGTCGGTACGTGGCATATTCTTCTGGGATATTCTAGCTCTACACTAACCGGCTCTGCAACTAAAGATGTGGTGATAAAATAGGGATATGGTAGCCAAGATGAACTCGATTGCAAAATCAATAGAAAACAGGGGTTCAATTATTTTGGTGGCTTTGACGCTCATTTTTTTATTAGCATTAGGTATTAACAACGTTAGCCACGCCACTGCCGTAGTTGGCTTTGATGCTGGCCGTATAATTGATGATTCAATATTTACTAATATTAATTCGATGAACGTCGATCAGATTCAGACATTCCTAAACAGCAAAGTGTCTAATTGCGATACTAACGGCACTCAACCCGCAACTGATTTTGGGCGTTCAGATTTAACTCATGCACAATATGCTGCAACTAGAGGTTGGCCTGCACCACCATACCCATGTCTAAGAAATTACAGCGAAAATGGTCTGGGTTCTGCTCAAATTATCTATAATGTTGCTCAGCAATATAATATAAACCCACAGGTTTTAATTGTCCTTCTGCAGAAGGAGCAGGGCTTAGTTACGGATACATGGCCATTACCCGTGCAGTACCGTTCTGCAACCGGTTATGGATGTCCCGACACTGCAGTATGCGATAGCCAATATTATGGCTTAACTGCACAGCTATACTGGGCTGCTACAATGTTCCATACGATTGAAATTAACAGCCAAAGCTGGTCGAACCCCTATAGATCTGGTACGAGTTGGTATACACCATACATTTTAGGGAATAATCTTATCCAATACAGTCCAAATGCCTCGTGTGGCGGGAGTACGGTAAATGTTCAAAACCGAGCTACACAAGCGCTATACAATTACACACCATACCAACCAAACCAAGCTTCATTAAACGCAGGCTATGGATCAGGTGATAGTTGCAGCTCTTATGGAAATCGCAACTTCTACTTGTATTTTACGAACTGGTTCGGATCAACTAGGGCAGACCAGAATTGGAGTTGGCAACCTGCGTCACAGAATACATATTTAGACTCAAATTATACCCAAATCATGCTGCCAAACCCATCAATAAGTCCAGGACAAAAGATTTACGCTGAATTCAAGGCCCAAAACACAGGTAATACAACTTGGGACAATATGACTCGCCTTACTACCGACAACCCCCCCGGCAGAAGTAGCCTATTCTATGATCAAAGCTGGCCGTCAGGTAACCGCCCAGCATTCCTTCAAGAACAAAATGTTGCACCAGGTGAAACCGGGACCTTCCGATTTGTAATATACGCTCCATCAACCCTAGGTCTTAACACATACTCCGAGTGTTTTAACCTAGTACAAGACGGAGTAACACTATTTAATAGTAAAAAACAATGTTTCCTTATAAGTGTAACTAGACCCATTACTAGCCGCAACTACGGGACTTTATCGATGTCACCCGGGCAGACATTAACTAAGGGACAATATATTATGTCGCCCGACGCGGATAGTGTGTTGGTCATGCAGGACAATGGTAACCTTGAGTTATATTGCAACTTTAAGCTTGTCTGGTCTTCTAATACGTCAGGAAACCCTGATGCTTACTTGAAGTTTGATGTTGACGGAAACTTAGTAGTATACACAAAGGATGGCTCTGCCCTATGGAGCACCTCGACATCCGGCAGTGGCGCCGACTCGCTCGTACTTCAAGTTGATAGGAATATGGTTCTATATAAACCCGGCGGGGTGCCCGTTTGGTCTTCAGAAACAAATATACCTCAAGATATGAGAGATACGGTAATCAGCAGTATAAATGGTTTTGGCCTAATGTATCCAATGCAGAGGATAGAGACTCCGGATCGAACACGGTTCCTAATCTTACAGACTGATGGAAATCTGGTGCTTTATTCAGACAGTGGGAGGAAGGCTATCTGGTCGTCTGTGACTAATGGAAAAAGTGTTAAATTCCTTGCAATGCAAACCGACGGTAACTTAGTTTTATACAGCCCGACCATGCAGCCATTATGGGCATCAGGCACTGATAGAAACGGCGTTTCTCAGCTTTTCTTACAGGATGACTCTAACCTAGTAGTGTACCGAAATGATGGATTCCCGACTTGGGCAACCTACACTGTAAATAGATAATTCAGCAATTTGCTAAATCCGTCTGCTTCGCGTAAAATAACAGATATACATGTCGAAAAAACTTAATATATTCGTCGATGCCGAAGTGCTAATTGTCCCGCATTTTAGTGGGATTGGTCATTACACGCTAGACTTGTTGTATGCGCTTGATAGGTTAATAGATAACAGACCAGATGTCCAAGTCACCTTGGGTGTATATTTTAAAAGGATTGGTCGTATTAAATCTTTGGGTTTTCGAAATTTTAAATATAAAAGATCACCTTTTCCTCTTAGGGTGAGCAATGCTTTAAAAATTCGTAACCTGCAGCCGTTTTATGACTTGTTTTTTGGCAAACAAATTTACTTTTTCCCAAACTATACTTCATGGCCACTATTATTTTCAAAAAGTGTTTCTGTAATATATGACCTATCTTTCGAATATTATCCCCAATACGTTGAGCCTAGGAACCAAAAATTTCTGAGTGAAAATGTTAAAAAATCAGTCGCCAGATCAAGCGCAATTATTACCATCTCAACAAACAGCCAAATGGAAATCGTTGATTTTTATAAACTAAATAAAAAAGACGTACATATAGTATATCCTGGCATTGATCAATCAAGTATGTTCCGATGGCCTATTGTTGAAGTTGCTAAGGTTAAAGCTCGATATGGTATTTACGGTGATTACATTCTATTTGTGGGTAATATTGAGCCTAGAAAAAATCTAAAAAATCTGTTGCTAGCCTACGAAATGCTTGACGAAAGTTTACGTAAAAAATACTCATTATTATTAATTGGAGCGCGTGGATGGCTAGACAACGAAATATTTGAAATTATCGAAAGGCTACGTTTGGAAAATAATCATATACAGCAACCAAATGAGTATGTTGATGACAAGGACAGAGCCGCCCTATACAGCGGTGCCTCATTATTTGTTTATCCAAGTGAATATGAAGGTTTTGGCATACCGCCACTGGAGGCAATGGCATGCGGAGTTCCGACAATAGTTAGCAACAACTCTTCTCTACCAGAGGCTGTAGGCAATGCGGCCAAGTTTATTAGTGCTGATTCAATCACCCAAATTACAAATGCTATTAAAGAAGTTTTGAATAACAAAGAAGAGCAAAAACACCTTGTAGAAAATGGTTTTAAACAAGTTGATAAATTTTCTTGGGATGTTGAGGCAAATAAATTGATAGAGGTATTCAAGAGTTTGAAGAAATGAGCAAAGTAATATGTTTCGACCTTAGGCCACTACAAATAGGCCACGAAAACCGAGGAATCGGCATGGTCATAAAAAGTATTCTAGAAAACCTGGATGACAAGGAAAACAAATATATCTTTTATATATTTGATAATAATAATCCCGTTGACAGACTTGGTTTTGTTCCAAAAATAAAATATCAGTTAGTGGAGACTCCCAAGCTCACTGCTGCGATAAAAAAATCGACTGATATATTACCTTCTATTAGGTTGATATTCCATAAATTCCATAGATTAAAAAAGTTTAAGCCTGATATTTTTGTGCAGTTTGATTTAATGCTTGGTTTGCCAAAGTGGCGTGGTGTAAAAACTGTTATTATTGCATACGATCTTATCCCCCTGATTATGAGAAATGATTACCTACCTTCACCATATTATGCTTGGAGCCACAAAATTGGGAAAAAGGCAAAGATTAAGGCAGTTGTTAGGGCGATTTACTATAACACAAAATATAAACTATATTATTCAAATTATAAAAAAAGTGATAAGGTAATTAGTATTTCGGAATCTACCAGAAGATCTTTTATAGATATCCTAAAGATAAAACCAGAAAAAATTAAGACGATACCACTTGCCCCGGTTTTTATTATGTCAAAAAAAGGGTCGGAAGTAGATAATCAAATTAACAAGCCTTATATTTTTTATATCGGAGGGACAGACAGAAGAAAACAGATAGATCATGTCATAAACGCTTTTAATATCGTCCGCGGTAGAGGGTATGATCTTCGATTAGTGTTAGCCGGCAATGAGTTAAAAAATAGGAATACTATACCAGACGATATTACACGCGGTGCCGTAAACGCCAGCCCTTATAAAAATGATATTAAATTACTTGGGTTCGTAAACGATAGCCAAAAACAGTCCCTTTACGCAAATGCACACGCTTTTGTGTTTTGCTCATCGTATGAGGGCTTCGGCCTACCGGTTATCGAAGCAGCTGTAAACTCATGCCCAGTGGTTGCCTATAATAACTCCTCTATCCCTGAAGTTTATGGCGATCAAAAAACTTTAGTTAAAAACGGTGATTATGTTGCTGCTGCAAACAGGATAATCGAACTATTCGATAATGAGGAGCGGCTTCGGGCAATTAAACAAGGTGTCTCAAAAACAAAAGAATTAACATGGACGAAAACGACAGACTTTTTTATGTCGCTGATATTAAAAGGATAAAAGGTTTAACGTTTTCAAAATACATACTAATAATCACTATTTTGTGCATAAGGATATATAATTAGAATATGTCATATAAACCTTTGAGAAAGAGCTCCAAGCAAATGCCACTTATTGGCCGTGGTGCGCGTATCGCAAAAAATGTCATCAAATCACCTATCTATGTCGAAGAAAATCGCCAGGATATAAAGAAGATATATAAAAAATTTGATGGGATAGCCGAAGATCTCGCGCGCAATGGTGCTGATATCCGCTCTCTGTCTTTAAGAATCGACGAAATAAGTCAACGACTTGAGACAATGATACAAAAACAAGACACTATACAGAAACAATTAGTGATGATTGATAAAATGGGCCACCAACAAAATGGATTAAATAGGACGGCAAAGCAAACAAGCGACAATAATACTGGGTTATTTGCAAACGATCATCTATTAGACATATTCTACACTCGATTTGAGGATCGATTTAAAAATACAGCCGAAACAAAAAAACTACACAAACTGTACGAAAAACTCTTCACGGATGCAAAAGTTGATTTTAATAAATTCCCAGTACTAGACGTCGGCTGTGGCCGTGGTGAATTTTTGGAGTATATGCGAGAACTAAAGATTAATGCGCTCGGCGTTGACATAAATACAGACATGGTAGAACGAGCAAAAGAACAAAAACTAAAAGTCGTGCAAGGTGATGCACTGGACTACCTGCAGAACATTGAGGTCAGGTCACTTGGTGCAGTTACTGGTTTTCACCTAGTTGAACATATACCATTTCAAGCGCTTCTTAAATTACTTTCTGCTACATATATCTCACTAGCAACAGACGGGTTCGCTCTTTTCGAAACCCCAAACCCAGAAAATATTTTAGTTGCCACAAATAGTTTTTATTTTGATCCTTCTCACCTAAATCCTCTCCCCCCAGAGTTACTTTCTTTCGCGCTCGAAGTGACTGGTTTTAAGAATATTAGTATCATCCGCTCGTATCCAGTAAAAATAAAAAATGACAAAGCCCTTGAGACTGAAGTATTTAAGAGGTTTTACGGACCTCGTAACTATGCAGTTATTGGCTATAAATAACCTACTTTATTAGTCACCCTTAATAATGTTGACCTTAAATCCTGGATCAATCAGGTAGGGCACGGCCCTATCTTTCTTGATTGAGATGCTAGCAGCTTCGTCCCACCAATCGTAAACCTCAACACCGTCCAAACCATTTATTGCTGCGTCGACATAATAACGACCGTCTGCTAACACGTTAGGTAAAGACCATTCTATGTTTAATTCATTTTCTGCACTTATGCTACCGAGTTTAATTCGTTCAAGCTTAGAATTAGTTCCAGTTATACCCACTCCCGACGCTGACCTAATACGTATACCCGCGACAAAACCGTCTATATAATCTGTTGATTTTATTGTATGCTTGATTTTTATAGTATAGTCAGTTAGCTCAATCTTTACAGCTCGCGTCTTTATGATACCTAAACCCCATCGCTTCTCGTCAGCGCTTAATAAGTTTACTTCCTTATCTGTATTTTCCATAAAAAGTTTAGTGTATCGCTGTGCAATCGAATCAGGGTCGCTTATTTCAACCAATTTACTATCCTCAATAAAGGCCGCTCGGTCGCAGTATTCACGAACTGCATCCATATCATGGGTGACAAAGATAACAGTCTTTTTGTCTTTCTTTAGTTTTCTAAAGTAGTTGAAACATTTGCGCTGAAAATCGGCGTCCCCGACTGCAAGCACTTCGTCGATTAACAATATGTCAGATTCCGCAAGAATTGTTGCGACTGAAAATGCTAGTCTGACTTGCATGCCACTACTGAAATTTTTTAACTTTTGGTCCATAAAACGTTCAAGTTCGGCAAATTCAACAATTGCAGAAAATTTATTATCGACTTCTTTTTCAGAAAACCCCAGCAGTGCCCCGTTAAGATAAACGTTTTCTCGTCCGGTTAGTTCTGGGTTAAAACCAACCCCAAGCTCAATAAACGGTACAAGTCTGCCGTTTATAGAAACATTTCCCTTGTTCGGTTGGTAAATGCCAGCAATAATTTTTAACAGCGTACTTTTACCACTACCATTCCTGCCAACGATCCCGAAAAATTCACCTTTTTTAATATCAAAAGAAATATTACGTAATGTGTGTTGTGATTCAAATTTTTTCCGATTTTTATTGAATGGGTTAATGAAAAGGCTCTTAACGCTGTCCGCCCTTTCGTGGGGTAGCTTGAAATTTTTTGAAACACTGTTGACGCTTATCGCAATTTCATCTGTCATGATTATATTTCCTCCGCAAAGCTCGGTGATTTTTTTCTGAAATATGAGACTCCAACCGCAACAAACACGACCACGATAGTTATTGGTATCAAACGAGCATACGAGTTACCGTAAATGCCGCCAATGTTAACGGCGACCGGGGTAATAACTAGGTGACGGGCGTCTTGGATTATCTGGGCTACCGGGTTGAGCATCATAATTTTTGCGACAATTGGGGACATATTATAAACCAACGCAATCGGGTAGAGTATCGGGGTCGCGTAAAAGCCCGCCTGCAGTACAACCTCCCATATGTAATTGATATCCCTGAAACGAACAAATAGTGCGCTTAGTATAAACGCAACAGAAAGTGAAAAAATAAATAGTTCAAGAATAAGTGGGATTAGCCACAGAATATTAAGACTAAATGGAACGCCATTAATAACCATAAAAACAGCAAACACAAACAGATTAATAATCAAGCTAATTAATGCTGAAAAGGACCCGGCAACAACCACTACATAACGTGGAAAGGCCATTTTGCGTAGTAAATCACCTTTCCCTACAATCGCAGATACACCGTTCATCGTTACCTCTACAAAATAGTTCCAAAAAACTACACCCAGCAGGAGATAGACCGCATAATGCGGGATTGATGCCCCGACTTTCAAAAATTTTACAAAGACTACATATAGGACTAGGAACAGCGCCAATGGCCGAAGTAGTGTCCAAACATATCCCAAAACCGAACTTTTGTATCTGATTTTAAAGTCGGTTATCACAAGTTGCCGAAGCAAGATGACTGAATAACGATAGCGTTGTTTTAGTTTGTCGAAAAATTCCACAGTAGCCCTTATTATAGTGGCAATATCACCTTAAATCAATGTTATACTGGACTTGTGGACAAAGAAAAAGTGGTTATTTCCGGAGTAAATGGTTTTGTCGGTCATCACTTGGCCCGAGAATTAAATAGTGCTGGTTTGTTGGTTGTAGGTGTTGGTCAAGAGGCGACAGTTAATGCAGATATTTCAGATATTGTTTTTGAATACCATCAGGCTAATCTAATTGAAGAATGGCCAAATGTACCAGATGTCAAAGCTGTTGTACACTTGGCCGGGTTAGCGGCGGTGTCACCTTCGTTTGAGAAGCCACAGTTGTATATCAATGCCAACAGCTCGATGGTAACGAATTTATGTGAATATTATTTGAAACAAGATAGTAAGCCTCGCATTGTTATTATAAGTAGCGGGGCAATTTATAGCCCAAATCAACCAATGCCAATAAGCGAAAGTGGTGAAATAGGATTTTCATCACCGTACGCTGTCAGCAAGGTGCTAAACGAAAACCAAGTTGCCTATTATCGAAACCGTGGGCTAGACTGCGTCATAGCTCGCCCATTTAACCACATAGGGCCAGGTCAGGCTGAGGGTTTTATATTACCCGATTTTTATGGTCGTCTTGCGTCAATCGGTGAAGGTGAACGCACAATAATTACTGGTAATATAGAAACCAAGCGTGATTATACTGATGTAAGAGATATAGCTAGGGCATATTGCAAACTTGCATTGGCGCCAAATTTAAAAAATAGTATATACAACATATGCTCTGGGGTCAGTTTGTCCGGTGCAGAAATATTCAACGAACTAAAAGATGCAATGAATTTAAAAGAGGTTAATTACAAAATCGACTCTTCACTTGTTAGGCCAACAGATACAAAAAATATTGTTGGTGATGCGTCCCGCTTGAAAAACGAGCTCGGTTGGAGTCCGGAAATTGATATCCACCAAACAGTCATTGATTTCGTTAAGTCTAACCAGTAGAAATATCTAGAAAGTTTCTGGGAACGCCAAAGCAAGAGCCGTAATTAACGGGGTAGTATTAAATTTACCAGACAGCCTTAGTTTTTTGAGCTTGCTGATGGGTATAAGTTGCACCTCGCCAATGGTTTCCGTTGCTTCATGATCAATTTCTTTTATTTTCTTTGCATTCTTGGCACGAACCATATAGTTTGTGTGTTGAATTTTAGAAGGATAAACATAAAATTCTCCAATTAACTCAAAATCTGTTGATTCATAGCCTGTTTCCTCAAGTAGCTCCCTGGCGGCTGCTTGAACCGGAGATTCGTCCCCGTCCATTCCTCCTGCAGGAAGTGTAAGAATAGTTTCATTAACAGCGTATTTATATTCATCAAAAATAATCAGATTGTTATCTTTGTCGGTAGCGATGATTATAATCCCATCTGGGAGATTCGCAACACTGTAGTCATCGATAATGTGACCGCCTGGAAGGCGTACGCAGTCCTCATACACCTGCATATGCGGCGTATCATAAACAACACGTCGTGATTTTCTTTCCCAAGATAGGTTATTGTGATTCATGAACCGAGATATTATATCTTTTCGGACTCAATAGTTAGGTCGTTTTTTACCATCAAGGCAACTAGACCTTTGAAATCTACTTTTCGTCTCCAGCCTAATACTTTTTCTGCTTTTGATGGGTCTCCTAGTAAAATATCGACTTCTGCAGGGCGCATGAATGCTGGGTTTTGCTTTACATATGGGCGCCAATCGTCAATTCCAATCTGTTTAAATGCTTCGGCCAAGAAATCTTCAATTGAATGCGTCTCGCCTGTCGCCAGGACATAGTCATCCGGCTTTTCTTGCTGTAGCATCCGCCACATACCTTCGACATAATCGCCAGCATATCCCCAGTCGCGCTTTGGCCATAAATCACCTAGTTCAATATGATCCTGAAGTCCAAGCTTGATTCGCGCGACAGCTTTGGTAATTTTACGAGTAACAAACTCTTCGCCGCGTCGTTCGCCTTCGTGGTTGAACAAAATACCTGATACGGCAAACATTTTATAGCTTTCACGATAATTTTTTGTAATCCAAAAACCATAAAGTTTGGCAACACCGTAAGGGCTGCGTGGGTGGAACAATGCTTCTTCGTTATAGCCTTTTTTAGGACGGTTATAATCAAGTCCGCCGAACATTTCAGAAGTCGATGCCTGATAAAAACGAACTTTATTATCAGCATCGGTCAGACGGATAGCTTCAAGCATGTTCAATACACCCTTACCAGTAACTTCTGCTGTTAGCTCTGGGTTTTTAAATGAATAGCCCACATGGCTGATTGCTGCCAGATTATAAACCTCGTCTGGCTTTGCAACCTTCATAGCACGAACTAAGGATGACTGGTCCGTCATATCAGCTTCAATCAAGTTAACATATGGGAATTCTGCAACTACTTTTTCACGTTTTGGATTATGTTGTCCACGAATTAGCCCGAAAACTTCATAGCCCTTTCCGTACAAAAGCTCTGCTAGATGACCGCCGTCTTGACCTGTAATACCAGTAATTAATGCTCGTTTCTTTTTTGCCATTTGAAATATCTCCTCCGACTCAGCTTAGGTCTAATAATTTGTATCTAATATTATAACATCGTTAACGAGAATAATCGTCAGCTAGCCTTACAACATCTTCTTCACTGGATAGATTATGCGAGTCCAGGTGTTGCCATATTTCAGTGACTAGAGTATATGCTGCTGCACGACCGATGAGTCGGTGCCGTTCTTGGGCCGAAAATTGGACAGTCTCGCCAGCACGTACGGTCTGAACACCCTCTTCTTGGTCTGTCATACTTTTATCATAAAGCCCGTCAGTCAAGAAGGCCCAGCGTTCAGCTCGCAGATTATGATACTGCCAACTCAACCTTTGGTTCGGTGAAACTATCAAGATTTTGGGGCTTAGTTCAGCACCTTCGTTGCCCAACCTAGCATCTGACGGGGTAAGCCCTGGGAAAAACTCGTCTACAAATGAATCTGCTTCATCGTTGGAAAATCTTAAATATGCACCCCACGGTTTTTGGTCGTTCCTCTCAACCACAGTATAACCATGGTCAACCATTTGGCGTTCAATGCTATCAACTAACAGCGGCTTGCTAACTGCCTCACTGGTGTCAATTTTTGATAATTCATTAAATAATTCTGACATAATTATATTATTATACATTACAAAAACTAAGATCAATTAAGAGTATGTTGTGGAATGATTTACCACCAGATCAAACCGGACTAAGGAAATTACGTAGGATGATCATTGGTAGGTAGTAGGTAGTATTTAGTAGGTGGTAGGTAGTATTTAAGAATCTGACAATAGCAGTGTTTGCGGGTTTAGTCTGTTAAAAGCATCGATAATCTCAGTATCACGTATTGTCTCTGTCTTCGAAGCCTCGGAAACAATACCTTTTGTTAATTTGTCGCTAAAACCAAGGTAAGTGATTTCGGTGCCCCTACTGACTATGCTTTTTATTGCCGGAATCAGATCGGTGTCAGAGCTAACTAGGACGATTTGGCCATCATCAACCGAGAATGAATCAACAATCATATCCACCGCCATACCAACATCAACACCTTTTTCTTGAAAACGAAGATCTTGTGCCCCACATTTTTTACATATGTCACTATCCCTTAGCTTAAGTTTTCCAGACTCTACATATTCAATATTTTGTTTATTTATATTATTCTTTAACTTTCTTGAGTTGTCAGAAAAGGCACGGGATTTAATGTATATATCATCACCCTTATCTTTTCGAACTCTAACGCGAGCCCCGTAAAAGCGAATATGTAAATCTTCAGATTTAATAATATTTTTTATAATACCCTCAATATCAAGTTTGAACAGATCTTGTTTATTATTTATACATCCGGCTAAAATTAAAATTTCTGAGGCTTTGTATAAAAAATTTTGGCCATCAATATAAACTGTTGTTTTCATAGACTCAGTATACTCCAAAAACAAAGAACCTTGACGGGAACGAATCCAAGTCAAGGCGCTGTACAGTTATAATATCACTAATTACACAAGAATACAACACGTTTTAAATGTTTTGTCAAAAGTATAAGCATCTTATCCACAATAATTATCAAAATAACGCTTAAGATTAAAAATAAATTATCGTAGTTTATATTACAACTGGCTGTCGTTACTTTTACAAGCCGTTATACAACAAAAGATAAGCCATACTACCCCCAGATGTTATACTAGTACTGATGAAAAAAATTAGCATTCTTATCCCCGCCTATAACGAGCAAGAGGTTTTGGACCATCTTTACCAACGTCTGGGCAAATTAGCCAACGATAACAAATCGTATGAATTCGAGTTTTTATTCGCCGATGACGGCAGTCGCGATAAAACCCTAGAGTTTATCAAAGATTACGCCAAAAGAGACGAGCGCGTAAAGTACGTTAGTTTGTCGCGCAATTTTGGTAAAGAAATTGGCATGATTGCCGGCTTGGACCACGTGACGGGTGATGCGACGGTAATTATTGATGCCGATTTGCAGGATCCACCGGAACTAATTCCAAAGATGATTAAATACTGGGAAGAGGGCTATGACGACGTTTACGCCAAGCGTAGCAGCCGCGAAGGCGAAACTTGGATAAAGATATTAACTGCCAACAGCTATTACTGGCTGTTGAACAAAATGACTCAAGGCCAATTAATTAAAATCCCTCGAAACACCGGTGATTTCCGCCTGCTGGATAAACGCTGTGTTGAAGCCCTAAAGGGGCTGCGCGAATCCGAACGCTACACCAAGGGTATGTTCAGCTGGGTTGGGTTTAAGAAAAAAGAAATCACCTATGACCGCGACCCGCGTGCCGCCGGTGAGGTCAAACAAAACTATCGAAAACTGATTAATTTGGCAATAGATGGAATCACATCATTTTCGACGACACCTCTGCGAATTTCATCATTTTTAGGTGTAATAGTATCAGCTGCAGCCTTTATTTATCTGATTGTGGTAATTATCAAAGCTGCAATGTTTGGCGACACGGTTGCCGGTTACCCGTCACTAATGGCTGTTGTGCTGTTTTTAGGTGGAGTACAGTTGTTGTCATTAGGTGTCATTGGTGAATATATCGGACGAATATTCAAAGAGGTCAAACAGCGCCCACTGTATTACATCGAGGAAAGCAATATTGAAAAACCTGATAAAAAAACACGCTGAAAAATTCCGCTTTGCAATTGTCGGTCTAGTAGTTACGGCTATTGATTTTGTTATTTTGTTTACTTTAGTAAACGTATTTGGATTTCAGCACATACCAAGTAATATCATTTCGACCTCTGTCGCAATGGTTTTTAGTTTTTTTATTAATAAATCATATACCTTCAGAGCCAACGATATCTCCAAAAAGCGTATTGTGTATTTCATTATCATCACCCTATTCGGACTTTGGGTAATCCAGACGATTATTATCGATTGGGTTGGCGGCTTATTAGGAATCTGGTTTATCAATAGTCAGCCAATCAATTGGTTTGGCGGTCTGCTGGGTCCGTGGTTCAAAAAGAATATTGTATTATTCCTAGGTAAAGGCCTGGCAACTGCCTCATCGCTGGTTTGGAACTATTTGATGTACCGCAAATTCGTCTTTGTTAATAAACCCTAAAGGCCTTTGTAGATGTCTTTGCGATGGGCGATTTTGATTACAAATATTACTAATTCGTCACCGTTAAAACTGTAAATAATGCGGTAATCGGTATGCCTGATTCTGTATAAATTTGTTTCCCCACGCAGTTTTACCGAACCGTTTGGTCGTGGGTTTTGGGCAAGTGCCTGTATTTTTTTAACAATCGGCTTTATTGCTGATTTAGGCAGTTTCCTTAAATCTTTTTCAAATAATTTTTTGTACAAAATTTTGTACATAACATTAAAGCAAACCTTCGGCTTTGAAAGTTGCAACTAGGTTATCAAAAGAATAGCTTGGTTCGGTTTCACGAGCCTTGGCATCCTCGATATCCTCCAAATCCTCTAGAATTTGGTATTTAACGGCGTCTTCGACTAGTTTCGAGACGCTTTCGTCAGATTCAACGGCACGCATCTTAAGTGCCCTAAATAATGTATCGTTGATTGTGATTGTTGTACGCATATTTTTCTCCTATCTGCATATTAGCATATTTGCATCATTACATCAATATGTAATGTCATATTTTGCCCTAAACATAAACACTAAGTCGACGGTGTGTATAAAATGTGCTATTATATATGTAACGATTCATGTAAAAAGGAGGTCCTATCGTGACGATGTCACCAGAGCAAACGGAAAAGCAGGAATTAACACCGACCGAAGCGCTACAAGAGGACCTGAATGAAAAATTCGATTCGACCGTTTTAGAGCTGGGCGAACCTTACAAAATCCCCCCTTTTGAGTCCCCGGAATCCGCCATGGCGAGCTGCTTAGACCCAATGGGCGGTACCAGACAAAATTTAATAGCAGTCGTCGAAATTGGCACTTTATTTGTGTTTCTGGTTGATGCGGAGACTAGATTAGCGTCAGATACGATGAACCAGCCCGACTATGTTCGTAGCACTGTTTTATCCAGATATACCCCTGGACACCGGGCTGAAATATTAGGCCTGGCCAGCAAACGCGACCAGCGCGATATTGGCCCTGACCCACAAAATAGTCTAGACCAAGATGTCACAAAACCAGGTGCCTACCTGAAAGTTAGACAATCCGAAGATGGGTCTGTCGAACTGACCGATTTGGGATCGACAAACAAAATAACCGTATTTACAAGGGCAGAATCTGAAGTAACAGAGAAACCCAAAACCCTTCGACAGGTTGAGGATGAAATGTGGAGCGTCGACCCGGCCGAACTAAAGCACGTCGTTAGAGCCTCGAAAAGCCGAAACTAGACGGTAGTTCACAACATCGTAAGTGGTATACTTGAATTAATGCGTCACATCGCTATAGATGCTAGAATTATCAACACATCGACGGGAATGTATGTCGAACGGTTATTGCACTATTTGGAAAAAATCGACGAGGTCACTTATTATTCGGTTTTGGTGCGTGCCAAAGATAAAGACTTTTGGAAACCAACGGGCGACAACTTTCACGTCAAGGTGGCTGAATTCGATAATTATTCGCTGTCTGAACAAATTGGATTTAAGTATTTTTTGGACGATTTACATCCCGATTTGGTCCATTTTTGTATGCCTCAGCAACCTATTTTCTATAAAGGCAACCACGTTACTACTTTTCATGATTTATCGCTGTTAAAAACCTATAATTCCGATAAAAATTGGATAATTTTTCATTTCAAGCAGTTGGTTGGTCGGTTCGTTTTCAGGCGCGTCTTAAAAACCAGCAAATTTATCATTGCACCTAGTAAATATACGAAAAATGAGCTGTTAAAATTTGATAAAAAGTTAAACCCGGACAAAGTTGCCATTACCCCCGAGTCCGCCGATATTTTCGTCAGCGAAGTGACACCATACAACAGTCCTTTCAAGCGCTATATTATGTATGTCGGCCAACAAAGCGACTACAAAAACATCAGACGGTTGGGTGAAGCTCACCAGAAATTATTGCAAAAATATCCGGATCTTGGACTAATATTGGTTGGCAAAATCAACGCCAGTGCCCAAAAAAACAAAGGTTATTTTGAGAGCCAAGGATACAAGAATATTCATTTTACCGATTTTTTACCAAACCCTCAGCGAGATTGGTTGTATCAAAACACAGCCGCTTATGTATTCCCTTCACTGATGGAAGGGTTTGGACTGCCGGGACTAGAGGCAATGGGCTACGGGGCGCCCGTAGTCAGCAGTAACGCGACTTGCTTGCCAGAGGTTTATGATGATGCGGCGCACTATTTTGATCCGTTAAACACTGACGATATGGCCCGAGCGATTGACGATGTCCTAAGTGATGAAACCTTGCGGAAAAACCTAATCGCAGAAGGCTATAAACAAATCGCCAAATATTCATGGGCTAGAATGGCAAAACAAACTTATAGCGTATATATAGACGCCATACGGAATTACATCAGACCCTAACCGACAGATTGAGCAATCGTCAGCTTGTGTTTAATATCTTCAGCTTCGGAAAATGTTAAATCCATAGGCTTATTACATGTATTATTGCGGTTACGTATGCTTATTGAGAATATCAAAAATAAAATCCTGTAACGTGAACTGAAACATTAACATTATATAGTACGAAAGTGCGTTTATTTATTGTGGCTTGTAGTAGCATTTATAAAGCTGGGCGGTAAGCTGGAAGCAGAATTGCCCTTCGTTAGTAACCAGTCTAGAGCGTTGATTTGACGAATACCATTATCAGTATACTCGCCGCTGTCCATTGTGATGATATATTTAGGAAAATGATCCTTAATATTATTGAGCGGCTTCATTTCCCTTGCGCGAATCTCTTCACCCAGCAGTGTCTCGGCTACTTGATAGTACTCTGTGTCGCCGGCAGGTGTCTGTACTACAAAGTCTATTTCGGCGTCATTATTTTTACCTATCCAGACGTGTCGGTTGCGGCGGAGCAACTCCAAATATATTATGTTTTCCAAAACCTATAATTTGTAAAGCGTACTTTCCAAATAATATAATTATTATAAATTTGGAAAGAGTAACGCTTATGTTTTTCTGGAATAAATTTAGTCGAACCATGAATATATGTCTCAATGTTAATGTCGTCACAGCCATCAAAGTAAGTTCTTTAACTCCTTTCCCGGCCAGATGTGACAGCAGAGCGTTCAGACCCATGTTACTTATCCGTTGTCAGCAAAGTTGGACAAAAATAATCACGTTATGGTGGTTCGTTTATTTTAATCCTAAAATACCATTAAAATAGACAGGCTGGAACTAAGCCCATATGGCTCGCGGACAACTCTCGAACTTCTAAGAAGCGGTGCGACGATTGTTCAAGAGCAGTACTTAAAGTCTAAACGGGGAGCGTGTAACCAATATTAAGGAATAGTTCATGCGTCCAGCGATCCAGCCGATCTAGTATGACTCATGACCAATCGCTCGTCATCGGAAATCTCCTGGCGCTTAACTATAGAGTCAAGCAAGTCGAATACACGTTCCATATCCTTCTTACTGGACGTGTCATCAAATCTGGCATTCACTTCAGAGCGAAACACCTCCATATACCTGAATAATTTCGTAAATTCATCAGTACTCATAACAACTACTGTGCTATGCAATGACACCAACTTACATCAAATTCGTGGATAGATGGGAAATGTGGGGAATTAGACAATCCTATCTCCCACTCCCTGCTTACCAACCCCTAAGAACCGGCTTGAGCAATTGTCAGTTTGCGATCAAAACCTTCGCCTTCGGAAAATGTCTGGATGTCACCGTATTCGCCGGCGACTTTGTGGACTATACGCCTATCGGCGGCATTCATATTAACAACCTTCGAATCGCCTGTCCTTTTGACTTCTTCTATCCATTCACGCGCCTGAACAGCAATGCGGTCGGCTCGTTGCTTTTTATAGTCGGCAATGTCGACGTTAACACGCGTCAGAAGGGCGTCTTTGCTACGTAGGACGGTCGAAACGATGTATTGCAGACTTCGTAACGTCTCAGCGTTGCGCCCAATCAGCAGGCTGTTAAGCTCGTTTGACGGCACGGAAAGTTCAATAACGTCTTCTTCGCAGGTTGATGACACCGTAATGTTGGCTCCAAAAAAAGATAGCAAATCTTCAAGATATTTTTGTGCGAATTGAACTGATTCTTCCTTGTCCATACATTAACCTTTCTTTTTACCCTGCCATCCGGTGGTGTCCTTGGCTTTGATGCGAATTATTGTTGCCGGTGTAGCGTCCTTGGCGCGCGCCTTGGCGGTTGCCTTTTTGTGTACGGTCACTGGAGCTTCATCGGCAATTTCAATCATCTCGGTGGTGTCTTCTTTTAGAACGCGGCCTTGTTGGATGACAGCTACGATATTGGAAACTGTGTAATAAAGTGCGATGGCGCCGGGCAGGTTGATAATAATCAAAAACATCATAACCGGCAAGAATTTAGTCATCGAGCCCATCATGACCGAATTCATCTCGCTTTTATCAGCCTCTTTGCCATCGGCGGCTTCACTCATAATATCGCGCAAGCGTTTTTTACTTTTAGTCTTTGGTGTAATTTGTTTGGCCATAATGTACTGCGTATAAGCGGCGCCAATGGCCAGAACCATTAGGGCGATGTTTATAGCGAAGGGATTAGTGGTCAGAGCGCGTCCGGTTAGGCTAATAAAACCAAGCGAAGTTTGATTAAAGTGGTCCGGGTGGGCAATCAAGTCCTTGACGGGCCCTAAGAATTTTAGAAAGTTGTAGGTATATTGATCAATTTTGTCACGATGTAGGGTGAATATTTGAATAACCTGGTAAAGAGCAATGAAAATTGGAAGTTGAATCAACAAAATACCAATCGAGCGGAAAGGGCTGATGTCGTGCTTTTTGTAAAGCTCCATCATCTTGACACCTTCGAGTTGTTTGTTGCCTTTTGTCTCGCGCTTGATTCTGGCTAGTTCCGGCTGCATTTTTTGCATAGCCTTGGTTTGGTGAAGTTGCTTTTTAACCAGCGGCCACATCGCCAACCTGACTAAAATAGTAAAGATTATTACGGCAACACCAAAATCACCACCCGGAATAATACTGTAAATTGCAATTAACAGGTTAAATATTGGTTGAACAATTAAAAGTTGAAAAATATCCACGGCTTATAAACTCCGAATCGGCGCTAGTATTATTAGTATATTATAGCAGTTTATCGACTTTTTGGCGTTGTTTTCACGGCTTTTTTCTTGCTGATAATTCTGGCCTCTTCAAAAAGTTGGTCAATTTGCTGTGACATTTCGGTGGGTGATAAATTAATAAATTCACTGGAGGTGACAATAAATGCCATGTCGTAAACTGCTTTTATATTGGGCAGTCTAAGTCTGACGAGTTCATAGACTCGCCTGCGAATTCGATTACGACGAACGGCGCTCTTTAAAGTTTTTTTGCTGATAACAACCGCGACTCTGGGTACATCGCGGTGTTTATTCGGAACATATTTTAGGATAATCGAATGGTTCCGGACGGCTTGGCCGTTTTTATAAACATAGCCTAGACTGCTGTGGCCATGAAAGCGATTAATAAAAGGAATCATGCCTTTAGTATATCGTATTAAAAAACACTGTGGTTTTTTCACAGTGTTTTTCGTTAGGCGGTCAGTTTTGCGCGACCCTTGACGCGACGACGCTTGACGACATTTCGTCCGGCTTTGGTCGAAATCCGGGCACGAAATCCATGGGTTTTAGCGCGGTGTCTTGTGTGTGGTTGGAATGTTCTTTTTGGCATATCTGTACTATTCTACCTAAAGTCACCTCTTTTAGCAAGATAAGGCTTGAAATTTTGCGAATTGGATTGTTTGGTATGCAAAGTTGTCCCCTAATAATTGATGTTTTTCCACATATTTATTGGGGTGGTGGTCGGATGTGTATAACCGCCACCCCTATTTCGTGGTTGTTTCTACACTGCCGGTTGGGTTGTGGAAAACCCCAATGTTCGCTATAGTTATAGGTAATAAATCGTGTTGAGGAAGAGGGAAGAATATGCAAAATGCGGCGTTGTGGCAAAGTGTGCTTGGAGAAATCGAGTTGTCGGTTTCACACGCAACTTTCACGACGTGGTTTAAAAACACCGAACTGGTTGACCAAAACGAGTCCGGCATAATCATATCAGTTCCGAATATATTTGCTAAAAAACAATTTGAGGTTAAATTCAACGATCAGGTCAAGGGTGTTCTATCAAAAAACGGTATCAACCCGAAACAAATCACCTACACAATCAACACCACCAATAAGCACACACGCCCAAACCGGGAAACAACCGGCTCAACTATTTCAAACACTGATATTGATGGGTTATTGTCTGTTAATAACAAATCAAAAATTGGTCAAACATCGGTCGGCAATTTGAATCCGCGCTACACTTTTGATAATTTTATTGTCGGGTCTAGCAACGATTTGGCCTATGCAACCGGCCAAGCGGTAGCAGCTAATCCTGGAGTCAAATATAACCCTCTTTATATATATGGCGGCGTCGGTTTGGGTAAAACCCATTTGGTTCAGGCTATTGGCAACGAGATTATCAAAAAAGATCCACGTGTTAGGGTTTTATACATAAGTTCTGAAACCTTTGTTAGTGAGTTTTTGGATTATATAAGGTTCAAGAAAAAAGGTTTTTCTGAAAAATACCGCAATGTCGACGTTTTAATTGTTGACGATATGCAGTTTATCGCCGGTAAAGAAAAAACCCAGGAAGAATTTTTTCACACCTTTAATCACCTACACCAAAACAACAAACAGATTATTATCAGTAGCGACAAACCACCAAAAAGCATTCCAACCCTGACCGAGCGGCTGCGTAGTCGTTTTGAAATGGGAATGGCAATTGATATTCAAATGCCAGATTTCGAAACCAGATGTGCGATATTGAATATCAAAGCGGCACAGTCCGGCGTTACACTTAATCATGAAACAACTGAATATTTAGCGACTAATATCAAGACAAACATTCGAGAACTAGAGGGTGCGTTGAATCAATTATTGGCTTATGCAGAAATGCGCGGGATTGAGCCTGATATTTCAACCGCCGAGGGGTTATTGGGAAATATTCGTCATTCGCGCCCACAACACCTGTCCAGCAAGCAGATTATCGATAAAACCGCCAAACATTTTCAACTGGAATTAGATGAGATTTGCGGTGAAAAACGGGATAAATATATTGTCGTTCCCAGGCAGATTGCAATGTATTTGCTGCGAAGCGAATTACACCTTAGTTTTCCAAAAATCGCTCGGGAATTAGGTCGCAAAGACCACACAACGGCCATTCATTCGATTGAAAAGATTGAAAAAGCAATCAAATTAGACTTTCTAATCCGCGAACAAGTCGCCTCAATCCGGGAGAAATTATATGCCTAGTTTTGTAGTTGGTATTTGGTATGTAGTAAATAGTAGGTGGTTAAAAAGTGTGAACAACCTGCGCAAACTTGGTAGTACAACCAGTGATCATTCATCCCCTATTAGTTTACATAAACAATATAAATATGTTATTCGAATAGTAAAAGTCTGTGCAACTAAACAATTCTTACCACAACCTTCCACAACCAAAAACACACCTGATTTGCGTGGAATTAATCTGTTGAATAAAAGTTTTACCCATTATCCACAAGACTTATTAATAAACCTAAAAAATGAAATTTAAAGAAAGGTAATAACAATGGAACTAACTGTCACCCAAGAAAACCTAAACCGGGCTCTGTCTGCTGTTGGCCGAGTCGCCAGTACTAAAACTCAATTACCAATCCTAAGTAATATCCTGCTTCGAACCGATGGAAATAGACTACTTGTGGCTGCAACTAATCTGGAAATTGCTAGCACCCAATATATTGGTGCAAAGGTTGTAAAACAAGGCGCAATTACGATTCCTGCAAAACTTATGACAGAATTTATTGCCAGTTTACCCAAAGAATCAATTGAACTAAAGGTTGTAAACGATAACTTGCACATTAAAAGTGGCACATATACCTCAACAATCAACGGTTTTATCGCCGACGAATTCCCAGAATTGCCAACAATTAACGAATTATCATCAATTCAATACAGTATTAAAACCGACGACTTTAAACACGCGGTTTCACAAACAATTATTAATACCAGCAACGACAGCACTAGGCCAATTTTAACTGGTGTTTATTGGAATTCGTTTGAAGGGCAATTATACTTAGCGGCAACAGACGGATATCGCCTGTCGGAACGACGCTTGGTTGAGACAAAGAGTGAAGTTTCGGCAATTATTCCAACCCAAACCCTATCTGAAGTTATGCGAAATATAACCGATGATTCGACAGAAATTGATATTTTATTCGACGATACGCAGGTTAGGTTTAGAATTAATGATGCCGAGATTATCAGTCGACTGATTGATGGCAATTTCCCCAACTATCGCCAATTGGTGCCAAAATCATCGGAAACTACCGTAACATTGAATAAAAATGATTTTATTCGAATAACAAAAATCGCCGGGCTGTTTGCACGCGAATCAGGCGGCAGCGTGACAATAATGGCCGACAAGGAAAAAAGTGCACTTTCGGTCCATTCGATCGCCTCACAATTCGGTGAAAATAACTCTGAAACCAGTGCCAATGTCTCGGCGGACGGCCATATTACACTAAATTCACGCTATTTAAGCGAAGCGCTGTCGGTAATTGACGGCGACGAAGTTGAGTTTCGGTTTAGCGGTAAAATCGCACCATGCGTCCTTAAATCCACTCAACCCGATACCGACTATTACCACATTATTATGCCTTTGAAGAGCTAGTTATTACCAGTTATGACGGTGGTAAAAAAACTATCAGTTCAGAATATTCGTTCGCACGATAAATTCAAAATAAACCTGTCGCCGACGGTTAATGTAATCGTGGGTAATAACGGTAGTGGAAAAACGTCGATAATTGAGGCGATTTATGTTGCGTTGCAAGGTACATCATTTAAGGGTACTGACAATGATATTCTTCGGTACGACTCGCCTTGGTGGCGTATTGATATCGAGTTTGATAATTTTATCAAAAGGACGATAACTTATGATCCGGAACTGACATCGGGTCGAAAAAAGATTGTTATTGGCGACAAAACAATGTATCGGTTGCCGACTAAATTTAAACAACCGGTCGTATTATTCGAACCTGACGATTTGCGACTGTTGCATGGCTCGCCGACACGTAGGCGCCAATTTATCGATAGATTTATCAGCCAGCTTGACCCATTTTATCAAAGCGCGATTCATAAATACGACCGAGCCTTAAAACAACGCAACAATTTGTTGAAAAAACACGGCGTCGGCCAAAACGAACTTTTTGTTTGGGATATTGCGATTAGTGAATACGGCGCCTATATTATTGAAAAAAGAATTGCCTTTATCGAACAAATAAACAGTAAATTAAACGACCAATACAATTTAATCGCAATGTCGCACAATATTGCATCGGTCCACTATTCTAATACATATATCGGCGATATCAAACAAAAATTGCTAAACGATCTACATAACCATATTGAGCGCGACAAAGCCCTGGGCTTTACCAGCACCGGGCCGCACCGACACGATGTCATATTCAAGTTTAATAACTACACCGCCCTAGACGTCGCCTCACGCGGCGAAGTCCGAACGATTGTTCTGGCAATTAAATTCATGGAAGTCGAAATAATCGAACAAATCACCAACATCAAACCAATTATTTTATTGGACGACGTTTTCAGCGAACTAGATGCCTCGCGCCGCCAAGCCATCACGAAATATCTAAAGGATTATCAAACAATTATTACAACGACCGATGCCGATGTTGTGATAAAAGGTTTTAAGAAAAATACTAATTTGGTTAAATTGAAGTAAACTAATTAAAACCGAGTTGATTTGTGGAGCGAATTACATCTGGGGGGATGTTTGGATAGTCATCAATTGCGAAGATAATAGATGGTTCAGCAGCCACTTTCCATTGACCACTTGTTTTAGTCAGTATTATTCGTAACATATCATGGTTGCCACTTACGGGTTCAAGGTTTTTAACGGCCATCGTCGGGTTATACCAGACAGCCGGTTTCAATCGCGCCCCGTACCACTCACCCCTTGAGAATAGTGTTCCATTATCAATAGTATAATTCTGATTCAAAATAGTTGGCGCAATGACTTTTTGTATAGCTAAATTCTCTGATTTAAGTAATTGACCAAGTTTATTGCTGGTGTAATTTAGTGCCGGTGTTTTTATTTCGGTTGGTTGGCTGATTGTTATTGATTGCGTAATCTCTTGATATTCTTTTGTGCCTGCGAATTTTACTACATATACTCCGCTTCGCAGACGAACCACCTGTTTACTAGAAGTGTTGACGATTTGTTTACTAATCTCTAGTTCGTGACCACCTTCACCGATTGTTATGGTAGTTCCCGGGGATGGATTTAGTGTTACTAATTTTTGTGTCACATAATAATCCCATGCAAAAAATGAGGCAACAATAATTGCAACCACCGCGATTGACAAGACGATGAACCAAACCGCTATTTTTGTTTTTGATGCATTGGTAAAATAATTAATAATTGGTTGCATACTTATATACCCTTAAATATTATTTCGTAATCAGACGGGTCAAAACCAAGGTCATATATGTTTTTGATAGCTGAGAATTTATCAGTTGGGTTGTCTGAGCTAATATATAAAGCCGTCCTGGTTGGGTCATTCGGATATTTTATAGATACACCGTAATCTATGCGAAATAGGGGTGAATTGTCCAGGGGTAATTTTTTGACTATCGGATACGCTTTTTCCAAGGCGTTGGCACTGTTGTCATATTGTTTGTCTCCTATGCCTTGTAACGCAAGGTAGGCATTTTGATTGTTTTTTTCCCAAGTCTTTCCAGCATCGGTATTTGCCGACAGTGCAATTGGTACTAATATTATCTGGTTGTCGATCGACTTAATTTGTGTAGTTTTAGTCTCAAAGTTGTTGTGCCGGACCTCGATAATATGAGTCCCCGGTTTTGTGGTATTTATTCCAGATCCGACTCTTTTGCCATCTATATACACCTCACTATCGCTTGGGACGGCACTAATATTAACGCCCGTTGTAATCGGCTGATTGATAATTCGAATTATTACGTATATGCCCGATAGCATTACGAACGCTGCGACCAAAATAATTATTAATATTTTTTTCTTGCTCATCACTTTAACCTAAAGGCGTCAACGCTACTTCCTTGATATGATAATGTCCCAACCTGGGGCGCATGACCACCCTCTGAAGCTTCTCTAATATTATAACCCCCTCCCATACTGCCAACATATATCCAGGTATGATGATCCTCCAGCATCATTATATCACCGGGATGAAGGTCGTTCGTGTTAGTGCTTGTTAGCTTTTGGTACAAATCAGGATGATGTTCCGCGTATTGAACTTGTCCATAGGTTGAGTTACCGACACCATCGGTCGAATAGTTCGGATCTGCACCGCTTGCTCTTACCACGACTGCAACAAATTGGTTACATTCAGTATAGCCAGCACCCACGCATCCTGGGCAGTATTCATCGAAGTATGTTGGATACTCTGGCCTAGGGGTCCATCCATGAGTTTGATCATCCCAGGAAAGTTTTATAGCTAAGGCTGCTATAGCATCACCCTTGCTGCCATCGCCAGGGGTGGCGCAGTCCGAGCTACTACCTGGTGGTACTGAAGCAAGAACACCGTCTACGATACCCTTTGCATATATTTGCTTTTGGGCGTCTGTTATACCGCCCGAGGGCTTATGATCCATGGATGAATCAGCCCCAGCCTCAAGGTATATCCAGGGGACTTTTGACCAAAGTTGCACAATCGTTGTGGTCCTGTCTGGATCACTACGATGGTAGAAACCAGCCTCTGACGTCATTGCAACAGATCCGGTTTCCCCTGCGTCTTTTCGGGCCTTTGCCATTTTTATTGCGTATTCCTTGCTTTTCGCTATAACATCAGCACTGGCAACGGAATATACCTTTGTGGTACCGTCCGTAGCCGTCACGTAACCATTCTTGATTTGTGACCAAGTTTGGGCGTAGTTTCCGAAACTACCATTTGGCGAACTGGTGTGTATTTCGAGCGCCAGGGCAACGTTATTATTATTTGCTTGTTGAGCCCTGTTCCATTGATAAGTTCCGCCTTGTACGCTGTCTTTGGTCATTAGAACGGTGTAACCTTTACTTTCTAATATTGGTTTAACGATTTGGGAGACATCCCAAACATCCTGCAATTCTGGATCGTTGCCGTAAATATTGTCCGCTATCGGAGGGTTCCCAAGGTCTCTCGTGGGGGGTCTTGATGCAGCTGTTCCGGTGTGACCGGGACCAAGTAGGATTACTGGTTTTGTGCCACTCACCGTAGGGTTGGTTGTAGTATTTCCGCAGGGTAAGTTCATTAGTCTAGTGTCCTGACTAATCGTAACTGCGTTAGCTTGACCACGGCAGTTGGCGGGGTGTCGAGTGCTACAGTCATTAAATGGATAATTTTCATTCCAATATCCATAAAGCCTCAAGTATTGATAAGCGGCATCACTGAATGTTATTGTCGGCGACTGCAGCCTTGACATTAGTGTTTTACCGTCATGAGGAACTAGAGCATCTCTATTTAGTGATATTTTCAAGAAATCGAGTTGTGTTTTTAGGTCTTTTACTTTGTCAGTATTAGGGAATGTACTCCCCGCGAAGGCCCAAAGACTTTTTGGTCCAAATTTATAAGGAAGGGCAGACCATTGGGCTAAGCCATAGCCACAATTTGGAGAAGATTTGACGTTACATAATCCGCCTCCCTGCCAGGTATCGGGCTCCCAGGTATTACCGGTCTCTCTCATTAGGTTCCCCATAACTCCAATTGCCCCATTTTTAGATAGTTTAAAATTGGTTAATAAATAGCACCAAATCTTCTCCTCGTTATTCTTACCAGTTAGGTTTCCGTTACTATTTCCTTGGCTTAAACAGGTGGGTGTTGGGTTGTAGAATAAGATGTCATTACTAGAAAAGAAGCCCCAATCGACAGCCATGGCTTTTAATGGGGCTAGGGCAGAAAAAAGTATTAATACTAATAAGGCGTATACTTTAATTTTCGTAAAATGTTTCTTCCTGGCAAGTTTCTTTTTCATATTAATCCCCATTTGTTGGCACATTGCCCGGCTCATCCATCCCTTTTTGAATACGGTGGTCAATTGTGTATAAGGCGAAATCTACAATTTCTGGGCTATCATGTACGTTTTTAGCTGAAAGCATACAATTTGCGGCCTCATCAGTTGTACCGTCTGTGCAAAGAGTTATCCATTTCGCCAGATCCTTGCCCGGTATTGGGTCGCCCGTGAGCGAATCAACATTACCGGCTGACGGACCGGTGTTATCCGAACCGTCTGCATTCTTATCGACCAAGTCATTCACGATTGTAACAGGATCCTTGTTTAGGTATTCTGTCGGTATGCCGTATATTATGTTACAAAATGGACCAGCGGCGATATCGCCAGCTTTTATCTCCGGGTCTTCACATAGTTTATATTGAGCACTAGGATCAGCCGCGCCCGCACCACTAGGTTGCAGGGTCATACCGAACGATCCCATTACTATTTTACCCATGGAAGAAAGAACGTCAGAGAATGAACCAGCGATAGAACTTAAATTAACGGAGTATGGTATTAATGGTATTAGCCGTTGGACTAAACTGCCCATGAACGTGTTCGGGCTACTGGCATCGAACGGGCTTTTTGTTGCCCTATCCTCTTCGGCATTAGCCAGTTGGACTTGTTTTGTCACTCCTTCATATGCAACCGCCTGGTCAACCGAAAGTGGCATATTACCACCAGCGTTGGATGTTTGGCCCATCACGTGGGCCGCACCACTAGTCAGGGCATCACCAACCTTTTCGCCGCTAAGTTTTTGGGTTAGATCACCCCAAAAGAAACGCATAATAGATTGAAAAATACCTGACGGGATAATTCCCATTACCATATTAACAAGATATGGCCCAAGCGTCGTTGACAGCCACGATAATACATAACCTATAGCAAAATTAGCGATTAAAGCAAACCATGCCGTGCCACCGGTTTCGGGACCAAGCTCTGCAAGGGTAACATTTATTACCGCACCTGTTACTGGATTTGCCAAAATATTGCAAGCTTTAAGTTTTGCCCGGCTGCTGGTAACTGCAGCAACGCCACCAAGTAATGCAATCATACTCATGCCCGGAGCATATGTTTTATAGTTATCATTTTGTGGCGTGGTTTGACCGGTCAAAGTATATTTCATACCGAACGAATCCATTGCTGACCTGCCTTTTACAACTTTAGTAAGCGCATTACCGATAGTGGTTGCCATTTCAGGAGTGGCATCGCCTGCCTTGATTGCACCAAAAGCAGACAAGAATAAGGAGCCATATTTAATTAATTGTATCATTTGGTAGGCTCTTTCAACTTTTATAACTAATCCTGGCGCATCACCAACTAAACAGACCACTCCAGCCACTATGCCGACAGCATCACCCTTACCCGACGTTCCAATTTTTTGAATAAATTCATAGGCTTTATCGCCAAGTAGTTTTTTGAGCAAGCTTGCGCTTGCCTCTTCGCTTTCTGATGCGGCTTTTGCACCTTGATCATCGACTCCTACGTTTTCGTCAATTGTAGCATTTAGTCTTTCATCAGTTGTTCCAGCTTTTAGTGGGTCATCAACACCAAAACCAAACTTTGTTTTAATTGCATTAAAAACATAATCTGTAACGCTGATAAATCGTGTTTGTTGGGCAAGATGAAATGCCGCTTGAAATTCTTTGTTTGCTGAGTCGGTCAATGTTTTATAAAGATCTGCAGCCCTAACTTCAATCTTCCTACCACTGCTATCAGTAAAACGTAATTTTGCTATACGAGTATTTGGCCAGAGGATCTTATTGTCAATCTCATTACCGGCGCTATCTACTGCAACAATGCCATTTTTTTCTAATTGTTTCAAAAATCTACCTGAAGGTCTTAAATAACGGCAAGCAATTTTTGTTATCACGCATGGTCCGCTGGTGACACTCTGAGTCATTTTTGCTGCAATAAGCTTATTTGCTCGAATTGCAATACTGGTATCTTGAGTATTAAATTTCTGTATGAAATTTGCATAAATACTGTGTGTCAAAAGCGCTGGCCCTGAAATAGAAGTAATCCCGAGAGCTCCACCGAAAATCGTAATTATAATTGCAGTAAGAGGCCCCTTTCTTTTTACGAAAGAAAAGCGTCCGCTTAATTTTTTTGAACCGTGGTCATTATCTGCATCAGTGCTATTGTATTCCCAGCTGTTATCGGGGCCTTTTTCGGCATTTCTGACATTATCAACCCCAGAGCTGTCATCAGAATTATTTTTGCTGTCACTATTTTTATCGACGGTTCCCTCTTTTTCGGCTTTTGTGATGGCGTTGAATTTTTCATCACTGTCTTTCTGGATTGGATTTTCATCTTTGTCGTCGTGTGACATAATTAACCTTCATTATACATTAAACGAAACGTTTGATCCGGGATCGACATTGCTACTGGGCTTGGGGCTGTTAACTTCTAAGACGCCCAGTGGTTGATCCACAATCCGCGGATTAGTATTGCTGATTCGTTTTTCGATTTCACTAGCATCGACTTGGATGTGAACATGGCTTTGACCGGCAAAAAACAAACCTTGTCCAATCGGAAAGTTTGATAAACGTTTTTTCTCTTCGTCGGTTAATTTAAATACGTTCGACATTACGTCAACCGCACTTGGGGATTGTTTTAACAATAGTGACATCGAACTGTTGGCAACGATTGCTCGCCCCATTTTGCTACTCATAAAATCTTCAACGTCCTGCGTAATTGTAGTCAGCCCCAAGTAATATTTTCGAGCCCTTTTGGCTAAACTGAACAAAAAGTTTGCGGAATCGTCATATTTCATAAGCTCCCACGCTTCATCAACAATCAGTATTCGTCTCTTTTTTTCGGTTCGAATAATGTTCCAAATGTGGCTAAGTACTATATACATCGCAACTGGTCGCAGTTCGTCTTCTAAATCACGAATATTAAATACGACTAATGCATTATTAATTTCGGTATTCGACTGTTGGCTGAATATACCTGCAAAAGTGCCGGTGGTGTATTTGCGTAGACGCTGTGCCAGATTCGGGCCACTTCCACCCATATGCAAAAGCGTATCGTATAAATCACTGACTGTTGGCGGTAGTGAATTATGGGTCAACGGATCAGCCGTAATGCCGGCACGGGCGTAGGTATCAATCAGCGCCTGGTCCAAATCGGCCTCTTCGGTTGGCGATAACGCCGAGGGCATAAGGACGCCTGTTGTGGTTGGTTGAGTTGTTCCCAACATCAGTTTTAGTAGTCCATGCAAAGTAATTAAATTCGCACGCAGTGCATTATCAGCTTCATCGGTATCAATAACGCGCGGCAAATCAAACGGATTAATTCGAGTGTTCGAATTCAAACTTAGGCGGATATAACTGCCACCGACTGCATCGCATAGTTTTTTATATTCATTTTCCGGATCGATAATGATAATCTCGGTACCGGTCATCATACTGCGCAAAGCCTCAATCTTTACGGTGAATGACTTACCTGCGCCCGCCTTGGCAAATACCACCATGTTGGCATTTTCTAAACTGAACCTGTCAAAGATAACCAGTCCATTATTGTGCATATTAATTCCATAAAGAATACCATCTTCTTGTGTTAAATCGGCACTGGTAAACGGAAAACTGGTACTGATTGCGCCAGTATCCATGTTGCGACGAATTTGCAGTTGGTCGGACATTTGCGGGATGCTACTATTCAAACCTTGTTCTTGTTGACTGCTGGCCACCTTGCTGAATACCATTTGCTGACCGAAGATAGTTTCGATTTTATGCTGGACAAAATCGAGTTCGTCCAAACTTTCGGCATACAGTGTTACGTACAGCCCAAAACGGAAGAATCTTTCAGCGCCGATCTGCAATTGATCGCGAAGTTCCTCGGCATCGCCAATAGCAGCCTCTATTGCCGGATCGCGCACCATCCCCTTTTCGTTACCTACTGCTATGGACGCCTCTAATTGAGTAACTTTTTTGCGTAAGTTTTTAAGAACCACCACACTTTCGACTGGGTAAATAAACATACTAACATCAAGTACTTCATCGACATTAATTATTGAACTTAACCAACCGGTGTAAATTTGTCGAGGATATCCGTAAACAAAAAGCGTCCGTCCGTACTTTGTACCAAGGCGGAAGTGTGAAGAATGAATTTCGATACTACTGGGCGCTATCAAGTCACGTAATGTAGTTATGCCCTTTGCAAAGGCCTCTTCAACTTCAGCTTGTTCGCGCTCAATCTGCTGCGTGGCGATATCGTTTGCCTTCGATTTTCTTGCCATTATGATGTTACCTCTGACTGGGGTGTTGGTGTTTCGGTCGGACCTTTTTTTGTATAGACCGACGTAACATTTTCAAAGTTTGACAGTGATTCGTTTACTGCTGTGTCGGGATTATAGAAGTTGTAATACATCTCACCTATCTCGCGAGTACTTAGCTGCATACTCTGTATGCCCAATTGGAATAATCCAGCCATAACGCCATCAACGCGGTTTTTTATTTCAGTTTTTGCTTTATCGTAGGTAACGGTGTCAATTTTAGTAATAGCATTTTTTTGACCGGTAAAGAGCTTGCCAAAAAATCCCTTACTTTGTGACATTAGGGTATTAGCATCACCCTGTGAATAATATGGAATTGCAATAAAAAACGATTTATCCATAATGTTTGCTTCTTGAGCTAAATCAGAAATATATCCCAAATAATCGTCCATCAACACATTCAGTAGCATATTGTCTTGGTTTTTGCGTATTTCAAGTAGCCTGTCTATGTATGGACCGATGTCGATGCGTTGAGATCTGACGACTATTTGTATTGGGTAATTTAATGCGTTTAAAAAGTTTTGGTAACTATATTCGATACCCTCGCGCTCAGCACTGCTCATTAGGTCAAAGTTGATTGATTTGCAGACAACGATTGCTCGAAATGAACCGTCAGCCATAATAATCATATTGTCGCGAATTTCGGAAAATTTCAGAGTATTCTGTGTAGAATTAGGATTTTTCACTTTTACACTAGCAGTAGCGGGCGTCTTATTTCCAGAACCCACCGCAACAGGATTACCCGCAGCGGAAGCGGCGGGTAGTTGGTCTGGCGTTTGATTGTTCGGCGGCATGTTTTGCTGGTTCCCACTCTCTTAGATAATTACTATCGAAGCTTAATTAATACCTCATTCTTCATGTCATCCTTTGCTTGGATTCGATTAGCCTCGCGCGCAATTGCAGCTATTGACAAATCGGTATTGCTTGCGAGGTTTATTATACCAGCAGATACCACCTTTGCGCTAGTGTTTGTTTTTGCTTCGACCACTGGCTTTGCTTGACCAATTGGCTCGATGACTGATTGCCTGATGCTTGGGTATGGGTTGTATTCAATCGGCTTGCCTTTTATCTCTGTTGGTTCCGGTGCGACAGTGGGTTCCGTCATGGGCACACCCCCGAAATAACTTGATGGGCTTGGCATTGTTTGCATCGGCTGCGAGGTTCGTATAGGTTGCGAAACGGGCACAATCTTGTTGTTCATGATATTTATGGCATTTTGATGTCGAAGTGCGTCGCTTTTGTCAAGTTTGTCGCTTAGCGATAGTGATGTCGAGGCATCATTGTCCAATACATCTTGGACTCCTTGAGCTTCAAAATAGGCATCACTAGTCATGGCACTGTTTGGGCCTTGAACGCCAGCTCCTCGTATTGCCCAACCTTGACTGTCAACGATACCAGCCAAGTAACTAAATCGACGCTCGGCTTCGTTGGTTGATAAATCTTTGACGCGGCTATATTCGATTATTTTTGGAGCAGTTATTTCGATTAGTGAATCAATGCCATCCGGATCCCACAAGCGTCTGTGTGGTTTCAAAAAGAATGACACCATGGCAGCCATGTATATTTCCATAGGCTGGTCTTTGCGTAGCGGCAATGCCAGGGCACCAAAAAAGACAATAACAGGCAACGGGATGATTGCCAAAGGAATAAATAATTGAGCCAAACCCCAAGCCATCATTATTGCCAGGGCAACAATTACCAGATAAATAAACTGGCGAAAACTGAATGGCCCGATTAATTTATCGTCAGCCTCAACATCTTGGGGAACTGTATATACTGCCATACTTCTTATAGTATAACACCATCCCGTCATCCGTTCTGGTATACGATTTTATCCTACCAAAGTTAGCACGAATGAATTATCCGATGCGACTACTTTTCCTTTAATTTCAAAAAAATCTCCAAGGTTCAAAGAAGTACTGAGGGCGAAAGAAACATATCTGACTACTATTTTCGATAAAACCGGTTCGTCGGCAAACAATCAGAGTATGGAACGATATTTTATGCAGTATGCATTGCTAGGCGATTTAATAAATATATATTCGTTGTCTATCACCTAATACCTATGGCTTACCGACTTTTATTCTGTCACACCACTTAATTTATAGTGTAACCTTTTCTATCTAACGCCAAAGGCAGCCTTTGCTTCTCCGATGCCCGTAATTGCGTCTTGTGCGGCAAGACCAGCAGCATGACCGGTACCTGAAGCTGCTGCTTCAGCTGCATCATATGCCTTTTTATATTCATGCTTTCGAGCAGCCTCAATTATCATTGGGGCTGCAAGAGCTTGTGCTCGACTTTCCATCTGATCGTGGCCGACTAGGGCTTTCCGGGTACTTTCACGATCACCAAGCAAGTAAGCTTGGTAAGACGCTGCTCCATTCGGATTATTTTTTCCAATTCCTTCACGGTGTACCGAAGAAGCCGAAACACCAGCCCAATTTGCAGGACCACCTTCCAACGCACCTAGCGCGTCCCCTCGTCCATTCTTGCGGTATTCGGCTTTTGCTGACTCAAAAGCGCCAGCGACGGTCGTATCACTTGCCCCATTACTACTAGCGTGAGCAAGGGCAGATGTAATATCACCAGCAGAACCTTTACCTCCGGAAGAAAGCATTTGGGCAGCGGCAATGTGTGAGCTAGCTTTTCTTTGATACCCAGCTGCGCGCATTTTGTCAAATTGGGCTTTTCGAGCTATCGCAGCTGGATCGCCTTTGGCAGCATCGTAAGCTAAATTTTCATATTCCGGAGTTTTGTTGTCACCGCCGGTCTGAGCCCATAACTTAGCCAAGTCGTCGTCTTTACCGAACATTGCAATGGTATCATCAACATCTTTCCTATCCTGAGTTTGACCGGCAAGCTCTCTAGATGCGGCATAACCACCGGTTATAGCGTTAAATGCGCGATTTTTATTAAGTTTTCTATTTAAACCTGATCGCCAATTTCTAGGATTGGCCTTTCCGTACTTACCTCTGTAATTACCTGTCATCATTCTTTTCTTAGTGTCAGCTTGTTTTGCTACACGATGCTGATTATATCCAGAATTTGTAAAACTCTTCCCAGCGCCCTTCCCGGCCCTAGACCCAAGATTATTAAGCGATGCACCGATTTTTCCAACCCCATCGAGGGACTTTTTTAACAGACTCGGCACAACAAATAATGGCAACACAACAACCGATGCCGCCGCTATTTCACCTATCATGCCGCTACTCGACATTGCAGTTGATAATATTTTTGATGCAAAGATCGACACCCCAAAAACGAGAGCTACTATTGGGTATAGTAACAGCATGGCCGTAAGTGTCTTTCTCCATTTAGTAAACCATTGTTCGGTATTGGGCAATAGGAATGCAACGAATGCCAGCGGTGAAATAACCACCAGCAAAATGACTATCACCTGACGCGCTACTAATATAAATAGAATCATGATTAAAGCGAAAAAGGCTAAAATTAATATTGGGATAAGTGCCGAGAGCGATGCCCACATGGTAGCCACTGCTCCAACGCCTGCCAATATAAGGACTGATATGCTGGTCCACGAAGTCGTAGAACCGCCCGTCGACCAAAAACCGTGCGATGTCGTTGCCCCCGGGGTCAAATTCGCAAATAAATCGTACATTGATGATCCCAGTATGTTAGATAAATCTACACACAACTGGCTAATGAAAAAAGAAAGATTAACCAATATGGCGGCGATTATTATCCTTGGTAATAATTTCTTGACACCGTAATTCGAGATGCCGATACCCGTCAATTGAGAAAAGATAATAATTAGGAACGCAATAACGAACGCCACATTGGCAAAGTTTCTCATTATTCCCCAGGCGGTATAGGTTGTTGAGGTTGAGTCTGTTGTGAACGCCTCAATTTTTACAGCAAGGAAATCCTTTGCCAAAAAACCATAAGCGCTATCTGAGACTTTTGCTACGAAAGTGACCACCGGGCAAATAATCCAACCAACGCTTGGTATGGAGCAGGTGGTTGTGCCGGAAGGTGAGGGATTTGCTGGCAGCGTCCCATTGGTTACTGCGTCAGCCGGAACGAGAATTGTTTCTGAAATAGCATGAGCGGTTGGAATGCCCTGTCGGAAACGATGCGTGCATAAAGACATTATGGCTGTTCCAGTGCCATCATCTATGCAAATTATAAAATTATTATCAGTCGGTAGCGGTGGTGGAGACAGATCAGTCCCGGTCGAAAGGCTCCCAGTCAAAGTTACAGTGGCTGAACCAGAGGTTACGTCTACGGGATCCACTTGGGCGGTCTTCTGAATAGAATTATTGTCGAGAAGTTTTAGCAAGTCGAGCGTATATGGTCCAAAGCTGGGCTGTGGGTTTGCCGGTAAAGTTATAACTATACTAACATTGACAGCAGAATTGCCGGGTGGCGGGTTTCCGCCACCACCACCAGCAAAAGTTGGTGGACTAAAAATTAACGAAGCAACACAGGCCGACAGTACAATAATTGAAAAACCAAATAACTTCACAAAGATTTTTTTGTACTGGAACCACATGAGAAAATTATAGCATAAACGAGAAGGGTCAGTCACATATAAAAATATATATTAAGATATTTGTGACTCTTTGGCTCTTTCTGTTATTAAAACACTTGCGCTTAATTGATTTATATCGTACTTTATATATAGGTATGAAAATAAAACAAACAGTAATGGTATTGGCGTTGTTGATGGGATTAGGTGGTCTGTTTGTCGGACCAGTAGCATCAGCCGGAAATTGTGGTGGTGTAACTACTTTGATATTTAATTGCCTTCAATCAGGTGGACCATCTCCAGATCCGACAAAATCTGGGGCTTGGGGTATATTGACAACGGCTATTCAAATTTTGACTGCCGGTGTTGGTGTGGCTGCTGTGGCCGGTATAGTATGGGGCTCGATTTTGTTTACAACTGCCGGTGGAAAACCAGATCAAGTTAAAAAAGCCAATATGGTTCTGACTAACACCGTATTGGGAATTATTATCTATGCCGTAATGGTTGCGTTTTTGAATTTTATTATTCCCGGAGGAGTATTCGGGTAATGAAAGTGTTAACTATTAAAAACTTACGAAATTGGTTATTGGTGTTAGGCTTTATTTTTTCGGTAGGTGGAGTGTTGATGACGACAACGCCGCAAGTTGCGTTCGCAGCTTCTGCCCCGGCTTCCTGTACTAGTAATTTTTTGGGTTTCCCAGCGTGGTATCGTGGTTTGCAGGATGGGAATTGTGATATACAAAGTCCAACTGATTCAGGAGGATTGAGTGGTTTCATCTGGACTATCGGACTTAACGTCGTAGAAATGGCTCTTGTATTGGTAGCCTATATCGCCGGGTTTATGTTCTTGTATGGCGGTTGGCTATTTATTTTTAGTCAAGGTAAACCCGAAGGTATTGCCAAGGGTAAATCTACGATGACGATGGCGCTTATCGGGCTGGTTGTATCGCTTGTTGCAGTTGGAATAATAACTTATATTTGGGCGGCAATTATTAAATAAAACTCAATAACAATTATGAAAATACTAGGATTAATAACAATAGCAGCATCGACAAAACTTAACCCAAGTGACTTCAATCTGCCCAACGGCACCCCCGAAACTGTTCTATCTGGGGTGTTAGATGTAATTTATTTCGTGGTTGGCGCATTTGCCGTAATAATTATTATTCTGGCCGGTTTCACGTTTGCTACAGCAAATGGTGATCCCGCAAAGATTACCAAGGCCAGAATGGCAATATTGTATTCAGTAATTGGTTTAATTGTCGTTATGTTTGCCTTTGTAATAACCGCATTCATAATAGGGAGGTTTTAGATGAACCCCGTTAGAATCTATTCTTATGTAACCTTGTATAATACAAAATTTATTGGAGGATTCTAACAGGATGAAACGAATTAAATACGCAATATTAACTTTAAGTTTGTTAGCATTTGGGTTGGCTTTGTTTAATCCACTCGTTGTATCAGTGGGTGCTGCCATGGTTCAATGCCCGAGTGGTGTCATGGCGATTGATGCAGCACATTGCGGTTCTCCTAATCCTCAGCCTGATCCGGGTACTACCACCAGTGGTCCGCTTTCCGAAGCATGTAAGACTTCTACCTCAGTTTTATGTACAGAAGTACAAAAAACCGGTCAATTACCTTCATTTGCAAAAATAATAACTAACACTTTGATGTATGTTCTAGGCGCGGTATCGGTCATTGTTATCATCATTGCCGGTATTATGTACACCACTTCCGGTGGTGATGCCGCGTTGATTGCCAAAGCGAAAAATACGTTATTATACGCAGTGGTTGGCCTGCTGGTGGCTATAATGGCCTATGCCATCGTGAATTTTGTAATTACTCAATTTAAATAAAAATGAATCGGAATATGCATAAGTACTTAACAAGCAAACTAATATCTGATATAAATAGTAGTAAGAATTAATTTGCCGTTCGCTATATTGTGGCGGCAAGAGGGAATCATAACAATGAAAAAGAAATCAATCAAAATTATGCTAGTCGGATTACTGGCAGTTCCGTTGATGGCAATTGGCGCTGGACTGTTCGTACCAACAAACCTTGTTGCCGCCGATTGTACTAGTGATACTAGCGCTGGTATAATTGGGGGGGTGGCTTGTTCGAATGGTGCCAATGTACCACAAAACCTTTTTGGAACGGGTGGTATTTTTACAACCATTGTCAATATTTTTCTGTTCGTCATTGGCGCGATTGCCGTAATAATGCTGATTTATGGTGGTATCCGATATACAATCTCTGGTGGTGAATCCAAAAACGTTACTGCAGCCAAAGATACGATTTTATACTCAATTGTGGGAATTGTCGTTGCGCTTCTAGCTTATGCAATAGTCAACTTCGTTATTAATGGACTAATCGCACCATAACCATAGTCATTATTAGTTCGGTTTGATTTAATAATATCCGCCATTATCTAGGCGGATATTTTAATATCAGCGGATATCTGGTATAAATAGGAGCAGGAATCAAAAAAAAGGAAAAATATGAAAATGAAATCCATTAAAGTCATTCTAGCGGGTATCTTAACAGTTCCGATAATGGCCCTTGGGTTAACTTTTGCAGGAGCGATGTCGCAGCCCGTTTCTGCTCAGAATTTTAATACCGGAGCTGCTGGTGGCGCCAGCTCGGCCCAAGGAGCGGGCCAACCGTCAGATTTGTTTGGGAACAGTGGCGTATTTCAAAAGGTTACCAACATCGCTCTTTATTTAATCGGTGCCGTCAGCGTTTTGATGCTGATTTACGGTGGTATCCGATATACAATATCTGGTGGTGATTCCAAAAACGTTACTGCAGCAAAAAACACGATTTTATATGCGATTGTCGGGATCGTTGTAGCCATCCTAGCGTTTGCTATCGTCAATTTCGTCATCACTAGTTTATCGCCGGTTGCATAGATTTAAAAAATAATAAAGGGGAAAATATGAAAATGAAATCAATTAAAATCGCTTTGGCAGGGTTTTTTGCTGCAACAGTTATATTGTTGGGACTGGGGATGGCTCAAATGGCCTTTGCTGCCGACACCATACCGACTGACCACCAATCGGTTGCCGACGCTTCATTAACTGGCGACACCTCATCAACTGGCGGTAGCCTATCAACTGGCGTTACTGCAGCCAGGCCGGACGGTGTAAACGCCTGTCTGTTTACAAGCAAAGATTGTTCGAGCGGTTTATTCACGAACATCATAAATATTGCATTGTTTCTGATTGGTGCGATTGCTGTATTGATGCTGATTTACGGTGGTATCCGATATACAATATCTGGCGGTGAAGCTAAGAACGTTGCTGCGGCCAAAAATACGATTTTATATGCAATTGTCGGTATAGTAGTTGCCATATTGGCATATGCGATTGTAAATTTCGTAGTAACCAAATTGGTTTAAACTAATTTATTTTAGAAAAAATACGACCCGTTATGGGTCGTATTTAATTTCAAAGTATTTGTTTTACTATTGAATTTGAATCTTTTTGGCAGCCTCTTGTCGAATTTTGTTGAATTTGATTGTCAATACGCCGTCTTTTAGGACTGCTTCAACTTCGTCCTCTTTGACGCTGACTGGGAGTGCCAAAGTACGGCTAAATTCGCCCCAGTAACATTCTTGGATGTGCCAATTAATAGCATCTGTGTCGTCGCCACTGTTAAGGGTACCGCTGATTGTCAGAATACCGTCGCTGATACTAACATCTAATTCCTCTTTGTTGACACCGGCTGTGCGAGCTTTAACAACCAATTTATCCTCGGTTTCATAGACATCAACAGCTAATTGACCCGGGAATTCCTCTTCGGAATCGTCCCAGTTGTCATCTGCTGCAGGTGCAACAACTTCGGGTTCGGTTGATGTTAACGTGTCGTCGTTAAGAAAAGCCGCAGTTAGCTCATCTTCAATTAGTAAGTCGTCATTTTGTTTCCGGGCCATGATATCCTCCACTTTCTCTAGGCTCTATTGACAAATAGTCTCTCACATTATAACCAACATATCCAGTATAATCAACCATCAAGGGCTCTTAAACGTAAAAAACACAATGTTTGACGATATCCTATCAACAATCGCGTCACACCACTGTTGTAGTTGTGATGAAACCGGCAGTTTACTATACGGTAATTGTAAATATAACATCACTTCGGAGTTAAAAATGGTTTGTGTGGTGTGTGGTCGGCCTACCGCCAGTACTTGGATTTGTGAAAAATGCATAACGCCGTATGAAAAAGCTTGGGTTGTTGACGAACGTGACGGACCGTTGCAACGATTGGTGGGTTTGTATAAATTTGAGCGCGCAAAGTCCGCTTATAAACCGCTTGGCGATTTGCTATTGGACATATTACCAGATATGCCTGCTGATACTGTGGTCGTACCAGTCCCCACTACGCCCGGTCGTATCCGCGAACGGGGTTATGACCATATGATGTTGATAGCCAGGTATGTTGCGCGGGCCCGCCGATTAAAATGTAAGCCGATAATTTGACGTCAAACAAACACAAAACAGCGCCAGGCCACAGCAATAAAACGTGATTTACAGGCGAAAAATGCATTTATTGTGCGAGACAAAGTTAACGCTGACACGCCATATTTGATTGTTGATGATGTTATGACGACCGGAGCGACAATAAAATATGCATCGCGAACGCTGCGCGACGCCGGCGCCAAACATATTTGGGTGGCAATAATCGCGCGTCAGACACTAAATTAGTGGGTGGTATATGGTAGTTGGTAGGTAGCAAATAGTATATAATACCCAACAAGGAGAGGTGACCGAGTGGTTGAAGGTAGCAGTCTTGAAAACTGCCGTGCCAGCAATGGTACCGCGAGTTCGAATCTCGCCCTCTCCGCCAAAAATAAATAGACGACCGAATGGCCGTCTATTTATTTTGCCCATCGGGCGAGATTCAAATTCACGACCGCATCAGCAAGCTGATGCCCGCGAATATCGCTTCACTCTGTTTTGCTCCTGCGTTTGTTCGAAAAATATGTAAACACATTTTCCTTTCCTGCACTTCGCCGAATCTTGGCCGGAAAGGCCGAAGGCCGATATCTCGCCCTCTCCGCCTCCATAAGTTACAATAGCGTGTAATGGTAATAAAAAAATCGTTAAAAAGAAAATTCCATTGGCGTTGGTTGACTTGGCCACCTGTCGTTAGCCTATCGATTATATTCGTTATTTATTTTGTAGTGTCTTTTCTTTCTTTGGACCCTGATTTTGGATGGCACTTGCAGGCTGGTAATTATTTTCTTGCTCATGGAATCCCGGCGACTGACATTTTTACTTATACTGCTAAAAATTTTCCATGGGTTGATCATGAATGGCTTGGCGATATTTTGTTGTCAATAATGTATTCTGGCGGGGGTTATGTGCTGCTAAGTGTTATTTATTCTTGTCTTTGGACACTTTCGGCATGGTTAGTAGGACGAAAAGTTCATAACTTAACACTTATCGTTGCCGTACTGGCAACAGTTCCGTTTGCAGGAGTTCGGGCAATAACCTGGTCAGTGCTTGGCTTGGCGTTATTGATTGTAATTGTAAATGCAAAAAGCCGTCGTATCAGATGGATTCTGCCATTGTTATTCCTGGTATGGGCTAATTTTCATGGCAGTTTCGTAATAGGTTTTGCCTACCTGTTGTATATGGCACTTAAACAACGTTCGTGGAGCCTGGTTGGGCTGACATTTGTTTCGGTTATTGCTACACTGATTAACCCATATGGTTTTGGGCTATATATTGAAGTTCTAAGGACCCTGGGCGACTCATCACTACATTTTAGAATATCTGAATGGTCTCCGTTTTTTATACCTTGGATGACCATACCGTATGTTTTGGTCTGGATGTGTGCATTTGCACTAACCGGTCTAAAAAATTGGCGAAAATACCTTGGAATTGATGTGTTATTTTTCCTGGCTGGTGTCAGTAGTATGCGAAATTTGGTCTTGTTTATAATCATCTCACTAGGAGTTACTGATATTAGACTTCGGGATGTTGCCAAAACCATCCCCAAAACCCTCGACAAGCCTCGGCGAAGATTAATCGTGATATTCGGAACTGCTATTACCCTATTTATTATTGGCACTATGGTTTATCACTTTTGGGGAACTTCGATTGACAGGGAAAGTTCTTCCCCAAAAAACGCCGTTTCATATTTGCAAAAACACCCATGTGAGGGGAATTTGTTTAACGACTATAATTACGGAGGTTATCTGATATGGAAACTGCCGTCGGAAAAAGTATATATTGACGGGCGAATGCCCAGCTGGGTAATGAACGGCCATAAATATATGGACGAATACGTAGGCATACTAACAGATTCAAAAATTAGAAAAACTATATTCAAGGAATACAATATTAAATGCGCCTTGGTAAACAAAAGCAATGATAAAAAAAGTATCGTAAAAGGACTGATTAAAGACAAATGGACCACGGTCGCTACTGACCCATCATCCCTACTTTTATTGAGTCCGAAGAAATAGAAAAGGTCCGTCCTTTTTCCCCGCCTGTCTGGATACAGTTCGGGCAGGACACCTTAGACTGATGATAAATATACAACACACGAAACAGATTGACTTGTTGAGTAGCTATTTTTTTAGTTTTTATAGTCCAATCTCAACCTTTCGTTTTTTTCTTGGTAATCTTCCAAAAACTCACGGTATTTTATCGCCGATTCGTATAGCTGCGCAATGTGTTTTTTATTCATCCAACTGGGTATGTCGTTGTATAGGTAGGCTCTGATTGAAGAATGAGGGTAGTCGATCCATTCGTCTGGGTTTCTGTGTATATACCGACTAATGTGCATTAGATATTCGTCCGACGAAATGCGCGATGCTTTGTAGCGACTTTCAAAAAGTGGCCCACTTCTGCCATATTTACTATTAAAATAGCGGCTATAGCTGGTCATAACCCCATGCATTAATTTTGACATCCCCCCTTCATCAATCTGAAACAACAACAAATGAAAATGATTTGGCATCAGACAATACGCCAATACTTCGACCACGTCGTTTAATTTTTGATAATGTTCGACTGTTTGTATGTCTATTTTTTCTTTGGTCAAATAACGGTGAAACAGTGTCAAGAAATACAGATAATCACTTTCTTCAAGAAAAATTTGGGTTTTGTTGGAACCACGAGCATAAACGTGATAATAACTTTCAGGTACGTTAACCTTGATCACATTTCGGCTTGGCATGCAATTATCCACCTTACTTTCTCGCTCACGAGAATAATACAATTTTTAGGTTCAGCTAAGTTTCATCTCAGTTTATTTCATATTAATTTATTTGTAAAGCAATTTAATTATTTTAAAAGTAGACAAAAAGGATTTGCCCCCTTTTATCCACAGAAAGGACGGACCTTTTAGCACGAAATAATTTTTTTATGGATTTTGAGCTGTCTTTTCTCGCTCTGCCGTCCAGCGGTCTTTGACTTCTTGGTAATGAAATTCCGTTGATTTTTGCAATCTGTCCATAACTTCTCTTAACTCTGGACTATCGGTCTCATATGATTTGAACATTGATTTTTCAAGCATTGAGTTTTCCAGATCCATACTGATTGATAGGGCTTGGATTTGAAGAATGTTTTCAGTATCAATTCTGTCAATTTGTTCTTGGATATAATCAGCAAAACTAGTTAGGGTCTCTGGTTCGAATCGTCCAGCGGCTAATCTGACCTCTCCATTGTCAATCCTATTCGACAAAGAACTTACCCAACCAGCGTGCTCGGCTTCGTCAGCCGAGATGTCCCGCCAGAATTCCTTGTCCTCTGGGAATAAGGTTGAATAGTGAGCGTAAAGTTTATGAAGTAATATCTCGTTTTCAATAAATGATCGTAGAGCTGTGTTTTCATGAATTGATGAATCGTCCATATCTCCATTCTATCAAGTATTTGATAATAGGGGAATTATTCATCTGGCAGATTACACGCAATGTATTTATCCACAGAAAGGTCTGTCCTTTCTGTGGATAAAGTCATGATTGCTTATCTTGAATTTTACTAAAAACAAAAAGGTATCTATAGTAGTTTTTATGGTTAAAAACAAAAAACGAAAAAAACCGTTGCCGAAAAAGAAACAGGCAAAAAAACCAGAAAGCTTATCAAGGTTTTTTGATGTACATACCAGAGCTAACCATCGCAAGATTTCAACCTTTAAAAGAATAGTAACCAAACAGCGCGTTTACATATTTTTTGCCGCATTAACCTTGATTATTATTGCTTCGACTGCAGTTTATGCGTTGAACAACAAGATTGATTTGAAGAGTAACACTACCAAATCAACAAATACAACTCAAGCTACTTTCGGTCAGGACAGTAACTCCGATAACAACACTAGTTTGGACGCTTCGCCCACAGTCAATACAACTGAACAATCGGCTACCCCAACTTGTCGTCAAATCGAAGTCACAGCCGAGGCTCAATTGTTAAAAAGTACCAGCGCTTTAACTTATCCGCATTATGGTGATGCTCATTCGGTCTTTGATGCCTATAATAATGGCTATCGACAAGCCTATAACACATATTTAAACACCACCAGACAGCATAATTGCCCGATTACAATTACCGACAGAGGCAACGTTCAATATTCATCGCCGGTTTGCACTCAGGCTTATGCTGATAAGGTTGTGGTGGTCTTAAGGAATCAAATTAATTCCGTTGTTAACCTAGATATGAATACCTACATTGATTGGAAAAAAGCGGGCCACCATTCTAGTTGGGACTCTTCATACCAAACCTACGCCTCATACCAATCGGATATTGCCAATGAGCAGAATTTAATACAAAGTCAGAACAATGACCACGTCAGAGACCTAGTAAATCGAACCAATGTAGAGCTGGGGAATCTATTCTGTCCAGCTCTTAATCCGACAGATTTTTATACACACATGTTTTAATCACGCAAAAAGATCCGTCCTTTTTCCCCGCCTGTCTGGATACAGTTCGGGCAGGACACCTTAGACTGATGATAAATATACAACAAATGATATGAACAGACTTTTTTTATGGTCAGTCAGATTAGCCATAACGAGTGTTATCTGTTATAATAAGACAAATTGTGAGTGAAAAATTACCTTCTTTACGGATAGGAGAACTTGAATCAGAATTCCCTATTGTTTTAGGGGGTATGTCTACAGGGTTAACTAATTCGGAACTAGCGTCTGCCGTCGCTAACGAGGGTGGTTACGGAACTATCGGTGGAGTCGGCCTTGGAATGGTCGAAGGGACAAAACGACAAAAAGATTATTTTGCAGGTAACGAATCAAATCTGCGCCAAGAGATAAATGACGCACTTGAAAAGAGTAATGGCGGAAATATTGGCGTTAATCTGATGGTCGCCGTAACAGATTATGAAAATCTGGTAAAAGTTTCGGTTGAAAGTGGCGTAAAATTCATTGCATCAGGGGCCGGATTACCCCTCAGTTTGCCGGAATATGTCGAAAAATATAAAGTTTCCGGTCAACCGACACCCGAATTGATTCCGATAGTGTCAGGTGTTCGTGCTGCAGAGCTTGTCCTACGAAGGTGGAAAAAAGATGGTGTAAGCCCGGCGGCATTTATTGTAGAAACACCTAATACGGCTGGCGGACACTTGGGGGTGACTAAATCCGAAGATATCGGGAAGCCTGAATTTAGCCTGGAAGCCGTTGTTCCCCAACTCGTCGAGGTTTTAAAAGAGCAAGGACTCGATATCCCCGTAATCGCCGCCGGAGGTGTTTGGGACAAGGACGATATCCTGGAATCTTTAAGTCCGAAGGTTGGCGCAAAAGGCGTCCAAATGTCGACCCGATTCATCGCAACAGATGAATGTAACGCTTCAGCGGAATTCAAAGACCATCATGTCAATAATGATGACCCTATTGTTGTCATAAAAAGTCCGGTCGGGATGCCCGGACGCGCAATTGAAAACAGTTTTATCCGTCGAGTGAATGAAAAAACCCCAGATGAAAAAATTGATTTAGGTTCATGTGTAAACTGTTTGCGGGTGTGCGCCCACGCCAAAGATCCATTTGCCAGTTTTTGCATCATCAGGGCTCTGTACAACGTCCGCGTGGGGGATATTGACAACGGGGTACTATTTACCGGAAGTAATGGTGATAGGCTAAAAGAGAATAAAAAGACAAATGGTTCAGCAGTAAAGATTATGCAGGAACTAACAAGGTCGGAAAACAATGAGGAATAGGCCAACAGAAGGCTTTTCAGAATCATCTGAAAAGCCAGAATACGGCAGTTCACTCGACATCATTAATGATTATAATGAGATAAAATCATTGTTAACAAGTCTAATCCAGGAAGGTAGAGATAAAAATCCCGCCAAGTGGATGGAAAATCGGCGCAGACTAAATACACTACTTATTAAACATGAACTACCACCAGACGACCCAGATAGTTTCATAACCTTCAAGGAAATGGCAGAGGCAGCTTTTTCAGATTTAAAACTTAAAATGTAAACTTATTAAAAATTTATCCACAGAAAGGACGGACCTTTTTAGGTATTATCCAAGCGAGACGAGGGCTTTGCCTGGTTCTTGTGCATTCGAATATGATAAATGCGGTTTTCCATTTCCGACAATTCCCGATGCCGGAATACTAGGCAAATAACTCTTGAAATGTTCCGGTAAATTAAAGTGGCGGATGTAAGTTTTATCCATTGCGGAGTCATTATCGAGCGAATCGCCTTGCGCTCGTAAAGAATACCATAGCGCAACAGCCTCAAGGACACTTGGGACTTTTAACTCGGTGGTTTTAATCTGTAATTCGGCTAGTTTTTCCATTTGCTGCACAGCAGTTCCGGTCATTCCCGGGTCGAATTTATTTGGAATCAAGCTAAAAACAACAGCTTTACCATTTTCCGGATGAGTGCCTGAAAGTTGCGCCGCCGTATATTCACCCAATAATTCTTCGAATGCATAAGTTTCGTGGGGCTGTTCGTCGCCAAAAGCTTTGGCAGATTTAATAATATCAGCATGATTAACCGAAACGTTCGGGGTTGCAACCAGGGTAAATCGCAAATCCGGATTCACCTCTTGTACAGACGTGATGTATTCGAGTTTTTCGGTGGTAAACCAATCTTCAAATTCCACGGCGACTTCATTCTCATCGAATAATTCAATCCGACCGTTTTCCAATCCATTATTCAAAGCGTCAACGACTTCAGAATAACCCTCGTGAGCGGGGTAAAACTGCCTATAAATTGATGTTTGTATCTCTATTTTCGATAATTTATTTTCCGAACCAGCGTCAATTTTTTCAACCATCTACTGAATAACTCCTTGCCACCCAAAACAATTCTAGTCGAGTGCTATCTTACCATTGCCTATCCGTTATAAAAAGGTCCGTCCTTTTTATCCACAGAAAGGACGGACCTTTTTGACACCTTAGGGTGATGTGAATAATACTTCATAAGATATAATTTGAATTAATTTGCTTATAAAGCGTCTTCTCATGTTATATTAAGAATATGCATTTTAAAATAAACACAATACTGAAACAACTTAAATCAGCAGAAGCCTAATGGGAATGGGACTTACCGTCTTGTTTATGGCATTATTATCGCCACTGTTATTCAGTATCATTTTTTTGTTATTTAGATTTTCATCGCGTTTTGGGTATAGCCTTATTACCTTGCGAGCTCCAATACTAGCTATCGTTGTATCGGCCATATGTACAATATTAGTATTTTTAATATCAAGCTTGTTCGAGGGAACCGCCCTTTACTGGTCAAGCGGCATAATTATACTGGCAATGGTGGTTTTGTGGGTTGTTGATTCAAGGTATCTACATAAACTCGCAAAGCAGCGTAAGGTAATAGTTAAAAAGTTAAGCTCCAACAGGCAAGTCGTGAAAATTATTGCCAGAATTGCATTAGCGGCTGTTATTATCCCACTGACATTCTCTACAGTTATGATTTTGTGGACGGCAGTAACTAACCCGATTTTTGATAAGTTGGATCACGATAAATTCTCCAGTCTTGATACGCAGATGCGAGGGGTTTATCAGAATCTAAAGACAGCCAGTGGCGGAGCTGATGAATGGAAATACCGAACCGGTTGCTATAACACCAGTCAAAATTGGCTGAGCCCGCCCGATTATATGTGCGAAGCTGCAGTGTCGGTTCAAAAAACAATTAAGTCCGTCGATGAACTGAATCAAATACAAAAAAAATATTATCCAGTTATTAACACTGATGTTAATCTAAAACAGTCCTCTACCGGGCTTAAGCCTTCGTTTGGATTTGGGGATAATTTTAGTGTTAGTTTAGCCTATGCTGAGTTCGTTGAGAAAAAAACAAACATTGAATGTACATACGAAATCAATCTTCACCAAATTGAAAAAAACATTAATTATCAAGCGAATAACGATGCCCCTGGTTCAGTAATTAGTGATGGACAGGGGGAGTTGCGAATAAGCCTTAGGTGCAATGAATCCGCAAGAAATCCTTGGTATCAAGTTGTTCAAGACTCAAGCTTGTTAATACCAGAATAGAGGCTATCTTCGCTTTTTATATTTGATGACAGTTGCAAGTATTAATGTTACGGATACGACGAGTAAAACAAATACGTATGCTGAGAAGCCTGTTCGGGTGTTAGACAGGTTCTCAATTTTATCTGATTTTGCCTTTTCGTTTGCAATTACAATTGAATCCCCCTTTACCTCGGGTTTTGAAAAATCGTTAATGATTTCTGATGTTTTGTCGAGAGAGTAGACACTCTGGGTAATTATTTGATTTTTAACATCTATCGCTACAGCAGAGTGAATGGACTGGTTTGATGTTAAAGTTTTGGGTTTTATATCGGGTTTTACGAATTCAATAACTTGGTAAAGTTCTATTGGATCGCCAGAATACGAAGTACCATACAGATGAACCGTATGGTAATCTTCTGACAATTCAGCAGGCAAAGTTACGCTTGTATTTAATGACCCATCACTTGAAGCAACAAAATTACCTAACGAAATCGGATTTGAAGTTAATTCTACGCTTGCTGCCGAATTTGGTGCTAATGAGTAGCTATCCAAAACGAGGTCTTTTTGCCTATTATCCGTGCCGTCACTGCTATCAAAGACATAATTTGCAATTTGCTGGGTCGGGTAGTTATGATATACGTCCGGAATCCAATAGTTCGATGGATTGGGCGCTTTTATTGAATCATCTGGGCATATAATCGATCCGTCTTCACAGTAGCTATAACTCGATAGATTACTAATTGATTTATTTATTGTATTTGCCACTAATGAATGGCCTAGTGAATTAGGGTGGAAGCCTTCGTTACCCAAGGTCACAAGCCAATTTAATTGGTTGTCATCGCCTAGTCTGACGTCATTCATGGCGCTAGGTGATCCACTGCCGCACAAAACTTGATTGCCTAGGCTGTTAGAAATGTCGACATATTTTATTCCGACTGCTTTTGCAGCGTTTTCGACAACCCGATTTAGCAATATAACACTTTCGTTCATAAACTTTTTCTCGGTGTTATCTAACACCCTATCAAGCCCAATCCCACAACCTCGATTTTCATCAATAATTTTAGGATACCCAATAGCGTATATCTTGGATGAAGGTGAGTCTTCATGAATTTTTTTGTAAGTATTAACTAATTTGTCAAAAATATTCACTATTTCGATTGCAGTTTGTTCTTTCTTTTTCGGATCGCTTGCCCAATTACATGTATCCATACTGCCCACGCATGACTTTAATTTATCCATTAGCCCTGCGTCATTGCCACCAATGCCAATAGTAATAACTTTCGAGTTATTATCTATGGCAAAAAACTCTTGGCGAACTCTGCCGGGTATATAGGTATATTTCGCTTGAGTTTTTGCTAATGCTATATCGGGTGGGCTATAGTTTTGCTTACCTTTTCCTAAGCGGTTATTCTGACCCTCGTAAGAGTCGTTATCACCTATAACATCAGTAGTTTTTGCACCAGAACAAGCCACGCTTTTCATTAGTGCCGAATCGATACCATATAATCCAGCAAGCAGATACGGATACGACCGTGTGCTTAAATGGCATTTTTCGAATTCATCATTAGTTCCAGGCGCATAGTACTTGTCGTCTGTTTCGCCCTCGCCGCTAGTGAATGAATCACCCAGTGCTAAATAATCTAGATTCTGGCCGCCATAACCATTAGCTCTTAGCGACACCTCGCGTACTTTATTCGTGTGTGATACAGCATAAAAACTCAGCTCGCCGCCATTTTCATTAAACTTCGGATTAAATGCTCTTGAAAAACCATCAATTATCTCAGAATAATTAATATCAGCGGTCTTGCAAGACTTAGCAATGGCTTCAATGTTTTCCATTCTGTAGTCTGTTGCCGCGTCGCCACAAGCTGGATTGTTATCATAAATCTTAAAACCAGAATTAAGGCCCATTATCGACAAAGACCTACCGTCGTTACTGACAGCTAATTCGCTAGTTGGGTCTGAACCGACTCCATAAGCAGGGGAAATAGTTGAGATTCTCTTCATTTCAAGTGTCTCAATATTTAGTAGACCTATACCCCGTGACCTAAACTCAATCGCCAGCCATTTACCGTTTTCAGATGCCCCATAGCTACCTATAGGCCATGCGTATCCTGTGGAATTACGAAATATGTAGTCCGGATTTGAAGAATCGAAATCATATCCTGAAATCTTATCGTGAGTAGTCGAGTTCAAGCGGTGTGTGAAATTTTTATACACCACAAGGGAACGAACATAACCATTGACCAGATATTGTTTTGTAACCAAAGTATCGGTTCCCGGGAGGTAAAGGCAACTATTATAGAGGCCGCATGCGCCCCACACCCGATGCATTTTGCTGTCAAATGCAAAACTAATTGCCGAGGACATGCTATTATCCGAATAATATGTACCAAATCTGACCTTGTCACTAGCCATTAAGCATGTAATTTGCAACCCATCCACATCTTTAATGTCTTTTGATTGATATACTCCTTGGCATGTTGTGGGGTTAACTTCGGCAACAACCGACGAAGAATAGACCTTGGGAGAATTACCTGTCCATGACCATTCAGTATTTTCTGTTATAGCGCTAGCAGTCGCAGGTAATGGTAATAAAAATACCGTCACGATAATAGCTGCAATTGAAAAAATTGCTGTAAATGGTATTGACCGAATAAGTTGATTTAACATATTGATTTCATAATACTAATGTTTATCATACTACATTCTAAGCACAAACTAAGCTATTACTTTTGTGTTAAAATATAACAGATGAAAATACTGGGAATTGAGACTAGTTGCGACGAGACCGCGGCTGCTGTGGTGCAGGACGGTAGAAAAATGCTGTCTAACGTGATTGTCTCGCAAATCGACATCCATGCAGTTTATGGTGGGGTTGTACCCGAAGTGGCTGCACGCAGTCATATCGAGGTCATAAACCCCGTTATCAACCAAGCGCTGTCAGATGCAAATTGCACTTGGGACGATATTGACGCTATTGCAGTCACCTATGCGCCCGGCCTGATTGGCAGTTTGTTAATCGGTATGTTGGCGGCCCGAACGCTGGCAGTTTTGCATAACAAACCGATTTATCCAATACATCATGTCGAAGCCCATGTTTATGCGAATTTTTTGACTTCCTCACCAAATACCACCTACAAACTACCACCTACCCAACCTTCCTTCCCTATGCTAGCCCTAATCGTAAGTGGCGGGCATAGCCAACTGGTATTATTCCAAGATCACGGTAATTATGAATTAATAGGCCAGACCTGCGACGACGCCGTCGGCGAAGCTTTTGACAAGGTCGCAAAAATCATTGGACTACCCTACCCCGGCGGACCATCAATCGGCAAAGCAGCCCTGGATGGCGACCCATTGGCGTATAAACTGCCCAAGGCTAAATTGGCTGGAAAATATGACTTTAGCTTTTCTGGCCTTAAAACAGCCACGCTACGGGCTGTTCAGCGCGAAGTGGGCGTTGACTTTACTTTCCCCTCAACACAGCTTGCAGAGCGTCTGGACGACCGTAAGCGCAATGATTTTGCCGCCAGCTTCCAGCGAATTGCTATCGAGACCCTGGTTGACCAGACTGAAAAGGCCTTTAATGACTTTCATCCGAAATCAGTTGTCATTGCTGGCGGAGTTGCTGCCAACGCAGAACTTCGCCGAATTTTATCCGACCGGATTCCCCTGCACATCGATTATGCACCGATGAATCTGTGCACCGACAACGCAGCTATGATTGCATCACTTGGATTTTACTTTTCACAAAAAAATGAACCGGCCGACCCTTTTGAATTAGAAGTCGAACCCAGCATTTCGATGACGAAAACAGCGTGGGGTTCACCACTTTAATTGACTAACACTGATAAATATCGTAAAATAATACTGTTTTGAGGTTAGAGACAATCTGTTTGTCACGCCCTAAAGCACTTTGACAAGCAGACATAATTACAGAAAAGCAACCCTCTGGGGTACTATCAACCGAAAGGAAGCAATATGCCAGATGACCTCCCAGGTTATGACCCAAAGTCGCGCGCAAGCGTAGACGCGGACGCAGTAACCATCTACCGCGAGTACACAATGGCTTGCGATGGTGGGTTTTGGCTATGTTCAATCAAGAGTTTGCGTCAGGCCGCCGACGCCGCAGTTGATCTGCAGGAAGCGTTAATCCAGTCGGTCATCGACATCGCTATTGATAGCATGTCGTCCGATGGAGACCGCGAACTGTTCTTTCAGCAAATACAATCCAAGTATGGCGATAAATTCGTCAAGGATCACATCTGACCTGAAAAAGAGGTGATAAGATGAAATTTCTAGAAGCTCCGAACCCACTGTGGTTGAAGATTCGTCCTAGCGAAAAGCCACGGTCTGATGTCGAACTTATGCAGGTAATGACCAGTATGATCAGGACGGCCGAGCACTTCGACCGCGGAAAGCCTGCAGGGGTTTCCCCGCTGGTCGTCAAGTGCAAAGTCAACGACATTCTGGTCGAGGCGACCAGCAAGACCGACGTCAGAGAGATGTTCAAGGGGTACTGGAAGGTACACGCCAAGTCCTATTCCACATTCTGAGGAGGCATTGATGCTGTATTTCCTAAAGACCCGGGTCAAAGATGACCCCGTGGACTTTTGGTTCGCGGTAGCGTTCCGTCTTGTCCTGGTTCTCTGGTTTGTCGCATTGGTCATAGCCATCCGCTAGCATACTTCCTTCAATAGGCAGTTGGTCGCTTTTTCAGACCGCTGCCTCGAGACCAAGCGCCTCTGTGTAAATTGTCTGCTTGTCATATTTCGTTTATTTGAATGAGTATTCAAACTGATGAGTCCCAAAGGACGAAAAGCGAAAAAACAGTGGTAACAAAAAGGACGGACCTTTCTGACACCTTAGGGTGTTGATTTATATACAACGAATTAATAAATGCAAATGAATTTATCGTCGCTTGAAAGGTTTCTTCAGACGGCGGACGGTTTTTTTAGCCAGTGGTAATCCCCTATGCCATGTTGCATAATTAACAGATAGCGGTTTATCAAAAGTTCCTGCCAAATCGGTTTCGCCTGCTGCCCAACCCATCTTGAATGTTGTAACGCCACCTTCCAGTAGTCCCCCAAAATCGTAACTTGTTAATCCCCACTCTTTGCATTTGCGAATAGCGTGCCATTTCAAGGCGTAATTGACGCGTAATTCTTGCCCCTGGTCATTCATACCGCCATAAAGTTCCAGGGCGGTATCGGCGCTAATTGCCAACCATAAAAACGCCACCGGTTCGCCATCAACGTATGAGGCGAACAGTTGCGAAAAATCGGCCATTTTGCTGAAAACATCATAATAATACTGGTCGTCGTGCAAATCGAATTTAGCGCGCTTGGCTGTTAATCGGTAAATTTCCAAGCATTTGTCTACACCCTCCTTTGTACGAACGCGTTTAATTTCCATGGCTTCAGCCGAAGATTTACGGATGTATTGGCGGGTTTTTTTAGCCATATCATTCAGCAATTCAGATTCAGATTTATTTAAATCCAACAGAATAGTTTTTGACGGTAAAATATGATTTTTAGATAGTTTCCAACCCTTTGGAACGGAATAAATCACCTCATTTGGTTCAATTGAAAGCGCCACACTGTGACGATGCGATTTAACGTATTCTGCTAGTAGATGAAGTAATTCTTCCCTACCACCTTCATCAATAACCGGACCGCGCGGAATGTATGCTAGTGATCGCAAAGGCCATGGTAATTTTCGGTATAACACTTGCGCCGCTCCAATGATATTTTCGTCATCATCGTGCATAAAAAACCGGTCAGCTGACCAGCCGTGAACTGACTTGGCATCACCCCATCCCCATAATTGCAAGGGGTGTCCCCCATTTTCAAGAATATAATCGTCCCAATCCTGTTTACTGTGACATAAGATTAGTTTTCCCATGACACCATTATACAACTTATTGAACCATCTACGATTTACTACCTACCAACTACTGCCTGTGATATAATACGAGGTGAAAACAAACATGCGGGAAAAGCAAAAACTATAAGGGGTTTCATGGGAAAACCCTGGGTGACGTTTGACTTTTCACGTGTGAATATAATATACGAAAGTTTGATTAATATAGGATGAAATTAGCCAAAACTTACGAGCCAAATCAGTACGAGCCAGACATCTATGCTATCTGGGAAAAAAGCGGCGCGTTTGAACCAACCGGAATCGGTGAACCATTTTGTGTTGTGATGCCACCGCCTAATGCTAACGGAAATTTACATATAGGCCATGCCTTGACGGTCGGTTTGGAAGACATTATGGCGCGTTACTACCGTATGAAGGGTAGGAACGTTGTCTATATCCCAGGGGCAGACCATGCCGGATTCGAAACTTGGGTTGTCTATGACAAGATACTGACGGAACAAAACAAGAACCGTTTTGATTTTACGCGCGAACAACTATACAGCCAGGTTTGGAATTTTGTCGATAAACAACGGGGGAATATGGAATTACAACTGCGGGCTTTGGGTGTAAGTTGCAGCTGGAAAGATTTAGTTTTCACGTTGGACAAAAAGGTGATTGATACTGTTTACGGAACTTTCAAAAAAATGTGGGACGAGGGCCTGATTTACCGTGGTGAGAGAATGGTAAATTACAGCACTAAATACCGCACAAGTTACGCTGACATCGAAGTAGAACACAAAAACGAGAAGGGAACTTTGTGGAATATTGCCTACCCGACATATGATAAAATCGGCGAAATCGTCGTTGCAACCACACGACCAGAGACAATTTTTGGTGATATGGCGATTGCTGTTCATCCTGACGACAAACGCTATAAAGATTTTGTAGGAAAGCATGTTTTATTACCTCTTACAGATAAAGAAATTCCTGTAATTGCCGATGAATTTGTTGACCCTAACTTTGGTACAGGTGCTGTAAAAATTACACCAGCACATGACCCGAACGACTTCGAGATGGCCGCCAGGCACAATTTGTCGCGATTACAGGTTATAGATTTTGATGGGACTATGATAAATGTACCCGAGCAATTCGCTGGTATCACAGTTGAACAAGCCCGTAAAAAAACAGTCGCTGCACTGCGAGCCCAAGAATTATTAAGAGGCGAATCACCGTACGAACATGTTGTTGGGTACGATTATAGAAGTGGTCTGCCGATTGAGCCTTTGGTCAAGGAGCAGTGGTTTATCAAGATTCAACCATTGGCACAACGGGCGAAACAGGCGATTGAGGCAGGCGAAATCACCTTTACGCCCGATGGTCGCAAACATGACTTGATTCAGTACTTTGACCAGATGCGCGATTGGAATTTATCGCGCCAGATACCATGGGGGATTCCAATTCCGGCTTTTCAAAACGTCAACGATCCCAATGATTGGATATATAACGAGAACGTTGATGAAAAAACTATCGAAGTTGATGGAAAATTATATCGACGCGAAGAAGACACCTTTGATACATGGTTTTCAAGTGGTCAGTGGCCGTTTATCACGACGGATTATTTGACAAATGGAAAGCTAGCTAAATTTTACCCTACCAGTGTTATGGAAACGGGTGTTGATATCTTGTACGCCTGGGTTGCACGCATGGTAATGTTGGGTCTTTATGCAACAGATAAGGTTCCGTTTAAACACGTTTATCTGCATGGTTTGATTTTGGACGAAATCGGCAAAAAAATGAGCAAAAGCAAGGGTAATGTAGTTAATCCAATCGAAGCTTTGACCGAATATGGGTCTGATGCCTTGCGGTTGGGTCTGATCGCTAACCGCAGTGCTGGTCAAAACCAGGCCTTTGGTATTGGTCGAGTTCTGGCTGGGCGAAACTTTTGTAACAAACTTTGGAATATTGCACGTTTTACAGAGAATAAATTGGGCGACGGGTACAGAAAAAAAATTCCTGAACCGAAATCTTTGGCAGACCATTGGATTATTTGCGAACTATCCCAGGCTATCGCAGACATTGGGTCACAAATAGAAAGTTATCGCTTTGCCGAGGCCTACGAGACTATGTACCATGCGATTTGGGATGACGTGGCCGATTGGTACATCGAAGCATCCAAAGGGCAGGATAACTCGGCAATGTTGGCCTGGGTTTTAGACACAAGTCTGAAAATTGCGCATCCATTTGCTCCGTTTGTAACAGAGACAATCTGGCAAACTTTGTCATGGCATAATAACCTATTAATTACGACAAAATGGCCGGAAAGCGCCTTTTTTGACGATATCGCTGCCGCCGAATTTGGACGATTAAAGCATCTGATTACCGAAGCCAGGTTTGTTGCTAATGAGCTGCCTGGAAACGAACGCTACAGCCTGCTGTACCAAAACGACAGCCTTGTTGCCGATAACGCTGAACTGATAAAGCGTTTGGCTAAACTAAAAGATGTAACTGCGGTTGACCAGGCGAGGGGACTACGACTGGCAAATAGTGGCAGGGAGGCTTGGTTGGATGTTTCTGCTAAAACCCTCAGTGACCACCAGACTAACCTGGAAATACGACTTGCCGAAGCCCAAGCCCTTATAAAAAACCTGAAAGCCAGACTAGACAATCAAAATTACGTCGCCAAAGCTCCATCCGAACTGGTTGAAGAGACAAAAACCCAGCTGGAACAAAAACAGGCGCTGGTTGAACGCCTAATTAACGAACTAAAAATTCTAAAATAACACTTACAAATCACCGTCACTGCCAAAGCTTTGGCCCATAATTCGTCCCACGGCGATATGCTCGTCGTCATCACTCTTTTTAGATTGAGCAGCTGGCAATTGTGAAGTCACGCTGGAAGTACTGCCGGTAAACCAATTGGTATCGATGTTTGGGCTGGATGTGGCGGGAACGATTGCTATGTCATTGGCTAAATAAGAAATATTATTGGCAGTACTTGCAACGACAACATCAATAGCATCTCCGGCACGGAAGTCGCTGATAAACCAGCCGAATAACACTAGTAGAGAGAGGATAACGGTGAGTGGTGTGGTAAGTGGTGATTGCATAGTTTTTGTTTTATTAAAGTTATACAAGATAAAATATAGCATAAGCTTTGTAATATGTCAACAATAGGTTGTGCTAATGCTGTTATCCCTTACTTCAAATCAACAGACACTCTCTACGTGTTTCCCTCCGGTCAAGCACGTGGCGTTTGGCTGCCTTCGGTCACAGTCTATTGAAATGAAGTAAGTGATACCAGCCTAACTATGATGATAAGGATTGCCACTGACGATTTCTTGGGAACGATATAACTGCTCGGTTAATATCAAGCGAACTAACTGATGAGGAAATACCAGTTCAGATAAAGACCAAACAAAATCTGCACGTTTTGTAACGGTATCATCAACACCATAAGCTCCGCCGATGACAATAACCACATTTTTTGATTTTTCCAGAATTTTTAGTAAAAAAGCCGATAATTCAGTCGAATCGACGGATTCACCGCGTTCATCCAGTAAAATTACATAATCGTTAGCGTTAAGACGTAATAGTATACGCTGTGACTCTTCCTGGCGAGCCCTGACATCGGCTAGGGATGAATGAGGTAAAATTACCCATTCGATGTTGAATGGTCGTTTTAGACGCTTTTGATATCGCTGAATTCCTTCGTTAATCCAGGATTCGTGTTTTTTCCCAATTGCAATGATGCGGATTGGCATTACATTTTCAATCGATTTGCGATAGCGGCGAGTTCGTCGCCGTTCGCCATTGGTGGCTCTGGGGAAGGATCTAGACTTACGAAAATTCCTTTCGGAATTGGAACAAGGTGAATATGTGCGTGTGGAACATCAAAACCTTTTACAACAACGCCGATGCGGTCGGTATGCATAACTTCGTTCAAGTGTTGGGCGATTTTTTTCGCAGTTTGCCATAAATAGTCATATTCATCTGAATCCAAATCCCAAATTTGGTCAATTTGCCTCTTTGGTACAACCAGAGTGTGTCCCTCGCTAAATGGCTGTATTGTCAAAAAAGCGATAACACGGTCGTCCTCATATACGCGGTGTGCTGGAATCTCGCCTTTAATAATTTGTGTAAATATCGATGGTTCTGGCATGGGTTAATTATAGCAAATCACGTCTTTTGATATACAATTAAAAATATGCGAAAACCCAAGAGTATTAATGTCCAAAAGATTTTAGACAATTATGTTAATAAAATCTTTTTGCGATTTATTCCCAGCAGTGTAACCCCGAATCAAATTACTGCAGTACGCTTTATTCTGGTGCCGGTAGTCTATGCTTTGCTTTTGCAACATTTATATATTTTGGGGCTGATTGTATTTGCGATTGCGGCGCTAACGGATTTGCTGGATGGGGCTATGGCTAGGACTCGTAACCAAATAACTGACCTGGGCAAGGTGATTGACCCGATTGCCGACAAATTGCTGATTATTACTGTCCTGCTGTTTGTCGGCTGGCAATATCTAATAATAAAAGTCTTTGTAATATATATAATTTTTGAGATGATAGCCGTCTTGGTTGGCTTTTTCTTTGCACCCTTGATTGGTCGGCCGATTGGGGCAAATGTTTTTGGAAAAATAAAATTAAATCTGCAATGTTTAAGTTTTGGATTATTTATCTTGGGTGTAATAATTTCCAGTCATGTTTTGGTTCGATTCTCGATATATGTTTTGTTCATAGCCTTGGTTTTTGCCATATTTGCAGCTATCGAGACTGGTCGGCGAAAAGCCAGAAACTATTTTGCCAAACATAATATCGACATGATTTATGAGTAAAAATTAATAGGGCGCGGGCCCGGTTGGAAAGCATAATGCACTTCAATCGAACTCGCGCCATTTGGCGGAGAGCTCTAATATTTCTGAGCTCTCCGCCCGAACCTTGACGCTATACTCCGGGCGTTCTGCCTGGTAGGAACCTGAGGGTGGAATCCGCACACTCGGCATCGCGAAGGTCTACCAGTTGGTCGCAACCGCAGCTGCACCTGGGGATGTCCTTGTGGCTGATCTTGAACTCGTTCGGGCTGTGGGGGATTCTGTCGTAGACGAGTGGGCATATGGTGCATGTAAAGTACATACCCTTGGCGATTGCCTCGTCTTTGGTCATCCATTCCACTTATTCAACCTCCGTTGTTGCCGGTAACTACCACTCTAGGTTGACGAAATCGCAGCAAAATGATGGATTGGTTTGCTCGCACTTGAGCACATCTTCCTTGCGAGTCGGCAGACACTTGTCGAACTGGATACAGTCAAAGCACTGGTCACCTGCACGAACTTGGAACTGTTCAGTAAAGTTATCATGGACCGGTTTTTCCACTTTCACCTCGGTAATAGCATTATGTAAAGGTATGATAACAGTATAGGGGAGAAAACTCTAAAATCGAAGCATAAGTAATTCTTTTTTCGCCCTTTCGGGCTCATCAGTTTGAACTCACATTCAAAGAAAAGAATTTGTAAGGAGAAATCGTTCGGCGGGGAGGCTTGGCGGGCAAATTGCCCGTATTACAGCGGGGAATCCCGCCAAGCCTCGAACCCATTGGTATTCAGTCCAGCTCATCGCCGACTTCAGCACGGATGCAACTCCAAGTTGTTTCGACGAACCTGCCCTTCAGCAGGGCGAAACTGTCGTCGTGGACATAGAACTCACAGCCGCTGTCGCCACTGTCGGGCGGGAGGGATGCCAGCTGGTCTAGGTCTACGACCTCCCAATCCTGGATGTCCAGCTCGAACCGGATCATGTCCCGCAACTTGCAACGGATTGCGACTGTGATGTCGTGTACCCTTGTCAGGTCTTCCGGGTTCTTGGTCTTGACTGACACCGTCCCGCGTTCTGCTCTGGTGTCTTGGTCAACGTCTTGGTTGAAAAGCCAAAACTCCACGGGGGCTCCTTTGATCGAAGACTGGGTCGCTTCAAAACACGTACTTGGCTCTTCGTTCCAGGTACTCGTCAAGCAGTTCCTGCACCAAGACCCTGAAAATGGGGCGTAACTTGAAAAACCCGTCTCGAAGGACGCGAATCTCGGCACCAGACCCTAAAGGGGAACCCGAAGGGTGCTTTAAGATCTTCGGAGCAATCGGCAGATAGAACCCGTCTGGGTTATCTGACTTTGCATCATCCAAGATGCGTAGAAGCTTGGTCAGGAGTCTGTCGGTCAGTCTATCAATCTTGACTGTACCGTCGAAGTCTTCGACCCGAAACGAAACTCTTTCGCCCGTCTGATCGTCTTCACGCCACTCCACTAGAGCGTATACTAGCACCATGATTTCTCCTTACATTGAATTGTGAAACGCCGACCCTCGGTCAGCGTTTTAATACATCTATCAACAAGCCAGGCTTGGATAGTTGAGTATATTATAGCATAATATTGTTGTTTCCTCAATAATTAACAGATTACTTTTCGCCCTTTCGGGCTCGTCAGTTTGAATACACATTCAAAAAAGTAAAAATGTAAGGAGAGTTTACCAGGAGGCTTGGCGGGCGAGAACCCGATTGGGGCTCTGCAAGCCCGCCAAGCCTTTGGCACCTGCCTAGACAGATTACGCCCAGGACCACTTATCGCGGTGACAAGTAGTGACAAAGTCACCATAGTCGATCTGTCTGTAGATGTCGGGCGACACCCGCAGAATCACGTCGTCACCGTGCCTGACGACGTCGACGGTCGCGGTTTTGTCCATGCCGTGCACGAGCTTCTTGAACTCTGTCACGAAAAAGCCCAAGAACTTCTGAGCCCGCACAATCACGAAATCGTCGCTTATGCGGTACGGCTGGTCAGGGCACGCCTTGGTAGGTTTTTTACAACCGAGTATCAGTTCCATTGGACTCCTTCGTTCCGTTGAATGGTCCGAGCTGAACATTAGCTCATAGGCTTGTCTCGTTGGCCGGTATAGAACCGGGCTTCGTCTTCGACGACTTCTGGCAATTCCCTGTAATGATGTACAATGAATCCTTCAAAGACGACGAACTTGATGCCGTCGCGCAGGATCAGGTCTGGATCATCAGGGTCGAGGTTGATATCCTTTAGATCAAGTTTGAAGCGATCGCAGAGACGTCGTTGCAAGTACTTCGGGAAGTTTGCATCTCCCCAAAGCTCGTACTTGCCGTTAACCCCGACTTCCAACTGGAGTTCCCAGTTTTCATCAGGGTTGGTGGGCGCGAAAATAAACGAGACTAACAGCATAATAGGCATGTCTTCTCCTTACATTGAATTTTCAAACGCTGACCCTCGGTCAGCGCTGTTATGCGTCTATCAACGAGCTAAGCTCGGACAGTTGTATATATTATACAATTATAATATCAGTTTGGCAATGTAATTTACTCTTAAAACTTAGCTAGCCATAAACTTTCAAAAATAGTTCGTAGGGTTTGGGCTACCTCTTTGCTAGTAATAACAAATCCTGTAACTTTTTTGTCGAATGTGATAAAAGACACTTGGTTGCTGGCAATGGCTACTTCTGTATCAAGGTGAAACACTTCATCTGGGACGTACCTCCTTTGGATTAAAAGCTGTTTATCGTCCTGAATCATCTGTTCGGTTACCTCGGTTTGCGAAATCATCCTGGTTTTTGTACCGTTTAATGCCCGTCGTTTTTTATAATTTATCAAAAAATTTCCCAGTTTTTCGTCATCATGAGTTGATCTGAAGACTAATACTTCCTCTGGTTTGTTACGAAGACCGTCCAGATAGATGTTTTTAATACTTTCCAAACCCTCAAAATAAACGATTCCGGGTTTACTGCTGGTTAAGTTGAACAGGCTGATTAATTCAGGAAGGTTGGCGGATAAGGATTTTTGTACTATTTTTGTCTCATCAATCTGTTTATCGACGAATTCGACAAGTTTATTTGGGTGTTGGACTTGGTAAATTAGGTTTTTACGGCGAGGGATTTGTTCAATTAATTGTTTGCTAGCCAATGTTCTAAGGGCTGCATATGTGTTTTGTCTGGTTAAACCGGTCAGTTCGGATAATCGGGGTGGTGTTAATTCACCGGATTCCAGCAAGCGTTTATAGATTTTAACTTCGCTTTGGTTTAGACCGGATTGTTCTAATAAAGTTTCTTTTATCATAAATCTTATGATTACACAACTATCTTAAATTGTCAATATGGCTTTGACACAAATAGATAACAATACAGTTAATAGTCAATACAGAATTACAAAAGAGTATTGACAATAACACTATTATGTAATATTATGTTCAACATGTCTAATTGAGGCAGAGTAAATTTAAGGAGAGAGATATGGAAAAAAATCACGAAGTTTTTAGAAAAATCAGAAGTAACCGTGCTGTATTAGGAATTGGTATGCTGGCCGCAACAGCCACTTTGTTGGTTGGCTGTGGGAAAAGCAAATCCGAACAAAGCACAGTACCTATTTCTAGGCTTGATACTACAACTTTGAGTGTAGATGACGCCAAGCAGTATGTAGAAGTGAAAGAAGCCGTTGCAGAATTTAGGGAAGATCAAAGCAATCCTAGTACGAGATTAATAAACGGTGTAAATGATCTATTATCACGCTACGACGATCCTCTGCAGGGTATTACATTCGGTTCCGGTTGGGAGCAAGATTTAACTGGCTTTGTTGGTATTAGTTCTGGAAACCAAGAGCAAGTGTCAGAAGTAAATTCCAGAGATGCCATCGAAGAAGTTGTTGAAGATCGCGCCATAGAACTTGCCGGCGTTGAAGGTAAACCATCTGATGCGGTCGCAATTGTTGACCGATACATCGATGACAAGGGCAACGTTACGAAACAAGGTGTCCTGCGAGAAATTTCAGCAATAGAATCACAGAATTAATAAACGAAATTAAAGCGGAAGAGATTATAAGGAGAAAATTATGGAATTGGCAATAAATGCACCTGCAGTTGGTGCGGAAAAACTACCGGATTATAGCGAAGGTATTATGTTAAATGCTTTTAACGAGGCTTACGATAATGAAACCTGTATTAGTAACCCAGATGGTTTTAAAGAGGCACTGGAAAGCATTGTTGTTCACGAATTAGTTGAACGTCAAACCCCCCAAGAATACGAGGAATTTGATAGTCAGCTAAAAGCAGAGATAATAAACTTTTTTGAATTGTATACCGGTGAACCATGGGATGCACCCAATGGCGAGCCTGGTATAGCCGAATATATTAAACCTGCCTTGGCACTTGTTACTGGCAAGGAAGAGTTTGTAGCAAGTGAAGCATTTACCGATGTGGTTGTTCAATGTGCATTCAAGACAGCACCGTTTTCGATGCAAAAAGTTACAGATATGTTAGCGTTGACCGATGTTGATTTGTCTGAAAAAATACATAATCAAATATCAGTAGCCTTGAACGATCCAAAAGGCCATTTGCCTCATTTAGCATTGAGTTATCAGAGAGGTTTCGAAAAATCCAGTATGTTTGTTGCTTTTCATAATCTAAATGAATTATATCCAGACGCAGAGTTGGATAAACGTTGTCTAGATAATGCAAAAGCGCATTTAAGGGAATGGTTTTTGGATTATCTTGATAATGCGGACGGCGAGGGAATTATACCTGAATGGGACGAGGCGAAAATATTAGGTTTCGATCTTGATGAAATGCGAAGGAATCAAGAGAAGGGATTACCTTGTCCGTTACAATTTAGCGGCGAGTATGAAATAGCAGATTTTGTTGATAAGCGTATTGAAAAGTATGCACCAGAATCATCAGAGCTAACATACGAAACATTTACCGAAACAGAGGCTAAATTAGTTAATTTTGCAAAGTCCATGGGACTTGAAGACGAATTAAGAACAATGTTTGAAAATGAAGTAAAATCCCCATTCGCTTACATCGGAGAGAAGTTTAAAGAAATGTATAAAGAAGAGATTATTGACTTAATACATCACCTTATTTACGTGACCGGTGCTATCGATGATAGAACCCAGGATCATTTGGCAAGTTATTACAAAGATTGCGATGACACTGATGCGATTAAAAGAATCCGAAAGCAAGTCCAAGCTTTATATGAACCCCCAACTGTACACAAGAAAGATGAATGGTGTTAATTATGGAAGCATATGATAACAACCAAAGATACAGTTTAGAAAAAGCCCAAACCGAAGCAGATAAATTGAAAAGTTTTATCGCTACGGGTGAAGCCCAAAGTTACGAGGATGCACATCAATATCTGGGTATGCTAGACCGAACTGAACAAATACTTGGCAGACCCGAGGAAATGTTACCAAGTTTTCGGCTGAAGCCCGCAGATTCAGCAGAGTACGATTCGCTGGACAAATGGCAAGCAAAAGACGGTTATAAATGGGTTCTGAAAGATGGCAGATTTGTACCGGCTGACGAGTCTTGGCAACCGTTAGGTTTAACGCCACAAACACCTACGGAAGTTCCTTGGCCTGGTGATTTTTGTTACCTATCTCAAAACCCGAATTGCAAGATGCCAGATTGTCAAATTGATGAAAAACAACTTGCTTATGTGTTTATGGTTGACGAAGAAAGTGGTTTTGCGAATGTTATGCTGGTATCGAGAAAACTTGATATGGCATGTCCGAATGACGTTATCCTTAGCCCGGATGAAACCAGGATACCTTTTGACGTCGTGGTCGAACAAATATGTGGACCAGTAAATTTTGATCAATTAAGCAGACCGGTGGGATACACAGATCAGGACATTATCGACAAAATAATTGCACCAACTTGGGGCGGCTCACTAGATTTTCCTGCAGATAAAATGGGTGAACCGATATCAGGACCGGAAGACCCACGCTATGGATATACACAAGAGCGTTTAAGGGTAATGAAAAAGCTATTTTGTTATTGCCTAAATAAAATGCTTTTCGAAGATGATTTAGCTGCAGAAGCTATGGTATCAGCAGACCAACCCGAAGATGAACCGGATGATTCTGTATGGGTTGAATTTCCCAGCGAAGACGAGGTGGATGATGATGACCTTGATGAATCAGACTATCAAATATATAAAATTAGGCACAATAAAAACCAATGGATCGAATAAGATCTTTAGAAACACGCATTAAATCGATTGAAGGACGTAACAGGAAAGTTACGGCCGACAAGGCGTGGGAAGTTAGTAAAACCCGAAAACTGATAATTTTCGTGGCAACTTACGTGATTGTATGGTTATTTTTGGTTTGGCTGAACGCTTACAAGCCGTGGTTAAATGCATTAATCCCGCCAACTGCGTTTTTGCTATCAACTTTGGCTTTGCAAAAAATTAAAAAACTATGGATTAATCGGGTATTTAAGTAAATCCCTATTATAATTTGTATACCGTAAGGTTTTCGGGGTTATGTGCTTCTGCAACGCTAATTTCTTTAACGCAAGACAGAACAACTTCGGTAATCTCTCCTTCGCAAGTGTAGTCGTTTTTTAAATCTGCAACTGCTTTTTTAAATCTATTGCCGACTAGCCCTCTTGCAATTGTTATATGAGGTTTAAAATCATATTCGTAATCAATTGATTTGGGGTTGAGATAATTACTATAATCTTTCAAGTCAGCCCTAATCTTTATCTGTAAGTCGTCGATTAAATCATTATTTTTAGAAAACAGATAGATATAGCCGGATTTTTCGGTATCTTCACCTTCGTCTAGTAACAATTTGTCAAAAGTAAGTCTGATTTTAGACTTGTTTTTTGCAAAATCATTTAATATTCTGTCTAATATTTTCTTGATTTCATCCAGCTGATTTTCTTCGATAAACGCCGATTGCTTTAGTGTAATGTGAAAATCGTATGCTTCATCATATTTTTTTCGAAAATCATCAAGCCAACTCGGGTGTTTAGTCAGTTTGACTATGCAGTAGACTGCGTAAATCTTTTTCATAACGTGATTGATGATGTCGCGAGCTACAACGTCCAGAGGTCCGTTGGCATCAACCTCAATGGCGCCTAATTCACGCATATTGTCTTCCCACCAATCTTTCCAGCTGAATGTCCAATCTTGTATTTCGGTACTTTTACCGTAATCGTTCGATGTGCGTGTCGATAATCTGTGCCTTATAACGTCCTCACTAGCATTTAGTAAGATGGTTTTATCGAATAACGGAACAAGGTCATTTATGTTCGTGCCGGTGCCACAATAAAACACCGTTTTATCCTTGTTATTTTTAATTAATTCTTTCAGTTTTGGGATGTCACAAAGCCAGTTATACTTTTCCATTTCTTCCAACTTGTTGCTATCAAAGTGATACGTAACTCTTTTACCAGTACTTTTTTCAAACATATCGAACAGACCCTTGATCATCTCTAGATCATAGGCCTGGTAGCCCATTTTTTGCAGTTCTTCGCTGAGAGCGGATTTACCGGTGCCAGATATACCCGTTACTAAAATATTTTTGTGTGGCTGTTCATTATTGATTAAAATTTTTCCAAGGGTTTTCTCTGGGGTTTGACCGGAGGTGTCGATAAAGTTTTCTTTTCCGATAATATTTCTGATACTAGTAAATTCTTCTCGCACGGTTTTTATGCGTTCAGCTCCTGTAGTCCAATTTTGCCTGTTTTTATCTCGCGAAATAGTCTCTTCTTCACTGGGGAACAGAACTTTTATATCGAGGTTTTTGCCAAATTCTTTTTTGAATTTAGCGAAAAAGTTCAGGTAATCTCCAAAAATAATATAATCAACAACTACATTTTTGCCCAGATCGTATTCCTTTTTGGTCGTAGCAAGTATCTTGCTATGTGCATTCGCTAGTTTGGATTTGTTCTGAGGATACCATTGACCACCGTTCGGAAAAAATTCGGTATCCAATTGGTCACCATCAACCAAGCTGTAGCCATACTTGTCCCTTAACAATTCAGCAATTGTAGTTTTTCCTGAACCACCAGGACCAGTAAGTAATATTACTTTATAATTTTTCATATTTTTAATTTTTTCTATCTCAGATTTATGCTTATGTACGAACCAATCATCAAGGAACGGAAGATACCTTAGTCGTACGTCAATCGGCAATTTAAAGAAATCACCTAAATAAAGTTTTCTGCAATTTTTACTGTGACAGTGACAGATAAACGTGCCTTCATTATCACCATTAATTGAATAGTCATAAGTAATCTCGTCACCTTGTTTAATTGGTTTCATAGCATAAATATTTCTAATATAATTTGTAGTTTTTACATAGACGTTTGGGTCACAAGAGTGATTAATATATTTTTCGGGTTCTTGCATTAAAATCGTCTTACCGTCAACATAATCAAGATCAAATTCATGTTGTTGCTCTGTTAATTTTGAATTGTCCGTTACTATTTTTGAATCATCAATTGCTAGAACAAAATCACCTTGTTCAAAATTACGCTCAGAAAATACGCCTTTTCCCGATGTCGCCGAATCTTTTACTATTACATTTCTACTCATGTTTTTTACAAATATGTAACATGTGCGAGCTATAGCCTTGTAAATCACGACGCTCACAAGTTTTTAAGTGATAATCTAACCAAATTTGGAATTCTTCATCGGATAATTTGTCGACGGTTTCAATAAGTTCACCATTCACACTCGTCACGACACCATCAGTTGCGACGCTATTTAAGTGTTCGCATGGGAACTGCTCCATAAGTTTTTCAAATTCATCAACATAAAAAGCTGTGAAAATCTCTTTCGGATCATCTTTGAACCGATATTCACTATCCACCATATCTTTAATATGTAATAAATTTCCCTTAACCAAGCCAAAATGAAGCATTATCGAGCCATGCGTCAAATAGGCTATAAAAACGTAGCCATTTGTTTTTGTTACTCTTAACGCTTCAGAAATCGCCTTTTTCTTATCTTCATCGCTATACAGATGGTATAACGGCCCGAGCACCAACGTTACATCAAAAGTATTGTCGTCGAATTCACTTAAATCGATAGCATCACTTAGTCTGACGTTTACTTTGACACCTTGCTTTATCTTCGATTTAAAAATGTCCACATTACGTTGCAACAGCTCCACAGCCTCTACTTCGTGACCTTTATCAGCATAATGCAATGAATAGGCTCCCGTGCCCGCTCCGACCTCCAGAATCTTGTCGTGTGGCTTCAGGTATCTATCAATGTATCTCGTTGTAGTCACAAACTCTATAGAGTGTGCCTTGTCGCGTCTAAAACGACCATCTTCGTCATATGATTCATAATGTTCTTCCAGATAATTGCTTGAACTCATTGAGTCAACTATATCATGGGGTAAAATTGAAATAAAGAATCTAGAATTGAGGTGGAATTAGGAATAATTATGCCCACAAGCAACAAAGAACAACTTTTCTATATTGAGACATCGATTTGGATTTTATAACGGATGTTTAAATAGCTGAATATAATAGTAGATACTACTATTTTCTTTAATTCGAATCCCACCGTTGTTTTCAATGACTTTTTGAGAGGCGATATTATTTTTGTCACATTGAAGATACACTTTTTTCATCCCCAATTCTTCTGCCTTTTGTAGTACAAGCGCCAACATTTTGGTACCATAATGTTTGTTTCGTTCAGTTAGCCGAATTGAAAATCCAATATGGCCCGAATGTTCGCGCCAATATTTATTTAGTTTTAAGCGTAAAGATATACTGCCAATTGGTCTTTTGTACCTATAAAACACATAGTTAATTTTTTGAGTTTCATTTTTCCCAAGATTTAAGCCTCTAGAGTTGTCAACCAACCTTTTCTTATAAGTCTCAAACTGTTTTAATGTCATGCCATTTGCGATATTCTCAGAACCAAGTTCATACTTTGGTAATTCTTGAAACATTTCATAGACACCATTACCATCGGATTGCTCAATTTCTTTCAGATAAAACGTAGCTTTGGAAGATTTCATATAATCATAGTTTCCGCACGATTTATTACATCTTCCATTACGTTTTTATCACCAGCTTCATATTCTTTTATAAAACTAGGTTTATCTGTAATTATGCGCTCATACGCTATCTCGTCGGTTGTTTTATAATCAAACATTTCATCTACATATGCAGCATAGATTAGCATATAACTTGCCTCGTGTGGGTTTGGTCCAAAGTAATCTGACTCAATAATCTCAATTAGTACAGGTTTCTTTATTGTAATGTACGCTTCTTCCATAACTTCTCGACGTAGTGTTTCTTCGGGCGTTTTTTCGTGCTTTTCAACATGACCGCCTGGCAAATCCAACCCTCTATTTTTTAATCGAACAGCAACGATTTTACCTTCATTTGTAAAAGGTATTACGCATACGCTAGTAACTTTGCTGAATGGGGGGATGTTTTTGGTCCCAATCGAAATGAAAGTGACTAGCTTATCGTTAATTACTGAGGAATATTTATTTTTGCTCATGGTGTGATTATAACAAAAAAACAGAGATAATTAATCTCTGGTTAGGCAAAAGTATGTTTGGAAAATTCGGCGAAACGAATAACAACAATATTTATTTATTCAAATCCCTAAAAGAGTAAATATTATTATTTATCACCGCATCATATATATCATAACTGCTTATGCTAGGATTGTATTCGTCTCTTTCTTTTTTGAATTCAAGTATTCTAAGTTTTTTATCACCCTTTGCTTTCTCTTCAATCCAGCTGTTGTCAATGTTACTCGGGAATTTCTCTACAATCCAAATATCTGTTTTCCAACGATGTTCATTGAAAGTTATTTTTGTCCCGACATAATACGCTTTTGGGTATTCGGGATGTTTTGGCATATCAAAATTTTCCCAATCGTAAAACTTATAACCATTCCAATATCTTTGTTTAATAAGTGTATCAAGTAAATTTTGAGCCGCATTTTCTGGATTTTGACTTACTAAAAGAACATCAATATCAGGTCCAAGCATTAAATCGTATTTGTAGCTTCCGGTAAAATGAACTTCACCCAATGATTCAAGGATATTTAATAATTTTGATTTCGTAATTAAATCATCAGCTTCTTTGTGCCATTGCTTAGATTGTTGTAACAAATCCATTTTTTAATTATATCAAAAACAGAGGTATTTTATTTAGAGATTTTAGAGTTTATAATATTTGGCTACTTTTTCAACTACTTGTGCTGGAGTCAGGTCTGTATTGTCTATTGTAATATGCTCGATGTCGAGAAATTTTTGGAAATACTCTGGATTTTCAATAAGTTGCTTTCTTAGATAATCGACATTGTCTATTTTGACCTTTTGTCGAGTTGGCGCAACTACTCTTTTTACTAAGGCGTCTTCGCTCGGTAGTAACTGGACAAAACATATTCTTCCACCGTATTTTTCTACGATTTCTTTAACGTCTTTGAAAAACGTAAACCTTTTCGTATTACCACCATAGGTGGTAACGAAGCTAATATTGTTCTTAGCCGCTTCTTCGTATATCTCTAGTCTGAATTTTACCGACAATCGCCTAAGAATAGGTTGAAGTTTTTTATCACCAAATGGGAAAATATCACTAATGCAACCTACAATGGTATGATTCTGAAATACCTTATATCCAAGCTTTTTACCCAACTTTTTTGCCACCGTAAGTTTACCGGCAGCCGGCGGTCCATAAATAAAGATTAAATTCATAAGAAGATTATAACTCATCTTGTATCGAATGGTTACATGTTCAATCTGGCGGAGAAAGGAATTCGATCTCGAAATCTTGGAGTCAGCTACAGAAACAACATTAGCTTTCGGTTAAACCATCATTTTAGTCATCATAATAACATCATTCTCGTTTGGAGTTTTGTCTGAGTTTAAATAGCGGTAACCGAGTTTATTGTAAAATTCGTGAGCAGTAATGGACGCAGGGACATTTATCTTTTTTCCATTCACACTTTCGACATACTTCTCACACTTTTTTATTAGCTTTGCTCCAATATCTTTACCTTGAAGTTCTGGCAAAATAAACACGGTCAATAGCACGTAGTCGGAATCGCCACCATAAATATCTTTTGCAACACAAGAAATTCCAACTGGAATATCGCTATTAACTGCGACAAATACTTTTCTTATTTTGGAAAATTCATCTATTTTTTCTGGAGTAAATTCAGGAATCAGTCTTTGTATTTTTTCCGAAGAGTAGTCTTTGCTATTAATCTCTAACAAATTCCTAGTAATAATATTTGAAAGAGCTAAGGCATATTCCCTTTTATAATCAACAATTTTATATTCCATGGTCCAAGTATAACAAAATGATTTCAACGATCCTGATATAATAAATCAATGCACAAACTGTTTCATGTATCTACCAAGGCTGCGATATATAATCAAGCTCGAAGTCATGTAATCGTAATTCACATGGCCAGAGCAAATGTCTATGGGCTACCAGGTGGTCATATTGAAGAAAACGAATCACCAGACGAAGCAGTTTCTCGGGAGTTATTAGAAGAATGTGGAGTTATATCTGATGATTTACGCCACGTGGATTTTTTTGTTCATAGTGAAGGCAAGATAATTCTTGCCTATGTCGGTACGGCAAATAGTAATAATTTACAATCTCAGCAAGATGAAAAAGAGGGTATACCTAAATGGATATCAAAAGCAGAATTTGAGACCATACAGATTGAGCCCAATTATCGCAAATTTGTTATTGATAATTGGCCTTAATAAATTTTTTATCGTCGGGGTATGTAAGTATTTCAGAGACTATATTTAGCTTAACCCATTTGGCATCTGTAACTTCAGAACTTGGGTGTAGGTTTTGTTTCTTGGTTTTGAATAAAAAATAGTGAATCGTACGAATCGTATCAACTTCATGTGTAGATTTCCGAGAATAGACTGGAAGCTTTTTGACATATTCTAAGTTTTTTAACCCAGTTTCTTCTTCAATTTCTCGAATTGCTGTTCCCAGGTATTCTTCGCCTTTTTCAACGGTTCCTTTTGGAAATTGCCAGCTTTTTGTATCTGTAAACACAATTACAACTTCATTAAATTCGTTCAAGATAACACCACCGGCTGATTCTACCTTTTTTCATATTATTCTTCATTTTTTATCGCAAGTTTTGCAAGTTCCAGGCAGCCTTCTTTTGATTTAGCTATAGCCATAAAACGGGATGAATGGCAAAACTTGGCGTCTGAAACGCCTGTTATGGCAACCAAATCATCGTTTATCATACCCGACCAACTAGCTGGCAGTTTTTTGCGGTTTTTAAAAGAGCCAATTTCAATATCTATCGCTTTGATTATCCAGTCGTCGTTTGGGCTTGGCCAAGCTGGTAATACCACGAAAAGCGCATTCGGCGCCTCTTTAATAATAATTTCTTGCCAGGGCACGTATCTGTCCAATACAATCAAACGTTCGTCTTCGGCGTTTTTGATTGCATCCCGTACGAATTCATCGCCATCCAAGCGGTCGCGGGCTTTTTCGATTGCATTATTAAGCACTTGGCTAGCCAAATCGACAGCAGGTTTGAACATCTCGTCAATTTGCTGTGATGATGGGTTTTCGGTTTTCCAAGACGGCATCATATCGTCGATTGCACTGTCGATAGTAAATGGTTGAACATTACTGATTTTTGATTCAAACAGGTCAAATCCAGAATCTGCCGCATCCAGAATTTGGACAAGTTGGACGTCAACAAATTCTGATACGTCTCTAGAATCACAGACTTTTTCGCCGAATTCTTTCCATATCAATCCAAACGCAGCATAAGGAATCCCATTTTGGCGTTTTCCGACAAATTCGGGTTGATGATGATCATAATCGCCGGTTGACGGGTCATATTTTCGGCCGACATCAACACGCAAATCACACGATTTCATAACGGATTCATCACGAGTCCGAATATAATCAACGGGACCTAGCATCTTTAATGCGGCGATGGCAAAAGCCTCGTCGGCATGGAATCGTCCACTGTGTATCGCTACTTTCATTATCTAATGATACCTAAACTTTTTGACCGTATCAAATTATCTGAAATTTATTGTTGATACAATTTGTTCAAAGAAAGCCTTTGCGTTATCGGCGTCTTGTTTAGAACTTGACCTGTAGTTATCTAGACCAATTTGGTACTGCACCCCTTTATAGACAAACCTATTAGTGCTAAATTCATATCCCGGTGGAGATGATGATGGTCCGTCCGCAATCATCATCTGTCCGCTTTGCTCATTAAATTGCTCGTTTGTTAAGGCCACTTTATTGTTTTGAGCAGACGCAGAATAGGTGTAACAATACTTATTAATACATGCGAGTTCATTATATTTATTGTTTATCTCGATATAAAACAACCCGTTTAGCATGCTTTTTGTGTCAATCACCAAAGTCGGTCCAGAATCACTTTCGGTATCATCATTTTTCTGGATAGACCACACCTTTGGATATTTGAAAGTAAAGTTATATTTTGAATTGTCGTAAGTTAACCAAGTAGAGATTTGGCTGGTTGAAATTTTGGGAATATTCCTGGGTGATACGGTCATAGAAACTCCATCCTGTTTGTAAAATGTAACTACAACAGTTGAAATAACTACAAAGAAAATAATTAATGAGAACAAATAAAAAGCTAGGTACTTTGGTATTTTTAACTTAATTTTTGAACTAGGTACTGGATTAATCGACTGTGGTTCAGAGGTTGCAACGGTGACAGAATAATTCGGTTGTTGATAGTTGACGTCTAAAACAATCGGTGCGGTCTGAACTTTTTTTAGTTTTCTAGATTTAAATATTTTGATTAATACCATCCCGACAAATGTGATTATTAGGGCTCCGACAAGTGATGCAACAAAAATATACAACCAATAAATTTTGAAAATTTCAAAACCCTGGATTCCTTTTTCGTGATAAGTAACATCATTGATGTTCGTATCGATTATTTTTGGGGCACTATTACCGACGTATGCTATTTTGCCGGTATCGATATCTACTGAATAATAGATATTTCCATATGCTGCCACGGTTTTGTTGTCGCTTTGCTTCACATTAACTGTTATTGATTTTGTTGAAGTTTTTACCAAGCCTTCAACATATTTATCAAGTTTAATTGAAATATCTTTGTCCGAACTGAAGGTGTATTTGTCGCTTTCGTTATTTTTTACTTGATAAATTGTTACCAAGCCCGGCTCCAAACCAGAATAATTACAGTAATGCACAGCTACTTTATTGCCCTTGCTGTCAACATCGATTCTATTGCAGGAAACGATAGCTAGACTATTATCAGCCAAAGGTTGTCCGGCTTTATATAGCACAAAATGGGCAGAAGGTGGTAAGGCAGCCAGTGATCGAACAGGCATCAAGCATAAAAGGATAACGCAAATACAAAATAATTTTAGTTTTTGTTTATTCATCTTTGAATAATAACAATAATGCTTAAATTAATCTATCCATAGCACAGATAGTCTGGCGGAGAGAGCGAGATTCGAACTCGCGAAAGCGTTTCCGCCTTACTGCTTTTCGAGAGCAGCGCCTTCAACCACTCGGCCATCTCTCCGTATCTTTACTTTACAGTCTTATTTTAACAGATAACTATAATAATCTGGTTAGGAGTAAAAAGTAAAACATCAGCAACGCGCTACCAGCCAGACTGCATAGTCTGTCAATAAACCCACCGTGCCCAGGGATTGCACGGCTCCAATTGTCAGTGTGGACATTTCTTTTTGCAAAACTGTTTGTTAAATCGCCGATGATACAGCCGATTCCGATTGGTAAAAATACCCACAAAGTCACTACTGGCGTTATCAAGAAGTTAACCAGTAGTACCCCGACTAAACTCCCTAGTAATTGGCCGATAACACCTTCCCGACTTTTACTGTTATTGATCCATTCAGGTAATTTATGTTTACCAAAATATTTTCCAAATAAATATGCTGTCGAATCCGATACTGCCGTTGCAAAACACAAGGTTATCAATAAATTTACGAAAAATTTGTCGAAAAACAGGCCTAATAGGAGTAAATGACCTAACCCAATGGCAAAAAGAAAGAAATACGCATACGCTATGACCTTATTTTCGGACTTCTTTAGTTTAAATCTGAACTCTAAAAACGATACAATCAACAGCAAAACCAATAAAACAGTCCGGTCAAAACTAGTGGAATACAAAACCGCGACAAAAATCATAAAAATCGGAATCCAAAAGAATATTTTTATGAATAAACTCGATTTTAAAGACTTTTTGTAATCGAATTCTAATAATGGCAACGAAAAAATGATTCCTGCAATAAAGATCAATCCAAATACGATTAATAGGTTCAGCAAAGGGATGTTATTATTAATTTGCATACTTTCCAGATGAGTCCAAGTGATACCCGACATGTTCATAGGTATAAGTATATGCTAAAATTTCATTAATATACACGTGGGGAGGGATTGTGCAGGAAGCGTTAACGGTACTGGAAAATTTTGTGTTGATATTGGTATCAATTTTACTATTTGCCAGCCCTTTTTATTATTTTTACAAAAGGCAGAGCCACGGCACAATTAAGGCGCACGGAATTAACAGAGAACTCGAACAGTTCTTTGCCAGTAAACAAGCTAATTATTTGGTATTTTTCTGGGCAATGGCCGAAGTGCTTGTTTGGTTTATAATACCGGAATTTTTGCTGCTTTTGATAATTTTTATGCGTATTCATCGCAAGCGTGAACTGTTAATTTATAACATTTTTGGTACAATTGCCGGAACTGTTTTGGCATTTTCAATAAATCTGCCAGCCCATCTGATAGAAAAACTGCCATTTATCCAACCGGCCATGACACAGCAAGTTGCCGCCTGGTTTGACAAAAGCGGACTATTTGCACTGATTCATCTGCCGTTTTCGGGTATACCATACAAAGTTTTTGTATATCTGGCACCTAACTACCACATTCTTATTATCACCTTCATTTTTATGGCTATTTTGGTAAGTATTGCGAGGTATTTAGTCGTTTATGGCGTCCTTAATTTGATTTATCCGCTGTTGCACAGGTATGTGTATCGAAATTATGTGTATCTTTTTTTGGTTGCGGTGTTCATTTTTTCGATGCTTTTTTTGCGAGTCTACAATTCATACGATAACACCTACACTCTCGACGCAAGTGCTCAGAATACGGTTTTTTTGCACAACGCCAGAATCGTTTAATCCCAGCAGTGCTAATATAAGATTATGAGTAAATTAAATATTGAATCAAAATTGAAATTGAATAACGGTACTGAAATGCCTTTGTTGGGGTTCGGTACATGGCAGGCAAAAAACGGTGAAATTGCATATGAAGCTGTAAAATGGGCCTTAAAAGCAGGCTACCGTCATATTGATACTGCAAAGTTTTATGGGAACGAAGAGTCAGTCGGCCGTGCCATTCGTGACAGCGGAATACCACGCAAAGATATATTTGTTACAACGAAATTATGGCCAACTGATGCAATTAACGCTGAAAAAGCTTTTAAAAGAAGTTTTAATAAATTGGATATCGGTTATATCGATTTATATTTAATTCACTGGCCGGCACCAGGATTAGTCAAAAAAACGTGGCTACGACTCGAAAAAATGTATAAAAATAGTGACAAAATTAAAGCCATCGGTGTCAGTAATCATTCCATAGGTAACATTAAAAGCATCTTGAAAATTGCAACCGTCAAACCAGTTGTTAATCAGGTTAAATGCTCGCCCTATAATTACGACCCTGAACTGCATAAATTTTGTAAAGAAAATGAAATTGTCATGGAAGCATATAGCCCGTTAACAAGAGGTAATAAGTTGAATGATGATAAACTTACAACAATTGCAAAGATGTACGGCAAATCACCGGCGCAGATATTGCTACGTTGGTGTATTCAAAAAGGTATTGTTACGATTCCGAAGTCAACGCACGAAAAACGAATTGCAGAAAATGCAGATATTTTCAATTTTGAAATAAATGAAGCGGATATTAGAAAACTAGATAATTTTTCAAATAAAGCTTAGAAATTGTGAAGCCCCAACGGGTAGTTACAGAGATATATTAATTACATCGTTGAAAATCAGTTGTGCAACTCCTGAAGGCATATTTACAAATTCTAGATTTAATGCTTTAATTATCATACGTCATAGTCGTGGGGATATCCTACGACACGAGCACCTAACAGGGAGGATTCCTTGCAGCAAAGATTGTTGGAAATAGCAGATTTGCCATTCGAGCAGTCCTATACGTGCAAGAATGGCACCATCATCGACATTCGCGAGCATCTGGAAGGTCTGAGGACACCAATCAACGTCCTTGGCACTACCGGTAATATCGGCAAAGTCGACAGCCTCGGCTTTGCTATGGCCATGCCTTTGAACTATATGGTCAACGATGCGCCGGACGACTACTGGGACGAGCCTGACTCGTTCGTCTGGTTCGTCGGAGGTTGGGGATTTGACACCTACATGTACATCGCCAACGCAGTTCGCAAGATGAGGGCGATGTTTCGTGAAGGTCAAGCGACGCTATCGATGTGTCTCGGTCGTTGTCGGGACACCTACTTCGAGGACGTTGTCGATCAAGTCGACGAGTTCGGCAACTTTGTCTGGGGCGATTACCCCTGGGGCGGAGCCGTGGAAGTCAAGATGGGCAATTTGCTTCTGCATGGTGCAGTAAGCTGTTTTAATGATGATGTCGACGACGACGTCATCGCACGCCTGATCCTTGGCTTACTTGCCAAACAAATCCTCATCGGCGACGGGCTCAAGCCCGAAGTCTGACCTGTATGCTCTGACGACCCCCTTACGGAGTTACACTCTCGCCTGACGGTGACGAAGTACCCTCGTAAGGGGGTATTTTCGTTACCAATAAAAAACACCCATCTTGCGATGAGTATTTTTTATTGGTACACCTTCATGTTCAACTTATTCGCTGATTTCAAATTTTGGCTTGAGGCTTTTATAGCCCGATGGGTTTAACACGGCCACCCCATTAATAGTCTCGTTTTCTTCGGTTCTGAACACTATGAAATGCAAGTGTGGCCTATCGGTGAGCCCCGTCATGCCAGTAGTTGCGATTGTTGCACCTTTTTTCACTTGCGAGCCAACGTTTAAATGTTCGGGGATTGAATTTTGGGCAAGATGTACGTATTGGCTGAATTCTCCGTTTTGATGTCTGATTAGTACGTAATTTGCCAAATTTGCATATTCAACGCTTGTCCCATGCTCTGAATGTCCAATCTCAATTTTGATAATTGTCCCATCATCGGACGCCAAAACTGGCGTCCCATCTGGGACTAGTATATCTAACGCCTGGGCTTCTGCCGCCTGATGAGATTCTGGGCTACGTGATACTACAAACTGGCCAATTTGTTCCACGTTTTGTTCTGGAGGGTCTTGACCGGCAATCATGCCTCCAACTTCTAAAGAGTCTTCAACTTCGGGTACGGGTAGAATGTAACTACCCTGACTTAGTTCTTCTTGCCATAAATCATTTATCTCTGGCTTGATATCATTACTGTCTTGTTCGATATTTTTTTGAATAATACACTAATTTTATCATAAAGCAAAAACCCCTGATAATAGCAAAGAGCCTCACAGGGAGACTGAAACTATAATTACCCGACAGGATTCGGTCACGTCCCGCGACCCCGCGATTTCACGATTGCAAACACAGTTTGCATCGGAAAGTAGCCTTGCGACCCGCAGACTTGCGGGTCTCACCTCCGACCTCCTTCGAAGGTCGACAGAGTTCGAACCAATCAGAGCAGACCAATAAAAATAACTTATCTTGCGATAAGTTATTTTTCTTGGTACACCCGACAGGATTCGAACCTACGACCTTCGGCTCCGCAAGCCGACGCTCTATCCAGCTGAGCTACGGGTGCAAAACATAGGGCCACACGTAAACGCGCAGCCCTACACTTCATGTAACTAGAAGGTGCTTTCTGTCACAATATTGCGACGAACATAAAATATTGTAACACAATCTGGCGACAGGTGATAATTAAAGTCTAAGTTTTCGGACGATAGTGTCGATAAAATCAAGTTTCATTTCCCGCATAGGTAGCCTAGCGCCAAATATATCAACAATTTTTTCGCCGGATTCTTCAGGGAAATAGACTGATACGCCGAGCGCAAATCTTTTTACTGGAATTAGTAGTATCGAATGCTGGCCTTGGTCCTGAATTAATCCAAACGCTTTAAATTCATTAAAATGATAAAGTTTTTCACCGATATATAATCCCTGCTCACCACTTAAGGTGTAATCAATCGACCTTGTCGGACGGCGTGAAAAAATGATAATGACCGCTGCCATAACAACCACTAGGACCGAAAATGAAAATTCTTTTAGCCAAAATATATCGCCGGCAATCAGTATCAGTGCAATAACAATTAATGCGACAAACCACAATCCTCCTTTTTCGGCGTCGATTGTTTCATTGGCACTCCAGTGGACGGGTTCAGAATTATCAGGTTGCAGAGGTGGATTTTGTGATTCAGTTAGTTGGGTTTGTGCTGGTTTGACCTCATCTTCGGCAACATTCGGAGTATACATCTCGGTCGGTTCGTCCGAAGTAGGTGTGTTTACATCATGGTTCTCTGGTTGCTCTGGTTGCATAGAATAATTATAGCATGAGGGGAATGAAGCGATATTCCTTTGCGATACATAATATATCGCCTATACTTTAAACATGCGTAAATTCTTTGGGTGGAAAAATTTTATGTGTAAATACCAAACCAAACAAGCATTCACAATCGTAGAGCTATTGGTCGTAATAGTGGTCATAGGAATTTTGGCGACAATTTCAATCGTTGCCTATACGGGCGTAAGTCAAAAAGCTGTTGTCGCTTCGTTGCAATCCGATTTATCCAGCGCAGCTACTTCGCTAAAACTTTTTCAAACAGATAATGGGTACTTTCCAACGACTATATCGACTGACTGTAGTGTTAGTCCGGACACATCAACCAACAAATGCCTAAAAATTAGCGTTAATAATACGATTATCGGCTATTCTGCTAGTAACCAATCGAATCCGAAAACCTTCGTTTTGATAGTGAATAGTGGTTTTAATAACTATAGGATTACAGAAAATCAGGCGCCGACCCAAATTGCTAACACTGTTCAGCCAGGAATTACGCCAGGCGCTATATTGGAACTTCATGCCGCCAAAGCAAATGGCGGTAGTGGACCGGGTATTAATAGCCCATCAACCTCTACCTGGTATGATACAAGCGGAAATGGAAATAATGGATTGCTTGGAAGTGCCTGGTCATATACAACAGTCGACGGATGGGGTGGGTCTGGCACTGTGAGTGATCCTTATCGCCTAATCTCAAACGGTACTAATGATAACAACCGAGTGGTAAATACACCCTGGTATCCAAATTCGGCGGATTTTAGCATCGAAATTTGGGCGTATTTGCCAGCTCCGCCGCAGACAAATATGTCAATGCTGTACGGTGCTAACTTTAATGGGCCTACGGGTTGGGGTGTATATGTAAATACAACCACTATAGGTGGTTTCATCACGACAACTTCGTGGTCAGATCGGCTAGCTATTGCTGTCAATCAAGCTAGCGGATTAGGTCACTACGTCTTTACCTTTACCAGATCGGGTTCCATCAAAGCATATTTGAATGGTAGCTATATCAACCAAATCGATGTGTCATCGAAGTCAACGCTTAATCTGAACAGCGTTGGTAAGCTTTTCACCTATCCAGGACCATGGACTCTTAATGGTGGTATTGCTTGCGTTCGAGCATATCCATTTGCACTTTCGCAAGCCCAGATAACCACCAATTACAACACCGGTGTTGTTTGGTAGTAGTGGAGATAGTGCCCATTTTGTTTGCTTCACCACTTGATTATGAAAAGGGCGACCATTAAGGTCGTCATTTTCATATTTGGCCGGGCACATTGAACGAGGTTAGAACTATACTTTTTGATTCGGCGAGCATATGTTAATGTGATAGAACCTTGAGTAAATGATATTAAAACGTTAAGCTAAAAGTTATGAAAGAAAAAGTCTTGCAAGGGTCATGGATAATTAATGCCCCAGTAGAAGATGTTTATAAAATTATTTCTGATTTCGAGAATGCCCCTAAGTATTTTCCTCTAGTAGCAAAAGGAATGAAAGTTATAAGCAGGGATGGCAATAACTTAGATATAGAAGCTATTACGAATACTTTTGGAATTAACTTCAAGGTAAAAATGAAAACTACACTTATACCAAATAAGGGTTTTAAGTCAATAAACGTATCAAAACTTGCGATAGAGGACGAACATTTCACTTTGATACCCGTCGTTGAGGGGACACGTATTGAATATCTAAATAAAGTCACGATTAAAAATAATATCCTCAAAAGGTTTTCTCGTTTGATCATTGGAAAGGGAGCTCTTAAATTTTGGGAATTTGCTTACATCCATAGATTGAAGAAAATACTTGAAAAATAAATAGCAACAAAAAAGACTCTCTCGAGTCTTTTTAAACATAACCGTATTGGCGGGGCGTTGTATATGAGGTTAGAAGCCTTATGCTAAAAGTCGAGCTTCAGTCATAACTAGCAATCGTCTCAATAATGTCGATATCTATCTTATCTCCAACATCTTTTTTTATTTGTTTACGAATTTCAGCCTTTATTGGTAGCATATGATTTCCGTTACCCATAGCCATAAACGAGGTTTTGAAAGCGTGGCCATCTGCAGCAACTTTTACTTTTACTAGACCACGAGTCCCAAAGAAGCTGACTGATTCTGGCCAAACAACATAAGTCCAACTTCCCTTAGACGTACCTTTTTGAAGTTCAGCAGTAAACGAGGCAATACTCATAAGCTGATTATAGCAAAAAAGACCCCAAAGTCTTTTTAAACATAACCGTATTGGCGGAGGAGGGGAGATTCGAACTCCCGCTCCAGGTCTCCCCAGACTAATGATTTAGCAAACCATCCCCTTCAGCCACTTGGGTACTCCTCCGTATTTGCAAAACTACGCTTGTCACGTAGCTCCTGTATAAAACACAAGCCAGGGGACGGTTAACCATCCAATAATTTGCGTTTCACGCAGCAGCCACTTGCGTACTCCTCCGTGCAAGACCTGTTTATTGTAGCATATCAAGGGGTAAGGCGCCTAGATTGACCTTTTGGTGGATAAGTCTGAAAATTCAAGATGGATGGACTTTACTATGACGGTTGATTGTATTCATATCTCTGCGTGGTTCGACGCTGTTTGGCAAAACTTTAACGGATAAAACAAATGCCAGTAATACCGCAAATCCGCACATAATTGATGGAATACCCTTAAGTGTTGAAGGGTCAATAATATTGAAAAATGTGGTTGGCACAAGAAAAACCAGATATCCTAGCATCATTGCATGTAATACATTTTTATTTTCAGGCTGTTCAATTCCCCATTGCCACGCCAAATACACGCCGATGATTAACCAACCATAATAATAGCCAGTATACCAGAGGCTACTGGCGTGTTGGGTATAAAATACAGCATAATTTGCAAAACATTGTTGGCCTGAAATTGCGCCGGTACCTATAACGTAAAAAATCACAAAAGCTAAACAACTGGCATAGGCGCTCCCAACTAGCAAAGTATTTTTTTTGCCAGCAAGTTTTACCAACATATGAATTCCAAGAGCAGGTAAAAGAGTAATTGCCACATAACCAATCCGTGCCCACTGGATATTTGTTAGTCCAAGTCCTCCACAAACCATATATTCAGCCAGCTGAAAAGTGCCAAGTGATGCTAACATTACAACAGCTAATCGACTTACTGTCGTCATTTTATATCTCCACATAGTGTAAAATGCTAACCCAAATTCAATAGTAAGGGTTGCCAGCATAACTGGCGGCGAAAAGCAGTAAAGTTTATCTGGTTTGAACATTTTCATCATTCGAAATAAATTTTAGTTAAATATTCGAATTTGTCATAGGGATAGCGGAGTTATTACCTGTCATTAACTTGTAACATTTGTCACCGGCTGGGTGCGGGATGGTTGTGACGTAATCTAAATATCCGCTGTCTGATGCAGTAAGCGACGGCGATGACGAAGTAGCGGAAGTTGAGTTCGAACTATAAACTGGCGTAGGAGTTGCATATGGGTCAGTACTGGCTTTTTTATATGTTACGCATAGCTCGTAATAATAATCATTTGACGAGTTATAGTACGACGAACTTGGAGCACTGTCTATTTTATATGTCACTAATTTGTCATTTACGATTTTTTTGGCATCGCCAGATAATTTAAGATCATTCAAAGTTGCGGGAAGTTTATTGTTATCATAGGCATAAGTACTGACTGCCTCGCCAACGGTTGGCAAATTAGATTCAATTAATTTGTCATTTCGCGTCACCTGGGAATCAGCAATCGGGCCAAAAAACCCGTAAGCACAAACAACAGTGACAGCAATCAGCATAACCCCGATAAAAACATATCTGATTCTTGAAAACTTTTTCGGTAAAACTGTCCGCAAAAACAAGATAAAAAACAAGAATGCTATTGCAAGCGAGCTATACAGGGTAATCATTATGGCGTCGTGGCCGGAACTGCTGACTATTAATGAAACGACTGAAAAAGCAATCGTAATCAGTGAACCGATGGCAAATAGCGCAAACAATACAGCGTGGACTATCATTATTACCGAAGCGATACGTGATTTAGTTTCGGGTTCATTTTTCAGATACATCAAGTCGCATATTAATGATATCGGCAATAGTACCAATAAGGCCGCTACGCTGTACAGAATTGAGTCGCCGATGTTTGAACCGGTTATGTAAAAAGTCAAAACCGAAACCAACAGTACAGATAAAGCTATGACCGTAGATCCCCATAGGGCGTAAGTCAGCCATTGCAGTACCGCCAATGTCGAACCATCAAAACCTTGTCTTTTCGCTATTGGAGGAGTTGCATCAAGTCGAGTCGTCGGTTTCATATCTATTCGTGTGTTCGGATGATAATCAGAACCATATTTATTCCCTTCATCGAAAAAGGTATGCGTTGGTTTTATCTCAACGGGAACTTCAATATTGTCGGTTTCCTTTTTAATTTCCGGTTTTTTGATGTCTTCCACGTTTATTTCTCACCCCCTTAGTAACTACTAGCATTATAATATCATAACAAAGATATTTTATTGATAATACCAGGATCAAGGTCTATGATTATATAGAATGAATTAATCTTGGGGATGAATGTGAATATTATTGAAACGAAAAAACTTACAAAATTTTACGGTAAAACAATGGGAATTACCAATCTGGATTTGACTATTCACGAAGGTGAAATTTTTGGTTTTATCGGGCCGAATGGTGCAGGTAAATCAACCACAATCCGGACGTTATTAGGATTGATTCATCCGACCAGTGGCAGTGCAACCATATTTGGTAAAGATATTACAAAGTTCGGTCCGGAAATCAAAGAGGAAATCGGATATTTGCCATCAGAAGTTTTTTACTATGACAATATGAAGGTAATTGATTTGCTGAAATATTCAGCCAGTTTTTACAAGAAAGATTCGAAAATTATCGCCAAACGAATTCGGGAACTGGCAAAATATTTGGATTTGGACTTAAAAAAGAAAATTGATGATTTATCGTACGGTAATAAGAAAAAAGTCGGTATTATTCAGGGTTTGTTACACGAGCCAAAACTGATTATTTTGGATGAACCAACCGGTGGTTTGGATCCCTTGATGCAGCAACGGTTTTTTGATTTATTACGCGAAGAAAATAAGAAAGGTGTCACGATTTTATTTTCATCCCACATCTTAAACGAAGTTCAAAAACTATGTGATCGGGTTGCCATAATAAAAGACGGTAAGATTATCAAAGTCGACACAATTCGTAGTTTGGCCGAAAACACGCACAAACGTTTCAGGCTGGAAACGGCCGTTCGTGTCGATAAAAACCGATTCATCGGTATCAAAGGCATTAGCGACCTGGTGATTACCGACAACGCCGTAACCTTCTTGTTCCGCGGTCACATAAACGAAATTACCAAGGTAATTGCCAGTCTTAATTTAACCAATATGCTGGTTGAAGAACCCGACTTAGAAGAAATATTCATGCACTATTATGTCTAGGAGTATATGTGAACATATTTTGGCAAGAACTTAGATTCAATCGAAAAACGACCATTATTTGGATGGTGGCGTTTGCAGTCGGGATTTTCAGCTATATGTCGCTATACACGGCGTTTTCTCATGATGTTTCGCAGACCGTGAAGCTTTTAAACGGTTTTCCCCCGGCTGTTAGGGCGGTGTTGGGAATCAGAATCGAATCGTTTTTCACGATTCTTGGATTTTTCGGCTATATGTTGACATACTTGTGGCTAGTTGGGAGTATTCAGGCGATGAATTTGGGCACAGGAATTTTATCAAAAGAAGTTTCCGGTAAAACTGCTGACTTTTTACTTTCAAAACCAATTTCGCGCTTTAAAGTACTAACTTCAAAATTATCCGCTGCACTTGTCATTATTATTGCAACAAACATCGTATTTGTCGCAGCGTCATATTTTTCGGCAGAAGTGTTTAAAACTAAAGACTTCGACCTTAAAGTGTTTGCACTAACTTGCTTGACGATGTTATTTATACAACTATTCTTCTTATCTTTGGGGTTTTTGATATCAGTACTAATACCAAAAATTAAATCGGTCCTAGCGTTTTCACTTCCTATCGTCTTTGGTTTTTTTATTATCGGTATGCTCGACAGTGTTATTGGTGCGGAAAATGCCAGATATTTGACACCTTTTAAATACTTTGATGTCGGATATATTGCTGCTCATAATGGCTATGAACTTCGGTTTATATTGACTGAAATAGCGATTATTATTGTTTGTATAGTTGCTTCGTATGTAATTTATCTCAGAAAGGATATTCAGGCTCCAGCTTGAAGTATCAATATGAATATCATTCGACGTGAACTGAAGGCGCATTATAAGGGATTGATTGGTTGGTCAATCGGTATGCTTTTTATGGTAATTGCCGGTATGGCGAAGTATTCTGCCATTTCCAGCGGTGGGCAACAGGCCATAGATCTTTTCAAAACATTCCCAAAACCAGTTTTGGTGATTGCAGGAATTAACGGCCTGGACGTAAGTACTGTCATAGGTTATTTTGGTGTTTTGTATCTGTATATTTTACTAATGGCAACGATTCATGCGGCAATGCTTGGTGCAGAAGTCATTTCAAAAGAAGAGCGCGACCGAACTAGCGAGTTTTTGTATCCGAAACCAATCACCAGATCAAAAATTGTGTCTGAAAAACTTATTGCCGCAATAATAAATATTGTCATTTTAAACCTAATTACTACCGTTAGTTCGATTTTTACCGTCGCGTTTTACGCCAAGAACTTTTCAAACAACAATATGATATTGGTTTTGATGGCTGGATTGTTTGTTATGCAAATTTTGTTCTTTAGCCTAGGTTCAGCTCTGGCTGGATTATTCAAAAATCCGAAATTGCCAGCGATTGTTGCTACGGCGGTTCTGTTAATAACTTACATAATCTGGGTTGTTGTTGACCTTAACGCCAATCTTGATTTTCTAAAATATGTGACGCCGTTTAAATATTTTGATGCCAGCGTCATAATCAGTGCCGGCCACTTGGATTTGTTTTACGTTGTCCTATCAGCCGTAATTATTGCTGTATTCATTACAACGACATACCTGACCTTCAACAAACGTGATTTGAAAGTTTAAGCCCAAAAAAGCTAATCCCGTTTTGGTTGGTATTTAAGGTATAATTATTTTATGGCTGATTTTAGAAAAGTTGTTAAAAAATTAATTCCTATATCATTATTTAGACAGATTGAACCGATTGGACATCTGGCCGAAGCAGTTATTTCAAGTGTCAAATATGGTTTTCCATCGCGTGGTATGCACGTAATTGGAATTACCGGAACTAACGGCAAAACTACAACGACATTTATGATTGAAAAAATGCTGCACGAAGCCGGATTGCAGGTTGCTATGCTAAGCACTGTAGCCTATGGGATTGGTGACGATATTCATCCACAAATTGAACATATTACTACTGCTCAATCTGGATTACTGCAGAAACGATTAAGTGATTTTAAAAAGGCTGGGGTTAAATGGTTGATTCTGGAAACCTCAAGCCATTCGTTGGCACAACATCGTATTTGGGGTGTTCCGTACGAAATTGCTGTTATGACGAACGTAACCGGTGATCATTTGGACTATCATGGAACCTTTGACAGGTATCTTGACGCAAAAGTCAGGTTATTCAAGATAGCTAATAAACATGGGCGTAAATTTGGGGTAGTCAATGCCGACGACCCAAACGCCGGCAGGTTTGTTGACAGTATTTCACGCTCTATCACATACGGAATCAATGCCGGCGAACTGCGGGCAAAAAATGTATTTTTGGCACCTGACCATTCGACTTTTCAGGTTGAGATAGGTGATGACGACTATAATATTCATGTAAATATGCCGGGCGAATTTAATGTCAGCAATGCTCTGGCGGCGATTGCAGTTGGACGAGAAGCCGGATTAAAAAAAGAACAAATTGAAGACGGAATTAGGGCGCTTACCGATGTAGAGGGTCGTATGAATGTTATAAATGTCGGTCAAAAATTCAATGTTATTATTGACTTTGCTTCGACACCGGATGCATTCGAACAATTTTTTGCTAGCGTCAGACCGACGGTAAAAGGCAAATTGATAGCCGTTTTTGGGTCAGCCGGGCGACGAGACGAATCAAAACGTGAAGTCCAAGGCGAAATAGCTGGCAAATACTGTAATGAGGTCATTATTACCGAGGAAGATGACCGCGATGTCGATGGAAACGAAATTTTAAATCAGATTGCGCAGGGCGGCATTAAATCCGGGAAGGTGATTGATACAAATCTATTCAAAATTTTGGATCGTGAATCTGCCATCAAATTTGCACTGACGCGAGCCCAAAATCCTGAAGACACAGTTGTTTTACTGGGTAAGGGGCACGAAAAAACCATCGAACGAGCCGACGGCGAACATCCTTGGAACGAGATTGAAATCACCCAAAAACTTCTAAAAGATTTGATTAATCAATAATAAGAATCATGGTGTTTGTAATAATGAATTCGATGGGCGATTTTTTCGCCAAATTTTGTCCAAATTTTGTATTTGGCAGGACTAATGACTAAATCGTAACAGCCGACGTAATCTGTGACGGTTCGGTTGAAAGCAGTTTTGAATAATCCGATACCATAATGTTTGTGGTTTTTGTTGTCAATCTCGTCACTTGGTGGGGAACCACAAAAATCATGCAAAATGGAACCTTTTGATTTAGCCCATTCAATAACATTCCATTGTAACAGATGACTGGCGCCATAAACTGACTTCGTATGGACACTGGCGCCGTCTTTGTAAGTACTTTTTGTGCCAAAAACCATGGCATATGCACCGGCTACAACTTCGCCGTCAAAATACGCAAAAAATAGTTGACCGATACCGGCAGATTCGAATCGTCGCCAAAAAGATTGAAAATAATCATAGCCACGGATGCCGAACTTCCCTTTGGCGGTTTCAATCAGCATTTCGTACATTAGTTGACAGTTTTTCTCGGACGTTTCAACTTGTTTAACAATAACCCCGTCACGCTGGGCTCGTCTGATGGCGTGGCGGCCTTTTTGCGGCAGTTTCATTAAAATCGTGTTTAAATCATCCGTGATATCCAGAGTTATTGTCGAAGGGTTGGGGATGATTGGCTTAGATTTGATTAATCCGTGCCTAGTCAATGTTGGTTGAATACTGCGGTCTAATTCGGGTTCTATGCGAATTCCGAAGACCCCATTTTGCTTAGCAAAAGGACCTAATTCCTGTAATACCGGCCACAATTGTTTAAAGGAAGTTACTTCGGGACCTTTTGGCAAATACCAAAACTTACCAAGAGAATTAGCGTTTTTTTCAAGAACAGTTATTGCCAGGTCGTCGACGATGACAAAAAGCGCTTTGTATCCACCAGTTTCCTTTTGCATCGCAAATTCGAAACTACTGAAAATATTTCCATTATCAGGGTTCGAAAGGATTAATTTATCCCAATTTTCAACCTCTGATTCCGTGGCAAAGCGAACACTCATACTGTTATCCATTGTAATGGCAAACCAACAAAAATAGAAATCAGATAAGAGAAAAGTTGTTCGATGTGACTAAATAACTGGTAGTTCAGGCGAAGAAAGGTAATCAATTTCTTTGATAATATCCAGTAGTGCCTGGGCGCGCTTGGTTTCATCTGGAATATTTTTTGCTGCTTCATGAGCTGGAGCAACCAAGGTTTTATCATCGGTACTGCGAATCAATAGTAGGTATGTGTCGAATTTTTCATCCGGAGCTAAATCAAGTTTGTCTACCAGGGGTCGAAGTTCGGTCAAGGCGTCTTTTTTTATCTTGTCAAATTCACCAGTTGCGGGTGCAACGGCGGGTTCATTAACTTCAGGAACGGCAGGTGGATTTGCGACAACCGGTGCAACAGATGCTGCCGTTTGCGCAGCTGGTTGTGCAGGTGTTCCTTCATAATCCAGATTATTTGTTTCTTGCGAAACTCCAGCCAAGACTTTGGCTAGTTCTTGGTCATCGCTGATTGGTTTAGTTGTTGCGCTTCCTGTTTCGTCCATTTCCCACCCCATATTTAATGCTTATACTTATTCTATAAATACTGTATCATAGATATATATATTACAGCAAGGAAGAGGATTTTATGCTTGATGATGCCAACGTACTAAAACAACGTGACCCGAATGGAGCTTTGGAAGTTGCTAGGAACCAATATCAGCAAACTACATTTGATGTTGAGTTGAAAAATATCGAAAATGATGACAGGCAGATAAATAATATTGTTGTCACCGGTATGGGCGGTTCGGCTTTAGCTGCATTGATTGCCAAGGTTTGGTTAAAATATGAAATTAATATTCCGTTTGAAATTGTACGTGGCTATAACGTGGCAAAATATGTTGACTCAAATACGCTAGTGATTGCCAGTAGCTACTCAGGAAATACCGAAGAAACCGTCAATTGTCTTAAGGACGCTCAGACTAAAGGAGCACAACTTGCGATAATTACGTCGGGCGGCGAGTTGATGGAGATAGCAAAACAAAGTCAGATTGCCTATGCAGCTTTGCCGACCAACTTCCAACCCCGGATGGCTGTTATCTTTAATCTGCGCGCGCTAATCGCATTATTGATTAATTTTAAATTGGTTGAACAAGATGAATATACCGAGATAGCAAATACGTTTGATTGGTTAAAGACAGAATCTTCCAATTGGACGGCTGACATTCCGACAAATGATAATTATGCCAAGCAGTTAGCGCTGAAGGCTGTTGGCAAGACAGCAATATTTTATGGTGGGCCACTAACAGCACCAGTCGCTTACAAATGGAAAATCAGTTGGAACGAAAATGCCAAAAACTTGGCTTTTTGGAATGAATATCCGGAATTTAATCATAACGAATTTATCGGTTGGACATCGCATCCGGTCGAAAAACCGTTTGCCATTTTTGATATTATCGGCAGTATTGACAACGATAGGATATTACAGCGGTTTAATATATCCGACCGCCTGCTGAGTGGTATGCGTCCAAAATCGACAGTTGTAAATCTGGCAGGCAATACGCCAATCGAACAGATGCTTTGGGGTTGTATTTTGGCGGATTTTGTCAGTATTTACGTCGCATTTTTAAACAACGTCAACCCAACACCAGTGCAGTTAATAGAGAAGTTAAAACAGGAACTAGCCGAAAATTAGCTGTGTCGATTCAAAGATTCAATCGGATCGCTTCGAGCAGCTCGAATTGCCGGGTATAGACCGAATACGGTTCCCATAACAATTGATATTAGCATTGCCGTTACTGCGACTTGCCAGTTAATTACCGGACTGAAAACCAAAAACTCGCTAACAATAAAGGCGATTACATATCCGACGATATAACCGATTATTCCACCGACGATACTGATTGCCAAGGATTCGATCAAAAATTGGTACAAAATATCGGTGTTACTTGCACCCAAAGCTTTGCGGATACCAATTTCGCGGGTGCGTTCGGCGACCGTTACCAACATTATATTCATAATTCCTATCCCACCGACAAACAACGAGATAGCAGCAATTGCGGCAGTTACACCTGCAATCGAGAAAAATAACTGATTTGTAGGCTGTGAAATTTGGTCACCAACAAGAATAGAAAAGTCTTTTTCACCGTCGTGATTTTTCAAAAGTACTTTATTTATATCACGAACGACTTGATCTAGATTATTAATCGAATCTGATCTGACGTTTATTTGTTGGATTTGTGCATTGTTTTTATACAACTTCTCACCCATTGAATAGTTGATGATTACTGAATTGTCAAAATCGATGGAATTATAATTTATCGGGTTATTCAACATTTTTAAAACTCCAACAACAATAAATGTTTGTCCATGGATAGTCATTTTACTGCCAATTGACGATTCGGTACCAAATATATTTACCGAAAGTTGCTGACCAACAACCGCGCTATTCTCATCTATTTCCGATCCCAGGAATTGTCCTTCCCGTAATTTCAGATTAGATATTCCAGCTAGTTCGGGTGTTGTCGCAAGTATTTTTGTATTTGCTGGTGCCGGTGAATCTGCCGTAATAGTCCCACCGAATGTCATAAGTGGTGCAACCAAATCTATATGTTTGATTTCTTTCAGTTTTTCGAGGTCAGTCTTTGACAAGCTGCTGGTCGCATAGCCCTGATTATTTTGGGGTTGAGTAATATTATTAATCGGATTAGTCGTTGCGCCTGGACGAATAACGGCGATATTTCCACCTAATTTGTTAATTTGGTCGTTGATTACCTGACCGGCTCCACCGCCAAGTGCCAATATTGCAGTAACGCTGGCGACTCCGATTGTTACGCCCAACATCGTTAGCGCGCTTCGAACTCGACTGCTTTGCAGTGATTGTTGAGCGTTATGAATGTGGTTAATAATCAGAAAGCGTGTCATTTTTTCTTCCTTTTTTTCTTGATTACCAACTTCTTTTTAGTCTTTTTTAGTTTTGTACGCTTGGATTTTGTCTTTTCAGATTTTGCGATAACATCGCGCGAATCAGTATCGATTTTTCCATCCAACATTGTTATCACACGGCTGGCATAGGTTGTTAAGTTCGCGTTGTGGGTGACCATAATTATCGTGTTGCCAGCTTTGTGCAGCTGCGCTAACTCCTCCATAATTATATGGCTGGAACGAGAGTCCAAATTCCCGGTTGGCTCGTCAGCTAAAATGATTGTCGGTTTATTGACTAATGCCCTGGCAATAGCGACACGTTGAATTTGTCCGCCGGATAATTGGTGAGGCATATAATATTCACGCTCATTTAAATGAAAGGTTTTCAAAATTTCGCTAGCTTCTATCAAGCTTTTTATTCGAGGAATCCCACTGTATGTTAGGGGTAAAGCGACATTTTCGATAATGTTAAGCCGTGGAACAAGATTAAAATTTTGGAAAATATAGCCGATTTGTTTGCTGCGTATAAATGCTTGTTTGCGTCTTGAAATAGAGTCGACTGGTTTTTCATCCAACTCGTACTGTCCAAAATATGAACGGTCAAGCAATCCGATAATATTTAGCAGTGTGGTTTTGCCACAACCGCTGGGTCCCATAATAGCGACAAACTCGCCGTTTTTTATTGTTAAATCAACACCGTCCAAGGCATAAGTTTCGGCATCACCAATTCCAAATCTCTTTTTGAGATCTCGCAGTTTTATGACCGGTGTTTTTTTTGTGGTGATGGCCATTACGTATATTATGCTAGTATTTTACAGATACTGCAACAAGATTATAAGGTTAAAATAACAACTGTTATAATTGTTTAGTACGGAGAGATGCTAGAGTGGTTGAATAGGTGCGCTTGGAAAGCGTATGTGCGGGCAACCGCACCGCAGGTTCGAATCCTGTTCTCTCCGCCAATTTAAAAAACGACCATCTGGTCGCTTTTTAAATTGACTGCGATTTCAGGACTCGAACCTGCGGCTTTTGTGAAACAAAAGTACCGCAGTTCGGCGAAGCGATTGAAACGAAAAAGTGTTTACATTTTTCCGTGAATGAGCGGAGAAGGTTAGCCGCTATCCTGTTCTCTCCGCCAAATTGTATAAAACTTTATCTATTTTTGCTTACGAAAATATCCGCATTTGAATTGCCAAATTACACCTAGGGTAGCAATGCCATAACGTAAACTCGGCATAAACCCAATCGAAGAAACTTCCTCAGTATAGTAGCATTCTGTATTGACCTCATCGATGTGGAATCCATTAGCAACAGCCCAGGCAATAATCTGGCTATCAAAAACAAAGTCATTAGAAAACTTTTCGTAAGGCATAGCTTGTAAAAGCTCTGTACTATATGCCCGCAAACCAGAATGGTATTCAGACATGTGCGCGCTATATGCCCAGTTCTGGATAGTGCTAAGGAGACGATTTGATAAAAACCTCCACCAAGGCATCCCATTTTGTCGTGCTGTTTGCATCCGCGAGCCTAAAACCAAATCAGCACCATTTTTTATATGCTTTATCATCTCTGGCATACAATCTGTGTTGTACTGATTGTCGGGATGTACCATTATAACAATGTTTGCATTATTTTTTATAGCCAAAGCATACAAGCTTTTTTGGCTAGCGCCATATCCTCGATTAACGTTGTTCTGTATGGTCCGCAAACCAAATCCTTGGGCAATTTTTACAGTCTTATCCTTACTTGCGTCATCGCAAATCAACACTTTGTCGTAGACTTTCGGGAGAGCACGAAGCGTCTTTGCCAGCGTTGACTCGGCATTATAAGCTGGCATTACGACTAAAATCTTAGGCATTCAAATTTACCATAGCGTTAAAAGTAAATACAAATTCAGCATTAATGAACCTATTATTATAGCCTTTATGCCAAATGTTAATCGTTTGTGTGATTCCCGATACTTCAACATAAACAGTAGATAAACCAGAGGTATAAAATCAAGTGCATAACGATATCCAAACTGAATAAAACCGATTCCATAATAAAGAAAAACTAGTATGGCTGTTACGGCAATAGTAATCAGAATATGAATCGTCTGACGATTGAGTTGAGACCTTTTAATAGAAAATAAATATAGTAAATATGGAGATGTTAAAAATATACTCATACCCCAGGGATTACTTTTTATAAATGGGAACTGTAGTACATGCGAAATCGAGTCTCTAAAAACAGGTATCGGACCGCTAAACAGGGAATAAAAGATATTGCCCGGTAAATGTACTAGGCTAAAAATTCCGTAAGACCGAGCTTTTGTCAGCGAAGGTACCAAAGCTTGGAGCCCATAGCCTTGCTCAAAGAAGCTGTTAAAACGCATATAATTGTATGTCGCCAATAACCCGATAGCGATAATCGCAGGTAACAATAACCTAACGGTGTTTCGTAGCTTGGTCTTATAGTCTTGCTTTTGGTGCCAGATTTCAAGTAAGAAAAACAAAGCAACCACAGCTGCCGTAAGCCTTGTGGTGGCTATTAAAGCTATTAAGATACCAATAATCCACCAACGCTTTCGGGTCAGAAATTCATAAATGCAATAAAACAAAAGCAAGGTCGTAAGAACCTGTGCAAAGTACCAACTCGATGAGGTGCTGGCAACACCGATAAACATGCTTCCCAAAATAAATCCAAAACCGAGAAGTATACTGTCGTCAAGGCTGTATTTCAACTTGCGCGCAATCTTTATCAATACGTAAAGTAGGGCAAAGATTAATATAACTTGCAGGTATGCTTGGTAAAAAAAGTGGTTGAAGACGCTGAATAAACCGACAAATGGCATTAAAATTATTGCGGGTAACGGCCCTAAGGCCCAGAAATATTTACCGTTGTAAGCTACCAAATCTCCGCCAGGGGTGCTGCTACCACTTAAAAAATATGTATGACCATGCAAGAAAGAGTTAGCCAAATCCGAAAATTGCTGATCGTTCCTAATAATGAGACAAAATGCCGCAACAAATGCCAAGATTATTATTGGCACTATATATTTAATAACGGGATTTATTTTTCTTGGCAAAGCTAACACTAAAGTTATTCTACACTTCTTATCTATATAAGCAAAATATATTTAAACCTTTGCTTGGAATTTATTATGATACACTAACCCTATGGAAAAATATCCACAAACACCGAGAGAACGCTTACAGGCGAGTGAGTTAAGTTTCCTTGCGGATGTACAGAAACGTCATGATCTGGGTAGAAGAGCATTTATTGTATTAGAAACTTTGCAGAAAAAATATAGCGATGATTCGGTAACAGGGGATTCACTTGAACAAATAAATAGTGACGAATCAGAGTTGTCCAATTTTGTAGTATTGTTTCTTCCAAGCGATGTTTTAGAAGCTGCAAAGAATAACTAATAATTTTTTAACACTATTTTTTACCGTTTTTCCAAAGTTTAGAAGGCCACCAGATTTTCTTGCCGATGCTATATGACAAAGCCGGTACCAGCAGCGATCTTACTACGACAGTGTCCAGTAACACACCGAACGATACAATGAATGCAATTTGCGCAAGAAACAGGATTGGTATAATCCCAAGGGCTGCGAACGTCGCCGCTAATACAATTCCAGCCGAAGTGATAACTCCTCCGGTGACGATTAGCGCGCGTATAATACCAGCTCGCGTACCGATTCTAGCGGATTCTTCGCGGACCCGTGTCATCAAGAAAATATTATAATCAACACCCAGTGCTACCAAGAAAACGAATCCAAATAATGGCACAGCCGCATCTGCTCCTGGGAAGTGGAAAATGTGGTTGAATACCATTGCCGATACGCCCAGGGAAGCCATATAGCTAATAACTACCGTTGAAACCAGAATAATCGGCGCAAGAATTGATTGAAGCAAAATTATTAGTACAATCAAGATTACTACCAGAACGATTGGAATAATCTTGAATAAATCATGTTGAGCTGTAGTGCTTGTATCGTATGCAATTGCCGATACGCCGCCTACCAATACGCCTGGATCACTTTTTGCTAAGTTTGTTCGTAGTGAAGAAATCACGTTTCCTGCCGATTGCGAATATGGGTCATCATTTAGGGTTGCACTAATTATTACTTGTCCATTCACCACTTTAGAACCTGCGACAACCTGTGTAACGCCCGGGGTGGATTTAACTTGGTCCAGAACCATCGGCAAAGTTTTTTCAGCTGTAATAATTTCAACCGGACTACCTGAACCTGCGTCAAAATGACGTGCCAGGGCTTTTTGTCCATCAACTGCGTTAGATTGACCAAGAATTAAGTCAATTTCTGATACACCATTTGCCTTTAGTTGAGGCAAGCCGGAAATACAAAAAGCCAATACCAACAAAGTTACGATCCACACTGCCAGTGATCTTTTAGTGATAAGTGTTCCAACAAAACGCCATATTCCCTTACTATCTTCCAAGCCGCTAGGGTTTTTGATAAGATGCGGATGGGTCGAAGCAGGTAATAGCTTGGGTTTAAATGGCCAAAACACACCGCGCCCAAATATTCCTAGCAGTGACGGCAACAGTGTCAAAGCGGACAAAAATGCAAAAACGATTCCAATTGCAGCAATAGGACCCAGACTGCGATTCGAGTTGAGATCAGAGAATAACAGGCACAATAGCGCCAAAATAACCGTTGAGGCTGAGGCAGCGATTGCGGCGAAGGAAGATTTGTATGCTTGCCAAAGGGATTGCCACTTTGATTTTGTATGATGCAGTGATTCCTTGTAGCGAGAGATGAGTAGTAGCGAATAGTCCGTCGCGGCTCCGATAACTAGTATAGACAAAATACCCTGACTTTCGCCGTTAAGTTTAATCCATCCCCAGCTTGCAAATGCGTAAACAACCAATATGGCCGCAGACAGCGCAAAAATCGAGGTAATTAGGACAATTATCGGCAAGAACAGTGATCTGTAAACGATAAGTAAAATAACAAAGACTACTCCGAGTGCTACATATAATAAAATACTATCAATTCCGCCAAACGCATCAATCAGATCTGCACTAAGTCCAGCTGGTCCGGCTACATAGGCCGTGGTGCCGGACGGTTTGTTGTCAGCAATAGTTGATCGCAGATTTTTTACGACTGTTTTAATATTTTTCGTATCAGTGATAGGCACTATGTATTGGATCGCTTTTCCATCTGTCGATGGGATAGGTCCGATAACACTTGGGGCGTCGGTTGAAGAGACTGGCTGGACTCCGTCGACCGCTTGTAATTTTTGACCAAGCGTAACATATTCAGGGAGTGCTGAATATGGAATTTTTGAGTTTGACTCAATGATAACAATCGCAGGAAAAGAATTTGAACTGGCAAATTTTGTTTGAAGATTTTGAACTTTTGTAGATTGTGCACTTGCCGGTAAGAAATTCGACTGTTCATTACTGGAAACGGACGATATTTTACCAAACGTTGGACCGCCAAATGACGCAAGAATAAGCCATATTATAATAATTACCGTAGGTACTAATATACGAATCCACTGCTTTTTCGCAAATCTCATATACTCTATATTTTAACATTTATTACTGAGAAATTAATTATAAGTTAATAATTACCACTTGAAATATATTTACTTGCTACCATCAATCCACATATTCATTTATAAACTAAATACCTTCACTCTTTACAACAACGCGTTTGTCATATGTTTGCGATTTTTTATCAAAATTACCACCACAAGTTATTAGGTCCAGCTGGCTTTTAATATTCGGGTCCTTTTTATTCAAGTATGCAGTCGCATCGTTAACAGACAACAGTATAACTTCCTTGACTGTGAACGATTTTTTAGAATTGTCACCATAAATAACATTAAAATTAGCTCCGAGTTTTAATTTATTCAAATCTTTAAAAATTGCATCGTTAAATCTGCCAAGTACGTGACCATCGATAATACTAAGGCCGGGACTGCCAGGTTTCACGCTATTAATGTACCAGCCGGCCAGGTGAATATTATTTGGAACAGCGATTTGATTATTTTTATCAACACCAACCTTTTGGATATATCCGGAAACATTAATCGTAGGAATGATGATCTGGCGGGGTTGGTCAGCAGGGATATTTGCAAAATCATTGGCTGAAACCGGTGCTTCACTTGGTGTGTTGGTTGGTAGTACCACTGTTTTTGCCGATACGATTTTGACAGGTTTTATTGCAATTTGTTTGTCGTGCATGTATAAACCTATACCTGTCAGTCCGGCAGCAACCAGGAATAATCCGGTGCCGTACAGTATATTCTTCAAGGATTTCGGTAATAATCGGCGCATCACTTATGAATAACGTTGCCTGGCAACTACTAATAAACCTATACCGGTAATTAAAGAAATGACGGCTGGAATGTAGCTGACTGGCTCTAGTCCAGTATTGGGAGATGTAGGACCAATACTTGGTATAGGATTCGATTGAGGCGTATCGCTAGGGAATGGTAGAATCAAAGAAAACATCGCTCCAGAGTATCCATTAGTACCACCGGTTGGAGTCATTCCGTATATCACATCATTAGCAATGTATGGTGCTCCGGCATAGGCTTGTCCGTCAAATACCAAGTTTGTGAATGAATGTATTAGTGAAAACCCAGTCCCATCAATGCTAATAGAGAAAAGTGTCCCCTGGTTGTTGTCACCTCCACTGCTAGTTCCTCCATATAATTTGTTTTTATATAGAGTTAACGAACCAAGAGGCCCGCTACCGTCATTAACTCCACCGGAAAACTCATGCAGTAATGAGATACCAGATCCATCAGTGTTTATTGAGAATATTACTCCGGTTCCACTTGTCCCACCAATTTGGTTCATTCCGTATAGTTTGTTATTGATTAGTATCAATCCACCAACAGGTGATCCCCCAGAGACCGGATAATCAAATGAATACAATGTTCTATAACCACTACCGTTGCTATGAATTGAATATACTGTTCCAAAACTATTTTCTCCGCCGTTGGTTGTCATGCCATAAAGTACATTGTTGGTAGAATCTGCAACCATAGGTCCTGCTACTGCTTGCAATCCGTCGTGGTTATCATTAAGAAAAGTGTGCAGAAGGTTGAAACCGCTGCCGTTGGGATTTATTGAATAGATTACTCCAGAGTCGTCCGCGCCTCCGGTTTGTGTGGTCCCATATAATAATCCGCCATATTCAACTAAAGATGCATATGGATAGGAGCCATCGCTAACACCTCCGGAAAAAGAATACAAAACCGAATAATTATTGCCATCGATATCAACAGAATATATAGTTCCATCTCCGTTGTCACCTCCATAAGTTGTCGTTCCATACAATTTATTACCCGTTTTTACTAATGATCCTAGTGGGTTGGTACCGTCCGTCGGCGAACTGCCAAATGAATGAATTCTTGTTGGGTTATCTCCGCTTGTCTTTATCGAAACAACTGTCCCAAGCCAATCAGGTCCTCCACACTGTGTAGCGCCATATAGCGTATCTCCTGAACCTAGTAGGGAATTGAATGCCGGTGGGCATGCACCCCAGTTGTTGTCACTAAAATCGGATAAAATCGAGTATTTATATGGGTACGGGGTATAACCGAAAGTTTTTGTTGCGGTTGTTTCTGTGTCACCTTCGGCATAAAATTGATACTGATAGTTTTTTCCGTATGCAAAAGTTGAGTCAGTCTCACAGGTAAAATCAACATTTCGTGTACCAAAATCATCAGAACTACAAATGCCATCCCATTGATTTGTCAAATAATCACCCGTACTTAAATCTTTTAGCGAATATTTTACGCTGGTAATATTTCCAGCCGAACCTATTACATTAAGGTGCCCAACAATCGTAGGTTTTAAGCTGGAAGAACTGGTTGCCCCGACATTTGAAAATTCGTATGATGGTTCGGCAGAAGTTCCATAGTATGACGCATAAAAATTGAGATAATTACCGGATAGTTCTGCTTTTGGAATCTTGGCAACACAGGTTGCATGTTTGTAGGATACCTTGCTGGTTAGACCAAAATCACACTCACCATATTGTTTGTGGTTAGAATTAATAAAATATTCTTGTTTCTTACCAGTCTTTGAATTCAAGGTGTAAATTTTGTACCAACCCGAGGATGGACCCTGCTCGTTGGTGTTATCACCAGTAACATCCAGACCTATATAAACAAAATTCGAGTCATCCTTCATGTAAATATATGCATAATTCGAAGGGTGACCGGTACCTGATTCCCAAAAAATGTTGTATGTAGGGGCGACGACTTTATCTATACCTTTTAAATTAACCCCAGTTTGTATAGAGCCGTTGTTTTGGAAAGTGTAGTGAGTTTCTTTTACGCCATTTTCCGGAAATCGATGAGCATTAGCCTCTGATGCATAATATTGATTAGCTTTTAATTTAAAGGTTACATCATTATTACAGTTTTTAGGAATTTGCCATGATATTTCAATCGGGCTGTCATGTATTACAGAAACGTTGTTGTCATCTTTCATTATGTCGCTTAGGACACTGTTATTATTGCTAACGTAACTAGCATATTGTGGGGTTAGATTTTGTCCGCAGGCTGTTAGATTCGCGAATTCAATATCAGCGTAAGGGGTGACCTTTTCATCAATTCTTATTTTTACTTGACCGTTTTGCGGAGTCAGGCTAAAGCTTTTTGTTTCATATTTTACCTTGAATGGGCTAACATAAAGCTGTTTCCATTCATTATTAATATATTGGCTTATATGAAAACCATCCTGGGATAGTGGTTTAAAAAAATTATTCCAAACAAAAACAAGAGCAAATACGACTAATATTAATACAAGAAGAATACCAAGTACCCAAATCATAGCATTTTTATTTTTATTTGACATGTGTTTGTGTCCCGTTTTTTACTCTGTTACCTCAAAGTTGTCCTGTGGCACATTATACCACAAGCATAATCAATACGGAAAATTAATTAATGACGAGGAAATACGTTTAATAGTTTTCAGCCAAAATTTCGTAATATGCTTGCGGGTGAGCACAGGCCGGGCAGTCAGCTGGTGCTTCGGCACCTTCGTGTACATAGCCGCAGTTTCGGCATTTCCAAAAGACCTTGCTGTCTCGCTTGAAAACCTGACCGAAATCGACGTTTTGTTTCAGTTTCAAATAGCGTTTCTCATGCTGTTCTTCAACCTCACCAAGTTCCTTAAACACCTTGGCAGCTTCCTCAAAACCTTCTTCGGCGGCAGTTTTAGCGAAGTTAGGGTACATCGTACCCCATTCGTATTTTTCACCGGCTGCAGCGACGGCCAAGTTTTCGGAAGTTGTGCCGACTGTAGGGAAGTCGTAATCGACAAGCGTGGATTTCTCGCCACCCTTCAGTAATTTCATCAATCGTTTTGCGTGTTCTTTTTCGTTATCGGCAGTCTCCAGAAAAATTGCTGCAATCTGTTCAAACCCGTCCTTTTTTGCTGCGGATGCAAAATAAGTATATTTATTTCGGGCCATACTTTCGCCGGCAATGGCGCGCAAAATGTTCTTTGGTGTTTCCATATAATCCTCCTTTTTTATCGTTACTTACTATTATACCGCCAACAGTCGATAACGTGGTCATTAATAAGCCCGGTTGCTTGCATGTGAGCATAAATAATAGTTGGACCGACGAATGACATACCGCGTTTTTTCAAATCTTTTGATAAGGTTTCACTTTCCTTATTAATTGCAGGAATTTCGTCCATACTTTTTCGTTTTCCATCGATTGGCTTGCCGTCGACAAATTTCCAGATATATTTATCAAAACTACCAAAGTCTTTTTGTATTTCTAAAAAAGCTATGGCGTTTTTCCTAACGGCATAAACTTTCAGACGATTTCGTATGATTCCAGGATTATTAAGCTGTTCTTCTAATTCGTTATCAGTCATATTGGCGACTTTTTTGGCATCAAAATTTTTGAAGGCTTTTCGATAAGCGTCCCGCCTGCTGAGTATTGTTGACCAACTAAGTCCTGCCTGTGCGCCTTCTAATGTCAACATTTCAAAGTGTTTTTTATCATCATGCAATGGCACACCCCACTCTTCGTCATGGTATTTTTTATACATTTCACTGCCATTTGCCCAAGCACAGCGTTTTACTTTATCCATAAATTTATTATAACTTTTATCTGTATTCATTACGACAATATAGAGTCAAAATACATTCAGTGTTAGTATAAAAGCATGGATAAAAAGGTGGTTACATTTAGTAAAGTCGTGAAGGAGTTTGATGGGTTTAAGGCATTAAACCACCTAAGTTTTTCAATCGATGAAGGCGGTCTGTATGGATTAATCGGGCCGAACGGTGCCGGAAAATCGACAGCCATCAGAATAATGACTGGTCTAATCAAAGCGACCGAAGGGTCAGTCGATGTTTTAGGTTACAGTCCACAAGATGCCGAGGTTAGGCCACTGGTAGGATATATGCCTCAAGAAATGGCGCTTTATCAAGACTTGACGGTACGCGAGAATTTGGAGTTTTTCGGAAAACTTTATTCAATTTCGAAAAAGGATCTAAAAAAACGAATTGCGGATTTATTGGATTTTGTCGAGCTGTCTAAATGGGACAAAACCATTATTGCCAATTTGTCCGGCGGGATGAAGCATCGAACGTCGTTGGCGGTAGCACTGCTTTCAAAACCGCGACTGCTGGTTTTGGACGAGCCGACGGTTGGCGTCGACCCGGAACTGCGGGCATCTTTTTGGCAACGATTTCAAGATATGCGCGATGATGGAACAACAATTCTGCTGACGACACATTATATGGACGAAGCTAGGCGCTGTGAAAAAATCGGACTGATTAATCGTGGTCGATTGATTGCAGAAGGGACACCGGACGGATTGTTGGAACTTACAAAAACTAAAAACCTTGAAGATGCTTTTTTGTCGCTGACTAGACGCAAGAAAGAGGAAAAATAATGAAAATGTCTAGAATTTTGGCGGTTACAAAAAAGCAATTTCTGACCATAAAACATGATAAAAGGACCTTGGTGTTGATGTTATTGTCGCCGGTTATGGCGATGCTGATATTTGGTTTTGCTTTTGGTACTTCGCCAAAACACCTGCAAGTAATAATTGTGAATCAAGACAAAGGCAGTCTGGCTGGTGAATATATAAGTAAAATCGACCACGAGGTTTTGTCTATTTCAGATTCTTCGGACGTGTTTGCATCAAAAAATAAAATTACTTCAGGCGATAAAATTGCGGCAATAATTTTCCCCAGCACTTTTTCGGCAGATGCTTCGCCTTCCGTAGCGGGGTATAGTACCAACAAATCACCAATAATCAAACCCGCAAAAGGAACACACATCGAGGTTTTTTTGGATACTACTAACCAGCAACTTTCATCAGTCGTTTCGCAAGCAATCGGTCAAGCAGGTCAAGATTTTGCAAAATCTAAGGGCGTAAAAACTGGGATATCGATTGACGTAAGTTATGCGTTCGAAAAAACCAAAGATGCGCGGTATATAGATTTCTTTGTACCGGGGATAATGGCTTTTGCAATAACATTATTTACGACGATATTGACCTTATTGGCATTTGTCGGCGAGCGTGTAACCGGTACTTTTGACAGACTTCGCGTAACGCCAGCAACCGAAGCCGAAATAGTTGTTGGTTACGAAATAGCTTTTGGAGTTATTGCTGCAATCCAAGGGGCATTAATATTAACTGTTGCACTATTGGTCTATAACATAATGGTCGTGGGCTCGATTGCTCTCGCAATGTTATTTGTAATACTAGTAGCTATCGATGCGCAAGCTATTGGTATCTTGATTTCATCAGCTGCTAAACGCGAGAGTCAGGCCGTGCAATTCTTGCCGTTTATTATTTTCCCGATATTTTTACTGTCCGGTATTTTTGTGGCGGTAAAAAGCCTGCCCTTATGGCTACAGCCGTTTTCGAATCTATTACCACCGACTTGGGGCATAGAAGCATTGCGTGACGTAATGCTTCGCGGTTGGGGGCTTGAACATCTGTGGCCACACGTTTTAGTGTTGGTAGGTTTCGCAATCTTCTTTACGCTATTGGCGATTTTTAGCTTGAAACGGTCACGAAACCAATAAAATTATTAAGGAGAAATTATGAAAATATTTAGAACTATATTACCGATATTATTATCAACGATATGGATTAGTGCATCCGAATTTGTAAGAAACCAAGTAATTTTTAGGGATATATGGGAAAGCCATTATCATGATTTAGGACTTGTCTTTCCGGAAAGATTAATTAACGGAGCCGGTTGGGGACTTTGGTCATTGGTTTTTGCAATTGTAATTTATATAATTTCCAGAAAATTCTCTTTAATCCAGACAGCACTGATTTCTTGGGTGGCTGCATTTGCGATGATGTGGTTAGTTATTGGCAATTTGCACGTATTGCCTTGGAGCCTTTTGCCGTTCGCTATTCCACTAAGTCTACTTGAAGTTTTTGTTGCTGCTTGGATATCTCGAAGCTTCCCGAACGGAATTCAAGTCTAGGTATCTTTTGTCATATATTTACTAATAAACATTTGTAACTAGGATATAATTGTTTTTATGATTGAGGGTTTATCGTTTAAAAGCGTAAAAAAATTGCAACAGCAGTTTGGTCCGAACACATTACGTGAAGATAATGAAAACAACAAGGCGATTCTAGCTTTATTATCCAGGTTTAAAAACCCACTAGTTATTATCTTACTTTTGGCAGCTCTTCTGTCATTTTTCTTTGGTGATAAAGCAAGCTTTTTTATTATCATAGCTATTGTCATGCTAAGTGTTGGACTGGACTTTTTTAACTCATACCGTTCTCAACAAGCAGCCGAAGCACTAAAGGATAAGGTTCGAGTCAAAGTCCAGGTAGTCCGCGAAGGCGAAATCCATTTAGTTTCAGTCAGTGAGTTAGTTCCAGGTGACATCGTTATGTTATCCGCTGGCAAAGTAATACCGGCCGATGGTGTGATTGTCGACGGAAAAGATTTATCGACCAACGAGGCGGCACTGACAGGGGAATCTTTCCCGCAAGGCAAACCAATTGATTCTGAAGTTTATATGGGTAGCGGTGTTATCAGCGGTTCGGGCGTTATGCGTATCACCAAAACCGGTCAATCGACGAAGTTTTCACATATAGCCGAGGCCTTACAATCGGTCCATCGGGTTACTGAATTTGAAAAAGAAATTAAAGAATTTAGCGTTCTTATTATTAAAGTGACTTTCTTTTTGGTTCTGTTCGTCTTGCTGGTCAATGTTTTATTCCATCGCAATCTGCTTGATTCGATACTTTTCAGCCTAGCGTTGGCAGTCGGTCTAACTCCCGAACTTTTGCCACTTATTATTACACTTAATCTTTCAAAAGGCTCGCTGAAAATGGCCAAAGAGGGCGTAATCGTAAAACAATTATCGGCCGTTCAGAACTTTGGTAGTATGGACGTTCTTTGTACCGATAAAACTGGAACATTGACGGAAAATGAAATTAAACTGGTTAAATACGTCGATGGCGAAAACAATAATTCAGATAATGTATTGGAATTGGGCTATCTGGCCAGTGCGTTTTCGACCAGTTTTAGTAATCCACTTGATGCTGCCGTCAAGGCACATCGCGGTGTTGATATATCAATGTATCAAAAAATTGATGAGATTCCGTTCGATTTTGAACGCAAACGCGAAGCAGTCATTGTTCATCACACCAACAACAAACAACGCTTTTTGATTGTTGAAGGCGCCCCGGAAGAGATTATCAAAATCTCGAACACCTACGGGTCTAAGAAAAAACATTTTGGTACCGAACTTCGCACTACTATTCAGGAGACTTATGATGATTTAAGTCGCAAAGGATTTCGGGTTTTGGCGGTTGCTTCAAAAGAAATTGGAACCGAAAAACGCTACGAACCGGACGACGAAAAGAACTTGACTTTTTATGGTTTTTTGGCATTTTTAGACCCGGCCAAATTGTCTGTTTCGGAAACCTTGGAACGTATGCGTGTTATGGGTATACATACGAAAATTATTACTGGCGACAATGCCTATGTGACTGAGAAAATAGCTAATGATATTGGGCTAAAAATTGAAGGAATCTTGAGTGGTGATGAACTGGATAAAATGACCAAAGAAGAATTTAATTCAGCGGTCGAAAATAACAATATTTTTGCACGTGTTAACCCAGAACAAAAAATGAAAATTATCCAGGCGTTACAATTTAATGGCCATATTGTTGGCTATATGGGCGATGGCATAAACGATGCTCCGAGTTTGAGGGCAGCTGATGTCAGCGTGTCTGTCAATAATGCGGTTGATGTTGCCAAGGATGCAGCTGACTTTATCTTGTTGCGAAAAAACTTGCACGAATTAGTTAATGGCGTTGTCGAGGGGCGAAGGACCTTTTCCAATACAATGAAATATTTACGTATGAGCCTAAGTTCAAATTTTGGCAATATGTTTTCAATGGCTGGGGCTTCACTATTTTTGCCTTTCTTACCGATGTTGGCTACGCAAATTCTGTTGAATAACCTGTTGTACGATACTTCTCAGTTTGCTATACCTTTGGACAACGTCGATGAATCCGAGGTATTGCAGCCTCATACACTCAGTCTGAGTGAAATTAAACGGTTTATGTGGTCTTATGGACTGCTAAGTTCGGCATTCGACTTTATTACTTTCGGCGCTTTAATGCTGGTTTTCCACGCTGATCAGTCTGTTTTCCAGGCTGGTTGGTTTCTTGAATCAATCTTGACTCAGATTTTTGTCATATATATTATTAGGACCAAATTGATTCCTTTCAAGGAAAGTAAACCGGCTCTGGCACTTGTTATAAGTACTTTGCTGGTAGCATTTGCCGCCTTTGCGGTTGTAATAATAACGCCTCTGAGGTTGATTTTCCGATTCGGCAGTTTATCGATAATTCAAATTGCTTCACTGGTGGGAATAGTCTTGGTATATTTGCTATTCGCGGAAATTATCAAAAAGAAATTCTACGAGAGCCAACGTTAAGACAACTCAAAGCATGTTAGGATTATAATTAAAAATGATGAAAAAACTTACTCGTAAGGAAAAAGAAGTAATTATTGATAAAGGCACTGAAGCTCCTTTTTCAGGAGAGTATGTTGATAACAAATTGCCTGGTACTTATGTGTGTAGACAATGTGAGTCGGCGCTTTACGAATCTGAAAACAAATTTGAGTCAGATTGTGGTTGGCCAAGTTTTGATGATGAAATATCCGGCGCAACAATAAAAAATCTGGACGCAGACGGTTTACGTACGGAAATTACTTGTGCAAATTGTGGCGGCCATTTGGGCCATTTGTTTTTGGGAGAACGTTTAACACCTAAAAATACCAGGTACTGCGTAAATTCAATATCAATGAAGTTCATACCTCGGTAAAATAATAAGACAGTCCTGACATTAGGAAAACGTGGTAGCTAGAAGATTATCTACAAAAACACCCAAACGGATACATCTGTCATTTTGTTGGGTTTGGTAGTTATATTTAATACAACATTATTTCGTTTCTTTCAATATTTATTGGATGGCAAGTGATATAATGGCCTTAATCTACGCAGATCGTTTTTGACTCTACCACTACTTTTGGAGGTGATTCAAAGTTTAGAATTTAAAGTCAAACCGGAAGAGGGTTCACAAGCAACGGTAAGGGCCGGAAAATCAGGATAACGTCGCAGCAAAAGACCCAACTATCTCATCGGAGGCAATGCCTTGGAGACTCCTGTAGTACCGAACGAAAAGGAGATCAAAGAGACCATCAAGGCGATGGGAGCAGACGAGGTGTCAGTGGTCCGAAGGGGCTACAAGATGTACATCGCGTTCAAGCGCTACGGCAAGGGTTGCGGTCGCATCCACAACCGTGTCCGCGACTACCTGGCCAGGCGCTTCAAGGACCTGATGATTATCATCCTCAGGTCACCAAAGCCGAACGACTGGTGCCATGAGGCACTTGTCCGCGAACCCGGTACCGAGCACTTCGTCTCGACGAAGCTCTGGGTCAGGGAGGCCGTACTGGACTTCTAGTCCGCGAAGCTACGTAGACTTGGGGTGGTGGGTCGCAATAGCGACTCGCCACCCCCTAATAATATTGAATTAATTGACATCTAAACATTACAGGTATACAACTGTGATTAGGTTAAAATGAAAACTCAAACAAAAGTGGGGAATCCGGAAGTCGATTTTTCAATGGATGCCGCAGGGCAACTAGAGATTATTCCTGTCCATCCAGAGATTGAAAGAATCGAGCGGATGAGTATGTTGCACGATACTCTTACGCACGATAGGTTCAAAGATGCACTAACTATTTGCTCATTTGATATGTTAAAAACGGGAATGGTTAACGCCTTTGCGATTTATGAAACTGCTGCCGGAATTGAAATAGGTAATCCGGTCTCGGCTGGACCTGAAGATAGACGCGGATTTGACATCGACACTACACAATGTGAATGGAGCGAAGAAACAAAAATCGATGAATTGCTTCAGGACGATAGTCCAAAGAAACAACAACTTCTGTGTACCATAGATAACAATTTGTGTGTTCCGGTTCCCAGAAAAGACGTTTGGGCTTGCATTATGGGGTTCCCGATGGGTGGGATGGAAAAACAAGGATTAAAGGCAAAAGACTTACAACGACCAACCAAAGCATATCTTGACTTTTATTTACAACAAGAACTGCTTCATCCCGGATTCATTGGCGGGATTTTAACAAATGACGGCGAAAAATCCGGACTGCTATTGTTTAAAAAACGTGAAAATGTCGAAAGAGTTAATAATTATATGTGGGGGAGTATCGGGAAAGAGGATGGTATTGGTCGAGATGAAGCCCTAACATTTATGAAGATGAGTGGTATGGTTTATGCCGATATTGATTTAACTTGTCCAAAAAACAGAGACTCAGGAAAATTGTACGAAAAAAGGGCTGCACAGGCAGTCAATTCTCTTTACGTTGACCCACCGCCTCGAACTCATTAATTGACAACCAATCAAGCGTATGAGACATTTATAAATATTAATAGATAGGAAAAACAATATGCAAGATACGCCAGAAACACTTGAAAAGCCAACCGAACCGAATGAATTTATTGAAGGAGCCAACAAGGAAATAGACAGAACTTTTGTCGAACATGATCCGAGGGTCATATCCGGTGACATATCCGATGATGATAAGCAAAAGCTTGCAGAAGGTGGTGTAGTCTTTCATAGTGATGCAGCAGAATAAAAAGGGGCTGACATTTTAACAGCTGCCGAGCAACGAGGAAATGGAACAATCGACGATGAGGCTGTGTCTGACAGTGCTGAGAGACCTATTATTGAAACGACAACGTCAGTTACGCCCAATGCCCTTGCTTCACAAACAACTATACCGACGCTTGAGGCTGAAAAACAAGATGAAACTGCCGGAAGTTTTGCCACAAGCGAACAACAAACTACGACGGAATTAGATGATACAGCCGAGCACGGACCGGTTCTTGACCCGACAACTGGAAGTTTTTAGTTGATTTGTTAAGATACTGAAAATATATATGACAATATAATTGTTAGTGTTAAAATATGGTTGGAGGTATCCGAAATGAAAGATATGAAAGACAAAGATCCAGAAGACGAAAAGGACTGTAAAGACTGGGATAGCTATCAATGGCGACGTTGGCGACATAAACACCACTATCACGGCAGGCGCGGTGGCGGTGGTGGAAGCGCGGTTTATTGTTTAGGTTTTATTGGTGCAGTTATATTCTTTATTGGACATGCTACAACTTTTTGGGCTGGAGTATTGGGCTTTTTCCAAGCTTTGGTTTGGCCGGCATTCCTTGTTTATGAAGCCTTAAAAGTACTTATCAAATAGCGTAGAATAAACAACACTATACACTATATCTAGCGTATAAGCTTTTCTTCATGTTATAATGAAATCCCATGGAGGTGCAAACAAACATGGGCAAAAAACAAAAATATATATTTGTAACTGGAGGTGTTTTATCGGGGGTAGGAAAGGGTGTCACCGCGGCAAGTATCGGTGCTGTATTACAAGCCAAAGGTGCGGTTATTTCCATTCAAAAGTGCGACCCGTATCTGAACGTTGATGCGGGCCTTTTGAACCCACGCGAACACGGCGAGTGTTTTGTGACCCGTGATGGTGCTGAAACCGACTTGGATTTGGGACATTACGAAAGATTTTTGGACATCGAACTTACCCAAAAGAGCGCTACACTTTCCGGTAGGCTCTTTTTTGATTTAATTGCAGACGAAAGGGCAGGCAAATTCAACGGAAAAACAGTTCAACTGGTACCACACTTAACGCAATCAATTCAACGTTCAATTTTGGCGGCAGCAGATGGCAGTGATATTCATATTGTTGAAATCGGTGGAACGGTCGGTGATTATGAGGGACTCAGCTTTATCGAGGCGATTCGCGAATTTTCGCAATCTGTTGGTCGAGCAAATTGTTTATTCGTTCACGTTGTTTATGTGCCGTTTATCGAAACCAGCAAAGAATTCAAAAGTAAACCGGCCCAGAACGCTTTAAATGACTTGCGCGGTTTCGGTATCGTACCGGATGCCGTTGTTGTACGTTCAGACAATCCAGCGCCAAAAATAATAGCAGAAAAAATCAGCTTATTCAGTGGCGTGCCAGTTGAAAACGTATTGCTGATGCCGAATGCTGATACGGTTTATCGAGTGCCGACAATTTTGGCAGGTAGCAGTTTTCGTAAATTATTAACAAACTTTTCCGAACTAAAAAAGGCACCTAATTTAGCAAAATGGGATACGATTGTAAATTTACAAACGCAAAAACCGAAAAAGTCGGTGACCATTGGTCTGGTCGCAAAATATATCGATAATGAAGATACATATATGTCGGTAATTGAAGCTTTAAAGGCTGCGGCTTGGCATGAAAAAGTCGGACTTAACATCCGTTGGATAGGTGCTGAAACTGCCAAGAAATCAGATTTCAAAAAGGTAGATGGAATAGTAGTACCAGGCGGTTTTGGAACACGCGGAATCGAAGGCAAAATTGCAGCTGCTCGCTATTCACTGGATAACAATGTGCCATATTTGGGACTGTGTTTGGGATTGCAGGTTGCAGTCATCGCTGCGTCTCGAAAAGCCGGTCTTAGCGCTTCCAATAGTACCGAGTTTGATTCAAAATGTAAAAACAACGTCGTATATATAATGGAAGGCCAAGCCGGCAAAGAATCGACTGGTGGTACTTTGCGACTGGGTGATTATCCTGCAAGATTAGTTAAAGGTTCGCTGGCAGCAAAAACCTATGGAAAATTGGATATAATTGAACGTCATCGCCATCGTTACGAAGTAAATCAGAAGTTTTTGGAACAAATTGAAAAAGGCGGTTTGAAAGTTAGTGGGTTATCGCCAAACGGGAAATTGGTTGAATTTATAGAGGCACCAAGCAGTGATTATTTCATTGCGACCCAGGCTCATCCGGAATTTCGGTCACGTCCGTTCAGACCACATCCACTATTTGTTGGTATAATAAAAGCGAGCATAGCAAAGAAAAAATAAACTGAAAGGTCAGGGGTATATTAAAACATGCAAGATCCATTTTCAAATGCAATGGCACAACTGGACAAAGTAGCAAAATTAAAAAATTTTAAAGATGACAGTATATCCAGACTGCGTCAACCAAATCGTGATATTAAGGTTTCAATCCCGGTTGTTATGGATGACGGAACATTGAACATTTACGAAGGTTATCGAGTTGAATACAATAATGTACTCGGTCCTTATAAAGGTGGTATCAGATATCACGCCAGTACTAACATTAGCGAAGTTAAGGCTTTGGCGTTTTGGATGTCATTAAAATGTGCTGTTATTGGAATCCCAATGGGCGGTGGCAAGGGTGGCATCACGGTTAATCCAAAATTGCTATCAAAGACTGAATTGGAAAAACTATCTCGCGGCTGGGTTCAAAAGCTATCTGACATTTTAGGGCCGAGAAAAGATGTACCGGCACCTGACGTTAATACGACTGGTGAAATTATGGCTTGGATGGCTGACGAGTATGGAAAAATCACCGGTGACAAAACCGGTGCAGTTATTACTGGAAAACCAATTGAAAATGGCGGCTCATTAGGTCGTGACACGGCTACGGCCCAAGGTGGTTTTTACGCCTTTGAAGCGCTTAAAGAAAAAATTGGATTGAATAAAAAATGTAATGTTGCTATTCAGGGATTTGGTAATGCCGGTGCCAACGCAGCTGATATCTGGCAAAAGGCGGGGCACAAAATTGTTGCAGCGTCAGACTCAAAAAGTGGAGTATATAACGCGGATGGTTTGGATGTCGAAAAGCTAATGCAATATAAAAAAGACACAGGTGCGGTTTCAGGATTTACTCAAAACGGCGTCGCTGTCAAAAGTATTTCAAACGAAGAGTTATTAGAAACCGATTGCGACCTGCTGATTCCAGCCGCTTTTGAAAACGTAATAACAGAGGAAAATGCTGATAAAATCAATGCTAGTGTTATTTTGGAACTTGCAAATGGTCCGATAACTTCAGAGGCTGATTTAATTCTGTTCAATAAAAACGTTGCGGTAATACCGGATGTTTTGGCGAATTCCGGTGGAGTTGCCGTATCATATTTTGAGTGGGACCAGAATCTGAAAAACGAACATTGGACTCGGGAACAAGTATTCGAAAAACTCCAGCCAATGATGGCAAATTCTGCGAATAAAGTTCTTGAAACTGCAAAAATTTCGAACACTGATTTACGTATGGGCGCATTTATTATGGCAATCGAAAGTATCGAACAAAACCAATCGAATAACACTTTGCTATAATGGTGATTAATGGACAAAGCCGCCCAAACCATTAGAGACACAGTCAAGCAATTTTTTGATGTTGATCAAGACATTCAATTGTCTCGTCCTGATTCGCAGTTCGGTGATTTTGCGACCAATATCGCTATGCAATTGGCAAAACTACTTGGTAAAAATCCGCGTGAAATTGCTGAACAACTTGCCGAAAAATTACGGGAATGTAATGATTTTTCAGAGGTATCGGTTGCAGGGCCGGGTTTTATCAATCTCCGCTTAAAAGACTCTATCCTGACAGAAGAACTTGAAAAAATTATCAATAATCCCACGGATTATGGTAAATCGAAACTCTATGAAAACAAAATTGTTGTTACCGAATATTCCGACCCAAACCCATTTAAGGTTTTGCATGTAGGGCATTTTTATACCAGTGTAATTGGGGATGCGTTGTCGAATTTGATTGAATATGCGGGCGGTACCGTTCATCGTGTTAATTTTGGCGGTGATGTCGGTCTACATGTCGGTAAAACCTTGTGGGCTATTGTAAATAAACTTGGTGGAGAAAACCCCGAAAAACTATCCGACATAGCAGAAAACGACCGTTCCGAGTGGATGGCAAATTGTTATGTCGAGGGAACGCGCGCCTATGAAGATGACAATACCGCTAAATCCGATATTATTGAGCTGAACAAAAAAGTGTACCAATTTCATACGGATAATGACCATGATTCTCGTCTTGCACAAATATATTGGACTTGCCGTCAGTGGAGCTATGACTATTTCGATGCTTTTTATGCCAGAATTGGCATAAAATTCGAGAAATACTACCCGGAAAGCGAAACTTCGCAAATTGGTTTGGATACTGTTTTGCAGCAACGTGATAATGGTATTTATCAGGACAGTGACGGCGCAATAGTATTTGTTGGCGAACCGTATGGCTTACATACCAGAGTATTTGTTAATACCGAAGGATTGCCAACTTATGAAGCCAAGGATGTCGGGTTAAGTATAAAAAAGTGGGACGATTACCATTTTGACGAATCGATAATAATAACCGGTAATGACATTGTAGAGTATATGAAAGTTGTTCTAAAAAGCATCGAACAATTCAAACCCGAATTGGCCGAACACACCAGGCATATTACGCACGGTAATATCAAACTGGCCGGAAATGAAAAAATGGGTAGTCGAAAGGGTAATTTCCTGCGTGCAACGGACGTTTTAGATTTTACGGCAGAAGCTAATGAAAAAGTGCAGGGAAATCGAAATAACGAACCGGTACTGGGTGCAATCAAATATGGTTTTTTGAAATTTCGAATAGGCGCGGATAGCATATATGAACCAACGGAATCAGTGAATTTACATGGTAACAGCGGCCCATATTTGCAATATGCTCTTGCTAGGGCAAGGTCAATTATTCGAAAGAAAGTAACTGATAATTCTGAATTTAATTCATCATCTGATAACTACACAGCTTACGAGCGTGATTTATTGTTCAAAATTACCGAATATCCACATGTAGTTTCGCAAGCAACAATTGAATTTGCCCCTCATCATTTATGTACGTATTTGTATGAGTTGGCTCAGGTATTCAATCGCTTTTACGAAAATAATAAAGTTATTGGTGATGAACGAGAAACGATACGATGGCACCTTCTAGATGCCTATGCCGCGGTGCTTTCTAATGGTCTTAAAGTCCTAGGCATCCCAACACCCAATCGAATGTAAATAGATGGTGCTATAATACAAGATAATAAAAGGAGTTAATATGCCAGTATCAAAAAAACCTATCAGTAGGAAAAGAAAAATCGTCAAAGCCGCTCCAAATACTATTGTTAAAGTCGGTGAATCGCAAATGAAAGGCTTTTTGGATTTTATTCGTACCCAAGGAGTTGTCGGGCTGGCAGTAGGCTTGGTACTTGGTGGTGCGGTCGGAATTTTGGTTAAATCATTTGTAAATAATATTATTATGCCACCAATTGGTTTACTATTGGGCTCAACCCAAGGATTAAATGGATTGGTTTGGACTATCAGCGTCAACGGAAAAGAGGCTGTCGTTGCCTATGGGGTATTTTTGAATGATTTTATTAACTTTTTAGTAATTGCTTTGGTGATTTATTATATAATCCATCTGTTAAGACTTGATAAACTCTACAAGCCAAAAAACTAAAAAGGTCAACAGGAAGGCGAATAATGGACAGTATGGATGTCAAACTTCGGAATTTACATATTAGCAAAATTTTGTGGTTTGATTTAGAAATGACCGGTTTGTCACCGGAAGATGATTATATTATGGAAGTTGCGGCTATTGTCACCGATTGGAGCTTTAAAGAAATAGCCACATATGAGGGCGTAGTAAAAAATAATGAATCAGCGATGAAAAATCGAATGGCATTAAACTCGTCTTTTTGGGATATTAACCCGAATTCAAAAAATGGGTTGCTTGAACAGAATAAAAAAGGTAAACCAATTAAAATAATTGAAAAAGAACTATTGGATTTTATTGATAAAAATTTTAAACCAGGTGTTCCAGTTTTGCTTGCCGGAAACACCATTCATGTTGATAGACGATTTATTAAAGCTAAATGGCCAAAAGTTGATGCCAGATTACACTATCGTATGTTGGATGTAAGTGCCTGGAAGGTCGTTTTCGAGGGCAAATACAAGAAAAAAATCGCAAAACCAAACGCCCATCGCGCCTTGGATGATATCCGCGGTAGTATTGCGGAATTGCAATATTATCTAACCCAGCTCAAGTAGTGCTACAATAAAATTACAATGCTGGAGGAAAACCGTCGAGACAATCACAATCGGCGAATCTGGATAATTATATTGGGCGCAATTCTTGTCGTCCTTTGTGCAATTATTATTGCAGTCGTTTGGTCATATAAAACAAGTGCACCGTCTACACCCGGGAAACAATCGGCAGTTATCAAAAAGACAGAGCCTGTCAGTGTTTCGTCAAATGTACTTTTTTTGGGGAATACGTTTTGGGGTCGATACATTGACGATTGGTCAATGGCCAGCAAATTAAAGTACGCCTATCCTTTTTCACGACTGGACGAGTTCAATCGTAATCAATATAATGCCTGGATTTCAGGTTTGGAATGCCCGATGGCTGCTGCCGTACATACTACCTCAGCCGAAATGGATAGCACCCTGACATTTAATTGTTCACCAAATTATTTGCCCGAAGCTGCCAAATGGTTTACGGCCTTTACGCTTGCCAATAACCACACCGATAACCAGGGAGTAGCCGGTTTTAAAGAGACCCAAACACATTTGGATAAATACGGTATTCAATATTTTGGAAATTATGACCCGACCGTAACGGATGATATTTGCGAGGTTATCAGTTTGCCGGTCACCGTGCAAAGTGATGATAAATCTCAAGTAGACGGAAAACTTCCAGTTGCCTTGTGCGGTTTTCATGGAGTATTCCAGATTCCTCCGGCTTCTTCAGTTGCCGTGATGGCGCAGTACGGTAAATATATGCCGGTAATCGCTATGCCTCATATGGGGGCTGAATATAAATCTGCTCCTGACCAAATCAAAACAGATTTTTATAGAAGCTTGATAGATGGAGGTGCTGATATGGTGTTAGGCGATCACCCGCACTGGATTCAACCATCAGAAAGTTACAAAGGGCATTTAATCGTGTACTCGATGGGTAATTTTATGTTCGATCAGCAGGACACACCCGAAGTTGTTCGTTCAGCCGGTATCAACGTGGTGCTAAAAACCAGCGGTGACAACTCAGACTTGATTAGTAAATGGTTGGCTTTGGGGTCAAAATGTGGGTCGTATAAAGACGACTGCCTGAAATTGGCGCAAAAAAACAACCTTAAAAAACTTAACATCAAATATCAATTTGGCGTAGTCGGCACTAACGACAGCGACAAAATCGTAAAACCGGTAACACCGGCTCAACAGGCGGACATATTAAATCGTCTGCAGTGGCAATCAACAATGAACGGATTGCAACCACCATACAGTAGCCTGTAGAATAGAAAATGATGACATTGCAAGAAATTCACGAATATTTGCTAAGTTTTCCTGAAACCTGGCTAGACTTTCCGTTTGGGCAGGAAGTTTCGGTCTATAAAATAGGGCACTTCGAAAATGGTAAGGGCAAGATGTTTGCCTTGATTGCCGAAAACACCAAGCCGGTGCAGATTAGTCTAAAATGTGACCCCTTACTAGCTGAAAAATTACGCGAGACCTATGAAACCGTGCTTCCGGGCTATCATTTGAATAAAAAACACTGGAATACAATTATTGTCACCGGCCAGGTTCCAGATGACGAATTAAAAGATTTAATTAGATTAAGTTACAATTTAGTTAATGACAATTAATCGTTTTCGTTAAAGTTTTCGAATTGTTTTTGAATTGGTTGCAAGGATTTATAGGCCGTGTCTAGAACACTTTTTAAATTTGCATCACTAGTACTTTTATATATTTTTTGCATCAAAATAATCGTGATATCCAACTGATGAGCCATTTCGCTGGCATATATCCTATCATAGGTTGCATTTAATCTGGCGTCTTCCAGGGTTGCGAGTATTGTTGTGTCTGACTCGGCACTTGTAACAGTCTTACTCAGACTGTTCATTTTAACATTATGTTTTAGCAGAATTGGAGTTAAGTCGACTTGAGTATTTGCCAGGTATGTAATAAGGTTAGTGTTTAATGTCCGAAGCTGGCTGTTTTTGACATTTGGTTTAGAAGACAAAATTATGCTTTGAGTTGATTGCAAACGGGCTGCAAGTCTTTCACTATCCCCAATGTTACTTCCAGCCGCACTTGCCAACATCCCGACTATTGTAATTATTACTAAGAACCCCACAGCAATAATGCCAATCTTAATCGGCTTACTTTCTGGGAGCAAAGATTTTTTCTGAGGTTTCGGAGCAATCTGATTCAAATAGTCAGGATTCATTTCAGGTGCGGGCTGGATATTATCAGGGTTCATACTACAGTTAATTTAAGCATAAACAGCTACATTATCAAAATCGAAAAAGGTCCGTCCTTTTCGTTTCAATTTTTGCTACTGTTTTGAGTTATTTCTTAACAGAGGTATAATAGATGCGATATGCAAGACGCCAAAGAGGAAGTGCGAGCCAGGCTGAACATCGAGGACGTTATTGGGGAATACGTTCAACTTAAACGTGCCGGGCGCAATTTCAAAGGTATCAGTCCGTTTACCAGCGAAAAAACACCCAGTTTTTACGTTAGTCCCGACAAACACATTTGGCATGATTTTTCTTCGAATAAAGGTGGTGATATTTTTACATTTGTTATGGAAGTCGAAGGTATGGACTTTCGGGCTAGTTTGGAACATTTGGCACGAAAAGCCGGCGTTGATTTGTCGATGTATGATACTAAAGGCAGTCAAGAAATCGCAATGCGAAAAAAACGACTATATTTGGCAAACGAATTGGCTGCAAATTATTACCAACAAAGTTTAATTAAAAATCCTCGGGCCGTTCAATATGTTTTTGGAGATAGAGGACTTAGCAAGCAAATTGTAACTGATTTTAAAATCGGATACGCTCCAACTATTGGCGATGCTCTTACGCAGTTTTTGACCAAAAAAGGCTTTACGAATACCGAATTAGCCCAAGCCGGCTTGGTAAATCGATATAATACCGATTTATTCCGTGGTCGAATGATAATTCCATTGATGGACGGCACCGGCCAGGTGATTGGTTTTACGGGTCGGATAATTATCGATGAGCCAAAAGCCCCGAAATATCTGAATACTCCGCAAACCTTAATTTACGATAAAGGCCGTCATGTTTTTGGCTTATCTCAAGCCAAAGAAGCGATTCGGGCCAATGATTACGCAGTTATTGTTGAAGGAAATCTGGACGTTATCAGCAGCCACCAGGTTGACATCACCCAAGTAGTTGCTTCTGCCGGTACGGCAATGACCGAAAATCATCTGCGGGCCCTAGTTCGCCTGAGCAATCATATCCGCTTGGCATTTGATGGTGATAAAGCCGGCCTGGCAGCAACCGAACGTGCAATCCCGATTGCTCAAAACGTTGGTGTTGATTTGTCTATTATTTCAATGCCCGAAGGCGTCAAAGACCCGGACGAGTTGATTAAAAAAGATGTGAAACTATGGCAAAATGCAATTGACACGGCTGAACCGGCGGTTGAATGGGTGATTAAGCAATATGCTAATCGCGAAGATTTAACGACTGCAGCTGGCAAACGCCGATTTACGACAGCGGCACTTGACGTGGTGCGGTTGTTGCAGGATTCAGTCGAACGGGAATATTACGTATCAAAAATTGCCACGCTTAGTGATTCATCAGTCGATGCCTTAAAAGAAAAGCTTGCCAGTGGTGGTGGAAAAACTAAAAAAGTTTATAAAGACGCGACAACTCCCACAGACGATATTGTCGCTGACCCGTCATTTTTCCAGGATAACTTGCTTTCCGTTGCCTTAATTGATGGCGCAACGCACGATTTATTTCGAACTGTCGATCTGGAAACATTCACGGGCGATCAACGACGAGAAGTTGTAAAATACTTGTCTCAAAGTGATGGTAAACCTGTTCGCGACACTCCGGACGAATTGAAAAAGTACGATACCTATGTTAAAATATTACTATTAAAGGCCGACGCTCGATATGCCGATTGGAACGACCAAGATCGTTACTTTGAAACGGCACGATTGCTCCGCCAAGTTGCCATTGAGCACAAGAAAAAGCAAAAAGATTTATTAACTGAAAAACTGCGCGACGCAGAAACTTTAGGTGATGAGACAAAAGCAAACAAAATTCGCAACCAACTTAATAAGTTAATTAAGGAGATAAAAAGTGGTCAAAGGTAAAAAACACGATGATGAAGAGGTCATACTGCCTTCCGGTCTAGTCGATGCTAACGGATTTGCGTTAAGTGATATCGACGAGCCGGCTGCAGACGAACTGGTTGACGAAGAGGAAGATGACGAAGATACGCTAAATAAAGGCCAATATTTTGATGATGCCAGTGACGACAGTGTCCGCTTGTACCTGCGCGAAATCGGGAAAATTCCTTTGCTAAGTTCGGCCGAAGAATTGGCATTGGCGCAACGCGTTGTTGCCGGTGACAAACGCGCCAAAGACAAAATGGCCGAAGCCAATATGCGACTGGTTGTTTCGATTGCTAAACGCTACAGTGGCCGTGGACTTGATTTTTTGGACTTGATTCAAGAGGGAAATACCGGCCTGCTTCGTGCGGTTGAAAAATTCGATCCCGACAAAGGCTTTAAATTTTCAACTTATGCGACTTGGTGGATTCGCCAAGCGATTACCCGCGCCATTGCTGACCAAGCTCGCACGATTCGTATTCCGGTGCACATGGTTGAAACGATTAACAAACTATTGCGTACACAGCGCCGTATGACTCAGGAATTAAACCGCGAACCAACCATCGAAGAATTGGGTGCCGAACTGGAAATGGAACCTGCCAAGGTTGAATACGTTATCAAAATCAAGCAAGACATTACGTCACTAGATGCTGGTGTCGGACGCGACGGCGAAGACGAAGATTCAGTCCTGGGTGATTTTATCGAAGATGACGGCGGTGTTACGCCCGAAGAATCCGCAACCTCACAGCTATTAAAAGAACAAGTTCAATCCGTTCTTTCGACTCTTTCCGACAGGGAACAGAAAATCGTTAAAATGCGCTTTGGTTTGGAAAACGGCAAAAGCCATACTTTGGAAGAAGTCGGCCGCGAATTCGCTGTTACTCGTGAACGTATTCGCCAAATCGAAGCCAAAGCCTTGGCGAAACTACGCAAACACAAAGACGCCAAAAAATTACACGAATATCTAAGTTAACGCCCCACCCAGCACTGAATGATATTGACAAATACTACTACTTATGGTAATCTAAAATTTAGATTATATAAAAACAAAAAAAGGTAAACAAAATGACCGCAGAAGCATCAACCGAATCAACCGAAAAACCGCACATTGTTGTTGGTGTAACACGTAAACCTGATGGCGAACTTGATTATTCGAAAGCTGCTGTCCCAATCGGCGACACACTTACTCAAATAGAAGGTGAATTCGCTGATCAAAAAGCTTCCAAAAAGGCCGAACGGGATGAGCATTTTATGCAAGTCGATAAAAACATTGAAGACAGAGAAGGTACGCCTGATGTATTATTTTTTAGAATCCAAAAAATTCGGGAAATGAACAAAGGTATATTTAGCGATAATCAACCCGATTCAAGGTCTGAAGCGCTAGACCAAAGGCTACATCTTGAGCAAGGGATCCTAAATGAAGCTTCCCAAGCGGTCGAATCAGAAAAAGGGACAAGTTTCGAGCAGATGGATGCATTCTTAGAATCTAAACTTGATTTTGCACATAAACAATTTGAATCAGGAGAGAGTATACATGGTCCGCTTTTCGGAATGCTCGAAACTATTGACCCAAATGATCTTATATCTGCGATAAACGACTTGCAAGAAAAACTCAAACAAGAGCAAGACAGAGCCCGAGTGCGAAAAATGGGTTCCGAAGTTGCTAAAAAAACAGTTGAACTCTAGCCAATAGAAATTTTACGAATACCCGACCTAAGGTTTATTCAATCGACTTTTTAATTCATCAACTTGTTCGCTCAGTTGAAAAACCAGTTTTTCGGGGGCTTTTCGTTTGGTAATTACTCCCAGAATTGACTCGTACCACCATAATTGGTCGGCACTGCTTTTAGTACTGAATCGATTCCATAATTCATCACCGTACGTTGAATAGTCAATTAATATAGACAGCAGATTATGAATCTTATCCGACGCACTAACAATAACCGCTTCATCGCTAGCGTCATATTCTAAATGCTTTAAATATGCATCCGCACGGTTTCGCCAATCTGGTTCAACCTCTTCTTTTGTAACGTTTTTGACAATTTCAACTACTCGATTCCCAAATTCATCACGCATCTTATTTTCATCATATATATCAACGTCAACATCTTCTAACACATCATGCATTAAACAGGCGACCAGAACGTCTTCATCCTCAGTTACATTACTCGCAACTACCATTACTCCAACAGGATGGATAATGTAGGGGATATCAGTTCCTTTTCGGTGTTGTCCGGATTTTTCGTGAGCCCATGCGGCTTTTCTCAAAGCTTTATCCAGTCGTTCAGTATATTGAATCATTATTTCTCCATGTTTGTTGTTAATTTGTGTCCATTACGAGTATAACAAAAACCATTTCTACTTGACCAATACCGGTTAAATATTGACAAAAATAAACATTAGTGCTATGCTAGTACTACAAAACAATAAAAAACAAAAAAAAGGAAAAACAACAAAATGACAACGATATCACCCGAAATGGAAAAAACAGAAGTCCCCGAAGACACTATTGATATGTATCCGCTTGGAAAACCGGAACTAGAGGTAAAACCAGCTAACATAGATTTAATCAACCAAGGCCTTGAGGCCATTGAACCCCAAGTAAGGCAAACAGCAGAAATATCAAAAAGAATTGGTGAAGTTTTACATAACCCGGACCGCGAACTTTCGGATCTTGATAGACAAAAACTAGAAGCAATTCAAAAGAGAATTGAAAGAAGTACCATTGAGGCGGCAACGGATTGTGCTGTTGGTATGAATTGGTATAACAGGGATACGGCAAAAGAAGTACCTGGCTTTTTCGAATTTCCAATCAAATTATATAGTGAAATCGGTGAAGATGGTGGTTGGGTCCAAGGCCCAAACAGGTACGATACTTTCTGGGTCGGTAGTTCAGAACAGGCTGCTGAAGCAGCTCAGACGATTGAAGAACAGGGAAGAGGTGATAGATGGAAGGGCTCTGAATTTGATATTGGCAGAACCTCAGAAACAACAAAAGTCGAAATTCTAAGAGCATTGGGTGCTTTACGGGATGGCGAAACCATTGAACAGGCTGTCCAAAGGCGGAATGCCGAGACTGGTAGTCATTTCTGGGACCAAGACTACCATGCAACTTTTGACACTGATATTGAAGGTGTGACATTAAGTGTCAATCACCAATCTAAACAACGAGGCCGTGGCGAAGAACGTTCTTCTGCGATTCTTGAAGTTAAGATTTAATCCTTATAAAACCCAATATCGCTCAAAGTATCATCAATTTGTTTGTGCAAACTATCTAAATCGCCGTCATTAATAATATAATGGTCGGCGATTGCGATTGGGCCGCCTTTTTCAATGTTTTCAATTTCGGCATAATCGCGTGCATCGGCCTCGGCTTGCGTCAACGGACGAACCGGTCGAGTCAGCAAACGCCTATGTCGTAATTTTTTTGTTGATACAACAGCCACAAGTGTAAATTCGCCGGGGAATTCGTGTTTTAATGCCTTATATTCCGTCCACGAATACAAACCATCAGCAATTATTCGGTGTTGACCGGAATCAATCAAGTCGTGAATTTGTTTAATAATCCGTTTTGCAACAAAATCGTTGCCTTCTTTTTGGCGCAGTTCCTCGCGGAAAGGTTTTTCATTTTCCTGTGTATGTTCTAATCCTGCTTCGGTCATTGCATCCAGCACGACTCCGCCAAAATAAACTTTTGGGTAGCCCTTTTCTGTTACATAATCAACCGATACACTTTTTCCGGCACCTGCCAGGCCTACAAACGCCACAATTTTGATATCTTCGTTATATGTCATGTGATTATTGTAACAGACTGCTAATACCACCTACCACCTACCATATACTATCTACCAACTACCAACCTACGGTATACTAGTAATATGACAAAAAGACTAGCTGTTATCGATGGTAAGTCAGTATTTTACCGTGGGTACTATGCTATGCCCGGGCTGTCGATGGCTGATGGTACGCCGACGGGCGGAGTTTACGGCTTTACGTCACTAGCAATTGAACTTATTAAAAAGCTGAACCCGGATTATGTCGCCGTTGCTTGGGATAAAAAAGGCACCAACATCCGAAAACGTCGCGAAATTTATCCGGAATATAAGGCCGGACGTAAACCCGCGCCAGACGATTTTTATGCACAGATTCCGATTTTATACGAACTGCTGGATGCTTTTGGTTGGCCGCTTTATGAACTGGACGATTATGAAGCCGACGATATTTTGGGCGCTTTTGCGGTCCAGGCGACCGAAAAAGGCATCGAAACCGACCTGTTGACCAGTGATTTGGACGCACTGCAGCTGGTTGGACCGATGGTCAAAGTTTACGCGCTTAAAAACGGACTTTCTAATATCGAAGAATTCCATGTCGATTCATTTACGAAAAAATATGGTTTACGCGTTGACCAATTTTTGGACTTAAAGGCATTAAAAGGGGATTCATCGGATAATTTGCCAGGTGTGCCCGGAATTGGTGAAAAAACCGCGACTCAACTTCTGCAGGATTATGACACGCTGGATAAAATTTATAAACATTTGGACGATATCAAACCGACCATTGCAAAAAAACTGATCGACGGCAAAGATCTGGCGTATATGAGTAAAGAGGTTGGTCGAATTTGGACCAATGCCCCTGTTAAATTAGACTGGGATGTGGCTGATGTTAATGATACCAATCTGGAAAAAGTTGCTGAAATTTTGAAACGGCTTGAATTTAACTCACTTATCCGGCGAATGCCAAAACATATGCAAATACATAACACTGATATTGGAATTACTAAATTAAAGGCTGAAATCGGCGAAATAAATGAAAAACCATGGCCGGATGTTCTAAATATTGCCGGCCCGGTCGTTTTGTATGTGCAGGACGATACAGTCTGGTTGTCAACAGATGACAAAATCGTTTATCATAAAAAAATCGACGAAATTGACCGCAGTGTTTGGCGAGTTTTTGAATTGGCTACAGTTATCAGTTACGACAGTAAATTACTTTATCACCAGCTGGCGAATCAAGAAATTTTTGTAAAGTTTGGCGATTTGCACGACATTCACCAAGCAGCCTTTTTGATTGATTCATTGCAACGCGACAGGTCACTGACGGGTTTGATGGGTTTTGAGGTAGAGGATTTGCCGAAACCGTCAATCAGCGCTATTTGGCGTCTTTACGAAAAGCAAGTTGATGAATTCGAACGCGAACCGAAATTGTCCAAAATTGCCCATGATTTTGATTTTCCGCTTACACATATACTTTTTGAAATGGAACGACGTGGCATCAAAATTGACGTTGAACTGCTAAAGCAAATGGGGACGCGCCTGAGCCATGATTATCACGAACTTGAACAACAGATGTTCAAAATGGTCGGATATGAATTTAATATTGGCAGCCCAAACCAGCTTTCCGAAGTGTTATTTACGAAACTACAGCTTCCAACCAAGGATATTAAAAAAGGTAAAACCGGTTTCAGCACCGGTCAAAAAGAATTGAATAAATTGCGTGGCACGCACCCGATTATCGAACTTATCGAACAAACTAGGGAACTGGCTAAACTAAAAAATACCTATGTCGATGCGTTGCCACTGCTGGTAGACAAACAAGGTCGGATTCATACGACTTTCAACCAAGATGTTGCCAGCACCGGACGACTGTCCAGTACTAACCCGAACTTGCAAAATATTCCGATTCGTACAGCACTGGGTCGACAAATCCGCGAAGCATTTATCACTGATGGGGACAAAGTTTTTGTCAGTGCCGATTATTCGCAGTTCGAACTGCGCCTGGCTGCTGTTTTGGCGGGTGATAGCGAGATGATTAACGATTTTAACGGGAATGTTGACATCCATACCAAAACTGCCAGTGTCGTTTATAACATACCAATGGATGATGTCACGAAAACTCAGCGTCGTAACGCCAAGGTAATTAATTTCGGTATCTTGTACGGTATGAGTCCACACGGCCTAAGTGCCGCCACTGGTATGAGTTTTGTCGAAGCTAAAAAATTTATAGATGAATATTTTGAACTGCGCGAACCAATTCGAAAATTTATAAATTCAACACTTGATTCCGCCCGAATGGATGGTTATGTCGAAACTTATTTTGGTCGCCGTCGCCCAACGCCCGATGTCCTTTCCAGCAATTTTATGGTTCGTGCCGCCGCCGAACGTGCCGCCGCTAATATGCCTATACAGGGGACAGAAGCTGATTTGATGAAGTTGGCAATGATACAGGTTGATAAAAAAATTGAAGGTTTGGGCGAACAGATTTTGCAAATACACGACAGTATTCTGGTTGAATGCCCGATTGAAAATGCCGAAAAAATTTCCGAAATACTGCAAGAAACCCTGGAGAACATTGCTCCACAGCTGGGTGTCCATCTGAAAGTCGACGTCAGCACCGGCAAAAATTGGAGCGAACTCTAGTTTTACAGTTGCCATAACGGACAAAAGATATTATAATAGGCATTGAAATGGACAACTACAGGACGAGGCGTATTATATCTATCGCGGTGGTAGTAATTATCATCGGCGCTGCTATTTTTGGTTTGATTTTCGTAGGTAATTTGCTGTTTTTCCCTAGTGGCAACGGCACTACAGTTTCCTCAGTCTCTCATCAATCTGATTTACTTTCGACTTCGACCGATCGCTCAGTGCTTATGAATGTGCGCGGTCCAATTGTTGCCGACGAGAATTTTCATTCCTACCAGATAAAAATTTCGCCTAATGCCCGAAATTTGACGATATATAACGGATACTTAAACGCGGTTGCCAGTACCGAATCGCTAGGCAATAACATTCCAGCCTATAACCAGTTTGTTAATGCGCTGGATAGGGCAAGTTTTATGAATGCAAATATTTTTACCGGATCGGCCAACAATACTGCGGGCGTATGTGCTACCGGCTTTTTGTATACTTTTTCGATTCTTAAAGCAGATAAAAATATCAAACAGCTTTGGACGACTTCGTGTTCTACCCCTCGCGGTTCATTTGGTGGTAAACTTAACGCAACTATGAATTTATTCACTGTTCAGATTCCGGATTCCCAAAACAAAACAAGTGGTATATGGCAATAAAGGCAATCATTTTTGATTGTTTTGGGGTGTTGGTCACCTCGGCTCGAGTCGCATTAAAAAATGATTATCCGCATGTCGTTAAACAAATCGATGATTTGGATCATCAGGCAGACTATGGCCTTATTACGCGTCAGCAGTTCAATGGGGCGCTTGCAGCCCTAATCGGTATGCCACCTGACCAAATCGAAGCTAAATACTGGGGTTCCAGTGTGCGGGTTGCCAGCGCGTTTAGTTGGATGAAACTGTTAAAAGAGTCCGGCCAGTACAAAATTGGTATGCTCAGTAATGTCGGTCGCGGTTTTTTCGAAAGTTATTTCACTGATACTGAAAAAACCCAACTGTTCGATGCTGTCGTTTTATCCAGCGAAGTTGGAATTGCAAAACCGGAAATCGCCGCATTTCAGATGATTGCCGATAAATTAGGCGTAAAACTGAATGAATGCGTTATGATTGACGACACCTATTCGAATATCGACGCCGCCAATGCCGCCGGGATGTATGGAGTTTGGTTTATCTCGACCCAACAGGCGATTGACGATACGAATATAATTTTAGAGGCCGAAAATGCCTGAACTGCCAGAGGTAGAAACCGTCAAACGCGGTTTGAATAAACTGATTATAGGCAAAATTATCGCATCCGTCCGCGCCGATAATCCCAAAAGCTTTCCAAACGCCGAATATGACGTCCGCAACTTTTTAATCGGTGCCCACGTCACCGAAGTTCGCCGTCGTGCCAAAGTCCTTCTAATTGACCTTTCAACCAATTACACGCTGGTTATACACCTTAAAATGACCGGCCAACTCGTTTTTGTAGACAAAAACGTGGTAGATAGTAAATCGTATATGGTAGATGGTGAGCTCCCAACTACTAAATACCAAATACCACCTACTGGCGAAACTCGTTTCGCTGGAGGCCATCCTACTGACAGCTTGGTTGGTACTTTGCCGGACAAATCAACACGTGTAATTTTCCATTTTTCTGATGACTGCCATCTGTTCTTTAATGATCAGCGCAAATTCGGCTGGGTTCGATTGATGCCAACCGCCGAAGTGCCAAATATCGATTTTATGAAGCGTGTTGGTCCCGAACCACTGGAAGCCGACTTTACGGCAACCGAATTCGCCATGCGATTTAAACGACGCTCTAAAACCAGTATCAAAGCCGCGCTGTTGGATCAATCGGTTGTTGCCGGAGTTGGTAACATTTACGCCGACGAATCGCTGTGGGGTGCAAAAATTCATCCCGCCCGATTGGTTGAAACGATTAAACCTGCCGAATTTAAACGATTATATACCGAAGTCCGCGCTGTTATGAACCTATCGATTGAAAAAGGCGGCAGCACCAATCGCAATTATGTGAACGCCGAAGGTAAAAAGGGAAGTTATATGGAATTTGCGCGGGTTTTTCGTCGTGAAGGCCTGGCTTGTCCGCGTTGTGGAACCGAAATTATCAAAATACGCGTCGCCGGTCGCGGTACGCATATTTGTCCCAATGATCAGAAGCTATAGTTTAAAACTGAGAAATAACTTATAATAAAAATATGAAATTAAAGTCTAATTTTGCTTTTATCGACAGCCAAAACCTGAATCTTGGTGTCCGTTCTTTGGGTTGGCTATTAGATTACAGAAAGCTCAGGTTGTATCTTAAAAATAAATATAATATCGAACAGGCATATATTTTTATCGGCATGGTTGCAAATAACCAAGAATTATATACCAGACTTCAAAAAGCCGGGTTTATCTTGATATTCAAACCTACAATCCGTTATTTTGAAAATGGCAAAGAAACGGTCAAAGGTAATGTTGATGCTGAACTGGTGTTACACTCTGCAGCTATTCAATATAAAAACTATGACAAGGCGATTATTGTTAGCGGAGACGGTGATTTTGCATGTCTTGTTGAGTTTTTAATAGAAAAGAATAAATTATTGCATATATTTACACCTAATGCTCAATACTCAAAACTTTTAAAACCATACTCCAAATATATCGTCAGAATAGACAAGTTACGGAGTTCATTAGAATACAAGTCAAACAAAAAGACCAGCATCGGCGGTCGGTCGAAACCTTAGGCCTATCTGATCATGGTGATAACCTCAATATAGCACATAAAAAGCCCAAAATCAAGTAATCTACGCTATAATAAGCCTTAATGATTACACTTTTGGTAGGTGAAAATTCGTTTGAGATTCAGCGTGCGCTAGACGATATTATTTCTGATTTTGACGGCAATGTCGAGAAAATCGAGGGCAGTGAACTGCAGGTTTCGCAGCTCCCTGACATATTTATGGGCGTCAGTTTGTTTGCCGAAAAGCGTTTGGTTGTGATTCGCAATTTGTCCGAAAACAAATCAATTTGGCCGGTGCTGGGGGATTGGACAGACAAAATTTCCGACGACATTCATTTAGTTTTAGTGGAACCAAAGCCCGACAAACGCACCTCGACTTATAAAACTTTGCAAAAAATCGCTGATGTTCACGAGTTTATACAGTGGTCTGACCGCGACACGAACGTGGCTGAAAAATGGGTAGCAGCGGAGGCCGAAAAACGAGGATTACAACTGAACAAAAAACTTATTCAAACCTTGGTAAATTGGGTTGGAATCGACCAATGGCAGTTGTTTTACGCGCTGGAAAAATTGTCGCTAACAGAGGAAATCAGCGAAAAAAGTATTAAAAACATCATCGAACCGAACCCGGTCGAAAATGTTTTCAATTTGTTTGAAACCGCCCTTCGTGGCGATACGAAAAACCTGATGGAGATGCTGAAAATATTGGAACAATCCGAGGATGTTTATCGTTTGACGGCACTATTGTCGTCACAAGCCTTTCAATTGCTGGCGGTTGCATCGGCAGGCAAGGACGATAATATTGCCAAAGACTTTGTAATTCATCCATACGTTGTTTCAAAACTGGCGCCAATCGCAAAACGAATAGGCAAGTCCGGCGCATCAAAAATAATTGCGATTTTTACCGAACTTGACGATGATATGAAACTATCACGTGCTGAACCATGGTTGCTGGTCGAACGAGCTTTAATAAAAATTGCGAATATCTAGACAATAACAATTAATAAAAAGGAGAAATAGAATGAAAATAACAACCGAAACAGCTGATCGTTTGGTCGCAACAGAAAAGAATTATGCCAACTTGATTTACGCACCACTGTTTATCATAATTGCCGTTTTGATATTCATCTTTAACAAGCAGATAAATCAACCAACTTTAGTATATGTAGTCGGCGGTATTTTTATTGTGGCGGGGATAGCTATGCTGTTATTTCGCAAAACGGTTGATTTAACGCTTGATAAATCAAATAATACAGTCGACATCTCGATTAAACGTCTGATTGGCGGTACTAATAAATCCGTGACTTTTTCGGATGTAAGTCGCGTGCAAGTTGTCACGGCTATTGTTCAGACCCAACAAAACAGCAACACGGGGACAGGGTTTTCAATTGGTAACACCAATTCATCCGGCACCAAGCAAGTTGCGCATTTAATAATGTATTTCAAGGACGGCACGACAATTGATTTATCGGACAAACAAAAAGCTTTGATTAATTCATTCAGTTTATCGAATAAAATTCCAAATGTTGAGCTTGGCCAAAAAATTGCCGCTTTCATTGGTGTACCTTTCGCAGAATCCGGCCAAGAAACTGCGCAACAGATGGTAGGTAGTGTAATTGAAGCCGTCAATACTATCACCGATAAGACTGACGAGCCAAAGATTTAACAGAAATTTAAGCTCGTTTTTTATCCATGAAACTATCCCACGCAGAACCGTGGCTGCTGGTCGAACGCACATTGATAAAAGTATCTAATATTTAAAAACTTATTTATCTTTTAATACGGTGACGACGGCAAAGGCAAGGCCACCGTCATGTGAAATGCTGCAGTCCATTGATTGTATTTTCAATTTATCTATCTTGCTAGCTAAAACTAGTTCAGGTTTCCCAGACGGATGATATTTGACTTCAATCATCAGCCAAGAATCGCTTGGCAATCCCAAAGCTTTAAACGTTGCCTCTTTTACGGCAAAAATACCGGCCAAATGTTCGGCCTCGAACCGCAACAGTTCGCTTGGGTGGAAGACTTTTTTTAATACACTTTGCGTCGACATCATTTTTTCAATTCTGGATACTTGCACGACGTCGCATCCGACATTTACATCAGTTTTCATAGTTTTTTGATAGCTTCTTCAAGTTGCTTGGTAATATCCAGATACGAACTGCCCTCGTCAAACCTTATCGGTTCGCCGATTGTGATGGTCGTTTTGCCGTATTTTGGTATGTGATGCTTTCTGGGCAAAATATCATAATTACCGGAAATTTTTATTGGGATTATTGGTACGCCCATTTCCGGGGCAATGACACCGATGCCGTTTTTGAAATCTTGTAAATCGCCGGTTCTGGTTCTGGTGCCTTCAGGAAATAACAGTACCGAGTTGCCTTTGTCCAATATTTTACCGATATTAGTCAGACTTTCATCCATATTGCCGTGGCGATCTATAGGAAAAGCGTTAAAGGCTACACGTGCCATCAGTCCGGTGGCATAATTCCCAAAAATATAATCTTTGGCGGCGGCGACGCTGGTTTTGGTTCTTGTTTTCCTTGGTAGAACTTTGATGATGTCCGGGGCATCCAGATGGCTTTGGTGATTAGCAACAAAGATGACAGGTTCGTTACCGAACTTTTTCAGGTCGAATCCTTTGACTTCAACAGCCTGAAATGATTTGGAAAGAGTAAAAAATACATACTGCAATAAAAGTCTAAAGTAAATCGCAGTTTTCCGATCGGGCCAATTTGGTTGGCCTTTCTTTTTGGCCGTACCGCTGGCTATTTTGATTTGCTTTTCCAGGTCTGAAACCGTCGATTTTTGATTGACGAACCTATCACTCAGGACCAGGCCTAATTCGTCCTCGATTTTGGCCATCAGTTCCAGCCTTTTTATCGAATCCAAGCCCAAGTCGTTGACGAACGTTGATTTCGACGTTATTTTTCCGACTGGTTTACCCGTGACCTGGGCAATAATCATATATAGTTGATTACCACTCTTAACATCTTTCGTAGTTACGGACGGCAACTTATCGGTTCTGGCGTATTTGTTAACCTCAAACCTGATTATTTTCCTGGTTGGAGTGCGTGGGAAGTCTTCGTCTGGCCAAATTATAACTTCCTGCAGACGTTGATGCGACTCCAGATGTTCGTTGGTACTAGCGATAATTTCTTTGGCGCTAGTTGTTTTACCATCTAGGGTTACAACGGCGGTGATAATTGTATCCGTTTCATTTTCGATACCCAGAACAACGGCTTCTTTGATGTTGTTATGTTCCCGCAGGGTTCTTTCAATATCCTCGGGATAAACATTCATACCCGAAGAACCGATGATGACATCCTTTTTCCTGCCGATGATACTGAGGAAACCGTCATCATCAAAGTGTCCGATGTCGCCTGTCATTAACCATCCGTCCTTGAAGGTTTCGGCAGTCGCTTTGGGGTTACGGAAATATCCGCTACTGACATTTGCACCTTTGACCATAACTTCGCCATCGTCTGCAAGTTTTACCGTTACGCCCGGAATTGGTTTGCCGACTGTAAACAATCTGTGCATTTTTGGTTTTGGCGAGTCTGCAGCCACGATAGGCGAGGCTTCGGTTAGTCCGTAACCTTGGTAAACTGAAATCCCCAGTCCATTCCAAAATTCTTCCAGGCTTTCATCAATTCTGGCGCCTCCAACATACATCTCTTTCAGGTCTTTGCCTATCTTGGATCTGACCACGCTCAATATTACCCGCTTGACGGATTTGGGTAATGGTTTGGATAGGGCAAGTGATGTGCGAAATATTTTCCCCAGACCTTTTTGGTCTAGGGCGCGACTGACGGAATTTCTGAACAACTGCAAAAAGGCGGGGACTGTGACAATAATGTTGACGCCGTCCTTTTGTAAGGCTTCAGCGATTGCCCGTGGCTTGACGGCTGGCAAATATACGATACTGGCACCCATAGATATAAACGCCATTAGTCCGCAGGTTAATTCCAGCGTATGACTTAGCGGGACAATCGAGACCGACCTGTGCGTCGGATAAATTACCATATGTTGCATCAGCGAGCATATATTCGCACAGATGTTTTTATGGGTTAATACCACGCCTTTTGGATCACCCGTACTGCCTGAACTGAATACGATTAACAGCGTGTCGTCAGGTTTTACATTGCCACCATTCATAGATTTAGCTTTCGCACCGGGTTCAAGGTCGGTTTTAAAATCTTCGATATATATAATATGTGACAATTTATCCTTGGCTTGTGGCATAAATTTAGAAATAAAAACAAATTTCGGCTTTGTCATCGATATGGTCTTTTTAATAAAGTCCGACGAAGAGTTCATATCCAGTGGTACGACAATAATACCTTTGATGGCGCAGGCAAAAAACAGACACGCCCAATATGGGCTGTTCGGCGCACAAATAATAATTTTATCACCCTTTTTAAGGTGTTTTTTGTCCAAATAATCGACGGCCTCGGCAACTTTTACCCATAGGTCGTTAAATGTCCAAATTTTTGTCCGATATTTTTGTTTTTCAACGAATACAGTGTTATTTGCATATTTTTTGCAAGTGGAATACAGGTAATCATAGATATTCTTGTAAGGTTTTATTTCACCAAGTCCCTTTGACATTATGGTTATTATAGCATCAAAACTTGTTCGGGTGAGACACGCAGAACCATAGTTAATGGTTAAACGAGCATTGATAAGGGTTGTGAATATTTAAACTTGTTTCGTACCTAACTCATAAACATAAGCGTTAAAAATATCGTAAATGTCATATTATTAACGTAATATTGACAAAAAAGCGTTAAAAATGATATAATGACTGTATGATAAGCAATAAGCAACGGCAAAAAATATCAGCTCTTAAAAAAGAATACGAGCTTTTGCGTACGGGCAGGGAATCGCTTTTGGTTTTATTAGAAGAAAGTGAATTGCCTGAACTGGTCTATAACTCGAATGCAATCGAGAATTCAACCCTCACACTGAAAGAAACTGAAAAGATTCTTTTGGAACAAGAAGTTATGCGTGATGTCTCGGTTCGCGAATTATACGAAGCAAAAAACTTAGCCCGAGTTACTGAATATATTCGCAATAATCCAGATCTTCAGCTGACAAGTGAAACGATATTATTACTACATCAGATGCTTATTGGCGGAATAGATGATTCAGTAGCAGGTCGTTATCGTAAAGAACATGAATATGTACGCGTTGGGTCGCATATAGCGCCTGCACCTGAGCACGTTCAACGACTTCTTGATGACATAATAGTTGATTATAAAAGTGCTGATGACGAGTATTTTCTGGAACGTATATCAAAATTTCACCTAGAGTTTGAAAGTATACATCCTTTTAACGATGGCAATGGCCGGATTGGCCGCGTTTTAATCCACCTTCAACTTACAAAACTTGGGTATCCGCCGTTAACTATCCGAAATAAAGGTAAAAATGATAATTATTATCCTGCATTTGGAGATTATCAAGATGATAAATCCACAAAACGCCTAGACAATTTATTGTCACTATGTTTGATTGAATCTTTGAATAAAAGACTGACATACCTGAGGAGCGAAAAAATAGTTGCTCTTTCGGATTACGCCAAGCAAACCAAACAAACCGTAAACCCGTTGCTTAACGCAGCTCGTCGACAAACAATTCCGGCGTTTCGTGAAAAAGGTAAGTGGAAAATCGGCACCTTATCGGCAAAAAGCATCAAAATAGGTGCATAATAATTGCGATATTTACCGAACTTGATGACGAAATGAAACTATCCTGCGCTGAACTATGGCTGCTGGCTGAACGAGCTTTGATTAAGTTTACGAATATATAAATACTTAAATTAAGCTTAAGTAATTTATGATACTATTGTTTTATGGTTCGAATGTCTCAAATGAAAATACAGGACAGACCGCGCGAGAAATTGCAGGCAAAGGGCGCAGCTTCGTTATCCGATTTTGAATTACTGCAGGTGCTTATTGGCAGTGGAAATAAACAGGCCGATGTTAGTAAAATCTCTAAGGATACACTGAAATTGTTTCAAAAACATGGCGCTGATATCACTTACGAACATTTGCGGCAGGTGACCGGCTTAGGGCCAGCGCGAATTACGGAAATTTTGGCAGCATTGGAATTATCTCAACGTTATTTAATAGACAGCGAACAACCGATAATTGACTCGCCAGAAAAAGCGGTCGAACAATTGTCGGATATTCGTGACAAAAAACAAGAACATTTCGTTGTGTTGTCGCTGGACGGCGCAAATCGTCTAATCGCTAATCGAACAATCACCATCGGTACGCTCACCAGTAGTTTAGTCCACCCTCGTGAAGTCTTTGCCAATGCAATTACTGACCGTGCCGCTAGTATTATCGTTGCACATAATCATCCAAGCGACAATACTGAACCTAGTATAACCGACATCGAGTTAAACAACAGGCTAAAAGAAGCAGGAAAACTCCTGGGTATTAAGCTTCTCGATCATATTATTGTGACGAATAAAAAGTTTGATCGTCTGAAATGAACCGCTTGGTCTGTTTTTAATGTAAAATAGCTTTAATGGATAAAAAATCTCTTACGGAAACAGAAATACGATCTAGGTATATTACTCCGGCTATGATGAACTCAGGTTGGGATATAAATACTATACGCGAGGAAGTATATTATTTTACTTCTGGTCGTATTGTTGTTGACGGCAAGAATGTGCGCAGAAAAGAAAGAAAATTCGTTGATTATTTATTATATCGTCAGGATGGTACCAACACCCCGCTAGCTGTCGTAGAAGCAAAAGATAATAATCACGATGCGGGATCTGGGATGCAACAAGCTTTAGAGTATGCCGAAAGCCTCGATGTCCCGTTTGTTTTTACTAGCAACGGTGATTCTTTTGTTATCCATGATAGAACGGGTCTATTGGGTGAAGTTGAGAAAGTTATACCGCTAGAAGATTTCCCTCGTCCCTCTGAGTTAGATCAATACTACAAAAGATGGCGCAATATCGAAAGCAAAGAATTCGATGCAATTGCTAAGAGTCCATACTATGAAGATACAAGTGGCAAAAAGCCAAGGTACTTTCAGCGTATTGCAATAAACAGATCTATAGAAGCAATTGCACGTGGTCAAAAGCGCATACTGCTCGTAATGGCCACCGGCACCGGAAAAACCTACACAGCGGCGCAGATTATTTGGCGATATTGGAAATCACCAACGGTTAGTGGCAAACAAAAGCGAATATTGTTTTTGGCAGATCGTAATATCTTAGTAGATCAAGCAAAGACCAATGATTTTAAACATTTTGGATCTGCCATGACCAAGATAACAAATCGCAATATTGATAAATCTTACGAAATATTTCTTTCTCTATATCAAGCCGTGACTGGAAATGAAGAGGATAAGAATGCATACAAAGAATTTAGCAGAGATTTCTTTGACCTGATTGTTATTGATGAGTGCCATCGTGGAAGTGCGAGAGAAGATAGCGCCTGGCGTGAAATCCTTGAATATTTTAACAACGCTGTCCACATAGGTCTTACTGCGACGCCGATTGAAACAAAAGAGGTGAGCAGTTCACATTATTTCGGTGACCCAATTTATAGCTACTCTCTGAAAGATGGAATTGACGATGGCTTCCTTGCGCCCTATAAAGTTATAAGAATTGCTACGGACGTCGATACGTTCGGTTACCGGCCAGAAGAGGGTGATCTAGATGATGAAGGTAATGAAATCGAAGACCGCGAATATACAACAAAGGATTTTGATAGGACGATCATATTACCCGAACGCGATAAAAAAGTTGCCCAGTATATCACGAAATTTTTGAAGAAAACCGATCAGTATTCAAAAACCATAGTTTTTTGTCGAAGCATTAATCATGCAACCCGTATTCGCCAGGCTTTAATTAACGAAAGTCCCGATCTTGTCCGGGAAAACAGTAAATATGTCATGAAGATTGTTGGAGACGACGAAGTAGGAAAGGCGGAGTTAGACAACTTTATTGATCCGGAGTCTCGCTATCCAGTTATCGCCGTTACTTCAAAGCTCATGACCACTGGAGTGGACGCTCAAACCTGTAAGGTGATCGTGCTTGATAGCAATATCGAAAGCATGACTGAATTCAAGCAAATTATCGGCCGCGGTACTCGAGTACGAGAGGATTATGGAAAAATGTTCTTTACGATCCTTGATTTCCGCAATGTAACGAAACTTTTCTCTGATCCAGCCTTTGACGGTGACCCTGTAAGAGTATACGAACCAACGGACGAAGAAGAATTCGACAAAGTCATTGATGATATTGAAAAACCCGAAGACGAAAGTGGCTATCCGCTTCCCGAAGACAATTCTAGTAGTGCAAATGATTCCGGTATGGAATCAGTCTATATGCCAGATAACAAAGAAACCAGCAGCAGGGTAATTTATACGATCAGTGGCCAAAAAGTCGAAATTGTTGGTGAGCGTGTGCAAATTATTGATTCAAACGGAAAACTTATTACCGAAAGTCTTACCGATTATACCCGTAAGAATATCCTTGGCGAATACGCAACACTCGACGAATTTTTGCAAAAATGGTCAACTGCTAAGCAAAAATACTATATTCTCGACGAGATGGTTGAAAAGGGCATACCAATATATGAGCTAGGCGAACAATTTGGTGAAGATGTTGATATGTTCGATGTTATTATGCACATCGCATATGGCAAGAAGTCCCTTGGTCGTAAAACGCGCGCTGAAAAAGCCCGCCAAAGTAAGTTTTTAAACGAATATCAGGGCAAGGCTCGTGAAGTCCTCGAGGCACTGATAAATAAATATGAATCAACCAACTTGCGAGCCATCGAAGAAAGTGAAATCCTTAAGGTTCAGCCACTAAGCAGTTTTGGCACGCCAATCGAAATTGCCAATATATTTGGAGGCATTGAAGCCTACCAAACAGCGGTCAATAAACTTGAACAACAAATATATGAAGAGGTAGCGTAATGATTAGTAGTGGTTTTATTAAAGGTATACAAAATGAAATGCGCAAAGATGACGGCGTAGATGGTGATGCTCAGCGTCTGTCGCAACTTGTCTGGTTAATTTTTCTCAAAGTGCTTGATGACGAGGAGCGGCAAAAAGAATTTCTCGATAAAACCTACAAATCTGCTGTGCCAGATAAATACCGATGGAAGAACTGGGCAGCCAAGGATGATGGCATCACGGGTGATGCGTTGCTTGAGTTTGTTAATAACGACCTATTTACAAACCTCAAAAATCTAGAAATTGATTCCATCAACAAACGTACGACCGTCGTCAAAGAAGTGTTTGCTAATTCATTTAACTACATGAAAAACGGTACTCAACTACGTAAAGTCATCAACAAAATCAACGATCTTGATTTCAACACAACCGATGACCGTCATGCGTTTGGTGACATTTACGAGACATTGCTGGCCAGTTTGCAATCTGCTGGTAATGCCGGAGAGTTCTATACGCCTCGTCCGATTACAAAGTTCATCGTCGAGATGGTCAATCCGAAACTAGGCGAGCGATTACTTGATCCAGCTTGTGGTACGGGTGGATTCCTGACTAACGCCATCGACCATGTGCGCAAAGAAGTAAAAACACCAGAAGAAGAACAAATTCTACAGAAATCAATATTGGGCGTTGAAAAGAAGCAGTTGCCATACACACTCTGCGTTACCAATATGATCTTTCATGGGTTAGAGGAACCTGCAGGCGTCCGACACGACAATACATTGGCGCGACCGCTTATTTCCTATGGTCCAGCAGATTTTGTCGATTGCATCACAGCCAATCCTCCGTTTGGCGGTAGCGAAGAGGATGGAGTTGAAGATAACTTTCCGACATCATTCCGTACTCGCGAAACGGCCGATCTTTTCCTTGTTCTATTCGTGCGCTTACTCAAGGACGGCGGTAGGGCGGGTATCGTTTTGCCAGACGGAACACTCTTTGGTGAAGGTGTAAAAACCCGAGTTAAACAGCATCTACTCGAAGAATGTAACTTGCACACCATTATCCGCTTACCTGGTAGTGTTTTTGCACCATACACCTCTATCGCTACGAATTTACTATTCTTCACCAAAGGCAAACCAACAAAAGAGGTTTGGTATTACGAACATTGCTTGCCCAAAGATGTAAAGGCATACAATAAAACCAAGCCAATCAAGGTTGAAGAATTCGAACCGATTAAAGAATGGTGGCACGACCGCAAAGAATCCGACGTTGCCTGGAGGATTTCAATAGATGAGATTATTAAGCGTGACTATAATCTTGATATAAAAAATCCGAATGTAATAAAGGTTGACGAACTCGATCCAGAAGAAGTTCTAGCTGACTACCGCGCAAGGCATGCCGAGGTCAAAGAAATTCTTGATAAGATAATAACAGAACTAAACGAGGCGCTTATTCATCATGACCGTTAGTGAACTTCGTTGTCTCGTGGATAACCTAGACGAGTACATCCACATACCCGATGGTATTGATCGACTCAAAAAAACCGTTCTCCACCTCGCCGTTACCGGCCAGCTTGTCCCACAAAAATCAAGCGAAGGCACAGGCGAAGGATTATTTCAGAAGATACAAAACAAAACACGCGAGCTTACAATAGAAGGTAAACTAAAAAAACAAGCACCATTGCTGAAAATAAACGAAGACGAAATTCCGTTCAAGATCCCAACGACCTGGAAATGGGTGAGGTTTGGAAGCTTGGGTGAATTTGGCTCAGGTTCTACGCCATCACGTGGCGAAGATAAATATTATGGTAATGGAATTAATTGGTTTAAGTCCGGCGAACTAACCGACTCCTATATGTTATCTGATTCCGAAGAGCAGATTAAGCAATTGGCACTCAAGGAATGTTCGCTTCGCATAAACAAACCTGGTGATATATTAGTCGCAATGTATGGGGCAACAGCGGGGAAATTAGGGCTATTGGAGGTTGAAGGAACAACAAACCAAGCCGTGTGCGGTATTACACTATTTGAAGGTGTTACAAGGTTATTTGCTTTTCGTTGGTTACTTGCAACTCGAAATATATTAATCGGACATAGTTCAGGAGCGGCACAGCCAAATATTTCCAAAATCAAAATTGTAAATCATGTTTTTGGACTTCCACCTACTTCTGAACAAGACCGCATAGTTGAAAAAGTCGATGCAATATTCAAACTTATTGATGAACTTGCTGAAAAGTTCCAAGCTGAACAGGCAATGCGCGAAAAACTTGTCGCGTCATCGCTAGCTTATCTTGCGCGTGGTAATAGCAAAGTTGCACTTTCTAATTTAGCAGAAATCATTCGTACCAAATCAGATGCCACAGTGCTTCGTAAAACTATTCTCCACCTTGCTATATCAGGTCGAATTTCTAGCCACTCGGACGAATGGTTAGATACAACGCTGACAGAATTGGTCGATTTGAAGACTGGCCGATTAGATGCTAATGCAGCAGTGGAAGGCGGTCAATATCCATTTTTTACTTGTTCTCATAGTATCCTAGAAATAGATCACTTTGCTTATGATACAGAGTGTGTGTTACTCGCTGGTAATGGTGATTTTAATATAAAGTATTACAAGGGGAAGTTTGAGGCATATCAGAGAACTTATATTCTTGAAGCTAAGGACCGAACGTCCTTGCATATTCCATATCTTTTTATTGTCATGCAGATAAGGAGTAAGGAATTACTGGGCGAAGCGATGGGGTCAGCAATGCCATACATTAGAAAGGCTAATGTATTAGCGACAAAAGTAAAACTCCCGTCTTTAGAGGAACAAATTCGAATAGTCAAAAAAACCACCCAGCTTTTAGATTTAGTAACAGAACTAGAAAAACATTTGGCGGCGTAAGCGGTCGCAAAATCGTCTTGACGATTGTCAAAATTTTCTAAAAAGATACCCTACAGCACTTCTTAAATTATTTTTCACAAAGTAAATGCCGAATGCTATTGTACCTATTAAGGTTAATAAACTAGGCAAATCGAAAATATTTTTTACGGTTGCTTTACTATAAGTTACAATGTTTACGCCGATGGCGTTAAACAAGCCATCATTTAATTGCCCAATAATATTATTTACATTTTTGATTACCTCAATAATATTACTGGCTACAGATACCTGTACGGTCATCTCGTTAGACTATTCCCGTAAGAATTTGTTTGTTGATGGCAATATCTGCAAAGAAGCACTCCATTTTCAGCGGTATCCGATTCACCAGCCTCTTGGGATTTTATGTGGTGGAACTCGAAACCGGGGAATTGGTACTCGTCTCCACCCATCAATGCAGACAGGCTATTTTTTAGTGGGTGACATATTTGTGGACATCTCCCATAATGATTGCAGCCTATTCTGGTGCATTGACACCGGCAGCCTGCGTTATTATAGATTTGTACTTTTGTATTGTTTGTGAATGCCATATTATTTCCTTTCGTATAGCATAAATAGTTAATAATTTGGTCGGTTTACGCTATACTAAAGGTACATTGGTTCTAACTTATGTACGATAATCGGCGAAAGCCGATTTTTTCGTATTGCGCAAGGTCGAAGACCCGCCTCATTAAACTCGCGCTCCACCTGCGTGGGTTTGTGACTATTATAACACCTTTAAGTTTATAAATGCAACATTCAATGTTAACTATTATTGACATAAGCATAATTGCTATGATATTATAATGGTATGGATCAAAAAATTAAATTAGCCAATCAAATCATTAAATTAAGAGAACAAAGCGGTTTAACTCAAGAAAGTGTTGCAAATAAACTCGGTTTGAGTCGTCAGCGCTATATTGCGATAGAAAAAGCTGACAGAGACTTGAATATCGAGGAACTTGAAATTCTATCGACTTTGTTCGGCATATCGATAATAGATTTTTTTAATGAACCAAGAAACAATCAGAAGTTTGTTCAGATGTATTTTTACATATTGAAACAAATAGGGAAGGTTCAAAAAACAAAGCTTGCAAAACTGTTGTATCTAGCCGATTTCAGGAACTTTTATGAGGAATTAGAGCCAATGAGCGGAGTCAGATATATACGGCGTGAGTACGGTCCGGTTGCTGATATATTCTTTGAAATAACAGAAGATCTTTTTGATAGAGGCAAAATTTCAATCGAACCTTTCAACGACGCATTAATGATTAGTTCTACAACTAATGATATCGAAGATAATCTATTATCAAATGATGAAAAAATGCGAATCAAAGATATTTGTAAATTGTGGAAAGACAAGCGAGTAGGTGAAATTGTTAATTTTACTCATCAGCAAAAACCCTGGAAGGCATGTCTAGATGGTGAATATATACCATATACTTTAATAATTCAGGAAGATCCAGCCAATGTTTACAAACCTATTGCCTGACGAAGAGACGTATCGAGTATATGTAAACAAGTATGCTGAAAAGCATTACATAAAACGATTTGAAAAATCCTATAAGGGTAAAATTTGGCTTGTAACACTTGAATCTATTAAAGACGATCTGAGACGCACTAGGGCGCTAGAAAAAACTCAGCAAGTGGATGAATTACAACATACTGATGATCTTTGGTTATTTAAGTATGATTTTACTGTCGCTAAATCTGGTAAATCCCCGAAAGGTTCCGGTAACAGATGTATTGTGGTTTTGGATAGTATGGTTCATAGAGTTGAGGTTTTGTTTTTGTATGGAAAAAACGATTTACCTAAAAATCAATCAGAAAATAATTTTATAAAACAATCTTTAAAATCCAATTTTCCGAAAATTTGGGATGTGCTGCATTTCTAGAAAAAAATTTAGCTTAAAAGAACGGACCTTTTATGCTTTATGATATGAGGTTTTTTTAATTTCGTTTATTATGTCTCGAACGGTAAGTCCGTGTTCGCTTTTGAACCTTACTAAAGGCAGCCCGGCTATATGAAAAATTCGTTCGACTTCTGCGTCTCGCTGTTTTCTATGTTCCAGTTCGTGACTGCGATCGTCTAGCTCGATAGCAAATTGAGGCTTAACGGTGTCCTTTGAGCACACAACAAAATCAACAGATTTTCTGTTTATGTGTTGGAATGCTGACCAAAAGTGCTGGCCGTATATTTTGTGGTCAAACAAAGTCGATAAGTGAATTTGAGGGAAGATATAGTAATTTTTGCCAATCAAGAGTTCCAGATGCTTAAAAAACCTAATCTCTGCAGCTGTCATTATTAGTCCGCGTCGGGAATAGTGGTATTCAAACGGAATATAATCAACCGGTTTTAATTGTTTGATATCCTTTTTGGAAATTTGTTTCGTGTGCATTTAAATACATTATAAACCAAACACAAGCTTTATGAGTATAAATATAATAGAAAAAGGACGGACCTTTTTGACACCTTAGAGTGATGAATTAAATACAACACTAAGTAATATCACAGAGCCTTCTCTTTTTTCTGTAATGGTTATGCTACAATGTTATTAAAATAAGGGGGCAAAATGGAAATAAAAAAGACCTTATTCGATCCGTTGATTATCGTAATTGCCGTTGCGGTGATTTTTGCAATTGGTGTCGATATTTATGTTTTTTGTAATATCAAGAAACAACCGACCCCTAAACCATATTATGCAAGTAGTAATAAAGTCACATACAGTACAAAAAAGGCATCTACAACGGCTAAAGTAAATCCAAACGATGTTACAGAAGCAGAATACGAAGCCAAGAAAAATGCCTCAAGTTCAGACATAGCAACAGACACATCTGTTACGTCTGGTTGGAAAACTTATAGCGCAAAAGCCAATAACAAGCAAATATATACGATAAAATATCCAGCAAATTGGCAGGCATACGGAGATTGGACGTTATATGTAAAAAAATCCAGCCACCCCACCACGGATACTGGGTCATACCAGGTTATTGTAAATCCGTATACATACGATGATAATGATGCTACTTTCACTAAATATTATGGGCCAGGAAAATTGGTTCATATTGGCAACTATTCGGCAAAAAATGGGACCTCGAATGATAACGGTTATTATACCGACGACTATCTAATTAGTGTCGGGGATAGTAAATATTTAGGCTCTATTTTCTTCAATACGCCGAATGATACGGTGGGGCAACAGATTTTAAGTACACTTCAGATTAACTAGCTTATGCTATAATTTTATTAACTAAAGGGGGGTAGGTGGATACAAATATAAAAAAGACCATATTCGACCCATTGATTATCGTGATTGCCGTCGCAGTAATATTTGCTATCGTTGTCAATATCTATGTATTTATGAATGTTAAAACACAACCGAAATCCAAACTCGCGACAGAAGTCACGACGGTTAGCGGGACGAATAACAACACTAGTAGCACAACTACATCAAATGCATCGACTACTTATAGAACTACTCAACTTGGTAGCTCAAAGAGTTTGGATAGCAATGCTGTTAAACACGAAAATATCGTTACTGATGCCAGTATTACTGCCGGCTGGAAAACTGATACCGGAACAGCGTTTGCTAATCGTAACTACACAATAAAATACCCAGCACGTGATTGGACGATTGACCCTAGCGACTATAGCATAATTTTAAATAATGTATCTTATAAATCCAATACACCCGGTTCTTATCAAGTTCAAATCAGTAGAGACACGGATGAAAATCAATTTACAACTGCTTTTGGGATTGGTCAGCATATAAAAGTTAATGATCGTGATGCACTATATGCATATAAGGCATCAGCAGTTTCAACTAGCACAATCCACAACGAAGTGTACTATGAGTACTTTTTAATGACCATTGGTGATAGTAAGTATTTATTTACGGTTGAATACGAAGCCCCAAATGATTTAATAGGCGAACAAATGATAAGTACATTTCAAATTAATTAATTTAACAAGCTTGTGCTAAAATGATAGAAAAAATGGAGGGAGAAATAATGGACGGTAATCACGAAGAAGATAAGCACGAAGATGACCATCATCACGAAAATAATGAACCGCAATACAATCAAGATTTGCAACTTGAAGGTCGAATAGGCGACACGGTGAATATTGAGTCGGAAAAACTTGACAATCACGACGAAAACGACAAATCTAAATTTAACCATACAGATTACAAAAAAGAACTTACCGACTATAAAGCGCCTGCAAATGATTTAATGACAAAAAGGCTAGACGCAATTCGACCCGAAGACGTACCAACCGAACCGCCAAAAGCCAAGGCTGATGACGACAATACATTTAGCAAAGTAAAAAAATATTTTATGTACATAACGATTGGCGGTTTTGTGGTGGCAGCGCTGATTGCAATTGTTGCCGTATTAATAGGTGAATTTAACGTAGTATTTTATAGGTCACTATTCACCGTTCTAGTAATTGTCATCCACTCGCTGTTAACTGTTGCATTTATGTCTATAAAACACAATAAAAAATCCGATGGGGTCATACTTTATACAGTCTTAGGCGTTATTGTTGTTAGTTTGCTGAACTCTATCCTGGGGATTTGGGAGATTATGAAATGGGAAACCGTTTTAGACGTATATCAAGCTTGTTTTTACGCCATAATTGCAGCGGGAATTATCCGTATGTTGATGAACGCCAATCAAATCGACAAGGTGACACGAAACTTATCAAAAGCTACGATAGGCGTAACTGTTGCCACTTATATAATATTGATGCCGTCGATATTTGTTAATTACCCGGATACTGTGCCAGAGGTTTATTGGCGCATAATGTGGGCGACCATAATTTTGCTGGTTACGATGTCTGTACTAGTGTTTATTTTTAACCATTTGTTCCTAAATCAGCACCCGGAATTTGACGTTAACAAAAAATTACAAAAAGGCAAAATGCCAACATGGTTGAAAATAGTTATATTTTTGATTTGTTTACCGGTTATTCTAAATATCATCACTTGGATTATAAGTATGACTCTGTACCATCCTTATTATAATTAAATATGATACGACATTAAATCAAGATGTAATCCAATTGTCCTGTAAGGGTCGGCTGCATTTGGAAGTGTATAATAAAATTATGAATGAAGAGGCTCCAAAAACCGAATTGACTGTTACTAATGCAGCGGAAACTACTTTCAGAATGAGTACGACGCTTTTTATTTTTTACGTTGTTATCGTGATTGTTGCCGCGGGTGCAACTATTTTCTTTGGTAATTTTGCCACGTTTGTTGGGGCGGTTGTTATTGGAGCAATAATATTAATTATGCTGCTGGTACGCTTTATTTTTACATCGGTAACTGTTGCCGATAACGGAGTCGATTACAGGACAGGTTGGTTGAATACGACGTTAACTCAAATATCATATGACAAAATTAATACCGTCGACGCCTATGTCAGTATTTGGGGCGGGATGCTTGGCTATGGCACGGTAAAAGTTTTTTCCGGTAACGACGTCGAAGGAATCTGGTTCAAGGGGATGGAAAAACCGCACATTCTGTGCAAACTCATAGAATCGAGGGTTTCCGATGCGGATAAAGCTGACAAAGCTGGTTCCGGACCAGTTATCGACCCGGCTGACGAAATTGCCAAACTAGATAAATTACGCAACGATGGCACCATAACCGACGAAGAATTCGAAACCAAAAAGAAACAATTGCTGGGACTGTAGATAAACACGACCTCTCGTGTATAATGATACGCAGTATGCAAGATGACACGCCATTGGTTCACAAGTTTGAGCCATATAAACCACAGCCAATAGAACACGTCCCGAAAAAGAAGAAAAACAAGATAAAAGCTTTCTTTCAATGGATTTGGAAACAAATTACCGGGCACAAGATTATTGTTGCCGTTGTAGTTGTAATTGTCGCAATTTGCGTTGCATTGTTTATTTTTATGCCAGTTGTTGCAATCGGTTCAACAAAGTATGTCGACGCTGGCACGACAACCAGAATAGAGTTAGGCCAAACCGCCAAACTGAAATATTCCAATGTTACGTTAAAAATCAACAGGTTTATCGCTGACGTTTGCCCGGTCAAAACATGTTTTGGACCACATACCCCGATAGTGGATTACGAATTTAAAGTTGACGGTCAAACCTACGTTGAAACCAGCTTAACACCAAATGTTCCGGTCTATCGTTTCCAAGTCAAAACTAACGGCACCGACAACAAAACCTACGCCGACATCACAATAACCAAAAGCAAATAGTTATCCCCAGAAAGGTCCGTCCTTTCTGTGGAAAAACGGACCTTTTATAATTGTTGGTGCTGTTTATTCTTTGGCTAGTTTTTCTAGTTCTGCTTGATGTTTGACCATTTTAAGCGTGACGTAGTTAATCAGCGCGTTCATACATAGTGCCAAAATCATATACATAATGATTGCAAAAATGATTGATGGGCTGAAATAACCGGTCTCGTTAATTGATCTGACAGGGAAGATACCCCTGAATGGCCCCAAGAAAGCGGCGCCAGTTTGATAAACAAATTTAACAAATGGAGTTGTAGAGTTGGCACTGAAAAGTAGCAAAAAGAACGTTAAAGCGAGAAATGCACTGGCCACTAGTGAATATCCGTACACAAAATACGAAAGTCCCCGCGAAATTTTTATGAATACTAGTTTTGTATCGGTTGGTTTTGGTTGTGTTGCCATAATAATAATCTCCCTTAAATTACACACTTGATATAAATATTATATACTTTATTTTTGAAAAATCTACTTTAAAAAATAGTGTATAATGGTTATATTAACAATTTAATATCAAGAGTGCAGCGAGAGTCCTAGCTCGTAGACCTGCCAGCAACCTACGTGAAACGCAAGGTGCTAACCCTAGCCCCTGAGGGGAAGGATGTGAAATTGACGTTTTATCCTTTCCTACAAGAAAGGATATATTTTATGTCAAATTTTAGAACCGCCGAGAGCGTGTCGCCAAAACATCCGGACAAAATCTGCGACCAGATTTCGGATGCAATATTGGATGCGTATCTGGCGCGTGACCCTGAAGTACGAGTTGGCGTCGATGTCGCTGGTGGTCACGGAACCGTATTTGTAACTGGTGAAGTCACATCAAAAACAAAAAAAATCGACGTTACCGAGATAGTCAAACGCCTGGCTGGCAACGTTAAAATTATTGAAAACATTGCCGAACAAAGTTTTGAAATCGCTCAGGGCGTTGATATCGGTGGCGCCGGAGACCAAGGGATAATGGTTGGCTATGCATGTAATGAAACCCCAGAACTAATGCCACTAGAATACGTGTTAGCGCGCCGATTGTGCCAATATATCTTTGATAAATATCCTTATGATGGTAAAACCCAAATCACAACAAGTGATGGAAAAATTGTCAGCATAGTTGCTAGTTTTCAAAAAACTCCTCGCAACGAATTGTTGGATATAGTAAAAGCCTGGTTACCAACCGAAAAACTGGCGGTTTATGACGAAATAGACTTTCATATCAATCCAGCGGGTGATTGGAATGTCGGCGGGTTCCAGGCTGATGCCGGACTGACTGGTCGAAAATTAGTTGTCGATAATTATGGACCACGAACACCAATTGGTGGTGGCGCCTTCAGCGGCAAAGACCCCAGTAAGGTTGACAGGTCGGCGGCATATATGGCTCGAAAAATCGCCATTGATTATTTGAAAAAACAAAATGCCCGTGAGGTGTATGTTTACCTGGCCTACGCCATTGGTTATGACCAACCATTGGAAGCAACGGCGGTTGTTGACGGCGAAAAACACCAAGTTGAAGGTTACGATTTATCGCCGAATGGGATAATTAAGTATTTAGAATTGAAAAAACCTATCTATGAAAAAACGGCTCGCTGGGGTCATTTTGGTCATAGCGAATTCAGCTGGGAATAGTCCAAAAAGAGTATAATAAATGTAATGAGGAGCATTGGGGAGAAATGCGCCGTATTCGGTATTTACGGCAAAGGTTTAGACGTCAGTCGACTGGCATTTTTCGGTCTATATGCATTACAACACAGGGGTCAAGAAAGTTCGGGTATCGCTTCGACCGACGGCGAAAAGATATTTTGTTACAAAAATAACGGCTTGGTTTCGAGTGTTTTTGGCGAAGAAGAAATTACAAGTCTGAAAGGTCACGCAGCTATCGGTCATAATCGATATTCGACTTCATCGGGTGGCGATTTAAAACATGCGCAGCCAATCGAAGTGTCTGACGGCTCAATCGTGCTGGTTCATAACGGTAATTTGCCAACTACCTCACAACTGACTGATTTTTTGAAGAAAAAGGGAATCGAGACATCCGATTATTCGGATTCAAAACTTATTACCGAAGCAATTTTTTGCTTGACTCGCGAAGGCGTGGAGTTGGAACAAGCGGTTGAAAAAGTTTTTCCAATGATGACCGGGGCTTTTTCAATACTAATAATGAACAAAAACAAGCTGATTGCAATTCGTGACCAGCACGGCATTCGTCCACTTTCCATCGCCAAATTAAACGGTGGCTGGGTTTTTGCATCGGAAACTTGTGCTTTTCATCCGATTGGAGCCAAACATATCAGCGATGTTCATCCCGGCGAGATGGTTGTTGTTGACGAAACCGGGTTGCATCGCAAACAAATCGTAAAAAGCATTCAAAAACTGGATATCTTTGAATTCGTCTATTTTTCGCGACCGGACAGTCAACTGTTGGGCAAGTCAGTCTATGAAGTCAGAAAAAATTTCGGAATTGAATTAGCGCGTGAATACAAAATTGATGCAGACGTCGTAATACCGGTTCCCGAAACTGCGATTCCTGTAGCTGTAGGTTATGCTGCGGCCAGCGGAATACCTTACGAAATGGGAATAATAAAAAGTCGATACATTCATCGAACATTCATCGAACCCGAACAGCACATTCGCGAACAAGGCGTAAAACTTAAACTAGCGCCCTTAAAGGGCATTATAAAAGGCAAACGAGTCGTAGTAGTTGATGATTCAATAGTGCGTGGAACAACCAGCCGTCAGATTGTAAAGATGTTATTCGAAGCTGGCGCCCGCGAAGTTCATTTTTTGGTCAGCTCGCCACCTGTCAAATTCCCAGATTTTTATGGGATTGATTTGCCAAAACAGGGCGAATTGATTGCTGCCAATCGTTCGATAGCCGAGATTAATAAATATTTGGGTTCAACTAGCCTAAATTACATATCGTTCAAAGGTATGATTAACGCCACCGGACTTAAAGAATCGATTTTTTCTACATCATGTTTCAATGGCAAATATCCGATTGATATTAAACAGCGCCGTAAAGAGGTGACATACCCGATAATCGACAGCAACGACCGAAAAGGTCCGTCCTTTTTGAACTAGTTTATAAATCAAGTCATTATAATTCGCTGTTTTGTTTGCCCGTAGAAGGGGCATCGACTGTGCGCAAAGCACAAGCCGAGCCCCTTCTACGGAAACCCTTCAGACTTTATTGTGTTTCTCACGGCTTACACCTTGGTGTAAGGCGGATGCGGGCTATGGCGACAATGAAGCCGCCAAAGATCGCGCCCATGAACACACCGGCAATCAATTGGATGACCGACGAACCCAAGGACTGTACTGACGCATGTGTGAAGTGGATGGGCGTACCCACCACAACCAAAGTGCCACCAAAGATGGCACCCAGTACCATACCGATTATAGTCGGTAGGCTGCTGTCCTCGGCCACTTTAGTCTCCAATCATGAACCGCCGTTTGAAGGCGGATTTGACCCACTGGACTGTGGCGTGAGTGAAAACCAACCACAAGCCACAACAGATGTACCACATAGCCACTTTGGGGCTCATACCTTGACTTTCCATATCTTCCTCCTTAAAGGAAATGTTTCCTGACGTACTGGCGAGCCTCGTTCTGCGCGTCGAGATGTTCTTTGCGACGGCGCATAGCCCATCGCGCGATTGGCGTACAACAGATGACGCCGAAGCCGACTAGCGCCAACAACAAGGTTTTGGCTGATTTATGCATAACTCCAGAACCAGTCCTTTCATTAAGGGAAGGGGGGCTTTTGAAGGGTTTACGTTCACGAGCAGCCTAAAGGGCGCTCAAGTGAACTAAAATGAGTTGATTTGTTAAAAAATACCACACAATGAAAAACACCGAGTAGGGTGTTATTTTACTATTTATTGGGGTATTTGTCAATTGAGGCGTAACCAAAAAAGTCCGACCTTCACCCTGTTGTAAGTAAGTCATCACTCTAAGGTGTGAAAAAGGTCCGTCCTTTTTTGTTTTATCTTAAATCAAGTCATTACAATTCGCTTTTAATAGTTAGAATGTTCCTCCGTAGGAGGGGCGTCGGCCGCGCAATGCGCAGGCCGAGCCTCCTCCTACGGAAACCCTTCCGTGGTCACGAGACTCATCTCGTTACCACTTTCCACCACGACGGGGGTGTCTGGCGGCCTCGTCGGCTGCGTTCAAGATAGTCTGTTCGACCCGCGGCGCAAGCCGTTTGTCGATTAAACCACCAAGAAAGTAACCGGGGACACCGAGCAAAAGCACACCGACCACGACCACCACGAAGGTGGCAAGGTCGCCGATGCGAAAAACGATGCCCCAGTGCTGCGCGACTACCAGGTGAAGCCCAGCCGCGTTGGCGATCTTGTAGGCCAGAACGAGTCCGGCCATACCAAGGATGATGGCACACAGCCACGCACCCCCATCGGAGTTGGTGGGTGGAGCAAAATCCTTGGTCTTTAGCTTGTAGCTCATGCAGACCTCCTTTTGAGAGCCTTGTTGCCGAAGATGGTCATCAGTATCCATACATAGGATACATAGCCGACGATGACGACGTACTTGGAAGCCTGGATGGTCCAGATTGCCAAAACGTCGACGACGGCGATGCCCATGATGACAGACACTGCCACGCCTGCGTAGATGAAGCGATCCGACATCACACTGTGATGTACGGAAAGCAATCCACCGACGGTGAACAGCACCGACGCCCACATGAGCGTCATTGCAGCCAGAGCCAGTAGAGTGCGAACCAGCAAACTCACCTTGATATACATGTCGCCAGACCTTTCTTTCGGGGTGAAGGTTTTGAAGGGTATAGTCAACTAGGGTCCAAAGAATCGGACCGCAAGTGAACTATAATGATTCGATTTGTTGTTAACCTACCACCCAGTGACAAAATCACTAAAGTTAACGACATTATAATACATATGCTTAAATATGTCAATAGTATTGTGAGCATATTACCACTGAGGGCGATTGTGTTATTTGTCTTTAGATGCTGAAGTATCTGGCAAATTTGCCTGAGCAGCTGCTAAACGTGCAATAGGGACACGGTAAGGGCTACAGCTGACATAATCCAGGCCGATTCGATGACAATAGGCAATAGATGCCGGTTCGCCACCGTGTTCGCCACAGATACCGACTTTAAGTTTTGGTCGGACCGAGCGGCCTTTTTCGATGGCAATTTCAATCAGTTGGCCGACGCCTTCTTGGTCGATTGATTCAAATGGATCACCTGGCAGAATCTTTTCTTCAATATAGGTGTTTAGGAATCGGTCGGAGTCGTCGCGTGAATAACCGAATGTCATTTGCGTCAGGTCGTTGGTACCAAAGCTAAAGAATTCGGCATCTTGGGCAATTTGATTGGCCGTCAAGGCGGCTCGTGGAATTTCAATCATCGTTCCAATCTTGTAATCAATCGATTCACCAGATTTTTTGATGATTTCCTTGGCAGTCTTTTCCAGTCGTTCGTGAAGCCATTTGAACTCGTTAACGTGTCCAACCAGCGGAATCATTATCTCGGGTAGGGCTTCGACACCGGCTTTTTTAGATGCAATTGCGCCTTCAATAATGGCGCGGGTTTGCATTTCGACAATCTGTGGGAAGACAATTGAGAGTCGGCAACCACGCAGACCCATCATTGGGTTAACTTCGTGCATTGATTTAACTTTGGCAAGCATTTCTTCCTTTTTGATGTCGGTCTCGCCTTTGGCTCGCAGGGTTGCGACCTCTTCAATTAAATCTTCCAAGTTTGGCAAGAATTCGTGAAGTGGAGGATCAATCAGGCGGATTGTAGCTGGGCGGCCATCAAGCGCTTTGAAAATCTCGACAAAATCTTTGCGCTGGAAAGTCAGTAGTTTGTCCAGTTGAACCTGGCGCTCTTCATCTGTTTCGGACATAATCATAGCCTGAACGATTGGTCGGCGGTCGGTTGCAAAGAACATATGTTCGGTTCGACAAAGACCAATGCCTTCGGCACCGAATTTGACTGCCAGGGTAACATCTTCGGGTGTGTCGGCGTTGGTGCGGATTTTCAGACGGCGGGTTTCGTCGGCCCATTGCATTAATTCGCCGAATTCACCGGTCATTTCCGGGTCAACGACTGCAACTTTACCTTCGATAACTTCACCTAACGTGCCATTAATACTGATGAAATCGCCTTCGTGAATAGTTTTGTCGCCAATTGTGAACTGACGATTTTTAGCGTCAACACGGATAGATGAGCAACCGGCGACAGTAGGGATACCAAAGCCACGAGCGACTAGGGCGGCGTGCGAAGTCATTCCTCCGCGTTCGGTTAAAACACCTTCACTGGCCAAAATACCTTTCAAATCATCCGGACTAGTGTCGGCACGAACCAAAAGAACTTTTTGGCCCTTGCCGCCTTTACCAAGTTCGGCTGCGCGATGAGCGTCAAAAACGGCGATACCGGTAGCTGCGCCCGGGCCAGCAGGCAAACCCTTGGCCAAAACTGTGTATTTTGTGCCTGGCGCAATAATTGCGTGCAAACACTGGTCAAGTTGTTCGGGGCTAATGCGGGCTAGGGCAGTATTTTGATCAATTAATCCTTCGTGCGCCATATCGACAGCGATTTTGACAGCGGCTGGGCCGGATCGTTTGGCGGTTCGACATTGCAAGATGTACAGGACACCGTGTTCGATTGTAAATTCTATATCTTGGGTGTCATGGTAGTGATTTTCAAGTTTTTCGCAAATATCGATGAATTCTTTGAAAATAGTTGGATTTTGAGTTTTAAGTTTAGCAATTGGCATTGGAGTACGAACGCCGGCTACTACATCTTCGCCCTGGGCATTCATTAAATATTCGCCGAAAACTACGTTATGACCAGCTGCTGGGTCGCGGGTAAAGGCAACGCCAGTTCCACAATCATCGCCCATATTACCAAAGACCATTGCCTGGATATTAACAGCGGTGCCTAGGCTGTCAGAGATTTTTTCGCGTTTACGATAAATTTTGGCGCGGTCGTTATTCCATGAACGGAAAACAGCTTCAATAGAGATTTGCAGTTGTTCGAAAACGTCCTGTGGGAAGTCACGCCCAAGTTCTTTTTTGATGTGTACTTTATACAAGTCGACTAATTCTTTTAATCCGTCAGCATCAACGTCGGTGTCAATTTTGACGCCAAGTTTTTTCTTCAAGTCGCTGAAGATAACTTCAAAATCGTGTTTGGCGAGTTTGTTGTCGGGTTTTGAAAAAGCCACATCGCAAAGCATCATCAGAAATCGTCGGTAAGAATCGTAAACGAAACGAGCATTGCCGGTTTCTTTGATTAGGGCTTTGACGGTAACATCATTAAGTCCAAGGTTCAAAACAGTATCCATCATTCCTGGCATCGAGAATTTCGAACCGGAACGGACTGAAACAAGCAGTGGGTTCGTCGGATCACCAAGTTTTTTGCCCATATCTTTTTCGACATCAGCCAAAGCGGCCTTGACTTCACTCATAAATCCACTAGGCAATTGTCCGCCAAGTTCGGTGTATTCGTTACAGGTCATTGTTGTGATTGTGAAACCGGCCGGGACTGGTAAACCGATAACGGTCATTTCTGCCAGATTGGCGCCTTTGCCGCCGAGTTCATCGCGCATTGTTGCATTACCTTCGCGGAAAAGCCAGATACGTTTTAATTTAGCCATAAAAAATACACCTCCTTATATGTGTTATATCTTTATTATAGCAGAAAAAACGACCCCAGCGAGGTCGTTTTAACATCATTATTTGAAAATTTATTTAGTAATTTTTTTCGTAGCCGATTTTTTAACGGGTGCTTTTTTCGCTGCTGGTTTCTTGGCTGCAGGTTTTTTAGCAGCAGCCACTTTTTTCGTGACAGGTTTCGCAGCAGGTTTAGTAGTGGCTTTAATAGTTGGTTTCTTGACAGTCTTGGCGGTCAATTTTACACCGGCAGATTTAGCAATAGCATGCAGTTGAGATTTACGCCTTGCAACAGTATTTTTTTTCAGCAGTCCTTTTTTAACAGCAGTATCAAGTTCGGATTGAGCGGCTGATAGAGTTGCGGCAGTTGGTTTTGCAACGAATGCTTTGGTAGCAGATTTAATATCCTGTTTTATACCGACGTTTCGTTCGCGTCGTTTTACGGTTTGTTTTGCCCGTTTGATGGCAGATTTAATGATTGGCATACTGTACTGATTACCTCTTTAAATGATGTTTACTAAGTCAAGGAGTGATTATAAAGGAAAAATGCACTTATGTAAAGTGTTACATTCTTATTGACTGTAGTAAAATACTTATGTTATAGTTACATTGAAATCTAGGCAAAATAAAAAAACTAGGAAAAACACCGCATGAACGAACCAAATGCCAAGGCAAAGCAACAAATCGTTGATAAGATTAACGCATCGACGAATATATTGATTACTGTCAGCAAAGATCCTTCGGTGGATGAGTTGTCGGCAGCGATTGGTTTAGCGGCTTTTTTGAATAAATTAGATAAACATGCCACGGCGATTTTTAGCGGCGCAATTCCGCCGGCAATTACATTTTTGGAACCGGATAAGGTTTTTGAAAATACAGCCGATAGTCTGCGAGATTTTATCATTGCCTTAGATAAAGAAAAAGCTGATCATTTGCGTTATAAAGTCGATGGTGATGTCGTCAAGATTTTTATTACGCCGTATCGAACAACGATATCCGAAAAAGATTTGGAATTTTCGGAAGGTGATTACAACATTGAACTTGTTTTGGCGCTGGGCGTCGAAAACCAAGAGAATTTGGATGCAGCATTGGCCGCAAATGGGCAAATATTACACGACGTAACAATCGCCACGCTAAGTTCCGGTAATCAACAGAGTCAACTTGGTGGTATCGATTGGCGTGATCAAAATGCATGTGGCCAAAGTGAAATGGCAGCGGCTATTATCGATGCCATAAAGACCGAAAAAGTCCCAGTCGATAAACAAATTGCAACTGCTCTTTTGACCGGAATAGTTTCGGTAACTGATAGGTTTAGTAACACATTGACGACATCGACTGTTATGACTTTGGCTGCGCAATTAATGGCGGCTGGGGCGGACCAACAATTGATTGCTGCAAAATTGCAAGAATCACACGAAGTCAACACCTTACCTAGAATTTCAGTCGAAAAAAATGCTTCTTCCAGAATGACTACCGAACAACCAGCAGAGCCTATAATTGAAAAACCTCAGTCCCCGAAAAATATTCTACAGATATCGCATGATGAACCCGAATCGGAACCGATATCACCACTAGAACCCGAACTCGAGCACGCATTAGAAACAAATCCCGATGACACAGAAACAACCGCTCCGACTATCGACGGCTTCAAACCGATGCAGGAAATGTCGGCTGAATCAGATGCAGACATGCCTCCGATATCGACATTGCCTCCAACTAGTAGGCGTGAGCTGATGGAACCTAATATTTCCGATATGAATAGTCAAAAAACCGGACCAACCGAAGAACCTCTGCTTGGCGGAATATTGAATTCGACTTCAGAACAAGCCGCTGAAGACGCTAGGGCGGAGTTGGATAGACGGCAAAACAAGACAATATTATCACATTCTTATCTGGAAGGGTCCGATGGGGCAGACGCTAATCCAATTAATAGTGCTAACCAAGTGGAAGATACAAAAATCGTAGATATTTTTGACGAAGCTCCAACAGGAGCATCGACAGTATCTCCAACTGCTTCGGCACTAGATATTCCACCGCCACCACCGGTATCTCCGCCAACAACAGGACTACCATTACCACCTCCATTACCTGATTTTTCGACATTACCTACTGAATATCTAGAAACCGGACCAGGATCAACTGAGTCTCCAGATGCAACACCATACCTATCCAGTACCTTACCGCCAACACCAAACCCAAATGATCCCAGTCAATTCCAAATCCCAGTTTAAATTTGTTAATGGAATTTAGCCAATAGCCAAGCTATACTATCTGATATGGAAGATGGAATTATTTTGATTGATAAACCGTCAGGGATGACCAGTTTTGGTGTAGTGGCACGAATTCGTAGGGTATTATCAAAAGAACAATCTAAAAAAGTAAAAGTCGGACACACCGGAACGCTAGACCCCTTTGCGACCGGGCTAATGATATTGGTCGTCGGTAAAGAGTGTAAAAACGCCGAGCGCTATAGTAAATTAGATAAAACTTACGAGGCGACTATTCATTTGGGACAAAAAAGTTCGACCGGCGACCCGGAAGGTGATCTTACCGATATTTCGGATACAAAACCTGGAAAAATCGAGATAAAAGACATTATCAAAAAATTTATTGGAGAAATTAACCAAAGCCCACCAATTTACAGCGCAATCAAAATCGGTGGACAGCGAGCTTATAAACTTGCCAGAAAGGGTCATAAAATTGAAATGCCAAAGCGACAAATCACGATTTACAACCTGAAAGTTGTCGACTATAAATATCCGGAAATCAAACTGATTGCCCGGGTCGGCAGCGGAACTTATATACGAAGTCTGGCCGAAGATATTGGCGAAATGCTTGGCGTAGGCGCTTATTGCAACCAGCTTCGGCGCACCGAAATCGACAAATGGAAAGTCGATGAAGCCCATAAATTATCTGATTTTTTATAACACTTTTATCAAGGTGTTGAAAACTGTTCAAAACTTTGGTACAATACATCATTAATGATTACAGCAGATGAAAAAGCCAAAGCTTTTGCTTTGACGCAGACTCACAAAAAAGACGTCGGTAGCCCACAAGCTCAGGCGTCAGTTTTAACGACTCGTATCGTCGAGATCACTGAACACTTGAAAAACAACAAAGGCGACCATATGGCTCGTCGTGGCTTAATTCAGATGGTTGGCCGACGCAAGAAACTTTTCAAATATCTTGAAGCTAAAGATTTCGACGGTTACAAAAAAACCGTTGCAACCCTAAAATTACGTAAATAACTGTGGTATAATATATTCATCACACGCCATGGTGGAGAAGTGGTGGATATGGTTATTTGTAACACGAATTTCTATACCCGTTACTTATTCGCCGACAAAAATTAAGCGTGCGAATAATAATTAAGGAGGACATTTATGTCTACTATCAACCCTAACGGTAAGGAAATTTTTTCCGTTACTACAGATTTTTGTGGCAAGCCACTTAAATTAGAGGTAAATCGCGTCGGTTTTCGCACTACAGCCAGTGTTTTAGTCACTTACGGCGACACCGTTATTTTAGGAACTGCCATGGTCGGCAGTCGTCCGGTCGTTTTGGACTATTTCCCACTAAGTATTGATTATGAAGAAAAGTTTTATGCAGCCGGCAAAATTTCAGGCAGTCGTTTTATTAAACGCGAAGGTCGCCCCAGCGACGAAGCTATCTTGATTGGTCGTATGATTGATCGTCCGATCCGTCCGCTATTTCCAAAAGGTTATCGCCAAGAGGTTCAAGTTGTTGCCAGTGTACTGTCTATGGATCCAAACTTCCGACCCGATTCAATTGGTATGATTGCCGCCAGCGCCGCACTAATGCTGACCGGAACACCGTTTGACGGCCCAGTTGCCGGACTGCGCGTTGGACGAGTTAATGGTGAATTTCAAGCATTTCTAACACCTGCCCAGCGCGAAGCCAGCGATTTAGACCTAGTTGTTGCCGGAATTGAATCTGGAATTACTATGGTTGAAGCCGGAGCCAATGAGATCAGCGAAGAAGTCGTTGCCGATGCCTTGAATTGGGCATTTAACGCCTACCAGCCGGCAATTAAATTGCAAAAAGAACTGGCAAGTAAAATTGCTCCTGTTGCGCAGGAATACGAATTAATATTACCAAATGCCGAAGTTCAATCAGCTGTTGATAAATGGGTTGACGGTAAACTGGGTGAAGCTTTGCATAAACCATATGCTGAACGAAACGAACTAGTCTCGACTCTTCGTTGGGATTTTCATAAACAAATGACCGAAAAAATTGGCGATACAGAATACCCGATACTTCATGATGAATATGACGAAGCTTTTACGATGGCGCTACATAAAGACGTTCGTGCCGGAATTATCTCTGCTAGCGTTCGTCCAGATGGTCGCAAATTAGACGAAATCAGGCCACTTTCATCAGAAGTTGGAATTTTGCCACGTACCCATGGTTCCAGTATTTTTACCCGCGGATTAACACAAGCAATGAATATTGTTACACTTGCGCCGCTTAGCTTTGCCCAAATCGTCGATACGATGGAAGTAACCGAAGGTGAAAGGCGCTATATGCACCATTACAATGCACCGGGATATACAGTCGGTGAAGTTCGACGACTTGGTGGAGCCGGACGACGCGAAATTGGACACGGCTATTTGGCCGAACGAGCCCTGGCGCCGGTATTGCCAGCCAGGGAAGATTTCCCATACGCTATTCGTAGCGTTACCGAAATAATGAGCCAAAACGGCTCGACTTCAATGGCGGCTACCTGCAGTAGCTGTCTGGCACTAATGGACGCTGGTGTACCACTAAAATCACCGGTTTCCGGGATTGCTATGGGACTAATGATGGAAGGCGACAAAGCATACGTATTAAGCGATATTGCCGATGCCGAAGATTTTGCAGGTGATATGGACTTTAAGGTTACTGGTACCGCAGCCGGTATAACGGCAATTCAGATGGATATGAAAGTTCATGGTTTGCCCGTCAAAGTATTAGCAGAGGCCTTGCAAAAATCCAAACCGGGCCGAGCATTCATCTTGAAACATATGATTGAAACCATTTCAGCTCCACGCGAAAAACTTAGTCCGTACGCACCACGCATCGAAAAAATTCAGATTAACCCCGATAAAATCGGTGCAGTTATTGGCAAAGGTGGCGATGTGATAAAGAAGATTACGGCTGAAACCGGTGCTCAGATTGATATTGCCGAAGACGGTTTGATTACTGTTGCGGCGGTTGATACCAAGGCAATTGAACAGGCTATGAATTGGATAAAGGGTTTAACCGAAGAACCTGAAATCGGTGTCGTTTATGAAGGAAAAGTCGTCAGCATCAAAGATTTCGGTGCATTTGTAAGTATATTGCCTGGAATCGACGGCATGGTTCATATCAGCGAACTGTCACCGGAAAGGGTCGAAAAAGTAACTGATGTTCTAAAAGAAGGCCAAATCGTCAAAGTTAAAGTGATAGGTATCGACGAACGAGGCCGAATCAGTCTGACTATCAAAAACGCCTAAGCTTGTAAATATTCAGGAATCGTGCTACTATTACGTTAACTGATCGTTTTCTTGTAGATAGTTATGACAAATAAAAAACAAGTACTTCTTGAACAGATTAAGGCAGATATTCTAAGTAAAAATATCTGCCCGAATTTGGCTCGAGAGGCCACGAACCTGGTTATGGGTGATGGTAACATTAATGCCGACATTGTTTTCATCGGTGAAGCTCCAGGCAAAAACGAAGATATTCAAGGGTTGCCGTTTGTAGGTGCAGCCGGGAAGTTCCTTGATACAATGCTTGAAGGGGCTGGCATTAAACGCAGTGATGTATATATAACTAATATAGTTAAATACAGGCCACCGAATAACCGCGATCCCGAATCCGCAGAGAAAGCCGCTTTTTGGCCATACCTGGTGCGTCAGCTGGATGTCATTCAGCCGAAAATCGTTGTGACATTAGGTAGGCACAGCATGGAATATTTCCTGCCAGAACGAAAGATAAGTGAAATTCACGGTCAGCCGAAACGAATCCCATTCGGGCAGTCCAGAATAGTAGTTGTGCCACTATATCATCCAGCCGCAGCACTTTATAACGGCGGAATGAGGACAACTCTAATTGAAGATTTTAATAAGTTATTAAAAATAATTGAAATTCTTAAGAATGAAAAGGAGAATACATAGATATGGGTCAAAGAAGACTCACCGAAGCCCAACCGGACGATCAAACAAAACGTCCGAATCAGGCTAGGCAAAAATCAAACAACACGGTATTGAATAACACAACCACCCGAAAGGGCGAAGCTTTTAGGGCGCAACGACGTACAAATGAAAACGTCAATCAACGCGCCAGTCAGCATGTTATTAATATACCGGTCAACAAATCAATTTATAATGGCTATGACGGCAAACAATACAGCCCCGTCGATCAGAAAAAACAACCTCGGATTAGCGGTCCCAAGATTAGAATAATGCCAATTGGCGGCTTGGGTGAGATGGGCATCGGTAAAAATATGATGGCTATCGAATACGATAACGACATAATTGTTATTGACTGTGGTTTCCTATTTCCAGGGGCAGATTATCCCGGAATTAACTACATAACGCCTGATACTACATACTTGGAAGAAAATAAAAACAAAATTCGAGGGATTTTGTTTACTCACGCCCACCTGGATCATATTGGCGCTTTCCGGCATATTGCTCACAAAATTCCAGCACCGGTTTATGCAACGAAATTTACAATCGGGATGATTCAACGAACGATGGAAGAATCTCCGTTCGACTATGAACCTCAATATAACGAAGTCCACCCGGATGAACATGAACAAGTTCAAATTGGCGATAGTTTTAATGTAGAATTTATCCGCGTGCCACACTCAACCCCGGACTGCGCAGCAATTGTTATTCGTACACCACTTGGCGTATTGGTTCATAGTGGCGACTGGCGCTTCGAAGAAGCACCAGTTGATGGCAAAAAATACGACATCGAACGATTGACCGAAATAGCAACCAAAGAAGGTATTTTGCTGTTGATGAATGAATCGACCAATGCTGAAATCGAAGGTACTCATATGCATGGGGAATTCGACATTCAACAAAGTTTCGGTCAGGTTATGAATAAATATCCAAATAGTCGCTTGATTCTAAGCTGTTTTTCCAGCCATATTTACCGTATGCAAACGATTTTGGACGAAGCCAAACTGCACGACCGAAAAGTCGCCTTTGCCGGCTATAGTATGATTCAAACGCTTGAAGTAGCCCTTAGAACCGGCACGATAAAAGTCCCCAAAGATGTTGTCGTCAAGATGGAAGATTTAGTGAAATTGCCAGACAGTAAAGTTTTGATAGTTTGTACCGGGTCGCAAGGCGAATTCAATGCTGTTCTTAACCGAATGGCCAGCGGTAGCCACAAATACGTCAAAATTAAAAACTCTGATGTTATCGTCTTCAGTTCCAACGCGATTCCCGGCAACGAAAAGTATGTTACCAGGACTGTCGATGGTTTAATGCGCGAGGGAAGCGACGTTATCCAAAACGGAAAAACACATTTGACCGGTATAGGACCACTGCATCTTTCGGGTCACGCTTATTTTAGCGATCACGCAAAGTTAATCAGTGCACTTAATCCAAAATACTATATGCCGATACACGGCGAATTCCATATGTTAGTTCATAACGCCGAAATTGCCGAAACAGTAGCCGGCATCAGACGAGAAAACATTTTCGTTTGTGATAGCGGTGACATTTTGGAAATCACAACTGAAGGCGTCAAAAAAGCTGGACGTTTCCCTGTTGGAGGCATAATGTATGACGATAACGGAACAATTGTTTCAGAAGTCGTTTTGAAAGACCGTATGCATATGGCGTCAGAAGGAATGTTTATTGTTGTCCTGACCGTCCAAAAAGGTAGTGGCAGATTATTGACTAGTCCAGACATCATTAGTCGCGGGTTTATTTATTTACGCGATAGTGAAGAGCTAATGGGACTTATACGTCAGTATCTAAAACAAAAAGTTGCCAGAACATTTGCTGGAAAACATGTTGATTTAGATGCGGTTAAAAAAGAGCTCAAAGAGGAAATCACTCATATTCTTTACGACCAGACTCGGCGGACCCCAATCGTCATACCTGTAATAAATGAGATTGCCGGTGGTGTCAGTATTAAAACTGGGGGGCAAAACGGCAATCAGGTCGTAGTGGACCCATTGCAAACCCTTAGTCAAACAACTCCGATTAAATATCCTCCACGCCAGGTTCCTGACAGTGAAACCAACGCTCCGCGTATCCATGTTCATCCGCGAACGTACTAGATGAGACGACTTGCAAAACGTAGTAAATTTTGCTATAATATCAGTATAAAATAATGCTAAAAGCGCCTATAATAGGATGAACGATGGCAAAAAAGAAAAAAATATATAGAAAAAAGAAGGCAAATAAACCATCCCCAACACCACAGCATGATTTGCCGAGTGGTTTTTGGGCACAGGTTGGAGCAGTCTGCCTGATAGCCATCTCTTTACTTTTTGTTGTTGCTTGGTTTCATGCTGGTGGTCAGGTTTTAGATTGGATATATAATACTACCCTTGACTGGATAGGTTATTCAGTCTATGTGGTTCCAGTATTATTTATATATATTGCTGTCGAAATATTTAGAGCTGAAAACAACCGGCTGTCGATGCCAATGAAACTTGCAACGGCTTCAGCAATAATCTGGTTCTCGGCATTGTTCGGACTACTTAAAAACTCAAATGGTCAATCAACTGGCGGAATCGTTGGCGACTTTATTAATAAATGGATGCTGATGGTTGTAAATGGTTCGGTGGCAGCATTTATATATATTCTTTTAATTGCTATCACATTACTATTTATTCTGCGGGTTTCACCGGGTACGGTAATAAAAAAGATTTGGCAGTTAGGTCGTCGAGACCTGTCTGACCAAGAAGCCAATGTCAAGGTTATGCGTAATGCAGCGGCCATCGATGGTTCTGACTCTTCGACTATAGGAAATCTAAAAATTGTTTCAAGCGTTCCATTAGATTCAAGTAATTCCAATGCAGGCGATAAAAGACAGTCCAGGCTGGCTGGTACACGGAGTACTGGTCGTGATAAGGCAAATGAGGACCAAGCTTTGGTCACAATTAGCGATCCAAACTGGAAAGCGCCAAGTCTTGACCTATTAGAGAAAAAACAATCCCCTGCCGATGCGGGCGACATTCAACAAAATGCCTTAATAATCAAAAACACATTGGCTGAGTTCGATATTGATGTTGGTATGGAAGGCGCAAATACCGGACCAAGGGTAACTCAATTTACGCTAAGACCTCCAAGTGGTGTTAAACTAACTCGGATTACGGCTCTTGAAACAAATATTGCCTTGAATTTAGCGGCTCAAAGTCTAAGAATTGAAGCTCCGATTCCCGGTAAAAAAGCAGTTGGTATCGAGGTTCCAAATATTCGACCGGCTGACGTTCGTCTGTATTCGGTTTTATCTAATCCAAAGTGGGAAAAAGAAACCAAACCACTGTCATTTGCAATTGGTAAAGATATTGCCGGCGAGGTAATTATTGGCGACCTCAGCAAGATGCCACATTTGCTGATTGCCGGTCAAACCGGGGCCGGTAAGTCAGTAATGATTAATACGTTAATTACAAGTTTGCTTTATAGGAATAGCCCTAGTGACCTGAAGCTTATCTTGGTCGATCCCAAACAAGTTGAAATGTCATCATACGAAGACATTCCTCATTTGTTAACTCCGATAATCACCGAACCGGATAAAATGATTAGCGCTTTGAAATGGGCAGTAAACGAGATGCAACGTCGTTACAGTCTGCTGGCTGACAACAAGGTTAAGTCCATCGAAGCCTATAACAATAAAATTCGTTCAGCCGGAGCGAAAATTAGTGTGGCTGATGAAGAGGGAATTTTACAAGAACACGAAAATGGCGCTATGCCATATATTGTGGTTGTTATTGACGAATTAGCCGAACTAATGATGACTGCGCCCAAAGACGTCGAGGCTTTGATTGTACGATTAGCGCAAAAAGCCCGCGCCGTCGGAATCCATTTGGTCCTAGCGACCCAACGTCCGGACGCTAATATTATTACCGGCTTGATTAAGGCAAATGTGCCGGCAAAAATTGCATTTACCGTTGCTTCACAGATTAACAGTCGAATTATATTGGATGAAACCGGTGCCGAGAAACTCTTAGGTTCGGGTGATATGTTATTCCGCACGGCCGAAATGGGTAAGCCGATACGGGTTCAGGGCGCTTTTGTAAGTGACGCCGAAATACATAAAATTAACGACTATATGCGAATGCAATCACCGCCACAATATAATGACGAAGTTGTTAGTCAGCCGGTTCACATAAATGGTAAAGGCGGCGTAGTTATGGATTTTGATAGTAGTAATGAAGATGATTTATACAAAGAAGCTGTCCAGTTAGTGGTTCGTACTGGTAAAGCCAGTGCCAGTTTATTGCAAAGGCATTTACGAGTCGGCTATGCCAGGGCGGCGCGGATTATCGACAATATGGAGGACCAGGGTATTATTGGTCCGGCCGACGGAGCCAGGTCGCGTGAGGTTTTGATTAGCGATTATGACGAACTTGGCCAAACTGACGACGACATCTAGCTTTGTATCTGATAACATGATATAATTAAGGTGTTATTAACTCAGCTTATACTCGATATAAGCATCAAACGTGTTCGTGCGGAGTGAACATGTAGGGATTCCAAAGGAGGAAATCTAATATGAAGGAATATGAACTAACAGTTCTAATCCACCCCGACCTAGAGGTCGATCTCGAAACACCACTTAATAAAATTCGTGGCATTATTACCAAGGCTGGCGGTGAAATCGTAAGTGTTGATAATTGGGGCAAAAAGAAACTGGCTTATCGCATCAAAAAAGAAGATTTTGCAGTTTATGTATATTTTGATATTAAACTTCCGGCCGATGCACCAATCAAAATTAGCGGTATCTTTAATATTACTGACGAGATACTACGTTATTTGCTGGTCAAAGTCGACGAAAAGAATCGCAAGATTCTAGAGGAAGCAAAACTAAAAAATGCGTCGCCTGAAAAAGACAACGCGCAGGAAGAGGAGTAAGCAGATGGCTAAAAGTGTTAATCAAGTTATTTTGATGGGGCGGTTAACTCGTGATCCTGAACAGCGTACAACTGGGACTGGTAAAACTATCGTAAGTTTTAGTATTGCAGTTGATAGGGGTGGACAGGATGATACAGCCGACTTTTTTAATATTAACGCGTGGGAAAAACTTGGCGAACTTGTTATGCAGTACCTTTCAAAGGGTCGACGTGTCTTAGTTCAGGGGCGTTTGCGCCAGGACCGATGGGATGACAAGGAAACCGGCAAAAAACAAAGTCGTATCGAAGTAACCGCATCTGACGTTACTTTTTTGGATGGTCCCGGCGATAGTGCCAGGCAATCAGATGGCCCAGCATCATCAAGCACCGATAAGGGCAAAAAGTCTGAAGACGTCATTATCGAAGATATCGATGACAAACCAATTGATTTAAGTGAAATTCCATTCTAGGATTATTAGGAGTAATATTATGGCAATTAAAAAATTTAAAAAAGACAACCCGGTATATTTTGACTACAAAGACGTCCGAACTTTGCAGCGATTCGTCGATATTTACGGTCAAATCAAGCAAATCGGCAAAACCGGCCTAAGTGCTAAACAGCAACGCCAATTGGCAGTTGCAATTAAACGCGCTAGGCACTTGGCACTATTACCATTTGTAATTTCAAGGTAACCAGGTGGCATATCAGCCAACAGATTTAAAAAAAGGCGTTGTCGTTCAAATTGACGGCAAGCCTTTTAGGGTTATGGAATATAACCAAAAAGTTATGGGACGAGGTGGTAGCATTGTCAATGTCAAAGTCAAAAATTTGATTGATGGCAGTTTTATTCCAAAAACTTTTAAAGGCCAGGAGCGAATTGAATCGGCCGAAGTTGCCAATCAATCCGTTCAGTATTTATATAGCGACGGTTCAAAATTTCATTTTATGGACCCCGACACTTTCGAGCAGTTTGAGTTGTCAGCCGATATCGTTGATGGCGTAACCGGATATTTAAAAGAAGGCGAAAACGTCAATCTACAATCCTTTAATGGAAATATTATTAACGTTGAACTTCCGAAAAATATTTACCTGAAGGTAACTTATACCGAAAGCGTCGTCAAGGGTGATACCAGCGGCAGTGTCTTAAAAGACGCAAAACTTGAAACCGGGCTGAGCGTAAAAGTTCCAGCTTTTATCAAAACCGGTGACATTATTTCAGTCGACACCTCTACCGGCGATTATCGCGAACGCAAAAAAGGTTAGTGATGACAAAACAAAGACTCGACATTGTTTTGACCCAGATGGGATTGGCCAATAGTCGTTCTCAATCGGAAAGTTGGATAAAACTTGGTAAAGTTACGGTTGATGGTCGGGTAATTACAAAATCCGGTCATTTTGTTGATCAGAATGCAAAAATCAAACTTCAGGCGCAGAATCAATACGTCAGCCGGGCTGGATTAAAGTTGGAATCCGTCGCAATAAACCTAAAACTCGATTTTCGAGATAAAATAGTTTTGGATGTAGGCAGTAGTACGGGTGGTTTTACCGATTACGCCTTGCGGAATAAAACAAAAAAAGTCTATGCGGTTGACGTTGGAACAGAGCAGCTGCATCCCAGTCTGCGAGGTAACAAACGAATCAAGTTACATGAAAAAACTGATATCCGCAATGTATTTATGCCAGATGCTAACCACCTAACATCTACTACCTACAATCTACTAAACGATATCCCCGATATCGTAGTCATCGACGTCTCATTTATAAGTCTGCGTGATATATTGCCGCACATTCACGATTATTTATCAGACGAAAATACGCAGATTGTTGCGATGGTAAAGCCTCAATTTGAAGCCGGTAAAAACCAAACTAACAAGGGAATAATTAAGAACGATTCAGTGCGTCGTCAGATTTTGCGTGATTTTGAAGATTGGTCAAAAAAATATTTTGTTATTTCTGATAAACGCGATAGTGATGTTGCCGGCGCAAAGGGTAATCAGGAACGATTTTATTTACTGAAAAAATCTAGACGTTGAATCGAAACTCGACAACGTCGTTAGGCTGCATAAAATATGTTTTACCTTCAGTTCGCATTTTGCCTGACGATCTGGCAGCCGCTTTGGAACCGGCAGATATTAAATCATCATAATCAACAATTTCGGCAGCAATAAAACCGCGTTCAAAGTCGCCATGGATAACACCGGCGGCTTGCGGGGCAGTTGAACCCTTTTTAATAGTCCAAGCCCGGACTTCTTTTGGTCCGGCGGTCAGGTAACTTTGTAATCCCAAAATGTCGTATGCCGTATGTATTAGCTGCATCAAACCCGTTTCTTTTACACCGTAAGTTTCTAAAAGTTCAGCCGATTCTGACGGTGTCAAAACATTTAATTCATCTTCTAATTTTGCGCATACAAATACTGCTTTGGCGGGTGAAGCTAGTTTTGATAACTCAGCTTTTTTATCGAATCCAGCTAAAGTTTCTTCGTCAACATTAAATACATATATAACAGGCTTTGCAGTTAATAAATTCAAATCCGATATCATTTCAATGTTCAAATTGGCAATCGACGATAGTGGAATGCCAGTTTTTAATTTTTCGATAAGCTCGCTTTGATAATCGGCAACCGCTTTTAATTTAGGATTTGCTTTGGCGTCTTTACGAGATTTTATCAGGCGCGTTTCAATCGTTTGAATGTCGGCTAATATTAATTCAGTATTAATTATATCTATATCGTCGCGTGGATTGATTTTTTCAGATACGTGAATAACATTATCATCATAAAAGGCGCGGACAATATGAACGATAGCGTCACATCCCCGGATGTTGGCAAGGAATTTATTACCTAAACCCTCGCCCTTGCTGGCGCCGGCAACTAAACCGGCGATATCGACAAATGTCACTGTGGCCGGAATTATTTTTTTCGTGTCATAAAGTTCCGCTAATTTTTCCAATCGTTCATCAGGCACGGGGACAATACCAGTATTTGGCTCGATAGTTGCGAACGGATAATTCGCCGCCAAAATGTCATTATTCGTCAAGGCGTTAAATAACGTTGACTTACCGACGTTAGGTAAACCAACGATTCCTATTGATAAACTCATATGTTTTAATTATACATTAACAAAATTTATAGTATTTGCTTGTGCTTATATTATTGCGTATAATCTATTCAAAAGAAGGTAATAAAAAAAATGGTTAAAGCAGAAAAGCCAAGTGATACAGAGACAGGGCAGGTTGCGGTATATTCTGGCGTTAATACTAGTATTATTCAGAAATTTTTTAATAAGTTCAAAAAAGGGTCTAAATATAGAATATTATGGATAGTTGGTGCAATTCTTCTAGTATCTGTATTTGTTTTCGCAGTTTGGTGGTATGTAGCTACTTATGATAACGTTGCTACGGTTGATGGCCAAAAAATATCCAGATCCGAAGTTAGTGATTTGAAAGCCAAAAAAGAGAAATTTTATCAATACAACAAAGATACAAATAGTCTAAAAAATTCTGAACAACTCGCAATAAACGAATTGACTGAAGACAAGATTATTCAAATAGAAGCCAAAAACCGTAATATATCTGTTTCTGATGCCGAGATAAATCAACGATATCAAAGTATCGTTAGTGGTTATTCAAGTGAAGCTGAATATATCAGCACAATAAAGGCTGACTATAATTTAACGCCAACGGATGCAAAGGAAAACATAAAAATACAACTTTTAAAAGAAAAGTTAGAGGACGTGGTTCTAAAAGGATATGACGTAAGCTATATTTATGTCAGATATGATATGGGGACTGATGAAAACAAGGAAGATCCGTCTGCTTTGCCGACAGTTCAGTCTATTTATAATCAGCTAAAAACTGGTGTAAGTTGGGATGCCTTAATAAAGGAATATCAAAATAAATATCCTATGTACAGTACGGGAGTTTATACAAATATTTCATCGACCAAAGTTTTTGGCTGGCCGGAAGACTGGGCATCCATAAGTAAGTTAAAGTCTGTTGGAGATGTGACTCAACTCACTAAATCAGGCGGAGGTTATTATCCTATATATCGAGCAGATAAAGTTAGAAGCGGCAGTTTTAGTACCTGGGCAGACTTTATTAATTATTATAAAAAGAAGTATGTTTCATATAATTCATTAGAAAAAAATAACTTATTAAGCAAGATTGGGTCAATCTTGCAAGATCCAATTGGATCATATCTTGGGATGTTTAATCAAAAGGTCACAGCTATCGGATATTGTGACCCAAGTATTTGTAATCATTCCACAACTAATCCGGCTGATACTGGTCCCAGCTGGGCGACGGGAGAATATCATCCATCGATTTTTCCCGGATATATTACCACTTCAGTTAATGGCAAACAAGTGGGCTTAAACGGTGCTACCATAAGACTCCACGCTATAGACCAACTATTGAAACAAGAAAATAAGGTTCCCGTTGTCCCTAACGTGACCTACACTAAATGGGAGCATGAGTGTACGGGTAAGTATGTCAATGCTTACTATGATGTGAGCCAACAATCCAGAAATGTCTATGGAAGTTTACTTATTGACAGTTCAGATGGTGGTTTTCAATTTGGCAGTTACGATTACACTAATTGTAGTGGTGGCCTATCAACAGCTCAAACGGTAATGCACAACGGACCCGACTGTCATTTTGAATGGGAGGTAAATGTCTCAAAATCGGGATACAAAGATGTAACAATTGACAGAACCTTTGGTCAAAACGGAACAGCTTACAATGCAATAAACATAGAATTAATGCCTATACCTCATCCATGGAATATAACACCAACAGCCGAAGTTGTTTCCATTGTTCATGCTGATGGCACTAGCGGTTTAACCACCGCAAAACCAAAAGATGTAA
>Ga0214223_1000054_pt1 | contig 47214 bp, 42 predicted proteins | sample TroBogypolimnion_4_FD_153061 | JGI IMG/M metagenome (GOLD analysis project Ga0214223, IMG submission 153061) | Freshwater microbial communities from Trout Bog Lake, WI - 27AUG2007 hypolimnion | ecosystem: Environmental > Aquatic > Freshwater > Lake > Hypolimnion/Profundal zone | place: Trout...
ACTTAAGGCTTTGAATTTGGCATGGAGTTTTTGGCGATACTCACGGCGTTCTTCTGGAGTGGCCTGCTTAAACTGCTCTCGCAGGTCCTTAGACATCTGAAGACGCTGCTCAAAGCTCATATTAGCCACCACTTGAGGATCTTGTGGCTCAGGCAAAGCTGCGCTTGCAATACCAATCGCTCCCACCATCAAAATACTTGCCATCATTAAACCTTGCATTGCTCTTTTCATCTATTTCTCCTTATTTGTTAATTCTTAGACGCGGGCACCTATAGAAAACTTACGGCCAAGACAAAATAATTATTTTCTTTTTACAGTAAGTATTTTTCAAAATTACTGTCTAACAAGAATTAGGGACATCCAGTTGAGAGAAAAATGAATCGAACGATCATGTCATTGCGCTCAATTATCTTGAGTATTCTAGTTTTTGTAGCAATTTTGCCCGTTAAAGAGTCTTTTGCCCAATGGGGCGGATCTCAAGGCTCTGGGATCCCAGGAATGCCTGGAATGCGCAGGGGCGCCGGGCGCAATGCCTCTAATCCCGACTCTTCTAGCACATCGGCAAATACGCATATCTCAATGCCTGCTCCAGGCTCACATCTGCTTACTTATGAGCAAATCGAAGCTGGCTTATCTCGCCTTGAGGAAAGCCTTAAGCTAAAACCCGAACAAAGTAAGGCATGGAGTAATTTTGCGATCAAGGTGAGACTTTATGCGAGTGATGTTGCCAAAGAGAGGGCCAGATTAAATAACGAAACTCCCACCACTGTTGATGGAGTGAAATATCTCAGTCAATCTGCTGAAGATGCCAAAAATCGATATACCAGCCTCAAAGAAGTTGATGAAGCCGCCAAACCACTTTACAAATTATTGAGCGCTGAGCAAAAGGCACTTTTTGATAGCAAGGTGCCAACTTTTATTAATGCAAGCCCAAAAAGGTTGACTCCCAGCCAACCACAGTACAACTTGCCTGATCTTGGCGGCTCACCGCAGCCCAACCAAAACTCTGGGTCAGGGACTTTGCCTGGCTATATTCATCAATAAATGCGTAACCCCAACAATCTAAGTGGTCATATTCTGCCGACTTCAGGCGCAATGCTGGGGGTATGTATGACCGTTATCAGCATTGTCAAACTAACCCAGACCAATAGAGGAATGGCTTACTGGGTCGATGATCTCTTAGCTCTTGATGCCCTCATCTTTCTAGCAAGCTCCATCTTTTCATACTTATCTATTCGAAGTAATTCCAAGAAAATCTACTTTGAAGATATCGCAGATAAGGTTTTCATGTTGGCATTACTCTGCATGGGAACCGCAGTTATTTTGCTCACTCTTGAAATTGTGTAGTGTTGACTACACGTTTTTAACCTCACAAGCGTTACTTAAAGTGGCGCTTACAAAATATGAAAATTAGTCTTTTACTGGTGAAGTAGCGCGATACTGACCCTGAAAGGCCAGCATCCAACCTGGATACTCCGGCGACAAAGTGCTGACTTCATCCAAGGACTTGAGCTCATCTTCTGTCAAGGCTAGCTTGCCAGCAGCAATATTGTCTTTTAATTGCTCTAATTTGCGAGCGCCAATAATGATGCTTGAAACAGGCTTCTTAGACAAAATCCAAGCCAGAGCGACTTGGGCAACTGATACGCCATGCGCTTTAGCAATTGGTGTCATTGCATCAATACAAATAAATGCCTTGTCTTTATTAATCGGTGGAAAATCAAAGCTAGAACGTCTTGCACCGTCCGGATTCGTTGCATCTCGATTGAATTTGCCAGAGAGATAACCACCAGCCAAAGGACTCCAAACCATGAGCCCTAGCTTTTGATCCTGCACCAGAGGAAATATCTCGCGCTCTAAATCTCTGCCAGCAATAGAGTAGTAAGACTGCACACTTGCAAACTCAGCATAACCCTTATGACGAGAAATGCCGATTGCCTTCATGATCTGCCATGCAGCCATATTGCATAAACCAATATAGCGAATCTTCCCCATTCTCACCAAATCATTTAGCGCAGACAAGGACTCCTCAAATGGTGTTAGAGGATCAAAGCCATGCACTTGGTAAAGGTCAATATGATCTAACTGAAGGCGCTTTAAACTCGCATCAACTTCATTAAATATATGAAAGCGGGACTGACCTCTGCCGTTGGGAGTTTCGTCCATGATCCCAGTAGATTTGGTCGCTATCACCAACTGATCTCGTGGCAAGCCACAATCTTTAATTGCTTGGCCTAGCAAGGCTTCGGATTGACCCATCGAATAGACATTAGCCGTATCGAAAAAATTAATGCCGCTATCAAATGAAGTCCTGACTAACTCATTAACAGCATTCTGCTGTAAGCCACCCATCACCTCCCAAAATCCTTGCGCACCAAAAGTCATCGTGCCTAAGCAGAGCTCAGAAACATAAAGCCCTGTATTACCCAATAAACGATATTTCATCAAAGCTCCTAAAAAAACTATTTGGTAATTTGTCTTGAGTAATTTTAGGTCAGCTAGATTAAACTTGCTGAGAATTTACTAGGAAAAAAAATGGCTGATACAACTGAGTACACACCACCCAAAGTCTGGACTTGGGAAAAGCCAAATGGCGGTCAATTTGCAAACGTCAATCGACCGACAGCCGGCTCACGCCAAGAAAAAGAGTTGCCCATTGGTCGCCATCCTCTGCAGTTGTATTCCATGGGTACACCAAACGGCGTCAAAGTAACCATCATGCTTGAAGAGCTTCTTGCCCTTGGCCACGTTGGCGCTGAATATGACGCCTGGTTAATCAAAATTGGAGAAGGCGATCAATTCGGCTCAGATTTTGTAAAAATCAATCCAAATTCAAAGATTCCTGCGCTACTTGATCACAGTGCGTCTCCACCTATACGTGTTTTTGAATCCGGCTCGATTTTGCTTTATCTTGCCGAAAAATTTGATGCTTTTCTGCCCAAAGATATTGCTACCCGAACTGAAACAATGAATTGGCTTTTCTGGCAAATGGGTAGCGCACCTTACTTAGGCGGAGGCTTTGGACATTTCTATGCCTATGCCCCTTACAAAATGGAATACCCCATTGACCGATTTGCGATGGAAACTAAGCGTCAACTTGATGTTCTAGATCAACGTTTATCTCAAAATGAATATCTTGCTGGCAAGGAATACACGATCGCAGATATTGCTGTTTTTCCTTGGTATGGTGCCCTTGTTAAAGGATGGCTTTATGGAGCTGCAGAATTCCTCAGCGTACACGAATATGTGAACGTTCAGCGATGGGCAGATAGAATTCTTGAGCGCCCCGCAGTAAGACGTGGTCGAATCGTCAATCGCACATGGGGCGAACCTTCTGAGCAGCTGCTTGAACGACATAACTCAAGCGATTTCGATACCAAATCAGTTTAAAGAGTTACCCATCCGATACTTAAGGCAAACGCAAATAATCGATTGAGGTATATGGCGGAATGGCAGAGTGGTTATGCGTGAGATTGCAAATCTCATTACCCTAGTTCGATTCTAGGCTTCCGCCTCCACTTCAGCCTGCAGATTTATTTGTACAGCAATAGAAAGTGTGTAGTGCTCCCTACACACTTTCTCAACCTCACAAGCGTTACTTAAAGTAACGCTCCGCCGCCTAAACCTCACCATTCATACTCCTAACCTACTTTTTATTAGTTTTAGGGCTAGTTTAGGTTCTCAGGTTATGAGAGCAGAAGCCCTTAGTTGACCCATATAAACAGGGGGTCTTCTGGTGGTCAGTGTCGGTGTGTAAGCAAATGTGTAAGCAATTACACCAATTTAATAAAAGAGCTCTTTCGGTCTTTGGCTTTCAAAACCACAGGATTTTTGGAGCAAGCATCTAGTACTTCGTTGCTCCAAATACTCCTTTACGAAAGGCAAGCGTTACTTTAAGTAACGCTAGTTTAATAACCCCTTTTGCTGAATAAACTCAATAATTCCCGTTAGCCCATCACCAGACTTCACACTACCCATAACGAAGGGTCTATCACCGCGCATCTTTTTAGCATCTGATTCCATAATGGGTAAGGATGCTCCAACATAAGGGGCAAGGTCAGTTTTATTGATGACCAGTAGGTCAGACCGGGTAATTCCTGGGCCACCTTTACGAGGAATCTTCTCCCCACCAGCCACGTCAATTACATAAATCGTTAGATCTGAAAGCTCAGGGCTAAATGTTGCCGCTAAGTTATCACCGCCAGATTCAATAAAAATAATATCCACATCAGGGAACTGCTTTTGCATACGGTCAACCGCTTCCAAATTGATAGATGCATCCTCCCTAATGGCAGTATGTGGGCAGCCACCAGTCTCTACTCCCATAATTCTGTCAGGATCAAGTGCCCCTGCCACCGTAAGTAGGCGTTGATCTTCTTTAGTATAGATATCGTTAGTAATAACAACCAAGTCATATTGATCACGCATAGCTTTGCAAAGCATCTCAAGCAAAGTTGTCTTGCCAGATCCAACTGGGCCACCAATACCAACTCTTAAAGGGGGATTCTTTTTAGTTCTCATAGTTTGATTTCATTTACGAACGGAATAATCGGGAATATTGAGTCTCATGTCTTGAAGATAGAATAGCTAACATCGGCGAGAAATTATCAATCATTAATAAACCTGATTTAGCTCGATGTTCGGCTTCTTCAACCATTTTAGGAACGAGCAAGCGGATCTTTGTCAGCGCTTGCTGCCCTGCTACTTGACCTAGTGGAATAGCCTTGAGTGAAGCTGATACCTGATTTTCAATCCAAGAGAATGCATAAGCAGCAAGACCATTCTTTGCTTGAACATTCAAATGAAAGCATGCATAGCTGTGCGCAGCTAAAAGGGATAAAGGCTTTATTGCAGCCAATTGACTAAGTCTATCACCACCCCATCCCAGAGATTGGGCTATTTGCAGTAAAGACCAACCCATCTGCTCTGTTTCAGATCTGAGTTCTGAGGTTTCACGACTTGCCAAGAAATACTCATTGAGATCATTTACGGAACTCATATCTTTAATAGCCCATGCCTCATAACTGAGAAGCCAAAGCGGCGCTTCAGATCTGGCAAACACACCTAGAAATACATCTTTGATCCACGCTTCAGCAGTTGGGGCATCTTGTACCAACCTAGAATCAATGGCGGCTTCTAAACCTTGAGAGTAGCTGTATCCACCAATAGGCAATGCTGGCGACGCTAAATGCATTAATGCAGTGATTTCATTTAGATCAATGCTCATGCCGAGTGACCGTGATCCCCATGATGATGGTGAGAGCATCCAGGCCCATGAACATGTGGCTTTTCATACTCGGTATACACTTTTTGGGCTAACGCATAGTCACTATCAAAAGTTTCCGCATGACTGTGACGATGCCCACCTCCATAGGCACCCGTTTCAGGCTCGAAAGGGGATAACCCATGCTTAGCCTGTAAACCTAATTGCTGAATCATTCCTTCAAGCACTGAATCAGGCTCTATCCTCAAAAATCCTTGTCCTATTTGAACCGGGATATGTCGATTTCCCAAGTGATAAGCTGCTCTCATCAGCTGATGTGCATCGCTAGAAGCAATAGTTACAATTTCTTGATCAGCTGCGGCTATGCGAATCATCGATCCATCATTACCAATCAAAATATCGTTTGTTGACAATACGTGTCCTCTAGGCAAGAAAAAGTGCGCCTCACGACCATCAGAAAGCTTTTCTGAAAAACGACTCTTGTTACGCATCTCAAATGGCAGCTTCAATTCCAAAGCTCTAGCCAAGACTGCTTTAGCCAAGCCCTTTCCTTTGGGGATAATTTTCTCAATGCGGATTGGTTCTGACATTGTTTTTCCTAGAACAAGAAATAACGTTGGGCCATCGGCAATACCTTGGCAGGCTCACAGGTCAACAATTCACCATTTGCGATCACCTGATAGGTTTCTGGATCAACCGTGATGTTGGGCTGCCAATCGTTATGAATCATGTCAGCCTTGGTAATAGAGCGACAGTTTTTCACTGCCTCTACTTGTTTTTCTAAACCGTAGGCATCCCGAATATTGGCATTCATAGCCGATTGTGAAATAAAGGTTAATGAACTATGCCGAATTCCTTGTCCGATCCCTGCAAACATATTGCGGTAATGCACTGGCTGTGGAGTGGGAATGGACGCATTAGGATCACCCATTGCCGCTGCTGCGATAGACCCACCCTTCAATATCAAAGAAGGTTTAACCCCAAAAAAGGCAGGCTTCCAAAATACTAAATCCGCATATTTACCCACTTCAATAGAACCCACAACATGTGAGATGCCATGAGTGATCGCTGGATTGATAGTGTACTTAGAGATATAGCGCTTAACCCTGAAATTATCATTTCGATTGGTATCGCCTGGAAGTAAGCCGCGCTGCACTTTCATCTTGTCAGCTGTTTGCCAAGTCCGAATAATTACCTCACCAACACGACCCATAGCTTGGGAGTCGGATGAAAGCATCGAAAATGCACCCAAATCATGCAAGATATCTTCTGCAGCAATCGTCTCGCGACGGATGCGAGACTCTGCAAACGCAATATCTTCTGCAATAGAGGCATCAAGATGATGGCAGACCATCAACATGTCTAAATGCTCATCAAGAGTATTGACGGTAAATGGTCTTGTCGGATTCGTGGAAGATGGTAGTACATTAGACTCACCGCATGCTCGAATGATGTCTGGAGCATGCCCACCACCAGCACCTTCAGTATGATAGGTATGAATCGTACGACCCTTGAATGCAGCCAAAGTAATTTCAACGAATCCTGACTCATTCAAAGTATCAGTATGTATAGCCACCTGAGTATCTGTCTCATCCGCCACACCCAAACAGCAATCAATCGCTGCAGGAGTAGTTCCCCAGTCTTCATGCAATTTCAAACCGATCGCACCAGCGTCGACCTGCTCACGTAAGCCAGCCGGTAAACTAGCATTACCTTTGCCCAATAAACCAATGTTCATGGGATAAGCGTCAATCGACTGCAACATTCTTTGAATATGCCAGGGACCTGGCGTACAGGTAGTTGCAAAGGTACCTGTGGCTGGACCAGTACCACCGCCAATCATAGTGGTTACTCCAGACATGAGGGCCTCTTCAATTTGTTGTGGGCAAATAAAGTGAATATGGGTATCAATCCCGCCTGCAGTAACAATCATTCCCTCACCGGCAATAATCTCAGTTCCTGGACCAATAACGGACGTAATGCCAGGCTGAATGTCGGGATTGCCTGCTTTGCCTATATCTGAAATGCGGCCATTTTTAATCGAGATGTCAGCCTTAACAATACCCCAATGATCAATGATCACTGCATTAGTGATGACTGTATCGGCACAATCTTTTGACTCTCGCTGACTTTGACCCATGCCATCACGAATCACTTTGCCACCGCCAAATTTGACCTCTTCTCCATAAATGGTGAAGTCTTTTTCAACTTCAATCATAAGGCCGGTGTCAGCCAGTCTTAGGCGATCACCAACAGTAGGTCCAAACATCTCAGCGTAAGCTTGACGACCAATCTTTGCCATTACACCTCTCCCATGACACGACCAGCAAAGCCATAAATCTTCTTATCTCCAGCTACTTCAACTAACTCGATGGTGCGCTTTTGACCAGGCTCAAAACGAACAGCCGTACCAGCCACGATATTGAGACGCATCCCTTTAGCCTTTTCGCGATCAAATAACAAGGCATCGTTCACTTCATAAAAATGAAAGTGCGAGCCAATTTGTACAGGACGATCACCGCTATTAGCAACCTCCAATGAAAGTGTCTTTCTACCCACATTCAATTCAATATCACCAGGTTCAACAAACATCTGCCCTGGTATAAATCGTTGAGTACTTGAATTTGGGACCGAACTCATGCCGAAGCTCCACCAAGCAATACAAACGAGAGTTGGCTGATTAATACCCAACCGTAAATCACGCTAGCAAACCCAGCAATCCTTGCAATGACATTTGTCTTTTCTTTAAGCAGCTTGACCAAAAGTGCCCCCGATAAGTGCAAGGCAGCTGTTGCCAAAATTAACCCAACTATATCTTGACCTACCAAAGAAATGGCAAGGGATGAATCTGAAAATAATTGAGCATGAGCAAAGCCATGGAATATTCCAAAAGTACCAATTAAGGTAAGTATTGCTTTAGATGAATACTGATTCTGCAACAATAACAACAATCCAATTACGATCACTGATGCAGCAATACCGAATTCAAAAAAGTTCAATGGGATATTGGTTAATCCGGCTAACACACCCATGCACATACCCAATAGAAAAACACAGGGACCAATCCAGATCTTTTTTAGCACAAAAGTGCTCCAAAACCCCACAAGTACAATCACTAGTAAATGATCCACGCCACTGAAAGGATGCAATAAACCGGATATAAAGCTTACAGAAACATTGTGCCCTGCATGAGCAAAGGCTAGTCCTGAAAATAATGCGCCTGCGAAACCTGCGGCAGATAGCAGTAAATTCTTATGGAAATTCATCTAAGTGGTCTCCTAAACAATCGGGTTATGTACGGTAACTAATTTTGTTCCATCAGGAAAAGTAGCTTCAACCTGTATATCGGGAATCATTTCTGGAATACCCTCCATCACATCCTCGCGAGCTAAGATGGTTTGGCCTTCATGCATTAACTGCGCAACCGTTTTGCCATCGCGCGCGCCCTCCATGATGGCAGCACTTATTAAAGCAACTGATTCCGGATAATTCAGTTTTAGGCCTCTAGCTTTTCTTCGCTCAGCTAAAAGTGCAGCCGTAAATATTAGTAATTTATCTTTTTCGCGTGGAGTTAATTCCATATCTCACCTCAATAACAATTTTAAGAAGCCCAAAGCCTTAAGGGTTGGGCTTGTACACCATGAACTATTGGTCTTAATTTAGTCCATATATCGATCATTAAATTTCTCGTAGCTTCGATATCCTTTGATACTGCGCGCATTACCAAGACACCTTGTGGCATAAATGTAATACCTGCTCTTAATATATCTGTCCAAGGCATCATTTCAGAAAACTCTTCAATCAAATCATTAGAGCACCTTGGTCCTATAGCCAGCAAAGTAGCGCAAACAGGCCACGAACCCATCTGAGGTAGAGACTTGGAATAGATATCTTCTGCATCTATTTTCCCATTCTCAACCCAAATTAACTTTCCACCTTGTCTAATTTCATTCAGTAAATGAACATGACCGCTAGACCACTCCTCACCAGAGGCATGGCGACCCAACATCAGCGCATCCCATCCAATATAAGAAGCGCTAGCTGGAAGATTTAATTTAGTGATGACATTGGCGTTTGATCCCTTAAAAAAAAGATTTTCTTGAGGCAGCCAATCCAACTTCGCACCCTCACCCAATTCAAATTGAATGCTTTGGGTTGCGGGATTTTTAAATGACTTGTACCACTTCGTTGCGCTCGGAGTAGATAAAACCACATGAGCATCTGTAGCAACAGAAACCTGGATATCTAGAGTATCGCCGCCAGCAATACCAGCTGGTGGATGAATAATGACTGTATGGCAAATATTGTCGCCTTCTGGGTACAAGGCTTTCTGAACTCGCAGCGGCCCCTCATGCAAACTTTTCTTAAGGACGGTGCCAATCGGGGTGCGCTCATAAGATAAGCTCAGTTTAGCCATCCAACTAGGGCTTAGAGACCTAAATAGCTGTTTTACTGGGTTGTCGGGAGCCAAAAACATATGGTTAAACCATCTTAGTGAATATCAACATCCACTTTAAACCGAAATCATCTCCTGAACACCATTAAGATCCATATCAGCACCCTTTCCTTGAGCAACGACTTCGCCGCGTCGCATCACAATATAGTTATCGGAGAGGTCTTTCGCAAAATCGTAATACTGCTCCACCAATAAAACAGTAATACCCATCTCATCGACCAACTTACGAAGACAGCGCCCAATATCTTGAATAATAGATGGCTGAATACCTTCTGTAGGCTCATCCAAAATGATCAGCCCTGGTTGGGACATGAGAGCGCGACCAATAGCTAACTGCTGTTGCTGTCCGCCTGATAAATCGCCACCCCTACGAGCTTTCATATCGGACAGAATCGGAAATAACTCATAGATATAAGAGGGGATATTTTTTGGACTTGAAAATTTTGCAGCTCCAATAAGTAAATTCTCTTCAACAGTAAGCCTTGGAAAAATTTCTCTTCCCTGGGGAACGTATGCAAAACCATTGTCGACTCTGGACCATGGCGGTAAATTAGCTACCTCTTTTCCATCCCAAGTAATCGAACCAGTCTTTACCTTCACAACACCCATCAAAGATTTGAGCAAGGTAGTCTTACCAACACCGTTGCGACCAAGCAAACTCGTTAACTGGCCTTTAGGTACTTCAAAGTTCACATTGCGAAGAATATGACTACCGCTGTAATATTGATTGAGGTCTTTGACGATCAACATGATTAACGCCCTAAATACGATTCAATGACGCGCTCATCGCGTTTAACTTCATTAAGTGTGCCTTCAGCCAATACTGAGCCCTCAGCCAATACAGTGACTTTGCCCTTATCTCCGGCTAATGCAGCAACAAACTCCATATCATGCTCGACAACCATCATGGAGCACTGACCACGTAAAGAGTTAAGTAGCTCCGCTAGGCGCATCGTCTCTTCATCCGTCATGCCGGCAACAGGTTCATCGAGCAATAGCAACTTAGGTTGCTGCATCAACAACATCCCAATCTCTAAGCGTTGCTTTTGACCATGAGAAAGAAGGCCCGCCTCACGATAGGCTTCTGATTCGAGCTGAGTAAGCGTAAGAACAGCCTCCATAAGGCGACGCCCCTCTAAATCTACTTTAGCTACCAATGAGTGATGCCATGACTTATCTCCCGCCATTGCAAGTTCAAGGTTTTCCCAGACGGGATGATGTTCGAATACCGTAGGTTTCTGAAACTTACGACCCACGCCAATCTGAGCAATCTGCGGCTCATTCATCGTCATCAAATCAATAGTTGAGCCTAGATAAACAGAACCATCAATACCAGCAATAGTTGATCGAGTTTTACCAGTAATAACATCCATCAAGGTTGTCTTACCAGCACCATTTGGCCCAATCACACAACGTAACTCGCCCACATCAATAGTCAATGACAGTTTATTGATCGCCTGAAAGCCATCAAAATTTACCGATAAATCTTCTACATAAAGAATGCCTGTATGTGAGGTGTCAATCCCTTTTTCTAGAAAGTGTGCGCTCATTTAGAACCGCCCTTCCTGCTAAAGATTTGGTGATAAACGCCCAACAAGCCATTAGGCAAAAATAAAGTAACTAATACAAACATGAGACCCAAAAAGAACAGCCAATACTCTGCAAAGTTGGCGGTAAAGAAGCTTTTGGCTCCGCTTACAGCAAATGCGCCAATGATCGGTCCAAGTAAAGTGCCGCGTCCGCCTACCGCTACCCAAATAGCCATCTCAATTGAATTAGTTGGAGACATCTCGCCTGGGTTAATAATGCCAACCTGCGGAACAAATAAAGCCCCTGCAATTGCACACAAGATAGCCGAAAGCACCCAAATAAATAATTTGAATCCTAGGGGGTTATAACCACAGAACATAAGGCGGGATTCGGCATCACGGACCGCAGTAATAACTCTACCCATCTTAGATACAACAAGCGCTCGGCAGAGAATAAAACTACCCAGCAATACTAAGAAAGTAGTAATAAAAATTGTGACTCGAGTACTTGGCGCACTAATGGAGTAACCCAAAATTCGCTTAAAGTCAGTAAAGCCATTGTTCCCACCAAAGCCCGTTTCGTTTCTGAAGAACAGAAGCATCGCTGCATAAGTTAACGCTTGAGTAATGATGGAGAAATACACCCCTTTAATCCTCGAGCGAAAAGCAAAGTATCCGAACACCCAAGAAATAACCCCTGGCACCAGAATTAACATCAAGAGCATCCACCAAAAATGATCGCTACCCTCCCAGAACCAAGGCAATTCTTTCCAGTCCAAGAACACCATGAAGTCAGGCAATTTACTTTTGTATACGCCATCAGCACCAATCTGCCGCATCAGATACATGCCCATGATGTATCCACCGATAGCAAAGAACAGTCCATGCCCTAAACTCAGTATTCCACAGTAACCCCATACAAGATCAAGCGCTAAGGCTGCAATTGCAAAGCACATGATCTTACCAATCAATGTAAGCGCATAAGCAGACATATAAAACATACTAGTTTCGGGAACCAATAGCGAAAAGATGGGGACGCCAATTAATACACACAACGTTAGGGCAGCTAATGCAATATAGGATCGCTTACTTAGAATGGATTCACGCTCTGGAACCAAAAGACTAAAGTTAGATGAAGGGGCGAGCTTTTTAATATCCATATTAATCAACGCTCCTACCTTTTAATGCGAAGAGGCCTTGAGGACGTCTTTGGATAAAAATAATGATGAATACTAAGATGGCAATCTTGGCCAATACAGCACCAATAAATGGCTCCAGTAATTTACTAGTGATACCTAAGCCAAAGGCACCATAGATAGTACCTGCAAGCTGGCCTACACCACCAAGCACTACCACCATGAATGAATCGACAATATAGCTTTGGCCAAGATCAGGGCCAACGTTACCAATCTGCGAAAGTGCTACCCCACCAAGACCTGCAATGCCTGCACCAAATGCAAAAGCATACATATCTACGCGAACTGTTTTAACGCCAACACAGGCAGCCATAGTCCGGTTTTGAGTGACCGCTCTCACAAAAAGACCCAAGCGAGTTTTATTAAGCACTAACCAAGTAACGATGACTACTGCAATGGCAAAACAAAAAATAATGATGCGGTTATAAGGCACCACCAAGTTAGGCAACACCTTCATAGCACCTGACATCCAAGTTGGATTAGCAACCTCTACGTTTTGAGCACCAAAAATGGTTCTAGTCATTTGAATCATCAGCAAACTAACACCAAATGTTGCCAATAGTGTTTCTAGTGGACGACCATATAAGAACTTGATAACAGTTCTTTCAATCAAGACCCCAACTAAAGCCGCTGCAAGAAAGGCGACGGGTAATGCAAATAGCAAATACCAATCCAAATAGCCTGGCACATATTGCCTAAAGAAACCTTGAACGACATAGGTTGCATAAGCACCCACCATGAGGAACTCACCATGCGCCATATTAATAACGCCAATCAAACCATAAGTAATAGCCAGACCTAGGGCACAGAGCAACAAAATGCTGCCATAGCTAAATCCAGCAATAACGTTACCTAGAATCTCGCCGCTAAATTCTGATTTCTTAATTTTGGCCAAGGCTTTTTCAGCAGCCTCCTGAACTGGCCCGCCTTCTTTAGCTAATGGCGCCAGTAAAGCAGCTACTTGAGGGTCGCCACTATCACCCAACAATGCAATGGCTTTTAATTTGGAATCTTGGTTATCAGACTGCAAAGCCAGGAGCGCCCAAAGCTTTTCTACTTTTGGCTTTAGCACTGGATCGTTTTCAGTTGAAAGTAATTTTTCAACCAATGGAAAAGTATCTGGCTCAGGATCCTTAATCAAAGCATCAACAGCTTTGGTACGAATCTGTGGATCTGTGGATGCGAGCTGTAATCCCAGCAGAGCGTTATCGACCTTACCGCGCAATTGATTATTCAGAACTACGTCTTGCAATTCATCAGCCTTAACCGAAACAGTTTGCCCTGTTAGGGCATCGGTATATTGATCGTCTTTTTGAATGACGACACCTTGCGGTGATAGAAAAAGACTCTCAGCACTTAATGCCTCCAGAATCTGGAGCGCTTCAGGGCTACCCTCTTTAGATAAACTCTGGACTACCTTAACTTTGACATCAAAGTTATCACTAAACAGGGGCTTCAGATCTGAAGCGTTTATTTTTGCAAAAGTAATCCCACAGGCCAGAGTGCAAACGACCGAAAGGATTAGTTTTGAAAAAAATGGAGGATTCATAAGGAAAATTGAAGCCCCTCCCCCACTTGAGGGAGGGGATTTCTATTGAAAATTACTGTACTGAATCAGGCTTGCCTGCATTGCCATCAATATATGGACTCCAAGGCTTAGCTGGGATTGCTGTTGGAGTTTTGTAGATCACATTGAACTGGCCATCTGCTTTGATCTCGCCAATCATGACGGGCTTAGACAAATGGTGGTTCGCACCCATTACTTCAAGATAACCACTTGGAGTATTCAGTTTTTGGCCAATCATTGCTTTACGAACAGCGTCAACATCAGTTGTGCCTGCTTTTTCAACTGCCGCCTTCCACATCAAGATGCCGGTTCGACTGGCTTCCATTGGGTCGTCTGTCAAAGGCTTGCTGGCTCCAGGCAACTTCTTCTCTACAGAATAAGCAGCCCATTGTTTTTTCCACTCATCATTCACTGGATTCTTAACTGACATGAAGTAGTTCCATGCGGCCAATTGACCAACTAAGGGCTTGGTATCAACACCACGCAATTCTTCCTCACCCACAGAGAATGCGACTACTGGAACATCTTTAGCTTTCAAACCAGCATTACCTAACTCTTTGTAGAAAGGAACATTTGAGTCACCATTGATGGTAGATACAACTGCTGTCTTACCACCTTGAGAGAACTTCTTAATATTGGCAACAATAGTTTGATAGTCAGAGTGGCCAAATGGAGTGTATGTTTCTTGAATATCATCATCCTTCACGCCTTTAGACTTTAAGAATGCGCGCAAGATCTTGTTAGTTGTACGTGGGTATACATAATCAGTACCCAAGAGAACCCAACGCTTAGCGCCGCCGCCCTCTTTACTCATCAAATACTCAACGGCTGGAATTGCTTGTTGATTAGGGGCTGCACCGGTGTAGAACACGTTGCGGGACATTTCTTCGCCCTCGTATTGCACTGGATAGAACAGCAAACCATTCAACTCTTCAAATACTGGCAATACCGACTTACGCGATACAGAAGTCCAGCAACCAAATACAACAGCCACCTTATCTTTAGTTAGCATTTGGCGGGCTTTCTCGGCAAATAATGGCCAGTTAGAAGCTGGGTCAACAACTACTGGCTCTAATTTACGACCCAAAACACCACCACTTTTATTGATCTGATCAATCACCATCAAATCCATATCTTTCAGTGATGTTTCAGAAATAGCCATTGTTCCAGATAGGGAGTGCAAGATACCCACCTTAATTGGCTCCTTACTTTGAGCCATTGCCAAATGACTTAAGCCCGTAAAACTTAATGCCGCTGCTAAAACTGACAACTTCAATATTGATCTACGTTTCATGTCTCACCTCTTGAGTAAATTAATCATGTGGGCAGGAATACCTAACGCCTACAGTCATTAGAGAATGGTTCAAGTTGGTGCAAATTTAACAAATCCCTAAAAGAGAGCACGTGCACCAGAAAAAGGCATAAAAATTAGTCAGATCGCACGATACGAGAACATTTGCTGCGGTTGCAAATGAAAAAGTCGGAATACCGCAGTCTAAAAATAGTTCATTACTCCGGTAGAAGACCTAGATGTTTATTGGGGTTGCAACGGAATATGTGTTGAGATTGCTTACACACTTAGTGGCGCAGAAAGAAAAACGACTTAGGAATTTCTCCCTAAGTCGTTGATTTCATTGGTGGGCCCACCAGGACTTGAACCTGGGACCAAAGGATTCCGGTTTGTGTAATTTTCATTACTCCCTGGACTATGCCTTCACCATATAAAGATTTACATCCTTACTTAGGTGGGTGCCGTCTAGTCTCTACACCTTCAACAGCACTTTCATACTGAAGCTTGGCTCGGCGTTAGCGTATTCATTACTGAACTTAGCTTTCTCCGAATTTGACACCATTCACACAGCGACTTTCGTCATCTGGTGCACAACTTTCGCTATGAGTCCTCTGCTCTAACCAACTGAGCTATAGGCCCTAAAACTTTACTTTTACTACACACCTTTACAGATGTTTTTTACTGCAAAACCGCATTTACTACACACCACGAAAAATGCCCTGGTGTGCAGTCGGTGTGTAGTGAATTTATACCGCCTAATTCACCACTAACCTCTTGAATCTACAGAGGTCTTTACTACAAGACCCCTAGGGCTTCTTTCTTATGAGTCCTCTGCTCTAACCAACTGAGCTATAGGCCCGTTAGTCTTTGGTTCAATCCTCTTCGAGGAAAGTCTTGAGTTTGTCGCTGCGGCTTGGATGACGCATTTTTCTCAGGGCCTTAGCTTCTATCTGACGAATACGCTCACGCGTCACGTCAAACTGCTTACCAACTTCTTCGAGAGTGTGATCTGTACTCATCTCAACACCGAAACGCATGCGTAATACTTTTGCTTCGCGTGGTGTTAATGAATCCAGAACATCCTTCACCACATCGCGCATAGATTCATGCAATGCGGCTTCAGCTGGAGCCAAGGTATTGCCATCCTCAATGAAGTCACCTAAATGAGAATCTTCATCGTCGCCGATTGGTGTTTCCATGGAGATAGGTTCTTTAGCAATCTTCATAATCTTACGAATCTTGTCTTCAGGAATCTCCATCTTCAGCGCCAAAGTTGCAGCATCTGGCTCATGACCAGTTTCTTGCAAGATTTGACGGCTAATACGGTTCATCTTATTGATCGTTTCAATCATGTGAACTGGGATGCGGATCGTACGGGCTTGGTCAGCGATAGAACGGGTAATCGCCTGACGAATCCACCAAGTTGCATAGGTGGAGAACTTATAACCACGACGGTATTCAAACTTATCTACCGCCTTCATCAAACCGATGTTTCCTTCTTGAATCAAATCTAAGAACTGCAAACCACGGTTGGTGTATTTCTTAGCAATCGAGATCACCAAACGTAAGTTGGCTACAGTCATCTCGCGCTTTGCTTCACGTGCACGCTTCTCACCGGCAGTCATGCGTTTGTTCACTTCTTTTAATTCTGGAAGTGGAATAACAACACGGGTTTGAATATCAATTAACTTCTGTTGAAGTTCTTGAACAGCAGGAACGTTACGTTGCAAGAGTGCGGTATATGGCTTGTTCTCTTTTAGCAACTTATCAGTCCAAGTCAGATTCATGGACATCTTAGGGAAGTCTTTCAAGACATCCCCACGATTTACGCCAACCTTGTCTACTAATAAGCTAACAATGCCGCGCTCTAACTTCCAAACTTGATCCACTTGTGATCGCATGGTGTCACACAACTTCTCAACACTCTTCGCAGTCAAACGGAAACCAAGCAACTCACCGCGGATGAGATCTTGCGCCTTGATATACGCTGGGCAGTTATAACCCTCTTTATCAAATGCGCGACGCATCTTATCGGCCTGAGTACGAACAATTGCAAATTTCTCAAGGGAAATCTGCTTTAACTCTTCAAGCTGTTTTGCATTCGCTGTAGCCGCACCGCCGCCACCGCCGCCTTCGTCTTCACCAACATCTTCGCCCTCTTCGGCATCCGGATCAACTTCTGGCTCTTCTGGTCCAAGCTTAATATCTTCAGCATTTGGATCTACCAATCCGTCTACGAATTGATCGATCTCGATTTCACCGCTAATGATCTTATCGACGTTGATCAAAATTTCGCCAATGGTGACTGGGCAAGCAGCTAGCGCCATCACCATGTCTTTGAGGCCAGCCTCAATCTTCTTGGCAATCACGATCTCGCCTTCGCGAGTCAGCAAATCAACCGTACCCATCTCACGCATATACATGCGGACTGGATCGGTTGTACGACCAAACTCTGAATCAACCGTTGATAAAGCAGCTTCCGCTTCTTCTTCAGCTTCTTCTTCTGTAGTTGCTGCAGAACCATTCTCATTCAATAAGAGGGTTTCAGCATCAGGGGCTTGCTCATAAACAGTAATGTTGATGTCGTTTAAAAGGCTAATCAAAGTTTCCAATGCGTCGGCATCAGACAACTCATCAGACATCACGTCATTCATCTCACCATGGGTTAAGTAACCCTTGGACTTACCCATCTTAATCAGGGTCTTCAGACGTGTACGACGCAACTCTTGCTGTGCTTCAGAGCCCAACTGTTGTGCTGCGAATTCTTTTAAAAGCGCTTTTTCTTTTGCCTTACGCTCACGCGCCTTTTGACGGTCGGTTAAGACTGGCTCTGCGCCCTCAACCGGGGCGTCAGCCTTGGCTTTACGACCGCGAACTTTTTTCTCTTCACCAACAACTTCAGCAGCGCCCTCAACTTCTGGTGCTGTTACTTTTTTCCCCTTAGCTTCTGCTTTTGGCTCGGCCTTCACAGCTTTTGCTGGTACAGCCTTAACAACAACTGCTTTTCCTTTTTTAGCAGGCTCAACTTTTGCGACTGGTTTAGGAGCTTTGGCCGGAGTCTTTGCTACCGGCTTTGCAACAGCCTTTACTGGTTTGGCTGGAGTCTTTGCTTTAGCGGCTGGCTTAGCTGCAGGTTTTGCTGGAGCCTTTGCCTTAGCGACTGGCTTAGCTGCAGGTTTTGCTGGGGCCTTTGCTTTGGCGACTGGCTTAGCAGGCGTCTTTGCTTTGGTTGCAGGTTTTGCTGGGGCTTTAACCGGCTTGGCTGGAGTCTTTGCCTTGGCTACCGGTTTTGCTGAAGCTTTTGCTTTAGCAACTGGCTTAGCAGGCGTCTTTGCTTTGGCTGCAGGTTTTGCCGGAGCTTTTGCTTTTGGAGTTGTTTTAGCGGCTGGTTTTTTCTTGATATTAGGCATTTATTAGCACTTACTCACATTACTGTTGATTGATATCGACTGATTAAGTACAGCCACGTTGTCCACTTGCCCAAAATTTCATCAAAATAAAGCGCAAGTGACTGAATTAAATCGTTTTTTTCTTGGGAACAGAGGATTATAGTCGATTGTGACTTTTTTACCCCTACTTATTGTAAAAATATGGGGTTAATTTCTCTGATTTCTAGGGCGAAATCCGTTATTTCTTACGAGAACTTCAGCCTCTCGCCTAACTCACGATATCTAGCCCGATCTTGGTCGGTTGCCGTGTTTGCGGCAAGCTTTTGGGCAATCTGAGTCATCTCTAGCTTGAGATGGGTTAACTCGAGCTTTTTAAAGGCGCCATCTAAATCAGCCTCAGCACCCTCTAGATCTAAATCAGACCCCATGACCCGCTTTCTGAGCGCTTCGTACATCGGCGCCAATTCGCTACGAGACAGTTGCTCTTGGAACATGGCAAAAGCACCCGCCCCGACCATAGCGGGCTTTTCACCTTCACCAGGTACTAGCTCGACTTGATCGCATTGCGCCAATAAATCTTGCATCAATGTGAGCGTCTTAGTAGAGCGTTGTTCAGATGCCTGCAAAGCTAAGTCGCGTTTATTGGGGCCTAAAGCCTTACCCAAATGCGGAAACTGAATTAATACCCGCAAAATTTGTACAGCCAAATCCGTGGGCGCTTGAGGGGGAGCAATGTTTTGTGCAACGACTCTTTTGGAAGATCCCTTTGAAGCTTGCCATGGTGCGCCTTGCGCTCTATTGCCAGTGTTGGTATTCGTAAAGCCAGGAGCACGCGTTGGGCTTGCAGAATACGATCCAGTTTGTACAGGAGCAGGTGCTACTGTTAAACCACAAAAAGCCTCTAACTCTGCAGGTGTTGAGTTTGTTCTGATCGCCAGCTCGCGCAATATTTGTGTACGCAAAGCGATCGGCGCCATGGAGAGCAACAAAGGTTTAGCCGCATGATGCGTTTGCGCCCTACCCTCTGGCGTGGTGAGTTCATGCCCTTCGCTAGCAATCTTGAAGAAGAAGCTCGAGATTGACATCGCCTCTTTAATGACTTTTTCAAAAGCAGGGGCACCATAGGCACGAACATAACTATCCGGGTCATGTTCAGTCGGTAAGAATAAGAAACGAATTTCTTTATCATCAGACATCAAGGGCAAGCAAGCTTCTAGCGCTCTCTGCGCTGCACGTTGCCCTGCAGAATCACCATCAAACGAAAAGACCACGCGATCGGTTTGGCGCAAGAGCATACGCACATGATTAGCGGTACATGCAGTACCTAAAGTAGCTACGGCATTCGGGAAACCCAATTGCGCAAGCGCCACTACATCCATATAACCTTCGCACACCAAGACATATTCTTGTGCACGAATGGCCTGTCTTGCCTCAAATAATCCATAGAGCGTATTGCCCTTAGAGAAGAGTGGCGTCTCAGGGGAATTTAAATACTTCGGCTCGCCTTGATCCAAGATGCGCCCACCAAAACCAATCACCTGACCTTTGGGATTACGAATCGGAAACATAATCCGATCACGAAAGCGATCGTAACGTCTTGCGGTTTGATTGCCTTCGCTCTGCTCACTCTGAATGAGTAAGCCACCCTCTAATAATGTTTTAGCCACTTCATCATTAGCGTAAGTACCAAATACTGCTTCGAGTCCTTGCCAACCATCTGGTGCATAACCTAATGAATAACGCTTCGCAATTTCTCCGGTAAGGCCACGACCTTTTAAATATTCCACGGCACGTGGCGCCACTTTGAGTTGTGCGCGATACCAATCAGATGCCGCACTCATGACTTCGCTCAGAGCCATCGCTTGTTGCTGTCTTGCTACGTCTTGAGCGGTACGCTCCTCACGTGGCACAGTAAGTCCAGCTGAACGCGCTAAATCTTCAATCGCATCTACATAACCCAACCCCGAATACTCCATCGCAAAACTAATGGCTGAGCCATGCGCTCCGCAACCAAAGCAGTGATAAAACTGCTTGGTGGGTGAAACAGAAAATGAGGGGGATTTTTCAGAATGAAACGGACAAAGACCTTGATAGTTTGCACCCGCTTTTTTTAACTTTACGTGCTCCCCAACCACATCAACGATGTCAATCCGATTTAAAAGATCGGCAATGAAGGATTGAGGGATGAGTGCCATTAGCGCTGAACTGAGTGGCTCACTTCGCCAGAGCGGCTTTCACCAAGGCAGAAACCTTTCCCATGTCTGCCTTACCAGCCAATTGCGCCTTGAGGGCACCAATGACTTTTCCCATATCTTGAGGACCAGCCGCACCAGTAGCGCTCACCGCCGCAGCTACTGCAGCTTCAACCTCAGTATCTGACAATTGCGCAGGCAAATACGCTTGCAAGATGGCCATTTCGCCAGCTTCTATTGCAACCAAATCATCGCGCCCAGCTTTTTCAAACTGAGAGATTGAATCTTTGCGCTGCTTCATCATTTTTTCTACAGTCGCTATGACGCCAGCATCATCGACCACGATGCGCTCATCTACTTCACGTTGCTTAATGGCAGCCAATAAAAGACGGATGGCCCCTAAACGTGCAACGTCTTTTGCACGCATAGCGTTTTTCATATCTTCGGTAATTTGGTCTTTGAGACTCATGTCATGTTTCCTGTTGTACTGAATACCCTGAATGGATTCTTACATTGATTTTCTAACGATTATTACTCGGGCGCTGAAAAAGCAAAAACCCGCTGCGTTTCACCGTCAGCGGGTTTCAAAGCTTCTCGGTGAAGAGAGCTTTTAAATGCGATTAGTAAAGCTTTTTAGGCAACATCTGACTGCGAATACGCTTGTAATGGCGTTTTGCAGCTGCTGCTTTTTTGCGCTTGCGCTCAGCAGTTGGCTTTTCATAGAACTCGCGAGCACGCAAGTCGGTCAAAAGGCCATTTTTTTCAATGGTGCGCTTGAAACGGCGTAATGCCACTTCAAAAGGTTCGTTCTCACGGAGGCGTACTGTAGTCATACTTGTTTAACTCGTTTATGCTGGAAAATTACTGAATCACGGATTCTATCACGGCTAAGCGAAAAATGATTGTTTTAGGTATAGAAACTTCTTGTGACGAGACCGGGGTGGCTTTATACAACACCATGCCCTGGGAGAGTGCACAACCCGCTTCCCTAGGCATTCTGGGGCAGGCCCTGCACTCGCAGATTGCTATGCACCGTGAATATGGGGGCGTTGTACCGGAATTGGCTTCTAGAGACCATATTCGCCGGGTTTTACCCCTTTTAGACGAGTCTTTAGCCCAGTCTGGACTGGCACTCAAGGATATTGATGCGGTGGCCTATACCCAAGGCCCTGGCCTCGCTGGGGCCCTCCTAGTGGGCAGTGCCTTTGCTAAATCCCTTGCCCAAGGCCTAAACCTTCCCTCCATTGGGGTCCATCACCTTGAGGGGCACCTACTATCCCCGCTTTTAGGGGAAACAGCGCCGCAATTTCCGTTTATTGCCTTACTGGTTTCAGGGGGCCATACCCAGTTAATGAAAGTCAGTGGGGTTGGTCGTTATGAGCTCCTTGGTGAAACGCTAGACGATGCCGCGGGAGAAGCATTTGATAAAACAGCCAAGCTATTAGGTTTGGATTACCCAGGTGGTGCAGCGATTTCTAAACTGGCAGAAAAAGGGCGGCCTGGTCAATTTGATCTGCCTAAGCCAATGCTGCATTCCGGTGATCTCGATTTTTCATTCTCTGGATTAAAGACAGCAGTTCTGAACCAAGTGAAAAAGTTTCCAGAAAAAAATATTACCGACGCAACTGAAGTGGCGCAATTTCATGCTGACCTGGCAAGGGCCTTCGTAGAATCCTTGGTTGCAGTATTAGTTAGCAAATCCGAAAGAGCGCTCAAGCAAACAGGCTGTAAGGATTTAGTACTTGCTGGTGGTGTCGGCGCGAACTTGCAGTTGCGCGCAGCGCTGAATGAGAAAGCGACTAAAAATGGTTTTGAAGTGCACTACCCACCACTAGATCTGTGTACCGATAACGGGGTGATGATTGCCTTTGCTGGAGCACTGCGTTTACTTGCCCCCAACAATGGCTCAACAACATCGGGTGCATTTGATATCAAGCCCCGCTGGGACTTGCAGAGCAATAACCTCGCTTAAATCTCAGAGGTAGGACTTCACTCGTTATTTTGTCAGGCTGATCTTGGCAAAAGCGCTGTGATTATGAATCGACTCAAAGTTCTCAGCCTCAACCACAAATGACAGGATGCGTTCGTCAGCCTTGAGCTGACCAGCAACATCACGTACCAAGTCTTCAACAAATTTTGGATTGCTGTAAGAACGTTCGGTAACCCACTTCTCATCTGGGCGCTTGAGCAAACCCCACAACTCGCTTGAAGCTTCACTCTCAGCAGCAGTCACCAAATCTTCAACTGTCATTTTGGTTTTTGGATCCAGTGCCACTGTCATCGTCACATGCGAGCGTTGATTGTGCGCACCAAAATCTGAAATCTCTTTTGAGCAAGGGCACAAGCTCATTACCGGCACTACAGCGCGCAAGTTCAATTCAACATCGATTGAACCAGTGGCATTTTTCTTACCCTTGGACATCCAAGTAACTTCGTAATCCATCAAACTTTCAACGCCTGAGACCGGCGCTGCTTTTTTGACGAAATGGGTATAAGTAAATTGCACACGACCTTCAGTGGCATCCAAGAGCGGCAACATTTCGCGAACCATAGAAACTACAGAGGTGCTATCGATTGGCTCATCTTGTTGTTGCAAGATCGCCATGAAACGCGACATGTGCGTTCCCTTGATATGCGCAGGCAATGCAACATCCATCTCAAAATTACCCACTGATGGAAAGCTACCAGTCTTGGTACGAATGGTGAGCGGATGGCGCACCCCACGAATGCCTACTTGCTCAATCGGCAAGGCACGCTCATCCCGAGTGGATTGCACATCGGCCATCACGCTAGGTTTGAGAAAAGATGCATTCATATCGTTCATGGCTCTATTTTCCGGCAAAACCAGCTTATTTGCCTACGAATGCTGAATTAATGTTCAAGATTGCTGGAAAACGCCGTGTAATGGACTGGTGAATACCTTCTACATCCAGGCCACACTTGGCCATAAGCAATTTGTAGTCACCATGCTCGATAAATTCATCGGGAATACCCAGTTGCAATAAAGGCTTATTAATCCCCATTGCTGAGAGTGCTTCTAGGCAAGCACTACCCGCCCCGCCTTGAATCGCGCCATCTTCAACCGTGACGAAATAATCATGGTCACTCGCTAAGGATTTAATGAGATCCACATCCAATGGTTTTACAAAACGCATATTGGCAACCGTTGCGTCTAAGCGCTCAGCAACGTCTAGTGCTGGGTACAGCAAAGTACCAAATGCCAATATGGCTACGCGACTACCAATAGCTGCCGTTGATTTGCGACGCAACTCACCTTTACCAAAAGGAAGTGTGCGCAGCTCTTTAGAAGGGATTGTGCCAACACCCGCACCACGTGGGTAACGTACTGCACTCGGATGGGATTGATGGAAGGCGGTCGTTAATAAATCTCGACACTCTGCTTCATCAGCAGGGGTCATCACCAACATATTGGGAATGCAGCGTAAAAATGGGATGTCATACACGCCAGCATGAGTCGCACCATCTGCACCGACTAAGCCGGCGCGATCTAATGCAAATAACACTGGCAAATCCTGAATCGCTACATCATGAATCAATTGATCGTATGCACGCTGTAAAAAAGTGGAATAGATTGCCACCACTGGTTTCATACCCTCACATGCCATACCAGCAGCAAAGGTCACCGCATGTTGCTCAGCAATGCCCACGTCGTAATACCGCTTCGGAAAATTCTTTTCAAACTCGACTAAGCCAGAGCCTTCACTCATTGCTGGCGTAATACCAACCAATAGTGGATCAGCATGCGCCATATCGCACAACCATTCGCCAAATACTTGCGTGAAGGTTTTCTTGGGTGGGATATCAGGCTTCTTCACACCCTCTTCTGGGTTGAACTTGCTTGGACCGTGATAGAGCACAGGATTGGCTTCGGCTAATTCATAGCCCTGGCCTTTACGGGTCACCACATGCAGAAACTGCGGACCACGCCCTTCAAGCGCAAGGCGACGGACGTTTTGCAACATCGGAATCAAAGCCGCAAGGTCATGGCCATCAATAGGACCGAAGTAATTAAAACCAAACTCTTGAAAAATGGTCGATGGCGAAACCATGCCTTTAGCGTGATCCTCTAAGCGTTTAGCAAACTCTCGTAAAGGAGGTGCAATAGACAAGACGCTATCAATACCTTTTTTGGTTGCCGAATAAATATTGCCACTGAGCAAGCGCGCGAGGTGTCGATTCAATGCACCTACCGCTGGCGAGATGGACATATCGTTATCGTTCAATATCACCACGAGCGGCAAGTCGTCATACACGCCTGCGTTATTCATCGCCTCAAAAGCCATGCCGCCGGTCATGGCGCTATCACCAATCACAGCAACAGCTACTTGTTTTTCGCCTTTAGTCTGGAATGCTCTTGCCATCCCCATCGCCGCAGAAATACTGGTAGATGAATGGCCCGTCCCGAAAGCATCGTATTCACTTTCAGTACGACGCGGGAAACCCGATAAACCGTTGAGCTGACGCAGAGTGCTCATGCGCTCACGGCGGCCAGTCAAAATCTTATGGGGGTAACTCTGATGACCCACATCCCAAACGATGCGATCGTTTGGTGTATCAAAAACGTAATGCAAAGCAATTGATAATTCCACCGTGCCCAAATTAGAGGAAAGGTGGCCACCTGTTTTAGAAACAGAATCTAAAACAAACTGACGCAATTCAGCGGCCAATGCTGGCAACTCTTCACGGGAAAGCTTTTTTAAATCGGCGGGGGATTGTATGGAATCTAAAGTCATCGAATCTAAGGTCAAACCTATTTGCCTCTACTGACTACTAACAGAGCTAAATCTTGTAGGGCTTGCGCTTTGCTGCCAAAAATCTCCAGACTGGCAATCGCCTCTGCTTGCAATTGCTTTGCCTGCTTCTGTGCATAGTCTAAACCCATCAAGGTTACGTAGGTAGGCTTATCGTTGGCCGCATCCTTACCAGCCGTCTTTCCGAGGGTTTGACTATCTGCCGTAGCGTCTAGAACGTCATCAACAATCTGAAAGGCTAGGCCAAGGGCCTGAGAATAATTTTTCAGGCAAGTCATTTGGGTAGGGTTCAAGTGAGCGGCAATGCCGCCCAATTGCACAGCGCAAGATAACAGCGCACCTGTTTTCATGGCATGCATTTGCTTTAGACCAGCAAGATCTAATTTCTTGCCAACGCTATCCAAATCAATTGCTTGACCACCGGCCATACCGCGCGAACCGGATGCCGCAGCCAAGCTACTCATCATGAACAAACGAACGTCAACCTCGCACTGTGCGTTTGCCAAAATTTCAAAGGCGCGCGTTTGCAAGGCATCGCCAACCAACAAAGCAGTGGCTTCGTCGTAGGCCTTATGAACGGTAGGCCGTCCTCGGCGCAAATCATCGTCATCCATGCAAGGCAAGTCGTCATGCACCAATGAGTAAGCATGGATACATTCAATCGCAACTGCGGCTGCGTCTAATGCCTCGGCTTTGGCGTCACCCAGTGAGCCCGCTGCATAAACTAATAAAGGACGAATACGTTTACCGCCACCTTGAGCCGCATAACGCATTGCCTCATGCAATCGCTTAGGCGTCGTTTGATCTGAATCAAGCAGAGACTCTAATGCAGACTCGGTACGCGTGGAGTGCGCACTAAGCCACTCCTGAAATTGAAAAACTGAAGTCATTAGGCCTCAAATACACGCACTTGTTGCTCAACCTGAGAAAGCACGCCCTGACAATGTTTGAGTAGTGCAGCGCCACGTTGGTAGGCCAAAAGGGTTTCTTCTAGAGAGAACTTTCCAGACTCCATGTCAGAAATTAACTTCTCAAGCTCTTTAACTGCCTCTTCATAGCGCAATTTGGGATCAATTTGGGCCTCAAGAGCAGGCTTTTGACTCTCTGATTTTTTAGCTGGCATAGACCCGTTTCCTTTGTATTTCTTGCACAAACAGCCCTATATATTAAAGCGAGAAGCCCTTTCGATGGGTATAATTCATCCCTTCCTTTCCAATATCGACTCGTCGATGGTTGGATTGGTTATTCCGCTTAGCTTCGGCTGACGTTTTCGGGGGTGGGGAGAATGACTAATCTGGCTACCGCGCAGAAGCTTGCGCCGTCCAATCTACAACTGCCGGTTTCGGCATATTTTGACGTTGATTTGTATCAGCGCGAAATTGAACTGCTTTTCAAGCAAGGGCCTGGCTATGTCGGCCACGATCTCATGGTGCCCGAAATTGGCTCCTATCGCACATTAGCCGCAGAAAATGAAGGTCGCATTCTGGTTCGCAATGAGGCCGGCGTAGAACTCTTATCAAATGTTTGCCGTCATCGCCAAGCACTCATGCTCAATGGCTCCGGCAAAACAGAAAACATTGTTTGTCCACTGCATCGCTGGACCTACGATCTGAATGGCGATCTTTTAGGCGCCCCTCATTTTGAAGACAAGCCCTGCCTCAATCTTGGCAAGTCCCCATTGCAAAACTGGCAAGGACTGTTATTTGAAGGTCCGCGTGATGTGAGAGCCGATCTTGCCAAGCTGGGTGTTGCGGATGATCTCAAGTTTGATGGCTATATGCTCGATCACGTTGAGGTGCACGACTGCAACTACAACTGGAAAACATTTATCGAGGTTTACCTCGAGGACTACCATGTCGTTCCATTTCATCCTGGCTTAGGAAAGTTTGTTTCTTGCGAAGACCTCCGTTGGGAATTCGGCGACTGGCATAGCGTGCAAACGGTTGGCATTCATAAAGATCTAGCAACACCTGGATCACCCGTGTATCGCAATTGGCATGAAGCCGTGTTGCGCCAATTTGGCGGAAAATCACCACGCCATGGGGCAATCTGGCTGACCTACTACCCTAATGTCATGGTCGAGTGGTACCCAGGCGTGCTCTGTGTTTCTACCTTGCATCCACTTGGTCCGAATAAAACACGCAACATTGTTGAGTTTTATTACCCAGAAGAGATTGCTCTATTCGAGCGTGAGTTTGTTGAGGCTGAACGTGCCGCCTACATGGAAACCTGCATCGAGGATGATGAAATCGGCGAACGCATGGATGCAGGTCGTGCTGCCCTCTTTGCTCGCGGCATCAACGAAGTTGGTCCATACCAAAGCCCAATGGAAGACGGCATGCAGCATTTCCACGAGTGGTATCGTCGTGTCATGAACTATCAAGGCGTTTAATTTAATTCACAAAAGGTCACTTCATGACTCCTCTTATTACTGCTAACCAGTTAGAAGAAATCATTAACAGTGGTGAAAATGTGTTGCTGTGTGACTGCCGCTTTGATTTGGCTGATACATCTGCCGGTAGAAAAGCCTACGAAGAAAGTCACATTCCAGGCGCCATCTATGTCGACCTCGATCAAGATCTGTCTGGTGAAAAAACCGGCAAGAATGGGCGACACCCATTACCGACTCCAGATGCTTGGGCGAAAACAAAAACACGCCTCGGCATGGATAACAACACCCTGGTAGTTGCTTATGACAAACAGGGCTCTGTATATGCCAGCCGTTTGTGGTGGATGCTCAAAGCGACCGGTCATGCCAATGTGCGAGTACTGGATGGCGGGCTAGATGCCTGGAATGGCCCTATCGGAACGATTCCCCGTAAACCAAGTCCTGCAAGTCAAGCAATTGAGGCCATGCCGTATGTTGGTCTCGTATTAGCTGATGCAGTGTCTGAGAACTTGCAAACTCAGAAAAGTGTTGTGATGGATGCGCGCGCTAACGATCGCTTTCATGGTCAAAATGAAACTTTAGATCCAGTCGCAGGCCATATCCCCGGCGCAATCAACCGCTTCTTTAAAGACAATCTATCTGCCACCGCATTTAAAGCACCAGAACAACTTTATAAAGACTTTGTGGATTTTCTGGGCCCCCTCAAAGCATCCGATGTCATTCACCAATGCGGCTCGGGAGTTACGGCGTGCCATAACTTACTGGCGATGGAAATTGCTGGGTTGAAGGGGTCGCGCCTCTATGCTGGTAGTTGGAGTGAATGGTGCGCAGACCCTCAGAGGCCTGTTGAAACTTAACGCAAGTTAGATAGTAGGATCACGAAACCTACGCCACAAGCAATCAACACTGTTTGACGTAAAGACTCTGCCCAATGTGGGCGACGATGCATTTGCGGAATCAAATCACTCACTGCAATGTAAATAAAACTGCTAGAGGCAATGACTAGAAGATAGGGCATGGCAGCATGTGCTTTTTCTAAGAAAAAATAAGCTAGCACGCCACCGACCACAGCAGATAAACCGCAAATCAAGTTGTACAGCAAAGCCCGTGTACGCGAAAAGCCAGCATTGAGCAAAACAATAAAATCGCCAATCTCTTGCGGAATCTCATGAGCAATGATGGCAAGCGCTGTAAAGATGCCCACTTGATAATCCGCCATAAAAGCAGCAGCGATCAATACCCCATCTACAAAGTTATGCAGTCCATCGCCAATCAAGATCATGCTACCGCTTCGACCAGCAGCTTCAGCGTCATGACCATGGTGGTGGTTATGGCCATCGCCTTCGTGATGATGACTATGACGCAATAAAGAAATTTTCTCTAACAAGAAAAATCCCAGTAAGCCAGCAAGCAAAGTGGCAAATAAGAGTTGCGGGCTTGTACCCTCCATGCTGAAGGCTTCGGGTAAAGAATGCAAAAAAGCAGTAGCTAGCAAAATTCCGACCGAAACGCTCACCATGTTGTGAACCATCTTGGAAAGCAATGCCAAGGAGAAGGTGGCGGCTACAAGAACGCTAGCCGTTCCTGCAAGCGCAGTTACCAAGAGAATGCTTTGTAAAACTGTCATAGCAATCACACTACTCCGTTTTTCTTAAACCAAGCCAAGCATTTTGCCCAACCATCTTTTGCGGGGCCTTCGCGATAAGACTCGCGGTAGTCCGCATGAAACGCATGGGGGGTATCTGGATACACCTCAAACTGGGATGCCTTAGCTGCAGCATTGGTAGGCGCGGCTTTTGCTAAAGCCTCACGCATTTGATCAATGCTCGCCAAAGAGATTCCAACATCAGCAGCGCCATAAAGTCCTAAGACGGGGGCTTTTAAGTCTGTAGCAATGTCAACTGGATGACGTGGATTGCCTTCGGTTTTGTCGCCAATCAAGCGGCCATACCAAGCTACGCCGGCACGTACCTGTGGCAATGTGGCGGATAGCCAAGTAATGCGCCCGCCCCAACAAAAACCAGTCACGCCGACCCGTTTTAAGTCGCCCCCATTTTTTCCAGCCCAGACCAATGCAGCCTGCAAATCACCCAACACCTGGGAGTCAGGCGTCTTAGAAATAATATTAGTAAAGATTTCAGCAATCGTGCCGTATTGGCTGGGATCACCAGCCCGTACAAAAAATTCTGGGGCAATGGCGAGATAGCCTAACTTTGCAAAACGACGGGTGACATCAGCAATGTACTCATGCACGCCAAAGATCTCACTCACGACGATCACGATTGGCAGTGGGCCTTTGGCCTTTTCTGGACGTGAGACATAGGCCGGAATTTGAGAGCTGCCCACTGGGATAGATTGCTCGCCAGCAGTCAAACCTGTAAAGGTCGTTTCAATAGCAGCGGCCATGACAGGCTGGGATGCTGGCGCCAAGCCAATCCCAATGCCTGTTGCAGCAATCGCAGAGCTCTTGATAAAACTTCTTCTATCACCCTGAATACCTTGTGAAGCTTGATGATTTTTTTTGTTCATTGCATTTGTCCCCATTTCACCCAGGCATTTTTATCAAACTCAGTGGGCTTCTTCCCAATTATCGCCAATACCAATACTCACTAGCAATGGCACTTTCAGATCAGCTACTGTACACATCAAGCCTGGTAATTTTTCCTTTAGCAGATCAATCTCATCCAAAGGCACATCAAATACTAATTCATCATGCACCTGTAAGAGCATGCGGGTTTTGAGTTGCTCTTTTTCTAACCAATTCTCGACAGCAATCATGGCTAACTTAATTAAGTCTGCGGCAGTGCCTTGCATCGGCGCATTAATCGCAGCACGCTCAGCGCCTTGACGACGAGGTCCATTAGATCCCTTGATCTCTGGTAACCACAACCTTCTACCAAAAACCGTCTCGACATAACCATTTTCGCGCGCCTCGACACGGGTGCGCTCCATATATTGGGCTACACCAGGATAGCGATCAAAATACTTGGCAATATAGTTTTGTGCTGCAGAACGTTCAATTCCTAAATTGCCTGCCAGACCAAACGCACTCATGCCATAAATCAAGCCGAAGTTAATGACCTTGGCGTAGCGACGCTGCTCAGAGCTCACATCATCCAAAGGCACACCAAAAATTTCAGCTGCAGTTGCTTGGTGTACGTCCTTACCAGTATTGAATGCCTCTAGAAGGTTTTCATCTTCGGCAATATGCGCCATGATGCGCAATTCAATTTGCGAATAGTCTGCTGAAAGTAACTTACAACCATCCGCCGGAATAAAAGCCTCCCGAATTCTTCGCCCCTCTTCAGTACGCACGGGAATATTTTGCAAATTGGGATCGCTAGATGCAAGGCGCCCGGTTACTGCAGTCGCTTGCGAGAAGTTCGTATGTACCCGACCCGTCTTTGGATCAGCCATGCGCGGTAACTTCTCGATATAGGTTGACATCAATTTAGCCAAGCTGCGGTAATCCAAAATACGAGCTGGTAATGGGTAGTCTTCAGCTAGCTTTTGCAACACTTCTTCATCGGTTGAAGGTGCGCCTGAGGGCGTCTTCTTAATCACCGGTAACTCCAATTGCCCAAATAAAATTTCGGCAATCTGCTTGGGTGACTGAATATTAAAAGGCTGTCCCGCTAGTTTATGGATCTCACCTTCCAGTTCCAGCAGGCGTTTTCCGACCTGTTGGCCCTGCTTGGCCAGTAACGCGGAGTCAATCCGAATGCCATTGCGCTCCATAATGCCCAGTACTCGCATAGCAGGCATCTCAATCTGCTGGTATACGTAGAGCAAGCCTGGGCTAGCTTGTATCTGGGGCCACAGCTCTAAGTGGAGCCGTAAGGTGATGTCCGCATCTTCAGCTGCGTAATCAGTAGCAATCTTGAGATCCACTTGATCAAAGCCAATTTGATGCACGCCTTTGCCACAGACTTCTTCGTAGCGAATGGTCTTCACGCCAAGATGCCGTTCTGCCAGGCTATCCATATTGTGTGGTAAATGAGATTCCAGAACATAAGATTCAAGCAAAGTATCGAACTGAATGCCGCCTAAAGTAATTCCGTAATTGGCAAAGATGTGACTGTCGTACTTTAAGTTTTGACCGACCTTGGCATGAGAAGAACTCTCTAACCATGATCTCATTCGCGACAGCACTAAGTTGCGGTCTAGTTGAGTTTCGCCATTGCGATGGGCTACCGGAATGTAACAAGCCTCACCTGGTGTTACCGATAAAGAAATGCCAACCAACTCTGCTGCTAAGGCATCTAAACCAGTGGTCTCGGTATCGACTGCAGTTAACTGTGCAGATTCAATTTTCTTGAGCCATCGATCTAAAGCAAGCTCATCTACTACGCACTCGTAATGTCGTGTAATCCCATCATGTAAATCTGTTGTGGCTTGAGATAACACGGTTGTTGGAGTAGACGCAATCTCTCTCGATTTTTTTGCGGCTAATTCATTCGGGGAGATGCCGGGTAAAGGACTGCCAGCCAAGTCAAAGACCGCCTCCCCTTGATTTGACTGAGGGCTAGGGTTGTTCAGTTGCTTTTCTACATCTCGCAACCAAGTCTTAAATGCATAGCGCTCAAACAGCTCACGCAAGAGTGGCGCATCTTCAGGCTTTGCATGCAAGTCATCCAAACTCAGGAGATGTGGATCTAGATCGCAGTCTTTTTTGACGGTAATTAATTCACGCGCTTTAGGAAGCCACTCTAAGCTGGCTCGTAAATTTTCACCGACTACACCTTTTACTTGCTCAGCGTTTGCCATCAAATTATCAAGATCACCAAACTCAGCTAACCACTTATTGGCTGTCTTAGGTCCAGCTTTTGGGACACCGGGAACGTTGTCAACAGCGTCACCAATAATAGATAAGTAATCCACAATTCGTTCCGGTGGCACTCCAAACTTTTCAATCACACCTTCGATATCCAATTTTTCATTGGTCATGGTGTTGATCAAAGTCACTGAGGAATTCACAAGCTGCGCTAAATCTTTATCGCCTGTTGAAATAATCGTTTCCCAACCGGCTTGAGTAGCCTGACAAGATAGGGTAGCAATCACATCGTCAGCCTCAACTCCCGATACCATCAAGACGGGCCAACCCAGGGCCTTTACCATCGCATGAATAGGCTCGATTTGCTTCACCAGATCTTCGGGCATTGGCGACCGATGCGCCTTGTACTCGGAGTACATTTCATCCCGAAAAGTCTTCCCTTTAGCATCAAATACACAGGCAATATGATCGGCCTTTAGCTCGGATCTGGCCCTGCGCATCATGTTGACCATCCCATAAATTGCCCCCGTTGGGTCACCAGCCCCATTTCTAAGGTCTGGCATGGCATGGAAGGCGCGGTAGAGGTAGCTAGAGCCATCTACCAACAAGAGTCTATGTTTAGTCATACCGCAATCGTACAATCTAGTTGCTAACTTCCCACGGGTCTGGTTTGGGAACCGATCTGGAGTGGGACTAAAAAGGTGAAAAATGATGCATGCTCTAACCAACTTATTCAGCCACTCCTGGAGCCAGGCCCTTGTTTTAACTAGCTTTTTCATGGCTTTTGGCATATTGGGAAGTGGTAATGCTGCTGCCCAAAATATGAGCCAAGCTCTTAGCCCTGCCGAGCTCCAACAAATTAATAACCAGCCACTTGCTCCAGCAGTGAGTGCATCTGGCGCGATGAACACCCCAGAAATGCGCAAGCCTAGCTATCAATTTAAAGATGGGAACGGGACTGAAGTAACTGAGTACAAGGATTCAAATAGCCCAACCCAAGTTCAGGTAAAGACGAAATTAACGACTTACGAAATGTCACCTCCCGACTCTGTTAAACCTGGCGCCCAGTCTGGCGAAGGCAGTTTACTGAGTGTGCCCAGCATCAGCATTCCAATTCGGTAACGTATGGCTGTATTTACCCCGATCGAGCTTGGCGATATCTCAGACTGGATCGCACGGGACTTCAATATTGGCGAGGCTACTGCTATTCGCGGTATTCATGGCGGCATCGAGAATTCCAACTTTTTCCTAGATACCGTTCTTGATGGCAAGAAACAAGAATTTGTTTTAACGATCTTTGAAAGATTGTCTGCAGAGCAACTTCCTTACTATCTTGAACTCATGCGGCACTTGGCGGACAAAGGCATTACCGTACCAAAGCCAATCGCTAACCAAGATGGTGCGATTTTGTTTTCCCTCAAAGGTAAGCCTGCGGCAATCGTTACCAAGCTACCCGGTCTATCGCGATTAGACCCCGAAGTGAAGCACTGCGTATTGGTGGGCGAAATGCTTGCAAAGATGCATTTAGCAGGCGCCGATTTTCCTACAACACAAACAAACTTGCGTAGCCTTACTTGGTGGCAAAAAACAGTACCTCAAGTCTTGGCACATTTAAATCAAAATCAACAAGATTTGCTCACTCACGAATTAGCCACTCAAGAAAACTTCTTCGCCTCAAGTGAATATGCCGCATTACCGCAAGGCGCAAGTCATTGCGATCTCTTTAGGGACAATGTCTTATTTGATCCGCAAGGATCTGCCGATACTTCAAAAGACCAATTGGGCGGCTTCTTTGATTTTTATTTCGCCGGCACCGATAAGTGGCTATTTGATTTGGCAGTGACGGTAAATGACTGGTGTTTGGCTAGCAACAAAAAAGATTTGGATCCTGCTCGCTTTAATGCCTTAATGGATGCCTACCAATCCGTGCGCCCACTGACTGCCGATGAAAAATCTAGCTGGTCAATGATGGTCCGCGCGGCTGCCTTGCGCTTCTGGATCTCTCGCTTGTGGGATTTTTATTTACCGCGTGATGCGCAGATGTTGACGCCGCATGACCCAAGCCATTTTGAACACATTCTTTTAAGCCGCAAAGCCATATGAAACTAAACTCCGTCGCTCCTAAAGAGGGGTACACCTGGATCCGCCAAGGGATTTGGCTTTTTAAGCAAAGCCCTATTGGATTTTTGATGCTGGTCTTTATGTATGTGTTTCTTGCACAGCTTGCTGTACTCGTGCCGGTGATTGGCGTCTTTGCAGTCTTGGTTCTGACGCCGACCCTCTCCGTGGGCTTTATGACAGCGTGTCGACAGGCCATTCAAAAAGAACGTATTCGCCCCATGGTGTATTTGGCAGCACTCCAATCCACCGCGGTAGTTCGTAAAAGAATTTTGCAACTGGGTCTTGTTTACGCAGCCCTCATTCTGGCACTCAGTTTTATCCTGAGCATGCTTGTTGATTTTGAATTGCTACTTCCCCTGATGACAAGCGATAAGCCCGTCACTCCTGAGGCTATTCGACAAATTTATTTGGTCTTGTTTTTTGGGGCCATTCTGTACATTCCGGTAGCGATGCTGATGTGGTTCTCACCGATCCTGGTGGCCTGGGAGGGCATGTCGATTCCTCAAGCACTATTCTCCAGTTGCTTAGCTTGCTGGACTAATCGCGGGGCGTTCTTTCTGTATCTTGCCATCTGGAGCGTGGTCCTGATTGCCATTCCACTCATCATTGGGTCTGCGTTGGATGCAGTGGATCTTGGGCAGGCTGCCTCATTCATCGTCGCTCCGCTTTCAATGGCAGGACTCACTGTGATGCATTGCTCTTTCTTCGCAACATGGAAAGCCTGCTTTGCAGACAAAGAGGAAGCTACGCTCTTAGCGTAAGGTAGCTAATCAATAGCACTCAGTTTTGCAATGCTCAGTTGTAACCACTTCACACCATGTCGTTTGAAGCTCACTTGAGCACGTGCATCCGCATCATTACCCTCTAAGCCGGTAACACGTCCTTCACCAAACTTGGTGTGAAATACATTTTGCCCAATCGTGAATGGATAGTTACCGCGGGGCGGTGAAGCAAGTCTTTGAACTGTGGTCGAGGCAGAGCCCACTCTTCCTGTGCGCGCAGGCGCTTGACCATAAGTTTGATGTCGTACTTGCTGACGCTCATTACCAGAGTCAAAGAAATCATTGGATTCATATTCGCGTTGACGTGTATAGCCATCTTGCCAAGTAGATCCTGAACTTCTACCGCTGCCACCCCAACGAGAATCCTTGGCCTTAGGAGTCAGCCACTTAAGCGAATCAGCCGGCAGCTCTTCTAAGAAGCGAGATGGCATGTTGTAGCGTACTTGGCCATGCAACATGCGTGACTGAGTATGGGAGAGATACAAGCGCTCTTTAGCCCGGGTAATCGCCACATACATTAAGCGACGCTCTTCTTCTAGGCCATTGAGTTCATTCACACTGTTTTCGTGTGGGAACAAGCCCTCTTCCAGGCCGGTAATGAAGACGGCAACGAATTCGAGACCTTTGGCCGAATGCACCGTCATTAATTGCACAGCATCTTGACCGGCTTGAGCCTGGTTGTCACCCGCCTCTAGAGATGCATGCGATAAAAATGCTGCGAGTGGAGAAGCTGCAACCATACCTGGCTCAGCCTCACCAGACAAGGTCGCCGCAGTTGCGTCTTGGCCATAACCCTCTTCCGCAATGAAAGCAGTTGCGGCATTCACAAGTTCTTGCAAGTTCTCTACACGATCTTGGCCTTCACGCTCAGTCAAATAATGCTGAATCAAGCCACTATTCTGAATCACAAACTCCACCGTCTCAGGCAAAGTATTGTGACGGGTTGCTTCACGCATGTGATCAACCAAGCGCACAAATCCGCTCAGTGATGTGCCCGCTTTTCCAGTCAACGTGGTAGCAGCTAAATACAGGGAACATTGCTGAGCTTTTGCCTCATCTTGCAATGCTTCAATGGATCTCGCACCAATACCCCGGGTTGGGAAGTTCACAACACGCGAGAAAGAAGTATCGTCGTTTGGATTCTCCAAAAGACGTAAGTAGGCTAGTGCATGTTTAATTTCTGCACGCTCAAAAAAGCGTAGTCCACCATATACTCGGTAAGGAATAGCGGCGGAGAACAAGGCGTGCTCAATGATGCGTGATTGCGCATTACTTCTATACAGCAAAGCGATCTCGGTACGCTTGATGCCACTACTCACTAAGGCTTTGATTTCATCAACCAGCCACGCCGCTTCAGCATGATCACTAGCCGCATCGTAGATTCGGACTGGTTCGCCATGACCCGCATCGGTACGAAGATTTTTTCCCAGACGTTCAGTATTGTTAGAAATCAGATGATTGGCAGTATCTAAGATATGACCGTGCGAACGATAGTTCTGCTCTAGCTTGACCATCATCGGATGAAATTGTTTTTCATAGAGACGCATGTTCTCTACATCAGCCCCGCGGAAGGCATAAATACTTTGATCGTCATCACCAACGGCAAAGACGGCGCTAGTGCCAGCGCCACTCACATTCACCTTACTAGCATCATGACCAGATAGCAGTTTTAACCAGGCGTATTGGAGCGCATTGGTATCTTGAAACTCATCAATCAGAATATGACGGAAGCGTTCTTGGTAATGCGTCCGAATTGCTTCGTTATGTTTCAACAATTCATAACTACGCAATAAGAGCTCTGCAAAATCGACTACTCCCTCACGTTGACACTGTGCATCGTAGGCTTCATAGAGCTGCGCCATTTTGGCTTGGAAGTCATCACCTGAATCCAAGTCACGCGCCCGCATTCCACGCTCTTTGGCATGGGCAATGAAATACTGCAATTGCTTGGGTGGATATTTCTCATCATCCACTTTCAAACCCTTCAAAAGGCGTTTGATAGCGGATAACTGGTCCTGGGTATCCAGAATCTGGAAAGTGGACGGTAAACCCGCATCCTTGTGATGCGCCCGCAATAAACGGTTGCAAAGACCATGAAAGGTGCCAATCCACATGCCCCGAGTATTAATGGGCAACATGGCACTCAGCCGCAACATCATCTCTTTGGCAGCCTTATTGGTGAAGGTCACCGCCAAGACGCCAATAGGCGAAACCTGACCCGTTTGGATCAACCAAGCTATACGGGTAGTGAGGACGCGGGTTTTACCGCTACCTGCCCCAGCCAAAATTAAGGCTGATTGGGCCTGGCCATTTTCATTTACGGGCGGGAGGGTCACTGCCTCGCGCTGTTCTGGGTTGAGGTTCGCGAGCAAGTCTGAGTACATCGTCCCAATTATAATTTGCCTCTTATGCCAAATGCTTCGAATACCCCTAATTCACCAGCGAGCAGTCCAGCGGACCAGCTTGCTAAATCCTACGAACCCGCACCCATAGAAGCGCATTGGGGGCCAGAGTGGGAAAGCAGAGGCATTGCCACAGCCTCACTCGAAGAAGGCAAGGAAGACTTTAGCGTTCAACTACCACCCCCGAATGTCACCGGTACGCTCCATATGGGTCACGCCTTTAACCAAACCATCATGGATGGCTTGGTACGACATGCTCGTATGTCCGGTAAAAATACCTTATGGGTACCCGGCACAGACCATGCCGGTATCGCCACACAAATTGTGGTTGAACGTCAGCTTGATGCGCAAAAAGTTTCTCGCCACGATTTAGGTCGTGAGAAGTTTCTAGAAAAAGTATGGGAATGGAAGGAAACTTCCGGCAACACGATTACCAACCAGATTCGTCGTCTCGGCGCCTCGATTGATTGGAGTCGTGAATATTTCACAATGGACAGCAAGATGTCCAAAGCAGTGGTTGAAGTATTTGTCCGTCTGCATGAGCAAGGGCTCATTTACCGTGGCAAACGTTTGGTCAACTGGGATCCCGTTTTAGGAACTGCCGTTTCAGATCTGGAAGTAGTAAGTGAAGAAGAAGATGGCTCGATGTGGCACATCCACTATCCACTCACTGATGGCTCTGGCCATCTAACAGTTGCTACTACTCGCCCAGAAACCTTATTGGGTGACGTCGCAGTGATGATCAACCCTGAAGACGAACGCTATAAGCATCTTATTGGTAAATCAGTCAATCTACCGCTGTGCAATCGAGAGATTCCCATCATTGCCGATGACTATGTTGATTTGAACTTTGGTACCGGCGTGGTGAAGGTAACCCCTGCTCATGACTTTAATGACTATGCAGTCGGTCAACGCCATCAATTGCCACTAATCAATATACTGACCTTGGATGCCAAGATTAATGAGAATGCACCTACCGTGTATCAAGGTATGGAGCGTTTTGCCGCTCGCAAACAAATCGTTACTGATTTAGATGCTGCAGGCCTCTTAGAAAAAGTACAGCCCCATAAATTAATGGTGCCTCGCGGCGACCGCACTCAAACGATCATTGAGCCGATGCTCACAGATCAATGGTTTGTGGCAATGTCCAAACCAAGTCCTGATAATCAATATCAGCCAGGTTCATCGATTGCCGGCGCTGCATTAGAAGCGGTTACCAAAGGTGACATCAAACTTGTCCCAGAAAACTGGATCAACACTTACACCCAATGGCTCGAGAATATTCAAGACTGGTGTATCTCGCGTCAACTGTGGTGGGGCCATCAAATCCCAGCCTGGTATGGTGAAGATGGCCAAATCTTTGTGGCACGCTCTGCAGAAGAAGCCAAAACCAAAGCTGTAGCTGCGGGCTATAACGGCGCTCTAAATCGCGATCCTGATGTACTTGATACCTGGTTTAGCTCAGCGCTTGTCCCCTTCAGCTCATTGGGCTGGCCAGAACACACTCCTGAACTCAAGCACTTCTTGCCCTCATCTGTATTGGTTACTGGCTTTGACATCATCTTTTTCTGGGTAGCGCGCATGGTCATGATGACCTGCCACTTCACTGGTAAGGTGCCATTCCATACTGTTTATGTTCACGGCTTGGTGCGAGACTCCGAAGGCCAGAAGATGAGTAAGTCCAAGGGCAACACTTTGGACCCAATTGATCTAATTGACGGTATCAAAATTGAAGCGTTAGTTGGTAAAAGAACCTCTGGCTTGATGAATCCAAAACAAGCTGAAAGTATTGGCAAGAAAACCAAGAAAGAATTTCCGGAAGGCATTCCTGCATTTGGTACTGATGCCCTACGTTTTACTTTTGCATCTCTTGCTTCACTAGGTCGCAATATCAACTTTGATCAGAAACGCTGCGAAGGTTATCGCAACTTCTGCAACAAACTCTGGAATGCCACCCGCTTCGTTCTCATGAACTGCCCAGGTGGCGATGAAGAAAATGGTCTTGCACCTTGTGATAATCAATGTGGTCCAGAAGGCTACTTAGACTTCTCTCCTGCAGATCGTTGGATTGTTTCTTTATTACAAAGAACCGAAGCCGATGTTGCTAAAGGTTTTGAAAACTACCGCTTTGACAATATTGCCTCGAGCATCTACCAATTTGTTTGGGATGAGTACTGTGACTGGTATCTTGAACTGGCCAAGGTGCAACTGCAAACTGGTACGCCAGCACAGCAACGCGCAACGCGTCGCACCTTACTCCGTGTTCTGGAAACCATCTTGCGTATGGCGCATCCATTAATTCCATTTATCACAGAAGCACTCTGGCAAACCGTTGCCCCGATATCTGGCAAAGAACTTGCCAAGCAAGAAAAGCAAACCATTGCATTACAGCCTTATCCAGTTTCTCAGCCCGAGAAAATGGATGAGCAGAGTGAGGCATGGGTTGCTCAAATTAAAGCTATTGTGGATGCCTGCAGAAACCTGCGGGGCGAAATGCAAGTCCCCCCCGGACAAAAAGTACCGCTCTGGATTAGTGGTCCCGAGGTATTGCTAAAGCAAGCCACCCCTTACCTCACTGCTTTAGCTAAGTTATCTGAAGTCAAAATCTACACCGATGAGTCCGCCCTGGAAAAGGATGCTCCTGGCGCCCCCATGGCCTTGGTTGGCGATCTCAAGCTCCTCCTTAAGATTGAGGTAGATGTCGCTGCAGAAAGAATTCGTCTTAGCAAAGAAATCGAGCGTCTGGCCAATGAAATTACTAAAGCACATGCAAAATTGGATAACGAAAGCTTTGTGGCTCGCGCCCCAGTTGAGGTTGTGGCCCAAGAAAAACAACGGCTTGCAGGATTTGAACAAAACCATGAGAAGCTTGTTGCACAATTAGAGCGTCTAAAGTAAAAGCGATCGGAATCCACATGCCTTTATCCACCAAAGCAGTTACTAAAGCAGTTTTTCCTGTTGCTGGCTTAGGCACTCGTTTCTTGCCAGCCACTAAAGCCAGCCCCAAGGAAATGCTGAATGTGGTTGATAAGCCGCTGATTCAATATGCGGTTGAAGAGGCAATTGCCGCCGGCATTACTGAAATGATTTTCGTTACCGGTCGCAGCAAACGTGCGATTGAAGACCATTTTGATAAAGCCTATGAATTAGAAGCAGAGTTAGAGGCTAAGAATAAAAAAGAATTACTCGAAATTGTTCGCAGCGTTAAGCCCAGTCATGTGGATTGCGTATACGTTCGCCAGCCAGAAGCCCTGGGCCTGGGCCATGCCGTTTTGTGTGCAGAAAAGTTAGTGCGGGATGAACCGTTTGCAGTGATCTTGGCTGATGACTTATTGGATGGACACCCACCTGTTCTCAAGCAAATGCTCAAAGTCTTTGATGAGCAAAACGGCTCAGTATTGGCTGTAGAAAAAATTGACCCTGCCAAAAGCAGCTCTTATGGCATTGTGTCGGGGAATGAAGTTAGCAAAGGCATCTACCGCCTCAATGGCATCGTAGAGAAGCCGCAACCAAAAGACGCTCCATCAAACTTAGCAGTAGTTGGTCGCTACGTTTTATCTTCTGAGATCTTTAGACATATTCGCAATCTCAAGCCAGGTGCTGGCGGAGAGATTCAGCTCACTGATGCGATTGCCGCATTGCTCAAAGAAGAGCCTGTATTTGCTTATGAATACAATGGTGTGCGCTATGACTGCGGTAGCAAAATTGGCTTGCTCAAAGCTTCTGTGGAATTTGCTTTACGTCATCCAGAAGTGAAGGATGATTTCGCTGCTTACTTAAAGAGTCGCTCTTTAGGCTAAGCAGTCTATCTTTTCGTCTGTCTTTCGCCTATCTTCTCTTGAGGAAGAAAACCAAGATATCACCTTCATTGGCAGTTGCAATGAGCTCATTACCTGTCTGTTTAGCAAAGGCAGGGAAGTCATGAGCGGCGCCAGCATCAGTTGCCTTAATCTTTAGGACTTCGCCTGACTGCATCGTTGCTAAAGCTTTCTTGGTGCGCAAAATAGGTAGTGGGCAATTCATGCCAATGGCATCTACCTCTGCGTTAAATACGATATTGCTGATTTCGGTCATTTGCTTGCAACCCAATCTTTAACCCCTGCTAAAGCGGCACCCAAGGCTGCAGGATTGTTTCCGCCGGCCATCGCCATTTCTGGCTTGCCGCCGCCTTTGCCACCCACCTGCAAAGCTACGAAATTGACGAGATCACCAGCCTTTACCTTACCAATGGCATCGGCAGTCACACCGGCAACCAAACTCACCTTATCGCCCTGCACAGAGGCCAACACAATGGCGGCAGTCTTCAGTTTTGCTTTGAGGGCATCCATGGTTTCTCGTAAGACTTGCGCATCAGCACCATCTAAACGAGCAGCCAAGACCTTGATGCCGTTGACATCCACCGCTTGGGTAGCCAACTCATCGCCTTGACTAGCAGCAAACTTAGAGTTCACTTTCTCCAACTCACGCTCAGCTTGACGCAAACTGTCTTGCAGTTGGGTCACGCGATTGACTAAATCTCCAGGGTGGGTTTTGAGTACAGCAGCAGCTTCGTTAATCTTGTCTTCAAGATCTTGCAAGAAGTGCAAAGCATTTTGTCCAGTAACCGCCTCAACGCGACGAATACCAGCAGCCACACCACTTTCTGAAACAATCTTGAGGCTACCGATATCACCAGTGCGTTCTACGTGCGTACCGCCACAAAGTTCTTTTGAACTACCAATTTCCAGTACGCGTACTTCATCGCCATATTTTTCACCAAAGAGCATCATGGCGCCAGTCTTCTGGGCATCATCTAAAGACATCACTTTTGCTGAAGTTGCAGCATTGGTCAAAATCTCACGATTGACAATATCTTCAACTTGTCTAATCTGGGCAGCAGTAATGGGTGCGTTATGCGTAAAGTCGAAGCGGGTCTTACTCGCATCAACTAAAGAGCCTTTTTGTTGCACGTGATCACCTAAGATTTCACGTAAAGCTTTATGCAGAATATGGGTAGCGCTATGGTTGCGCATGGTCTCGGTTCTTTGCAGTACATCTACCAGCGCATTGATGGAATCGCCCACCTTAAGTTCACCTTCAGCCACTTCACCTTGGTGACCAAATACATCAGCCTGAATCTTGAAAGTATCCTCAACCGTAAAGCGCACACCTTCATTGCGTAACTCACCTTTGTCGCCCACTTGGCCGCCTGACTCAGCATAGAAAGGCGTGCTATCCAAGACAACGACTGCAGCATCGCCCGCCTTAACGGATGGGACTGATGAGCCATCCAGATACAGCGCCGTTACCTTTGCGCCCTCATGTTTTAAGCTGTCATAACCGTGGAACTGCGTTGGTTTACCTGAGTATTCCAGGCCCTGAGCCACTTTGAACTTACCGGCAGCTCTGGCTTGATCGCGCTGCTTTTGCATCGCTACTTCAAAACCTTGCGCATCGACAGTAACATCGCGCTCGCGACAGACGTCTGCGGTTAAATCCAATGGGAAGCCAAAGGTGTCATGCAAACGGAATGCAGTTTCACCATCGACCACTTTTGCACCGCCGGCCAAAGCGCCTTCCAATATTTCCATGCCATTAGCAATCGTCTGAAAGAAGCGTTCTTCTTCTTGCTTGAGCACTTCACTCACCTTGTCTTGTGCAGCACGTAGTTCTGGATAGGCCTCGCCCATTTCTTTAACGAGGGCTGGCACTAGTTGATAGAAGAATGGTTTGCGTGCACCCAATTTATAACCATGACGAATCGCACGACGGGCAATACGACGCAGGACATAACCACGACCAGCGTTACCAGGGATCACGCCATCTACCACCACAAAACTACAGGCTCGGATGTGATCAGCAATCACCTTGAGTGACGGACTCTCCGAATCACAATTTCCTCCGCCAGCAGCATCTACCGCCTCTTTTGCGGCTTTGAGCAAATTAACAAACAGATCGATTTCATAGTTGGAATGAACCTTCTGCAAAATTGCAGCAATACGCTCAAGACCCATACCTGTATCCACGCTAGGCTTAGGCAGTAGATGCATATTGCCGGCTTCATCACGGTTGTACTGCATGAATACGTTATTCCAAATCTCAATGAAGCGATCACCATCTTCATCTGGACTGCCTGGAGGGCCACCAGGAATATGTTCGCCGTGGTCGTAAAAAATCTCTGTGCAAGGACCGCAGGGTCCTGTATCACCCATCATCCAAAAATTGTCGGACGCATAACGCGCACCTTTGTTATCACCAATCCGAATAATGCGATCGGTAGGAACGCCAATTTGATCTTTCCAAATCGCATATGCCTCGTCATCTTCGGCATAGACCGTGACTAAGAGCTTTTCTTTGGGAAGCTTAAAAACTTCCGTTAATAAATCCCAAGCAAATTGAATGGCGTCTTTCTTAAAATAGTCGCCAAAAGAGAAGTTGCCCAGCATCTCAAAAAAGGTATGGTGACGGGCTGTGTAGCCCACGTTATCCAAGTCATTATGTTTGCCGCCAGCCCGGATGCATTTTTGGGCGGTTGTAGCGCGGGTATAGGGGCGTTTATCAAACCCCAAAAACACGTCTTTAAACTGGTTCATCCCCGCATTAGTAAATAGCAGTGTGGGGTCATCCCCCGGCACCACTGGGCTGGATGGAACGATTTGGTGGCCTTTGGCGGCGAAGAAGTCCAGGTAAGCCTGGCGAATTTGGGAAACTTTCATGGGAATAATTATCGCATTCGCACCAGTGCAGGGCAAACCCTAGACAAGATACCCCATTCTTGCCTTACAATCGCCCAACATCAATAAATAAATCGGCACAAATGTCGATGAACAAGGAGCGCAACTTGAATATCCGCAATCAAAAAGACTTTGGTGCAGGGATCATGTATATGGTCATCGGCCTATTCTTTACCTTTTTAGCCTTGCAATACCAAATGGGTACACCCGCCAAAATGGGCCCAGGCTATTTCCCATTCTGGCTTGGCATTCTCATGACAGCCTTAGGCCTGCTCATTTTGGTGAAATCTCTCAGCGCTAAAGCAGCGATTGAAAAGATTCCCAAGTTTGACTGGAAAATCATTGGCATGATTACTGGCTCTGTCGTTCTTTACGGCATCCTTTTGCCAACAATGGGCTTTATTATTGCGATTGCCGTCTTGGTATTTATGTCTGCTAGCGCCAGTCATGAGTTTCATTGGAAAGGCACTTTAGTCAATGCGATTGTTCTGATTGTCTTTACCTACTCCGTATTTGTGCTGGGTCTGAAGCTCCAGTTCCCATTGCTACCTTTCTTTCTTCAACAATAACGAACCCGGACTCTAAAAATGGACTTATTTGCTAATTTAGCCCTCGGTTTCGATACAGCGTTTACGCTGCAAAACCTTCTTTACTGCCTGATTGGTTGCGTACTTGGCACCTTGATTGGCGTTCTTCCTGGTCTTGGCCCAATTGCGACGATTGCAATGCTTTTGCCAGCAACCTATGCATTGCCTCCAATTGCCGCATTGATCATGTTGGCTGGTATTTACTACGGCTCCCAGTACGGCGGCTCCACCACTGCCATTTTGCTCAACATCCCAGGTGAAACCTCCTCGGTGGTGACGGCGATCGATGGGTATCAAATGGCCCGCAACGGTCGAGCGGGCGTAGCCCTCTTTACCGCTGGTATGGGCTCATTCTTTGCAGGGTGTGTAGCAACCCTCGTATTGGCAGCCTTTGCTGCACCACTCTCCCAATTAGCATTTAAATTCGGTCCCGCTGAATACTTCTCCCTAATGGTCTTGGGGTTAATTGGCGCGGTGGTTCTTGCTTCCGGCTCATTGGTTAAGGCTATTGGCATGATCGTTTTAGGCTTGTTAATGGGCTTGATCGGTACCGACGTGAACTCTGGCGTATCACGGTATGCGTTTGACATCCCTGAATTAAGTGATGGTATCGGCTTCGTTGCGGTGGCAATGGGCGTCTTCGGTTTCGCTGAAATCATGACCAATCTGGAAAAGAAAGGTGAGGATGAGGGCTTCTTAAACAAGATGACCACTATGATCCCAACCAAGCAAGACGTGAAGCGTATGATCCCCTCGATTTTGCGTGGCACAGCTATTGGCTCAATTTTGGGTATCCTGCCAGGCGGCGGTGCTGCTTTGGCTGCTTTCGGCGCTTACTCAGTTGAGAAGAAATCCTCTAAGTACAGCCATGAATTTGGTAAAGGTGCCATTGAGGGTGTAGCAGGTCCAGAGTCAGCTAACAATGCTGCTGCTCAAACATCCTTTATCCCATTGCTCACCCTAGGTATCCCACCTAATGCTGTGATGGCATTGATGGTTGGCGCGATGACCATTCACAACATTCAGCCTGGTCCACAGGTAATGACCAGCAACCCAGCCTTGTTTTGGGGTCTGATTGCGTCAATGTGGATCGGCAATATGATGCTGATTATTTTGAACTTGCCATTGATCGGTATGTGGGTACAGCTCCTGAAGATTCCTTATCGCTTTATGTACCCAGCGATCTTGGTGTTCTGCTGTATCGGTGTTTACACCGTGAACAACACTGTCTTTGACGTATACGTCACAGCAGCTTTTGGCTTAATTGGATACCTGTTCTACAAATTGGGTTGTGAACCCCCTCCATTACTCCTTGGCTTCATCCTCGGACCAATGATGGAGGAGAACTTCCGTCGCGCTTTGTTGCTCTCCCGCGGTGATTTCACAACCTTCTTAACCCGCCCACTCTCATTAGGCCTGCTCATCGCAGCAGCCCTCTTGGTCGTTATCGTGGCTTTGCCGGCAGTAAAAGCAACCCGAGAGGCCGCCTTCGTAGAAGAGTAATCTTCAGTCTCCATAGAAACGAGCCCGCAGCAGTTTGCGGGCTTTTTCTTTATGGTTTGGGCCTTTTCTCTACAATGTGGGCATGTCCCAAGATAGAAAACCACCTAAAGCAGTTGCCGGAGCAATAGCCGAGCCCTCCAATTTTTTACGTCAGATCATCGATCATGACTTAGCCAGTGGCGCATTTGCTCAGCGTACAGATTTAGCCAATCAAGCCATCCCATCTATCATTACCCGCTTTCCACCAGAGCCAAATGGCTACCTGCATATCGGTCATGCCAAAAGTATTTGCCTGAACTTTGGCCTGGCGGCTGACTACAACGCATT
>Ga0214223_1000063_pt1 | contig 40074 bp, 40 predicted proteins | sample TroBogypolimnion_4_FD_153061 | JGI IMG/M metagenome (GOLD analysis project Ga0214223, IMG submission 153061) | Freshwater microbial communities from Trout Bog Lake, WI - 27AUG2007 hypolimnion | ecosystem: Environmental > Aquatic > Freshwater > Lake > Hypolimnion/Profundal zone | place: Trout...
TGGTGTTCAAATCCAGACTGAAAGACTATTCATCAGAAGATTTTTGGAAGGAAGTAAAACCTGATCTGCACCCCAAAACTATAACAGATATTGAACAATATCGCAATCTTGTTCTTAACGCTTTCAGCCACTACAACACCGAAAAACATGAAATCCGAACTGAACTGATCTCAGCTATTCAAGGAGTGAAGGCTCTTAATATTGAACTGAAGAGTATGCAATCTTGATGCTTTTCAAGTGGTGCTTGATATAGCCAAGATGATCCCAACTGGATTAAATATTTGCTGCCCTTTTGTTATTTTTCCTGCCAGCAGATCCTTGTGTTCATTGCAAAAAAACTTTTTCCCGCGATGTTCGATTTGTGCGGTGGATGTTGTGAATGTACAGCCAATAAGTTGAATGAAAATTCTTGAATATACCGGCCTTGATTTTTCCCATGTCAAGGCAGGTTATCGTAAGGTAACTGATGCCCTTGCCCGCAATGATTTCCGCGCAGCGCAGGTTAAAAAACTTGTCAACCTCACTCATGGCAAGTTCTATCGCGCAAAACTTGATGATGCCGACCGGCTGCTCTTTACGCTGGTTCGCCATGGTGATGAGGTGTGTGCCTTGATGCTTGAGGTTATTGCCAGCCATAATTACGACAAGTCGCGTTTTTTGCGGGGTGCAGTCATCGACGAATCTAAAATTCCCACTGTTGAGTTCAGTGACTCGGTAAAAGATGCTGAGCATTTACGCTATCTGCATCCTGAGCATAGTGCAATTCACCTGCTCGATAAGCCTATCTCTTTTGACGATACGCAGGAGATGATCTACCGGCAGCATCCTCCCCTGATTATTGTTGGAAGTGCCGGCAGCGGCAAGACAGCCTTGACTCTTGAAAAGCTGAAACATGCCGAGGGCGAGGTGCTCTACGTTACCCATTCGGTCTATCTGGCTCAGAATGCACGAAATATCTACTATGCCCACGGTTTTGAGCACTCCGGGCAGGAGGCGCACTTTCTCTCCTACCGTGAGTTTGTTGAATCGATTCGTGTGCCTGCCGGGCGTGAAGCCACCTGGCGCGATTTTTCAAGGTGGTTTGCCCGGATGCAGAACTCGTTTAAAGGTATCGACGCACATCAGGCATTTGAGGAGATTCGCGGGGTGATTACTGCCGGTGACGCAGGGATTCTCAGCCGCGAGGAATACTCAGAGCTTGGTATTCGTCAATCTATCTTCGGCGAAAATCAGTGGGAGAAGCTCTATGAGCTTTTCGGAAAATATCGTCTGTGGCTTGCTGAAGAGGGGTTGTTCGACTTGAACATTGTTGTTCATGACTGTGTGGCGACACCCCGATACGATTTTGTTGTTATTGACGAGGTGCAGGATCTCACCATTGCGCAGCTCTCCCTCGTGCTTAAGACCCTTAAAAAGAAAGGTAATTTCCTGCTTTGCGGTGATTCAAACCAGATTGTTCATCCTAACTTTTTTTCATGGAGTCAGGTAAAAACTCTTTTCTGGAATGACCCGAAACTTGCGGGGCAGCAGCAGATGAGTGTGCTTACGGCTAATTTCCGCAATGGAACGGAAGCTACCCGTGTTGCCAATCAACTGCTTAAAATCAAGCAGCGGCGCTTTGGTTCTATTGACCGGGAGAGCAATTTTCTCGTACAGGCAGTTGGTGCGGAGGCAGGAAAGGTGGCACTGATGGCTGATAATGATGCTGTAAAACGTGATCTCGATAAAAAAACAAAACAATCAACCCGCTTTGCCGTGCTTGTCATGCGTGATGAAGACAAGCAGGAGGCACGCAAACATTTTGCAACACCCCTGTTATTCTCGATTCATGAAGCCAAGGGGCTGGAGTATGAGAATATTGTGCTTTATCGTTTTGTATCCGGCCATCGGAGCGAGTTTAACGAAATTGTCGATGGTGTAGGCAAGGATGATCTTGCTGTGGAAAATCTTGATTATCGTCGGGCAAAAGATAAGAGCGACAAGTCCCTTGAGGTGTACAAATTTTTTGTCAATGCGATCTATGTTGCACTGACCAGAGCGATAAAGAATCTTTATATCATTGAATCCGATACAGCTCATCGGCTCTTCAGCCTGCTTGATCTGGAAGTTGATGGTAAAGTGAAGGTCGAAGCAGCGCAATCATCGCTTGAGGAGTGGCAGAAAGAGGCCAGAAAGCTTGAACTGCAGGGTAAACAGGAGCAGGCAGAGGCTATTCGCCGGACTATTCTCAAGCAAACTCCACCACCATGGCCGGTTTTTGATGAAGCCCATATACGTGAGTCGCTCCTTAAAGTATTCCGTGAAAAGGTCCCGGGCAATAAACAGAAACAGCAGCTTTATGAATATGCCACCTATCATGATGAGCCAGTTTTGGCTGAACGGCTCAATAAGGATGTACAATTTGAGTCGAAAAAAACTTTCAATGAACAGCTTGAAACACTTGGACGGAAAAGTTATCTGCCCTACTTCAGCCAGCAGACCAGGAATATTCTAAAGCAATGTGATCAGTATGGCATTGATCACCGGCTTCCCATGAACCAGACGCCGCTGATGGCTGCTGCAGCTGCCGGTAATATTCCTTTGATCGAAGCGCTGCTTGAGCGGGGAGCAGACAGGGAGAAGGCTGATCAGTATGGATTCAATGCCCTCCACTGGGCAATGCGTAAAGCATTCGGTAATTCCGACTATGCCCGCACAAATTTTGCGGTGCTCTATGAACTGCTGGCACCACCGTGTGTTGACGTTAATACCGGTGATCGTCTTGTGCGCCTTGATCGCCATCTCTCCGAATACTTTCTCTTTCAGACACTCTGGGTACTCTTTAAATCCCGTTTCACCCATCGGCTGCCGAACCTTTACGGAGCTTTTGATACCAAGGTAATTCTTGAAGCATGGGCGCATATGCCGGTCAATGTTGTTTATCCTGAACGCAACCGGAGGCAGTATCTCTCAGGAGTTCTTGCACGCAACGAAGTCGAGCGCGATTATGCTTACAACCGGGCGTTGTTTGTACGCATAATACAAGGGTGGTATCAATTCAATCCGAAACTTTCAGTACGCTCTCTTGAACCTGAAAACAAGCAGGGATGGAGTCCTGTGTTTCAGGCCTTGAACCTTCCGCTGATTTACGAGGTTGCGGATGAACATATTTTCCTGCAGGTTGAAAAATACTTTACGTTGGCTGGTATGCCGAAACCAGCCTCTCCGGTTTCCGCCAAACAGGCCCTGGCCCGCATGAAAGAATTTCAAATGAGGCGTTCTCCACACTGGGAAGTGGTGAAAAAGATGGGTAGTGAACTCAATAAACAGTCATTCAAGGAGCTCCAGAAGAGCAAACGTCTACAGATAGAAAAAATGAAACGGGTTGAAGAGGAGATACGTCTTCGGAAAGAAGAGATAAAGAAGATTAAAGAGCAGCAGGAACGCGAAAGGGATCAATTATCATTAAATTTTTAATCACTTTTATTATGAAACAGTTTTTCCACAGGAATCCGGTGATTGGGGCAAAAAAAACAGTTTGCTCCGAACCACTCAAGGCTAACATTTTTCATGCTTCACCAGCGGTTTCCTACGGTGCAATGGCTCTCGGTGCCCTGGCCATCGGAGCACTTGCTATCGGCACTCTCGCCATTGGAAAACTTTTTCTTGGCAAACTTACCATCAACCACGCCCGCATCAAAAAGCTCGAAATAGATCAACTCGCAGTAGGGAAACGGGACGTTGTTGAGTAGCGAAAGAAGTTTAAGAATTACTATATTTCTTTTGCTTATTGAGGTTGATATTCATGTATCCACACGATCTTATTTTTTAAAAAGGAAAGCAATTGAAATTACGCGAAATAAATGTCGTCCCCGAATCCGCTCTGATTGATGAGTTGTTTGCGCCTTACAGGCAAATGTTGGGTATTGATTATGATGGGTACAGAAATCACTGTTTACGCGTGTTTAACTTTTGTTGTGCGCTTGCAGGAGAAGGTGCAGATGCTGATAAAATAGCTGTTGCTGCTTTTTTTCATGATATCGGGATATGGAGCGATAACACCTTTGACTACATCCGTCCATCCCAATTGCTTGCAAGGCGTTATCTTGAGCACACAAAAAGAGAAGCGTGGGGCGATGAAATAGAGGCAATGATCGGTGAGCATCACAAGGTTTCAAAGTATAAGCTGAATCCTTCATGGCTTGTTGAAACATTCAGAAAAGCGGACTGGATAGATCTTTCTGGCGGTTTGCTACGGTGTCATTTGCCTGATGATTTTGTTACCAATGTTATTCTTGCTTTTCCCAACGCAGGATTCCATAAAAAGCTTGTTGCGTTGATTGTAGAGCGATTTAAAACTCATCCATTCAGTCCGTTACCCATGATTAAACTGTAGAGCATGCCAAGAAGCGCGAGGCTTGATTATCCGGGAACATTGCATCATGTGATTTTTCGGGGGATTGGTGGCTGCGTTATTGTTGAAGATAATGCCGACCGCGAGGAATTTATGAAGAGGATGAGCCGTCTTGCGGAAGGAACGGATACTCTCATTTATGCCTGGGCGCTCATGACCAATCATGCACATATTCTGCTGCGGAGCGGTAACGCAGGACTGCCGGCCTATATGAGAAAGCTGTTGTCGGGTTATGCGCAGTATTTCAATCGCCGTCATCATCGTTCCGGGCACCTGTTCCAGAACCGTTATAAATCGATCATCTGTGAGGAGGAGCCCTATTTTCAGAGGCTTGTTGCCTATATCCATCTGAATCCTCTGAGGGCAGGACTGGTTGCATCTCTGAATGAACTTGAGCATTATCCCTGGTGTGGTCATGGGGTGATTGTACAAAGTTTGGAAAATCGCTGGCAGGATCGTGGTTCTGTTCTGCAAAGCTTTGGATTGAACGAAGCGGATGCCAGAGAGGCATATAAGGAATTTATTGCCAAAGAAGCCGGAAAAGGGGAGCAGTCAGAGCTTTCTGGTGGTGGATTGGTTCGTTCTCACGGTGGCTGGTCGGTTGTTCAGTCCAAAAGAAGGCAGGGTGTGGCAGCTTTTGGCGATGAACGGATTCTTGGCAGCAGCGATTTTGTCCAATCGATTCTCCATGAGGCAGAGGATCACATACGGAGTCAGATGCCTATGGTTGAGATCATGCAGAAGGTACAGGAGGATATTCAGCAAGCGAGTGTTGGTGCCGGGATAACAGTTCCGCAATTTCAGTCAGGAGGACGCATGAAGCCGTTGCCTGCATTGCGAAAGGAACTTGCCTTGAAATTTGTCCATGAGTATGGCCTCTCTCTGGCTGAGAGCGCAAGGCTACTCGGCGTTACTACCAGTGCGGTTTATCAGTTGCTGAAAAAAAAAGAGTGTGATTTGACACATGTACTGTTGCCTCGAGCGTGATAATCTGCAGCTTGCACAAATGTGGAAAAAACACCATCGTGTCACCGGGGAGTGGGTTACCGGATAATCAGCATAAAAAACCATGATCTATTGTTCTTTATAAGATATCACAATAGATCATGGTTTTGTGGCGGGTAAACGCTGAAGCTTCCGGTTATTCAGGTTCGTAGTTTAATGCCGGAGCAAGCCATTTTTCTGCTTCCTTGATGTTCATGCCTTTGCGGATGGCGTAATCCTCGACTTGGTCCCTGCAGATTTTGCCGAGTATAAAGTACCTGGATGCGGGATGTGCAAAGTAGAGGCCGCTGACTGAAGAGGCCGGGTTCATGGCAAAGGTTTCTGTTAGTGTGATGCCTGTGTTGGTTTCGGCATTCAGCAGGGTAAAGAGTTCTGCTTTCTCTGTGTGATCCGGGCAGGATGGATAGCCGGAAGCAGGGCGGATGCCCTGATAGTTTTCCGAAAGCAGCTCTTCGTTTTTGAGGGTTTCAGCTGAAGCGTAGCCCCAGAGTTCACGTCGCACCTTTTCATGCAGCATCTCGGCAAATGCTTCTGCCAGGCGATCGGCAAGTGCCTGCGTCATGATGCGATGGTAGTCGTCCTGATCGTCGCTGAACTGTTTGAGCAGTTTTTCAATGCCGAGCCCGGTTGTGACGGCAAAGCCTCCGATGTAATCCTTCAGACCGCTCTCTTTTGATGCAATAAAGTCGGCAAGGGCCAGATTTGGCTCCCCCGATCCTTTTTCCTGCTGCTGGCGAAGGGTGTGCAGGGTTAAGAGCAGGGTTGTCCGGCTATCGTCGGCATAGACCTCAATATCATCTCCAGTGCTGTTGGCAGGGAAAATACCTGCAACTCCCTTCACTCCGAGCAAGCTCTCTTTTTCAATCCTGTCGAGCAGGATGTTTGCATCATCAAAAAGTTTTTTTGCCTCCACGCCATACTCAGCATGATCAAAAATTTGCGGATATCGTCCCCCTCGCAGTTCCCATGCCATGAAAAAGGGCGTCCAGTCAATATATGGTCGCAACTCGCTGACAGTGATATCCTCAAGGATGGTAATTCCAGGCTTGAGTGGTGTGTAGAGTGTGGTGCTCTCCCATTGGAGAATAGGATGGTTGCGGCGCGCATCGGCCAGCGCGAGGTACTTTTTGGATGAGGTGCGCGAGGCATGGCTCTCTCTCAGTGAGGCCTGCTCTTTTTTAAGCTGTGCAATATAGTCCGGGCTGAGCGCAGGATTGAGCAGGCTGTTGACTACCGGAACACTCCTTGAAGCATCGAGTACCTGCACGACTGTACCTGAATAGGCAGGGGCAATCTTTACTGCGGTATGGATTCTCGATGTTGTTGCGCCTCCGATCAGGAGCGGGATGGTCATGCCGAGCCGTTCCATTTCGCTGGCTACATAGACCATTTCATCAAGTGAAGGGGTGATGAGACCGCTCAACCCAATCAGGTCAGCCTTTTCACGTATTGCTGCTTCAAGGATCTTTTCGCAGGGCATCATGACCCCGATATCAACAACATCATAGTTGTTGCAGGCAAGCACAACAGCGACAATATTTTTGCCAATATCATGCACATCACCCTTGACCGTTGCAAGCAGCACTTTGGCTGCAGCACGGGTATCCTTGTTTAGTGCCTTCTCCTCTTCGATGAAGGGTAAAAGGCAGGCAACAGAGCGCTTCATGACGCGGGCGCTTTTAACGACCTGTGGCAGAAACATCTTGCCTTCAGCAAAGAGGTCACCGATAGCGTTCATGCCGTTCATCAGCGGCCCTTCGATGACCTGGAGGGGGCTTGGGTAGAGTTTGCGGGCCTCTTCGGTGTCCTCGTCAATATATTCAACAATACCTTTGATCAGTGCGTGGCGCAGCCGTTCTTCAACGGGCGCGCTCCGCCATTCAGCGGCTTTTGCTTCGGTTTTCTCTCCGTCATTGGTTAACGTTTCGGCAAAACTGACCAGTCGTTCGGTAGCATCAGGACGGCGGTTGAGCAGCACATCTTCAACCCGGACAAGCAGTTCAGGCGCTATATCTTCGTAGATGGCAAGCTGTCCGGCATTGACAATACCCATGTCAAGTCCAGCACGAATGGCGTGGTAAAGAAACGCTGCATGCATGGCCTCCCTGACCGGTTCGTTGCCGCGGAAAGAGAAGGAGACGTTGCTGATACCGCCGGAAATCTTTGCATAGGGAAGGTTCTCCTTGATCCAGCGCACGGTCTGAATAAAATCGACAGCGTAGTTGTTATGTTCATCAATGCCGGTTGCAACGGTCAGAACGTTCGGGTCAAAAATAATATCTTCTGGCGGGAAGCCAACCTCAAGCGTCAGAATATCATAGGCGCGTTTGCAGATCGCAATGCGTCGCTCGTAGCTGTCGGCCTGCCCATCTTCGTCAAACGCCATGACAACGGTGGCGGCGCCATATTGTAATACCTTGTGTGCCCGCTTCCTGAAAAGCTCTTCCCCCTCCTTGAGGCTGATCGAGTTGACAATGCTTTTTCCCTGAACGCACTGCAGGCCGTTTTCAATGACCGACCATTTTGAGCTGTCGATCATGAGCGGGACGCGGGAGATATCGGGTTCGGAACCAATAAGGTTGAGGAACTCCTTCATCACTTTTTCGGAGTCGAGCATGCCTTCATCAACATTGACGTCAATAACCTGGGCGCCGCTTTCCACCTGCTGGCGGGCAATGGAGAGCGCTTCATCGTAGTTACCCTCCTTGATGAGACGGGCGAATTTTTTTGATCCGGTAACATTGGTTCGTTCGCCAATGTTTATAAATCCTGTCGTGCTGTTGACGTGCAGGGGTTCAAGGCCGGAGAGCAGCAGTTCATGCTGTTTTGCGGGACGCTGACGCGGTTTCAGGGTTTTGACCGCTTCGGCAATGGCCTTGATATGCAAAGGGGTGGTGCCGCAGCATCCTCCTACAATATTGACAAAACCGGATGTCGCAAAGTCAGCAATTTGGGTGGCCATGTACTCCGGTGAGTCGTCATACTCTCCGAACTCGTTTGGCAGACCGGCATTGGGATAGACGCTCACATAGCTATCAGCAATTCCAGCAAGTGCTGCAATGAAGGGGCGCATCTGTTTTGAGCCAAGTGCGCAGTTCAGACCTACGGAGAGCAGATCCGGCATGTGGGCTACGGAGATCCAGAATGCTTCGGTGGTCTGTCCTGAGAGCGTTCGTCCGCTTGCATCCACAACAGTTCCCGATACCATGACCGGAATACGAACTCCTGTGCGGTTGAAAAACTCTTCAATGGAAAAAAGTGCGGCCTTGCAGTTGAGGGTATCGAAAACAGTTTCAACAAGCAGCAGATCAACACCACCCTCCATAAGTCCTTCAAGCTGCAGGGTGTAGTTGTCGACAACCTCCTGGAAGCTGACTGCCCGGAAGCCGGGATTATTGACATCGGGGGAGAGCGAGAGGGTCTTGTTTGTCGGGCCTATGGAGCCAGCAACAAAGCGCGGTTTATCAGGGGTTCGTGCTGTATAATCATCGGCAGCTCTTCTTGCAAGTCGGGCAGCTTCAACATTCAGCTCTTTTACAAGATTTGAGGCATTGTAATCTGCCTGGGAAATCGGGTTTGCATTGAAGGTGTTGGTTTCAATAATGTCGGAGCCCGCTTCGAGAAAGTCACAATGAAGTGCGTAAATGATATCCGGACGTGTCAGAACAAGGATATCATTGTTCCCCATAAGCGGATGCGAATGGTCTGCAAACCGTGAGCCACGGTAATCTTTTTCCTGTAATTTATGGCGCTGGATCATGGTACCCATGGCACCGTCCAGCACAAGAATGCGCTGTTCGAGCAGATGTAAGAGTGAGTCCTTCATTCGTTATGCGACGACTGCGGTTAACAAAAAATATAATATACGATTAAGTCGGTAATTACTTTCTTCCCGGAAATGCCTGCACTACTGATATTCTGCGGTTACCTTTTCTGGCAGCAAAGCTCAGAATTTGCTCTCCGGATTGGTTTTCAGGTTAAGGCCTTTTTTCTTCCAGCCATGTTCTGATCAGCTCTATACCACTGTCGGAGATCTGGTGTGCTACGGGGTATTCACGATAGGTCAGATCATCCACGTTTTGCTGCAGCCACTCGTCTGCCGTCCGTCCCTTTATAATTGGGAGAATATCGTCATAGATTCCGTGCATCACAAGAAAGGGGAGCCTTTTCAGTGCAGGTTTTGCTGTTTCAGTCGGCAGTGATTTTTCAGGAAGCTGTCCGCTCAGCGCAATAACACCATGCAGAAGTTCCGGGGCATTAAAGGCGGTCAGATAGCTCATGACTGCTCCCTGGCTGAAGCCCATGAGAAAAACCTTGTTTCCAGCAGGTCGGTACTCCCGGATAAGCTCTCCTGTGAAATCAATAAACTGCTGAAGGGCTAGCTCTGCTGCACTGTAATCGACCGTGATCCCATTCGGAGTAAATTCAAGGGGAAACCAGCCATACATACCGTAGTCCATGGTTTGCGGTGCTCTTGCACTGATATAGCGAAATCCTGACGGCAGTGCTGGAGCAATTTGAATCAGGTCTTTTTCGTTACTGCCGTAACCGTGGAGCATGATGAGGAGCGGGGCATTTTCCGGTTTTGCAGGTGAAAGCTCCAGATAGGTGAGCGAAAGATTGTTACGTTGCAGCATAGGTGAAACAGGGTTACAGTTAGGGTTTGTTTATGATTTGGGTAATGAACCCGCCACAGAGCACTTCGCTGTCGCGGTAAAAGACCGCTGCCTGTCCAGTTGATACGGCATTCTTTGGTGAAGCGAACGATACTGTTGCGGAGTTGTCGTCGAGAGGTTGAATAATGCAGGGGGTTTCCTTGTCACGATAGCGGATCTTGCCGCTGGCCTCGATTGGGCCGGTCAGGCTCTCCAGACCAATCAGGTTAAGTCCGGAAGCGATGAGTCCAGTGCACTCCAGTGAGGATTTTTTCCCCACATGAATACGGTTATGTTCAGTGTCGAGCGATGTAACATAGAGGGGCTCTTTGGCTGCAATGCCGAGCCCGCGCCGCTGGCCGATGGTGTAGAAAGGATAGCCGCGGTGTTTGCCGATAACCTTGCCTGTGTCGTCAACAATATCTCCATCCGCAACGTTGTCAGCAAGGCCAGGGATAGCGTTGGAAAGGTAGCTGCAGTAATCGTCCTGCGGAACAAAGCATATCTCCTGGCTTTCCTTTTTTTCAGCAGCCCTTACGCCAAAGGAGTGAGCCAGCTTGCGGACTTCCGGTTTGGTGAGTTTGCCAAGAGGAAAAAGGGTTTTTGCCAGGTCGCTCTGTGAGAGCATCCACAGAAAATAGCTCTGGTCTTTTTCCTGATCAGCGCCTTTATAGAGTCGGTATCTTCCGTTGCAGAAAGAGGTGGCAGCAAAATGTCCGGTAGCTATAAAATCGGCATCAAGCAGTTTCAAACCCTCAAAAAGGCCGAACCATTTGATCTTTTTGTTGCAGACCATGCATGGGTTTGGCGTCCGTCCGCCAAGATAGTCAGTATGAAAATAGTGAATGACATCATCGCGAAATTTACTGCTGAGGTTCAGACTGAAAACCGGAATCTGAAAATCTGGATGGTCGCTTATAACCAGTGGCGATGGCTTAAGCGAGGGGCTCTCGTCAAGTGAGTCAAGTACCCTGATGTTTAAACCGGTAACGGCATAACCCTGCTCAACAAGGAGGCATGCTGAAACGGCTGAATCAACTCCGCCTGAAATACCAACCACAACTTTTTTTTGCACATTCATAAGTTAACTGAGTTTATAGCCTGGGCCGCCACCACCTTCAGGGGGTGTCCAGGTAATTATGCCGTAAGGATCGACGGTTTCACATGTTTTGCAGTGCAGACAGTTCGATGCATTAAGCTTAAGTGTTCGGTGTGGATTGCCGGTTATTTCGTAGACCTCTGCCGGGCAGAAGTGCAGGCATGGATTGGCAAACTCGGCAGTGCATTTTTTCAGGCATATCTCCTCGATATCTTCAGGTTTTATGTGCAGGTGGCATGGCTGATTCTCTTCGTGCATGGTTCCTGACCGGTAGAGGCTCTCTCTTTTGCTGAAGGTGAGTTTGCCATCCGGAGTGAAGGCTTCTTTTTGTAAAGCTGGTCTTTTTTTCTCATCTCGGTTACTCCCAAAGTTTGCAGCCATTGAGAGACCAGGAAATTTAAGCTGAAGTCCTGCTTGAACCAAACCGGAATAGAGTCCATGATCGAAAGCTTTCCGATAGTTTCTGGCTGCATGGAGTTCAAGGTAAGCCCATGAATTTCTGAACCGTTCGCTGTAAGTTTTCAGTTGATCGGTTGAGAAATCATTGTGCAGAATTGATTCAAAAAGGGTTTCAGCGGCAAGGATTCCGGACTTCATTGCCAGATGGAGCCCTTTGTGGCGCTGCATGTTTACCATTCCTGCCGATTCACCGGTGACAAGATATCCTGGGCCGTAGAGGGGAGGCATAGCCTCAGCTCCTCCAGAGGTTATTGTTCTTGCGCCCGATTCAATCATGCTTCCTCCTTCAAGGATTTTGGCAAGCAGCGGGTGCTGTTTAAAGCGCTGAAGGTTACGATGTGGGTCGCAAACAGGCGATGATGGCTCAAGCGATGTGATAAACCCAAGGGAGAGCAATGTCGGGGATAAAGCATAGAGCCATCCTCCTCCATAGAGATCTGACGAAAGAGGATAGCCAAACATCTGGTGAACCTCCCCGGCGATGAGGCGTCCTGCAGGTATCCGCCATGTCTCTTTTACTCCGGTTTCGTAACGCTGCGGAATGGTTTTACTGTGAAGCGGAAAGTGTTCGAAAAGTTTTCTTAAGAAGGAGCCGTCAGAGCCTTCACCTATGACCACAGCTTTAGTTTTAAGTAAAAGGCCTGGTTCATAATTGGTTTTATACTGACCGTTTTTGTCAACTCCTTTGTCGTCAGTAATAATGCCTGCAAGCCTGCCGTTTTCGAGAGAGGGGAGAAGAGCTGCGGTATTGTCGAAGAGCTGAATACCCTCTTTTTCTGCCTCTTCAGCCATCCATGAGCCGAGACGGCTGAGCGAAACAAGCATATTGCCCTTATTGCTGAATGGCTCAGGTACGAACGGAAAGGGGAACTTCCGCTTGGCCGTCAGATACCAGATGTGTTCATTCGATACTGTAGCTTCAACCGGACATCCCCGATCCCTGTAGTCGGGCAAAAATTCATCGAGGGTTTTTGGATCAAGAATTGCGCCAGAGAGCAGGTGAGCGCCAGCATATCGCCCTTTATCAATCAAGGCTATTGATGGTTCAAGAGAATTTGCCACCATAGAGTTATGGCGTTTCAGGAGGTGCTGCAGGTGTATTGCCGATGCAAGGTTTGCAGGCCCGGCGCCGATAAACACAATATCGAATTCAAGTGATTCACCTTCCTGTAGCATGTTTATATGGTTTTTACTCATACACCCCGCACTTTCGATACATGAGGATTATTGAGAATGAATTTTCTCCAGGGAAGCTCCCTGCTTTTTGAAATGCCCACCCGAGTGCTTGTACCTATCATGCGGTTCGGCAATGGCGGGGCATTTTCAACAAAGAACTCTTCACTGAAAAGATTTTTTCCGTTGCAGCTGCAATCAATAGCAAGCGCTTTGGTCAATTTTCCCGGGCCGCTCATGAGATTGGTTTTAAGACTGGTTCCTCTTCTTTCCTGCATAAACAACGCTCCTTCAACTGGCTCCATAGCTCTTATAAGTACTGCTCCTGGAGTGTTTTCAGCTTCAGTGACTATATTAAGGAGGTGGTGGCATCCATAGCTAAAATAAACATAAAGGGTTCCGGGTGCCTGGAACATTATCCGGTTTCGCGAAGTTTTGCCGCGCCACGCATGGCATGCTTCATCTTCACGACCACAATAGGCTTCTGTTTCAACAATCCTCCCTTTCAGAGCTATATTTCCAGGCAAGAGACGTACAAATATTTTACCGAGCAGTTTTTCACTCAGTTCCAGTGTGGGGAGTTCATAAAATTGTTGTTCCAGCCTTTCCATGAAGCGAGATTAATAATTTGTAATGGTTCATGTAAGTATTATAATGTACCAAGTCAAGACACAACTTCAACTGCTATAAATTTCCCTGGTTAGTACATGGGCAGAGTTATTGCGATTGCAAACCAGAAGGGGGGGGTTGGAAAAACAACCACCGCCGTTAATATAGCGGCCTCTATTGCTATTTCTGAGTTTAAGACATTGCTTATCGATATCGATCCTCAAGCTAATGCCACCTCTGGCTTCGGGCTTGAAATAGGTGATGAAATCGATAATACTTTTTACCAGGTTATGGTAAAAGGGGGTAACATACAGGATGCTATCAAGTCTTCAAGTCTTGAGTATCTTGATGTTCTTCCTTCCAATGTCAATCTTGTTGGAATGGAGGTCGAACTGGTGAATATGAAAGAACGCGAGTATGTGATGCAGAAAGCGCTCAAGGGGATTCGTTCCCAGTACGATTATATTATTATCGATTGTCCGCCCTCACTTGGGCTGATCACCCTTAATTCACTCACAGCAGCGGATTCGGTGCTTATTCCGGTTCAGGCCGAATATTATGCTCTTGAGGGTCTGGGGAAACTCCTTAATACCATCAGTATTGTTCGCAAGCATCTGAATCCGAAACTGGAAATCGAAGGGGTGCTGGTGACCATGTTCGATGCTCGACTTCGTCTTGCTTCTCAGGTTGCCGAAGAGGTCAAAAAGTTTTTCAAGGACAAGGTTTACAGTACCTATATCCGCAGGAATGTGCGGCTTTCAGAAGCACCGAGCCATGGTAAACCGGCGTTGCTCTATGACGCACAGAGTATTGGATCGAAAGACTATCTTGATCTGGCTCAGGAGATTTTCGAAAGGGACGGTAATATTAATAAATTTAAAGTCCGGCAGCCTTAGCTGACCGGTAAGCTGACGGGGGGATATGTCAAAAAATGCACTGGGAAGAGGTTTGAAAGCACTTATTCCGGATGAAGGATTTGATTCGGGTTCTGGCTCAAAGGATGAGGAACGGGAACTGGCCCAGGAAGGGAGTATTGGCAGTCTGCCAATTGAAAAAATACGTGCAAATCCATTTCAGCCTCGCAAGGAATTTGATGAAACTGCTCTTGAAGAGCTGAAAAACTCCATCATTGAAAATGGCGTTATACAACCGGTAACGGTTTGCAGGGATGGGGATGGCTATCAGCTCATCAGTGGAGAACGTCGGCTCAGGGCGGTGATGCAGGCCGGGTTCAAGTTTATTCCTGCCTATGTTATCGAGGCTCATGATGATTCAAGTAAACTTGAGCTTGCTCTTATCGAAAATATTCAGCGCGAGGACCTCAATGCCATTGAGGTTGCACTTGCGCTTAAAAGTTTGACAACAAAATGCAGTCTCTCCCAGGAGGAGATAGCGAAGAAAGTTGGCAAGAATCGTTCAACTGTCAGCAATTTTCTCAGACTTCTCAAGTTACCGTTACAGATTCAGGACAGCATCAGGAACAGGGAGATTTCATCAGGTCATGCAAGGGCATTGATCAACCTTCCCGGTGAGCAGCAGCAGTTGAAGGTGTGGAAGCAAATACTCAGTCGTCAGCTTTCAGTTCGTCAGACCGAAGCTTTGGTAAACCGTATGTTCAAGGATCAGTCAAAACCCCTGCCACTGGACACCACAGAGCGCACTTCCCATCTTACACAGCTTGAGTCACAACTTCGGGATAAACTTGCCACAAAAGTTCGTATTGTTGAAAAAAAAGGAGGCAAGGGTGAAATTCATATCCAGTATTTTTCAAATGACGATCTCGACAGGCTTCTTGATATTATGAGTTATGAGTGAACAGGCCCGGTTGAAACGGCATCTTTTTCACTGCAAATGTTAAGTTATAAACAATAATTATGAGGTTTACTCTTGTAGGAAATGGCAGGATGGGCCAACAGGTCGCTTTGGTGATCGGTCAGTCAGGCTGCCATGAAATTTCTGCCCTTCTTGATGTTGATACCCCCGTTGTTCCTGAGGTGTTTAAAGGCAGTGATGCCATTATTGATTTTACGGTCAGGGAGGCATTTCTCAACAATCTTCCTGCCATGCTTTTGTCCCGTGTGCCCGTTATTGTTGGTACAACAGGGTGGGATGATGTCATGGGTGATGTCAAAGAGAAGGTCACGGAGGCCGGTGCTTCACTTCTCTATTCTGCAAATTTCTCGCTTGGCGTCAACATATTTCTCCGCACTGTGCGCGAGGCGGCGCGGCTTATTGCTCCGTTTACCCAGTTTGATATAGCCTTTGCCGAACAGCATCATACCGGCAAGGCCGATTTTCCAAGCGGCACAGCGCTCAGAGCGGCAGATATGATTCTGTCGGCAAACAGCCGGAAAAAAACTGTTGTTCGCGAGCTGTCGGATGAGAGGAAGCTTGCGGCGGAAGAGCTGCAGGTTGCATCGTTGAGGCTTGGCTCTGTCTTTGGAAAGCACACAGCCTTTATTGATTCGGATGCTGATGAGATTGTTATCTCCCATACTGCTAAAAATCGTTCCGGTTTTGCATCCGGTGCCGTTGAAGCTGCAATTTGGCTCGCCCAGCGTCATGCAACAAACCCGGGATTTTATACGATGGATGATTTTTTAAATGAACGGCTCGCCTGAAGATATATGGCTATTGAAAAAGTGAATCAATCCCCTCTGCCATTTAAAGGAAAGCTTTACACTGTTGTGCTTGGTAGTGCCATCATTCTTTTGTCGACTACCGTCCCCTACCTGACACTGTTTAATGTTTTTCTCTTTGCCGGAATATTTCTTGCAGGAACAGTGGCGCTTCACCATACCATTATGCGTTTTCAGGTGCGGTTGACCTACAATCAGGCGTTTGCTCTCGGCTGTCTTGCCGGGTTGGTTGGAGGCGTGGTCTCTGAGGGTGTTACCTATGTTCTTATGGAACTCTTCAACTACAGGCCGGGGACGGAGAGTCTTGCTCTCGTGATTGACTGGGCGCTTGAGATGTCAAAAGGAAGGCCTGAGATCCAGCAGCAGGTGCAGGCGCTTGTTGCGGCTGAGAAACAGGCTCTTGCACCGGTCAAGTTAAGTTTTGTTGATATTCTGATGAACATGCTTTTTTCCGGTGCTTTTTATGCTCCGATAACTGGTCTTGGAGGAGCATTTGCTGTTCTCAGACTCAAGCGAAAAGCTTCCAGGGGGGAGTGAATGACAAGCTTATATTGTCCAGAGAGAGGTCATCTTGAGCTCTCTCTGATTGACGATACGTCCCTCTCTGAAGAGTTTATATGCATCAAGCACTCCGTTTTCGGCCCCGAAAGGGGTTTCCAGGAGGTCATGCTTCAGGTAACGGTAGGTGTCCAGCCCGCAAGCTGCAGGTTCGGAAGTCGTTGATGCTGCCAGCCATGTATAAAAGCTGAGACTTATTCCGCTCTCGAAAGCTGAGCTGAACACTGCAAGCAGCTTGTTTTTATTTGCATACCGGGCCAATTTCAGCGCTACGAATATTCCGCCCAGCCGGTTTGGTTTCAGAATCAGTGCTGAAAGCGCTTCAGGGGAAATTTGTTCAAGCAGTTCCGGCTTTTGCCAGAGGGTTTCGTCGAGGGCAGAGCGGATAGCTGTTTTGGCGTGAAACTCACCAATATGTTCCGCACTTTTGAGTGGTTCTTCAATATAGGCAATGATTCCCTTGGGGATGTTTCCGGCAAAGTCAAGTGCTTCATCAAGCGAAAACGACTGATTGGCATCAAGCCGCAGTTCAATAGTGCTTCCAAAGATGCGGTGAAGCGCTTCAATGCTTCTGGTGGCCGTGTCAATGTCACCGGATGAGACTTTAAGCTTGAAAGTACGGTATCCGAGATTGAAATACTCCTTTCCACGTTGTATGACCTGCTGAGTCTCGCCGAAGAGCAGTGCATTGACCGGCACATATTGTGCTGCATGTTCCAGGTCAAAAGAAAAGGTTGGACTCTCTCCCGATGTAACTGCTTCAAGGTTGATTATTGCCATCTCCAGCCCTGTGCGCACCGAAGGGAAGAGTTTGTCATGTAAAATGCTGTGATCGACAAATCCCTGTATGGAAAGTACCTCCACAAGCTGCTCTTCGGCAGATTCGAGGGTTTCCTTGTGCAGACCCGGAAGCGGAGCAATTTCACCATAAGCGGTGTGACTCCCTTCCGTGGTTTTCAAAGCAAGGATAATGCCCTCCCTTTGCATAAGCCGGCGTCCTTTTACAAGTATTGGTTCTGTAAAAGGAATGGCATATCGATAGAGAAGTATGTGATCCGGTTTCAAGGTCTTTTTGGAAATTTACTGAAATCCGGTTTCCGTTTTTCGACAAATGCGTTCCTGCCCTCTTGTCCCTCTTCACTCATATAATAGAGCATAGTGGCATTTCCGGCAAGTTCCTGCAGCCCAGCCTGTCCGTCACAATCCGCATTGAGTGCTGATTTCAGGCACCTGATGGCGAGCGGGGAGTTGGCAAGAATTTCACGGCACCACTGGACGGTCTCCTTTTCAAGTTGCTCAAGCGGCACAACCGTGTTCACCAGTCCCATGGCAAGCGCTTCATCGGCATTGTACTGGCGGCAGAGGAACCATATTTCGCGTGCTTTTTTCTGGCCTACAAGCCGTGCCATATAGCTTGCGCCCCATCCACCGTCAAATGAACCAACTTTGGGGCCGGTCTGGCCGAAAACAGCATTGTCGGCTGCAATGGTAAGATCGCAAAGCATGTGCAGCACATGGCCGCCACCGATTGCATAGCCTGCAACCATGGCAATGACCGGCTTAGGGCAGGTACGGATATCGCGCTGGAAGTCAAGGACGTTAAGTCGGTTGACCCCTTTTGCGTCGGCATAGCCGGCGTGACCGCGTATTTTCTGGTCGCCTCCCGAGCAGAATGCCTTCTCTCCGGTACCGGTCAGAATGACCACTCCAATCGAACTGTCATTCCTTGCATCAGAAAGGGCGGCAATCATCTCCTCAACACTCTGGGGACGAAATGCGTTTCGTACTTCCGGGCGGTTGATGGTGATTTTTGCAATGCCTTCAGCTTTATGGTAGAGGATGTCGGTAAAATCACCTGTTTGTATCCAGTTTACAACGCTCATAAGTGCTTTTCTTCTTGCTGGTTGAAAAAAAATCTCAAACGATCCAGAAACAAATCCTTGTTTTCAAGTTGCAGGGTATGACCACAATGCGGAAATATTTCAAGATTAGAGCCAGGGCATAACTTAACCATTTGGCGGTTAATCTCAACGTAGCGCTCATCTTTTTCCCCTGCAAAAAACTGAACTGGCACTTTGTTGTGCTGCATTGCCTCCCATTGTGAAGGTTGTCGTCCTGTTCCAAGCACTCTAAGAGCAAGGGCAAGGTTTCGGGGGTCGTTGATTTTCCTTTTGCTCTCAACCGCTTTAAATACAGGATGATCTTTCAGCGTTGAAAAAAGCGGCTGCTCATACCATGCCTTGATGAATCCCTCAAAGTTTCTTTCAATTTTCCTGGCAACTTTTTCATCATGCTCAATCCGGTCAAGCTGTTCTTTTTCTGTCCTGAGCCCCGGCGAAGCTGAAACGAGAACGGCCTTTGAAAAGAGTGCTGGATGACGAAGCAGCAGGGAGAGCGCAATTCTGCCACCCATCGAATAGCCCACAAGATAGACTGGAGAGGAAGCCGACTGCTGCAGCAGTTCAGCAAGCGCATCGACTGTTTGCTCAAAAAAACCATTTTCCGGCGCTGTCTGCTGGAAGCCTGCCTGCCCGTGTCCTGGAAGATCAACCATCACACAGCAGTGGTCATCGCAAAGCTTCCTTGCCACCGGGAGCCAATCGCCTCCGGAACCAAGAAACCCATGCAGAAAGATGATGCGGGGCAGTGAACTATCCCCTGTGCTGTGGATATGAAAGGGGACTCCCTGTATTGATGATGGCATGGCATGTCTATGGTTATCTGGATTGCCTGGCTCGATTACGGTTGTCGTCCAGAACGATACTGAATCAATATATAAACCACAATTCAGTGCTGAAACTCCTTTGCCGAAAGAATGACAATTGGCAGATCAGAAAGAACTTTGTAAACTACAGGTTCGGCATGATTACGTAATAATAAACTCGAAAATCACGAATATTGCGAGTCTCTCAGAATAACAGGTAACCTTTGTGCATGGACAAGGTAGCTAACTTCATTAATAACGAATATTACAGAGAAGCTCTTGCCCGTCTCTGTCGTATCGCTCAATGGTTAACCCAGGACGAACGACTGGTGCTTGATGATTGGGAAAATTTGCATTTAAATCATTTTCATAGCGATGAGGAAAAAGCTGATACCATCAAAAAGGCTATGGAGTGCTTCGGTAATGATAAATTTACCATTTCATCAGATGAAACGAGAGAGATCCTCTGCTTTGGTTCCAGGCGCTTGATGAACACTGCAATCGCGTATTTGCTCCAGACAGTGTTAAGCCACATGACAATATTGATGATGGCGATGGGGATTCAAGGGTACTTCCGATATATCCAGGATCCGGTGGCGGTAAACGACGCGAACAATATGGAAATACAGCATTTTGGCTAAGGCACAATCGCGTCATTACACTCAACAATCTTCAGGATGTGCCGGCAAGTATGTCTGTAGCTATAGCTGAAATTCCGCAGGGCTATAAGGATTGGGCGATTCAGCAGTTGATTGGCGATACTGTCAAGATCGCCATCATCCATTTTGCTGACGGTATTTATCCGACAATGACCTACAATGCTCCTCACTTATTTGTTTGCAATGACCTCAGCGATGAGGCAATTCGCTTCGAAAAAGCACTCGAATGCATCAGTGCAGCAAAAAGCGAAGGAACACACATTCTTGTGATGCCTGAGCTTACGATAACCCCGTTTATTCGCAGGCAAATTGCCAATAGTCTTGATCTATTGAATGAAAAGGATGGTGAAAATCAAGCACTTTCAGTCACTGTCATTGTGCTTGGTAGTTTCCACGAACAGGTTGATACTGGGTGGCGAAACCATGCAGAGGCTATTCTTGGGTTGGATGGGACTCTCCTTTTCGGTTGTGACAAACGCAGATCTGTCATTTTCGAGAAGGGCAAGGAAGATATAGAGTGTGCCCCACTACACCATTGACCTGTTTACTGACACCTCTCGGATTAATGGCAATGGCTATCTGCAAGGATCTGTTCGATGGAAAACCTGCCGCTGCTTTGTCTTTACTATCCCCCGACTGGTTGCTGGTTCCGAGCATGAGTGAAAAGCTTGGTCCGCAGAAAGCCGCAGCAAAACCATTGCATGATACAGGCGGAACCGTTGTAGCCGTTGCCAATCAGGAGATGCCAGGCATCAAAGGATATGAGCCGGGTTTTGTTCATCACGAAAAATGTGAGGATTGTACAACTGATATAGCCTTTGTAACCGTGGCTCGAAAAGATAATTACCTCAGACGCATAAAATAGCTCTCTTGGAAGAATTTTTTATCCATTAAATAATTTCAAATTATTTTTGAATCTAAAACCTTAGGACAGTTTAGTATTATGATCGCCCTAAATCTGAACGTCAGTGATCCGGCAATGCTGGTTGACCGCTCGACAGCAGCGGAACTTCTTGCTGCTATCCGTTCACTCGATACATGGAATGAAACAGCTCTGAAAGTCGCCAATCGTCTCATATCAGTCTGGTCGGCGAGAGCTATTGCGAGCGCAAGCGATCGCGAAGGTATATCGGAACGGCAGCGCCTTATCCATTATGCTCTTAATCGGGCAAATTCAATGGCGACACTCCCTGATGAGTTCAGGTACCGATGGCAGGAGGCCAGCGATATGCTCGAAGCGAGGCGACTCAATCTTGCTCATGCTAACCCGGAAACTCAACTCAGCCGCCTTCATGTTGACACAATTCTTCGATTGCTGTTCAACGCTGCGAATCACGAAATGAGTCAGTCAGAGCTTGCAAATCGTCTTGATGTCAAACTAACCTCCGGACGTATCACCCAGCTTATCGGACCGCTTGAAGGCCATGGACTGCTAAGCAAAAGAAAGCGTGGACGTGACAATCTGTTGCAGCTCACTGAAATTGGGCGCAAGATTGCTGAGCAGGAGGATCGGAAGAATGGCACCACCGACAATCATTACCCTGAACGGGCTGCAAGCTATCTCAGGGACTTCAGGAAAAGCGCATGACACCATTCATCGTCACCTTCTACAGCTACAAAGGCGGCGTCGGGCGCAGCCTGCTTGCCGCCAATATCGGCATCCTCAGTGCGCGGCGCGGCAAAACGCTGCTTTGGGATCTCGATATCGAAGCGCCCGGGCTGCACAACATCTCGGGTCTGACACCAGCAAAAACTGTCAAAGAGGGGTTTTTTTGAATGGATGATTTCATGGCAGGAGTCAGGACGGCCATCGAAAGATGCTGATTTTGGCAAACTTGTCAAGCTTGCTTGCCAGACGCCTGAACAGGATCGCCTGTTTATTCTTCCTGCCTATGGCGACAACAAAGATTTTGCAGGACTTTATCAAAGTGTACGGTGGGATGATTTTCTGGTTCGTGACCTCGACAGCGGTCTCGCACTCTTTCGCGGAATTCTTGATGCCTTTGGAAAAGCTGGTTTCGAAACTGTTATGCTCGACTCGCGGACTGGCATCACCGATATCGGCGGACTGCTTGCCGTTCTGTTACCACATGCCACAGTTCTTGTCGGCAACTACGGCCGTCAGAATACGAAAGGACTTGCCCATGTCTGGCAAGCTCTTCAACCTGCCAGCGAGGGACGCATTGCCCCGCGCGGTGCATTGCCACCCCTTACGCGCATCCTGGTTGCATCGCCGATTGCTGATGAACTCGATTTGCGTGCAAAAGGAGAGGAAATCTGGAAGGAAGCCTTTGGCCTGGCCCCTGCCGAATTGATCACTATTCCTTTTGATCAGCGTCTGCTCTTCACTGAAGAACTTTACGCAGCAACGCGCCCCGATACTCCGGTAGCAAAAGCCTATAACGATCTGGAACGTTGAATCGACATGGTGCGCCAGCAGGTTATCGCAGAGACCGAGTCGGCCCGCCGCAGTGACGATACCCGTCCCGATCTGGTTGTCCGCCGTAACAAGGAGATTCATGCGCAAGGCAAAAGTTTCGAGGAACGTGTTGCCCATCTCCTGCGCCTGCTCGGTTACACTGTCGAACGAGAACAGTGCCCGCAAGCGTGCCGATTTCGGTCGCGAAGAGGTGTATCTGGTCGAATGCAAGGATCATCAAAGCGTCATTCCGAAAGAGACCGTGCAGATATTCAGAACGTGGCTCGATGGCCCGACTGCAAGAGAGATGCAGACACGTGGCATGGTCGTTTCTGCACGCGACTTCAGTCCGGCTGCTCGCAGTTTTGCACGAGAGCAGGGAATACAGGCGCTTACCTACGATGAACTGGAACGCACCCTACCTTGCCCGCATCCGTCAGCGCTACGAAGCAAGCACGTTTGCAGGCAACTATGTTGACCAGTATCTGATCCTTGAAAAGCAGCACGACGAAAAGCCGGTACTGATGTTGCCTTATGCACTCGAATGGGTTTCGGGAGCGGGAAGCCGGTTGTGGCTGGTGCTCGGCGATTACGGTACCGGCAAAAGCACATTGGTTGAGCGACTTGCCTACGAACTGGCCCTCAATGGCGAAAACAATCCCGACAGCCCGATTCCGGTCGCGATCAACCTGCGCCAGTTTCCCAATGCCATCTCGCTTGAAAGCCTGATTCGCGAGCATCTCGAAACTGAACTGCGTACCCTACTCAATCCCGAGATTGTGCTGCACCTGCTTGAAGCCGGGCGAGTAGTCCTCCTGCTCGACAGTTTTGATGAAATGGGCGTTGCTCAGGCCGGACGCAGCGTCGAAGAGCAGTTCCGCCAACTGGCTTGTCCAACCGCCAACCCCGGTCGCAATCCGTGTGGCAATCGGGTACTCATAACCTCCCGCAGCCACTTTTTTCGCGACAGGAAAAGCGCCATGCAAGCAGTTCAGGGTGGCGACAAACTTTTTGAAGCGGATTCAGCTCTTGGCAAAGCTGCCCGTGCTTTCGATGCTACGCTCGATACCCTGCCAGTTTTCACAAAAGAGCAGATTGCCGAGTACCTGCAGAAACGTCTTGGCATAGTTGAAGGTGATCAGGCACGCCGGTTTATCGAAGAGAGATATGGTCTTCAAGATATCGCATCAACACCCCAGTTACTCGACATCATTGTAGCGACTCTTCCCGATCTAATAAAACAGGGAGAGAAAGTAACTACCGGGTCACTCTACCTGACTTACACAACCCGCTGGTTGAACACGGTCCGTCTGACTCAGGGAGAGGTAAACGTTGATCACATGCGGGATCTGCTCGAACGCATGGCTTGTGAACTTTGGATCAGACCGCGTAATCAGATTCCCTACACCGACCTCGCCGCGCTGCTTCATCATGAAGGTAGACTTGCCCGCAGCCTCGACAGTGAACGGGTTGACCTTGAACTGCGTACCGCAACTTTTCTTGTGCGCAGTGCTGACGGCTATTACCGCTTTTCGCACAGAAGCTTTCTCGAATTCTTTTTTTCCCGGGCACTCTTTCGCGCCCTTCAGGAGGGGCATTTCGCCAAAGCTCTGACCTTTGGCCGTATCAATCCTGAAGCCACCACATTTCTGCTTAACCTGACTGAATCAGCGAAAGAGAGCTTCGATAAATTGGTCGGTGCAATCCGTACCATTCTTGCAAACCCCTATACTGAAGTCACCTCCGAGAATGCCCTTCTGATTGCTTATCGTACTGCACAGTACCGTTTCCAGGCCATCCCACAAGAGCAAAGATCACGTCGGCGATTATTGGCTCCGGAGCAGCTTCGCTTGGTACAAAAGCCAATGATCCCTCCAAAAGCACATTTGAAAGGTGCTCAGCTTTCCGGCGAAAATCTGACATTGCTTTGTGCTGATGAGATTGATTTTAGCAATGCCGACCTTTGTGGTACTACTCTCTCTAACGCTGTTCTTGAAAAAGCCAGTTTTGATGGGGCTCGACTTGACGATGCTATGCTTGACAATGCGTGCATTGCAGAAGCAAGTCTCGTTGGTACCAGCCTTCTACGAATCAAAGGTCAGCATCTTGACCTGAACCATGCAAAATGTATTAATGCCTGTTTTGATGGTGCCGACCTGCGGTATCTCCAGGCTTCCAATACGGACTTCTCTGGTGCAAGAATACGTCTGACAAGGCTTGCAGAAGCTCAACTTGCAAAAGCAAATTTTGCGTCAGCCGATCTGACTGGCACCACATGGCCACGATCACATGGTTTCGCTTCAAGTTCAGGGTTGTTACCCGTAAAACCTCGAATAGCAGGTCTTATAGGTCATTCAGGCTTGATTCTGGCGTGCGCCTTTTCTCCGGACGGGAAGCGCATCGTGACAGCAGGCGATGATAGCACCGCTCGGCTATGGGATGCAGACTCGGGAGTTGAGTTTTTTGTAAGATCAGCCGCTGGAAGTTCGTGGTTGTCATGGTCTCTCAACGAAAATCGCTGGGATGGCGAGGGTGAACTGACCGAATGGTTGCGCTATGAGGATGACAGTGATCTGCCGACAGGCGAGCCCAATTGGGTTACCCGACATTGGCTCGCAGCCGATCTGCCGGAATTGCGCGATCTTACGCCTTTGTCACAGATATGATCTCATGAACAATAGTGCGTGACAATTTTTTTTAGCTTTCGGTTACAGAACGAATAGATGTTCTTCAGCAAGAGCATTGATTCTTCCCTGCAGTGCGCGGTGCTGCTGGAGGTTTTCCTGTCGGGATCCTTTTATTTCTATAACAATGCTCCGGTTGCTCCGGGAAGCGGCGGTATAGATTTCAATGAATTCACCGTTTGTCTGCGGGCATGCGTAGTCCACACCAAAGGTTTGTGCCGCAGAGTGGATACTGTAGTTCTGGGGTGTGGCAAAGTGGGTTTCAAACACATCGCTGTATCCGGAAACAGGCAGGAAGGAGAATATGCCTCCGCCGTTGTTGTTCAGGACAATGATCTGCAGGGGAACAGAGAGGTTGCCGAGGAGTGAAAGGGCATTGATGTCGTGCAGAAAGGCGATATCGCCGATGAGCAGTGTTGCCGGTTTGTTGTGTCCTGCGGCAAATCCTGAAGTTGTGGAGAGAATGCCGTCTATGCCGCTTACTCCGCGGTTGAGGCCACATGTGATGCCGTTCTGATGGCTGGTGACGCCGTAGTTGTCGATGTCTCTGACCGGCATGCTGTTTGAAACGAAGAGCAGCTGTTGTTCGGTGATAAGGCGCGAGGTCAGTCGGGCTGCTGAAATTTCGGTAACTGGCTGCAGAGAGAGGGTTTCAGCATCAATCTCTTCACCAGCCAATCTGAAGAACTCTTGTGTACGCTCCATGTTCATGCCGGACAAGGTTGTACGGGAACCTTTGAGGCTGGCTGAGGTCAAGGCAAGTGAAGCTTCAATGCTTAGGGTTACGTTATGATCGGGAGAAAATCGGTTGGCATGGGGTCGTATGACGATATAGTGCTCTGGCTTCCACTCCCGGAGGGCCGAGGCAGGATGTTTTTCGATGATATGGCCACCAAAATGGAGGACAATATCTGGCCTGAACTGTCTGATAAACGTGGGTAACTGAAATGCTAGCTGCCACGGCAGGATACCGCTTTTCAGGCGCATTCCCGATGAAAAATCGGCATAGAGGGGTACCTGGAGGTCAAGAGCAAGTTCCATGACCGCTTCAGCCTCTTCAGCGCTATGCATGCTACCGGCAATAATCAGTGGCTGTTTTGCTGCTGAAAGTGCTTTGCGCAGCATAGCAACTGTTGTGGTATCAGGATGTTTTTCGGGAAATACCGAAAGTCCAGAGGGTTTGCCGGTTTTCAGCCACTCTTGATGATGTTCAAGCCATGTATCATTCAGATCGGGGATCTCCGGCTCAAGCGGCTCTCTGAAGGGCTGGTTCAGATGTACTGGACCTGCTGGCGATCCAGCTGTTTTGGCAACCGCATAAGCAATGGTCGAGAGCAGAGCTTTCAGTGGAACCTCTCTTGATGGCAGAGGAAGCTGCATATTCCACCGTGTATAGCTGCCAAACATGTTTTCCTGCCTGATGGTCTGGTTCGCGCCGCACTCAAGCAGCTCAAAAGGGCGATCGGCAGAGAGGATAAGCATTGGTTGAAAGTCCATTGAAGCCTCAACCACGGCAGGGAAGTAGTTGGCAACAGCCGTCCCTGAAGTGCAGATCAGCACTGCCGGTCTGGCGGTTGCCCGTCCATAGCCGAGAGCAAAAAAAGCAGCGGAACGTTCATCAACAAACATTTTCCACCGTGCCTTAGGGTTTCTTGCAATGGCAACCGTAAGAGGTGTCGAGCGAGAGCCGGGTGAGATACAGAAAAATTCTGCACCCTGCCGGATCAGCTCTTCAATAACGATACTACTCCACAGTGAGGTTATTTCGCGGGAATTCATACTTCCATGCGCGTTATGGCGAGAATATCCCCAATTTTCTGGTCAACCTCTTCCCATTCAGAAAATGGATTTGAGCCTTTGACAAGGCCGGCACCGGAGTAAAGATAGGCAAAACGACCATTGACAAGGGCTGAACGGATAGCAACGGAAAATTCAGCGGCATCCCGGCTTATCCAGCCCACAGGTCCGGCATACCAGCCTCTGCTGAAGGGCTCCAGATCCATGATATGCTGCATGGCCTCGATTTTTGGCACTCCGCCTACAGCTGGAGTAGGGTGGAGGAGTTTCAGTACGGCGCTGTCACTCTCGAATTCAGGTTTAAGTTTTGCGGTACAACGGGTGTAGAGGTGTGCAAGACGATTGAGCTGCAGTACCTGGACATCTTCAGGCATATCAATATCGCTGCATATTTTGAACAGTTCCTGATAGATCATGTCCTTGACGAATTTATGCTCCCGGATATCTTTTTCTGAACTCAACAGTGTTTCAGAAGCCTCCAAGTCACTGCCATTGATGCTCTCTTTTGAACAGGTTCCAGCAAGGGCCTCAGTGAGCAGTATGTTGCCCTCTCTTCTGTAGAGGCGTTCAGGGGAAAAGCTGAAAAAAGCTTGATTTTCAGCCGGTTCAAAGTAGAACCTGTAGACCGCATTCTGTGGATAGGGATACTGCAGCAAAAAAAGGAGTGGCGAAAAGCTGCTGCTGAATTCAAGCACAGTCTGGCGGGCAAGCATGATTTTTTCCATGCCGCCTGAGTTAAAGGTCTGCAGTGCTTTTTGACATTGTTCAATCCAGTTTTTCTCATCCGGGTTATAGGAGAGATCCAGAAGTTCGGGCAGTTTCATGGCTGAACAATCCGAATCGGAAATAACACGGTCAAGGATCTCCCTGATGGCACTGATTTTTATACCAAGGTCATCGCTCTTTTCAAGCCAAAGGTTGCATGAAAATGCAAAGGTATTGTTTTCAACGGTTAACTGGACAAGTGGAAGCACAAAAGAAAACGAGGGAAACTTGTGCCAGATAGGTTCCTGCTTTTCCTGGTTATTAAAGTGAAACCCTCCAAAGTAGCGTGCGCAGGGTTCTTTATCCGCCATGGAGTGCCCGAATTGCTGGAAAGAGGTTTCATTATTTCCAGTTCCATCAAACCGTATGGTATCTGCAATGCCGATGCCTGCAACTGAAAAATCCTTTTCCCTGTTCATCCATAGCAGTTTAGGAAATACCGTCTGACGGCAAAGCCATCCAGCTATGTCTGCAGGGAGAACAGGCTGAGTGAACGTTACAAGCAGATTTCTGGCACGGTGATCCTGTGAGGGGATCTCGTCTTCAAAAAGGCTTAAAGCTTTCTGAAGCTTTGAAACTGCCTTGAATATGGATAAAGGTTCCTCTGAAGGTGTAATGATCCTGTGGTGCTCACTCATATGCGTTTGTCGGCATTGTAACTCTCAAACACTGCTATAGTCCGTTTCTTGTACCATACTCTACAACAATTCATCAGTAACGGTTTCCAATGAGGGAAAAAAACTTTAATTTCAGTATTTGTTATGTAAAACTGGTCAGTAATCACAACGCGGCCCAATCATCGTATGGTATCTTTTTTGAAATGCTTTTGCAGAGATACAGCAAGATAATTGTTTTTCTTAAGAAGCCATTCATAAATCGATTGAGCTTCAGCTCTTTGTCCTGTATTGAGATAGCAGATAGCAAGATTGTAGTGAGCCTCTGTAAATGATTCGCTGTTATCAATGGCTTCGCTGTAAGATTTGGCGGCTTTGTCGAACTCTTTCAGCTGCATATAGGCATTGCCGATATCGTAGAGCGTAAGAGAGTCTTTTGGAGCGTGCTCGAGGTGTTTTTGAAAATATTTCAGTGATTCGGTATAGTTTTTCTGATTGAACGCTACGGCGCCAAGTGCATGATTGGCTTCATCAAGTTTGGGATTGATTGCAAGTGCACTCTTATATGCTTCCGCTGCCTCGCTGTAACGCTCACTTCGTGCATACCCGTTTCCGAGAAGCATATAAGCTCCAGCATCTTTCGGGTTTTTCCAGACCTGCTGCTGCAGGGTTTTAAGGTCACTTGGTGAACTGCTGCATGAAGCCAGCAAAGTCAGACTGGCAAGCAGAAGAAGGAGAGGTATACGTTGAATACCGACTCTTGAATGTGGTAATGATTTTATCATAGTACATTAATATACTCACTCTATGAGTGATCTGCCAATCTTGATGAAGTTCAATAAGGATTTGACATAAATATTTCCGATTTGATGGCAGTGTACGTAACTTATTTTTATTGAATTAATGTCTCGGGAGTCTGTTGAGCTTTTTAAAAGGGTTACAACGAATTTTATTACCAACGCCATGAAAAAAGAGTTACAGGTAAACGGCATGAAATGCAGCAATTGTGAACTGCTTGTTACGGAAGCCCTTGAAGATCTTGAAGGGATCATAGAGGTTGAAGCGTCCCAACTCACAGGGATTGTAGCTGTTGATTATGATCCGAAAATGGTCAGCGTAACAACTATTACAGCGGTTATCGAGGCGCAGGGGTTTAAGGTAAAATCTTAACTAACAAAAGCACGGACGGTGTCATGGCCGTAGAAAAAACAGAGCGTCTGGCAGTGCTTATCGACGCCGATAACACACAGGCAACAATTATTGAAGCTCTTCTTGCTGAGGTTGCAAAATATGGAACATCCAGTGTTAAAAGGATATATGGTGACTGGACCTCGACAGCTCTGAGAAGTTGGAAAGAGGTGCTGCTGGAGTATTCGATTCAACCCATACAGCAGTTCGGTTATACCAAAGGGAAAAATGCCACAGACAGCGCCATGATTATTGATGCCATGGACCTTTTATACACCGGTAAGTTTCAAGGCTTCTGCATTGTTTCCAGCGACAGTGATTTTACAAAACTTGCGTCGAGGATCAGGGAGTCAGGGTTGATTGTTTACGGTTTCGGAGAGAAAAAAACACCTGCAGCGTTTGTTTCTGCCTGTGACAAATTTATTTATATCGAAGTGCTTCGCGCAAAAATCAATGAAAGTGAATCGATTGCAATAAAAACATCCGTAGAACTGAAACAGGATACCAGACTGGTGCGGTTATTGAGAAATGCGGTTGAAGCCTCATCGGATGAAAGCGGCTGGGCACATCTTGCAGCGACGGGAAGCAATATAGCAAAACAATCACCCGAGTTTGATCCGCGCAATTACGGCTACACCAAATTGGGAGAATTACTGGCTGCGACAAAACTGTTCGATTTCGATGAACGGATTACTGGGGAAGGCCAGTCAAAAACAATCTACGTTCGTGACAAACGGAAAAAAGTGTGATGGTAGTTTTTTTTCTTTTTGTCGATTGTTTAAACCAAAAAAGCCTTCCAGAAGGAAGGCTTTTTTGGTTGCGGAGCTGACGGGGTTCGAACCCGCGACCTCCTGCGTGACAGGCAGGCGCTCTAACCAAACTGAGCTACAGCTCCATTAAAGAGGTAGTAAATGTATTGATCTAATACTTAATATCCAAAAAGTATTTTCCGTTTATCTCTTTTTTTATGGTGCGCCTTACCTTGAAAGTAATTTCGGCGTTCTTACTGTTATTTAAAAAAAGCGGCTTTTCGTTCTCCGTATTTAGCTGGATTTTTATAACTTTGTGCGCTACGCACGAACACAATTATTTTGCGCGTGTTGTGCATGGCAGGACGTTGTTTTTGTTAGCGGTAAATGCTTTAAAACAATCAATACAGTACAATTATGGCAGATACAGACCTCCAAAATTCTCTGACAGTTACTGATAACCGTACAGGGCAATCTTATGATTTTCCTATTGAGCAGGGGACAATTCGCACCATTGATCTCCGGCAGATTAAGGTATCACCTGATGATTTCGGTTTATTGGGTTATGATCCCGGTTATCTGAACACTGCTTCCTGTAAAAGTAATATCACTTTTATAGATGGGGATAAGGGTATTTTGCGTTATCGCGGCTATCCTATTGAGCAGCTTGCCGAAAAAAGCACCTTTCTTGAAACTGCCTACCTTCTTATCAAAGGAGTACTTCCCGACATGAAACGTCTGGCTGTCTGGACCTACAACATACGGAGCAATACCCTGACTCATGCCAATGTTATCAAGTTTATGGATGGATTCCGTTATGATGCCCATCCGATGGGTATTCTTGTAGGTACCATTGGTGCTCTGTCGACGTTTTATGCAGATGCCAAGGATATTAACAATGAAGAGTCACGAAAGGTGCAGGTACGCCGCCTTATTGGCAAGATACCTACCATAGCTGCAATGAGTTACCGTCACAGCATGGGATTTCCCTATGTTATTCCTGAAGATGAATTGAGCTATACCGGTAATTTTCTCTCAATGATGTTCAAAATGACCGAGCCGCACTACAAGCCGAACCCGGTTCTTGAGCACGCTCTTGATGTTCTCTTTATCCTTCATGCCGATCATGAACAGAATTGTTCAACAAATGCAGTCCGGGCTGTTGGCAGTTCTGGCGTAGATCCTTTTTCCGCGATAGCAGCAGGTTGCGCGGCGCTTTATGGCCCTTTGCACGGCGGAGCAAATGAGGCGGTTATTCATATGCTCAAGAAAATTGGCTCGCTTGACAAGGTGCCTGACTTTATTCAATCAGTCAAGGATGGGGAAGGACGTTTAATGGGATTTGGTCACAGGGTCTATAAAAATTACGATCCTCGTGCGAAAATCATCAAGAAAATTGCTTTTGAGGTGTTTGAGGAAACAGGGAGCAGCCCTCTGCTCGATATTGCACTTGAACTTGAAAGAATTGCACTTGAAGACGATTATTTTGTCAGTCGCAAGCTCTATCCCAATGTTGATTTTTATTCAGGGCTGATCTATCAGGCAATGGGTTTTCCTCTTGATATGTTTCCGGTTCTTTTTGCGATCGGCAGGATTCCAGGATGGCTTGCACAGTGGACTGAGCAGGTTAAGGATCCTGAGCAGAAAATTGCAAGACCACGCCAGATCTATCTCGGCGAAGAAGAGCGATCATATATGTCGATTGAAAAGCGCCCGAAAAACAGGATTGATGAGGAGAAATTTGGTATTTGCAGGCTATAGTCTTTTGTGAAGGATGTATCATGTTTGATCATCCGATTGATAGCATCGTTTAATTATTTTGATCCATATTTATGTCGGTTACAACGAAAGATGTTGCCTATATCGCTGAATTGGCGAGACTCAGGTTTACGGATGAAGAGATGCTGACAATGACCAGTGAGCTCAACAATATTCTGCGCTATGTTGAAAAGCTCAATGAAGTTGATACCGAAGGCGTTAGACCGCTCAGCAGTATTCATGACCACATCAACGTGCTTCGGGATGATGTTGAGCTTCAAGCGCTTGCCTCAACCGCAGTATTGCAGAATGCTCCTGATAAGCAGGATCGCTTTTTCAAGGTGCCCAAGGTAATCGGATAGCTGTCGAATGGTGGTGGAGCTTCGCGAAAAGAACGGCAATGTGGTTTTTATTGTCAAGGCACAGCCCCGCTCATCAAAAAGCCGAATTTGCGGCATCTATAACGGTGGTTTGAAGGTTAGCCTTAAAGCCGCCCCGGTCGACGATGCCGCCAACAAGGAGTGCTGTGAGCTCTTTTCCAAGGTTTTCCACATTCCCGCTTCCCGGGTTCATATCATATCCGGCAACACTTCGCGTACAAAAACGGTAATGCTTGAAGGGATAAGTTTAGAAGCAGCGGCCCCATTTTTCGAATCCTATTGTTGATAGACATGAATAAATGAAAGCTGTTATTCTCATTCCCGCAAGGCTTGATTCAAGCCGTCTTGAAAAAAAAATGCTGGCCGATCTTTGTGGTGAACCGCTTATTGTGCGCACCTGGCGTCAGGCGCTGAAATCGCGTCTGGCAGAGAGGGTTGTTGTTGCTACTGATAGCCTTGAGATAGCAGCTGTTCTTGAAGAGCGTGGTGCGGAGGTGGTTATGACCTCCCCTCATGCGAGCTGCGGGACTGAACGCATTGCTGAAGCTGCGCGGCAGATAGGGGGAGATGTTTTTCTTAATTTGCAGGGTGATGAGCCACTGATCTCTCCGGAGAATATCGATCTTGCCCTTGAACCATTTTTTTCCCCTCAACCTCCCGATTGCTCAACACTTGTCTTTCCTCTGCACCCCGATGACAATGCACAGATTGATGATCCCCATGTGGTGAAGGTGGTTATGGACTCTAAGGGTTTTGCCCTCTATTTTTCGCGCTCTCCGATACCTTTCAGGCGCAATATGCTCTCAACGACAACCTGTTATCGCCATGTCGGGCTTTATGCCTTCAGTGCGGTGGTACTGGAAAAATTTGCAGGACTTCCTCCATCGATGCTTGAAGAGGCTGAATCTCTTGAGCAGCTCCGGCTGCTTGAAAACGGGTTCCGTATACAGTGTATTACAACGCTCATTGATAAGCCTGGGGTCAACACTTTCGAGGACCTTGAACTGGTTCGCCGAATAATCAGGGACGCTTCGCCTGGCTGATTACCGCTGGAAGCACCCCGTCATGAAACAGAAGTTCTACATCATCGGCTGGGTGCAGCTTTTTTGTGCCGGTCATAAATTTTCCCTCTTTTTTCACAAGGACATAGCCTCTCTCAAGAGTTTTTCTGTAATCAAGGAGCGCCAGCTGCTGACGGGTGGAAGCATATTGTTGTACCTTTTCACTATATCCGCTCTTGATTCTTCTCGACATTTGATCGATAAGAGTGTTGAGCCGGTTATCAAAATGCTGCATCTGCAGAAGAGGGCGGTTGAATGCATAGCTGCTGCAGATCGAATAGACTTGTCGTTCTGCACCATCAAGCTTTCCGAGCAGGAGGCTCTCCCGCCGTGATTGAAGATTGTCGATATGCCGGAGCAGCTCCCCGGTATCTGGAACTGCAAGCTCTGCAGCAATGGAGGGTGTTCCTGCTCTGAGGTCTGCAACCATATCAGCAATGGTGAGATCGGTTTCGTGACCGATGGCGCTGATGACCGGCAGTGCTGAGTGATAGATGGCATTGGCAACAAGTTCTCCATTGAAGGCTTGCAGATCTTCCAGTGAACCGCCACCTCTGGCAATAATAATCACTTCAGGTCGGTGGCCCTGTTTTTTTGTATTGTTGAAATAGGCTATCCCTGATGCAACCGCTTCAGCAGCATTTGCACCCTGAACACTGACTGGATAGAGAAGAACTCTTGCCGCAGGAAATCTTCGCTCCAGCACTTTGCTCATATCCTCGATGACCGCTCCGGTAGGAGAGGTGATAAGTCCGATGGTTTCAGGAATTTCAGGCACCGCTCGTTTTCGTTCAGTGCTGAAATAACCTCTTTTTGCAAGTTTCTGAAGCAGTTCGGCATAGGCCTGCTGCAACGCACCCACTCCCGCTTCCGTGATCGATGTGCAGATGAGCTGATAACGTCCGGAGGGAGGATAGACCTCAAGACGACCTTCAGCAACAACACTCATGCCATCCCTCAGCGTAACAGCAAGACGGCTCGCTGTGGTTTTCCAGATCACAGCCGTAATCTGGGCACCCTCATCTTTCAGTGTCAGGTAAGTGTGCCCGGAACTGTGGCGCTTGAAATTTGATATTTCACCTTTGATCTTAACTTGTGGAAAAAGAGTTTCCAGCCTGGTTTTGATCTGTTGTGTTAGTTCGCTGACAGAAAGAATCTCTTTGGAAGAGCTATGAGGGTATGCAGGTGACACTGTGTATCTCTTCGTATTTATTGGAAATAAACGTTACTCAGGCGGTTTCGAGAATATCATTGACCCATTTATTAAGACTTTTTCCTGCTTTTATAGCTTTTACGTGAATTGCATGATGAAGTGCCGGCTCCATTCTCAGAACAAATTTGCCGGAAAACGGTTTATCCGGTTTTTCTCCACGCTCCTTACAAAAGTCGAGATAATCATCAACAGAATCCTTGAAAGCCTGCACAATCTCCTCAACACTCTTTCCTTGAAATGTGACAACATCTTTCGTGTCGACTACTTCTCCATGAAAAAGTCCAGCCTCATCATCAAACTCAATATGTCCGGTGTATCCTTTATAATTTAGCATTGCTTTCAACTCCTGCTTCTTGTAAAAAACGTCTCATTGATTTGAGTGCGCCCTTATCTGTTTCCTTTTCAGGATGGGGTCTGTGAAAAACTGCACGTACACCGTTAAGGAAAATACGCACTCTTGATCCCTTTCCTTCACTGATATCTGCTCCCACTCCCCGTAACAGCTTTTCAATGTCATTCCATTGCACATCAGCACGTATGGGATCTTCAAAGATTTGCCTTAAAATTTTCTGTTGATTTTTATTCACAGAACAGTATCACTATTTGATATCAGTAATTTATTAAAATATATAAAATTTTGTTCAATAAACGTTCTCAATTTGGGGTATTCCAAATGAAAGTCAAAATCATTGGCTATACTTGCAGTAAGATGCAAACAATGTAAAATATGTTATCTTTTGAGTGGAATATTGAAAAAGGAAAAAGCAATGAACGAAAACAGGTCATACTATGAAAGTAATGCCTGATGAACCTGATATCCTTGAAGAATATGATTTCAGTAGTGGCGTCAAGGGAAAGTATGCAAGGAGATATGCAGAGGGTGAAAATGTTGTTGTTATCAATCCCGATGTGGCCAAATATTTCCCCGATCACGAAGCTGTACATGAAGCCCTTCGCTCACTCCTTCCTGTAGTAAAAAAAGGCACCAGGAAAAATACCCAACAAACGTAAGCTCTTGAGCAGTTATTTTGCTACCCTGATTCTATGATAAACCCTGAGCTGACAGAAGAACTGGCTGAATTGCTTGCTATCGACCGGCAAGAGGCAGTGCGTCTTCTGAACCGTTTTTTCAGCGCCATGGTTTCCGAACTTCTTGCGGTACGGAAACTTTCAGTCGCGGGGCTTGGCGCGTTTACAGTGACGCATTTTGCCTTGAAAAAAAAAAGTAATGCATCAGGCGTCACTTATATCCCTCCCAGTAACAGGCTGACGTTCGACAGCAGGATTTCCGGTGCAGATGATACTGTGCGTATTGCTGTTACACGCATGATGATGAATCTCTCTGAAGCCGAGCGTTTGGGTCGTACTCTTGCCATTGTGTTTTCCAAAGCGATCAAGCAGCAAAAAGAGCTGCGAATCAATGGACTGGGTCGTTTTTCTCTTGCAGAGGCAGTCTATAGCTTTATTCCCGAACGCTCTCTGGAAGAGCTTTTAAACAGGGAGTATCAGAATCTGGAAGAAGTTATGCTTCCCCTGCATGATAGTTCGCAGGACAATAAAGAGAGTAAGAATCACCGCGTCATCATACTCTCTCTTTCAGCACTTGCTTTAGGGCTGCTTGTGCTTGCCGCTCTCAATTTCGGGAAATTTGGCTCCAGAGTTTTAATTTCAACACAGCAACAGTTAGAGAGCAGAGTAACTCCTGCGGTTCATAAAGAGAGGGTTACTGTCCGGGATCAACCGGCTCATGCTGTGCATTCTACAGGGAGTACTGCCGATTCTCTTGTTCTGGAAAAAGGAGAGTATACCATTGTACTGGAAACCTTTCGGTCAGAACGAACTGCACAGAATGAGCTGGAACGGTTACATGCTGAGGGCATTATAGCTTATGTCTGGCCGGTATCTGCCAATGCTGTGAAATATTACAGAGTCATGACTGGCAAATATGCAAACCGTGATGGTGCGGCAGAGTCTCTCAAGGGTATGCCAAAAAAAAATGCGGGCAGCGCCTCTATTCAACAGGTTTCAAAAAAAGGTGTTTTTTATGGAAAAAAAGGGTTGTAAAACGTTGCACCCTCAGTCAATGTGTCCTGCATTCGGTGGACTGAGGGTACTGACAAGAATCGACGGCGTTCAGGTTTGTCTGGTCGCCGATCAGGGCTGCCTTTACGGACTGACCTTTGTTTCTCATTTTTACGCTGCACGTAAATCTCTTATATCGCCTGAACTCATGAATGTTCAGATTTCAGGCGGAACAATGATTGACGATCTCAGGCGTACCATAGAGGCTATTGCCCTCGATCCGGCGGTGAAATTTATTCCCGTTGTCAGCACCTGTGTTGCTGAAACTGCAGGGATAGCCGAAGAACTTTTGCCACGGAAAGCTGGTAACGCAGAGGTGGTTCTGGTTCGTCTGCCTGCCTTTCAGATCAGGACGCATCCGGAAGCAAAAGATGTTGCTGTTGCAACGCTTCTGAAGCGCTTTGCACGGTTTGATGATCATAAAAAAGCAAAATCACTGGTTGTGCTTGGGGAGATATTTCCCGTCGATGCCATGACTATAGGCGCTATTCTCCAGAAAATTGGTGTTGAGTCGGTAATCACACTGCCGGGAACAGCGCTTGAGGACTATATCGAGGCAGGGCAGGCTGAGGCCTGTGCTGTGCTGCATCCATTTTATGAAAGATCGGTCTCTCTGCTCGAAGCGAAGGGAGTAAAGATTGTCAAGGGGAATCCGATCGGAGCGAATACAACCGTGCAATGGATACGCCGCATTGGAGAAGCGCTTGATCTTGATCCTGTGACTGTTCAGACCGTTGCCGAAGAGGAGGGCGAGAAAGCACGCGCTGTGCTAGCCCAGTTCAAACATCTGAAGGGCAAAGTTATAGTTGCTGGCTATGAAGGTAATGAATTGCCGCTTGTTCGTCTTCTGCTTGAGGCCGGCCTTGAGGTGCCCTATGCCTCAACCTCCATTGCAAGGATGTCACTTGGAGAGGAAGATCACAAGGTATTGTCGATGCTTGGTACAGAAATCCGTTACCGGAAATATCTTGAGGAGGATATGCAGGCTGTGATTGATTATGAACCTGATCTGGTGATCGGTACCACCTCTCTTGATAGTTTTGCCAAAGAGCGGGGAATCCCGGCGATCTATTATACCAACAACATCTCCGCCAGGCCACTTTTCTTTGCTGCAGGAGCAGCAACAGTGCTTGGCATGATCAGCGGATTGCTTGGAAAAAAAGAGATGTTCCAGAAAATGAAGGAGTATTTCGAAGAGTAGCCTTGCACTGTCATCCTGAGGCGCTGCCGAAGAATCCATCTTTTCTCCTGAAAATCAGCACTCGCACCTCAGAACGCAGAAATTTTTTTAAACTTCCATAATCTCTTTCTCTTTCAGCACAATCAGCTCGGTAAGCTGTTTTTCAAACTTGTGCAGCATCTCGTCCGCATCCTTTTTCCCTTTGTTTTTATCATCTTCGCTGATCGACTTATCTTTCTCGAGTTTTTCAATCTCGTGAATCATGTCTCGGCGAAGATTGCGCAGGGAAACCTTGGAGTCTTCCCCGAATTTCTTGGTGAGCTTGACAAACTCTTTGCGTCGCTCTTCGGTAAGTGGTGGAATGCTTACTCTTATATTCTGGCCGTCAGCTGCCGGATTGAGTCCGAGGTTGGCATCGCGGATAGCCTTTTCCGTAGCAGAAACCATCGATTTATCCCAGATTTGCACCATAAGGGTATGAACATCAAGAACCCCTACATTGCCAACCTGTTTCAGTGGCATCTGCTGACCATAAGCCTCCACCTTGACTCGATCAAGCAGGGTCGTTGTAGCCTTTCCTGTTCTGATTGAAGCAATTTCATGCTGAAAAGCCTCAATAGTTTTTTTCATCTTGGGCTCAGTTCTCTGATAAACCTCTCTGACACTCATAGCGATTCCGATAGGTTAGTGCTGGTTCCAAAAAAAAGTGCAACGTTCTTTATTATTGAGCGTTTGCATGTCCTATTGTGGCTTTTGCAAAGCGCTTGTTGAAGCGTTCGACGCGTCCTGCGGTATCGACAAGTGTCTGTTTTCCGGTATAGAACGGATGGCAGTTATAGCAGATGTCAACCTTAATGGTCGGGCGGGTTGAACGTGTTTCGAAGGAGTTGCCGCAGTTGGCGCAATTAACGGTAACGGTTGTATACTTTGGATGAATATCTTGTTTCATGACTTTCGTTCTCTTTGTCGTACAATAAATGAAATGACCGGCAATAAAATTGTAAAGGTGCAAATATACAAGAATTTCAATCCAGTTACAACCATTAATATGACCGGTGCTACCTCAATAATCTACCTGAAAGGAGTCGGCTCGAAAAAGGCATCAATCCTTAAAGAGGTTGGTATTGTTACCATCGATGACCTGTTTGATTACTTTCCGCGCCGATATCTTGACCGGCGAGCCATGAAAAGCATCGGAACCCTTGTGGGAGGTGAAACCGTAACCGTTGTTGGTAAGGTATTGAAAACCCAGGTTGAGGGGGAGAGTCCCGGACGGGCACGTTTCAAGGTGTGGCTTGGTGATGCAACGGGCGTGCTTGAACTCACCTGGTTCAGGGGAGTGCGCTATTTCTCCCGAACTGTGCTTCCGGGCGAAGCGCTTGCTGTGTATGGCAAGGTGAGTAGGTTTGGTCATCAGGCTCAGATGCAGCATCCCGATTTCGATCGTCTCAGTTTAACCCCTCATGAAGTGAGTGATGGGGTAGCCAGCGATTTTGATCTCTATCATACCGGCAAGATTATACCACTCTACCCCACAAGCGAGGCTATGAAACTCTCTGGCCTCACCTCCCGGCAGATGCGCAACCTTATTGTCCGGGCCTTTGAAGCGATTGTACCGGGTAAAGAGGAGACCCTCAGCTCCTCCATGCTTTCAGAGTACAACCTGCTTCCGCTTCCCGAGGCCTATCGTGAAATTCATTTTCCCTCATCGCATAAGTCGCTTGCCCGGGCGCGGTACCGTATGAAGTGGAGTGAACTTTTTTATGCTCAGCTCTTGTTTGCCATCCGCCACAACGAGATCCGGCAGATCAAATCAGCGGTCAGGTTTACCCATTCCGGTACAGTTACCGAAAAGCTCTATGCCGCTCTTCCATACGAGTTGACTGATGCCCAGAAACATGCCGTGCGCGAAATATACCGCGATCTGAAAAGCGGCAGCCCCATGAACCGCCTTCTGCAGGGAGATGTCGGTTCAGGCAAAACCATTGTTGCGATGTTTGCCATGGCTCTTGCGGTTGATAACGGTCTTCAGTCAGCCTTCATGGCTCCCACCGAGATTCTTGCTGTACAGCACTATCTCGGCATGAAGCGTTTTTTCCAGCCTCTCGGTCTTCATGTCGGCCTCCTGACAGGCAAGCAGGGTAAAAAAGAGCGGCAGGCGGTTCTTGCAGGCCTCAGTTCCGGAGAGATCACTATCGCTCTCGGCACTCACGCCATGATTGAAAAAGGGG
>Ga0214223_1000066_pt1 | contig 39369 bp, 42 predicted proteins | sample TroBogypolimnion_4_FD_153061 | JGI IMG/M metagenome (GOLD analysis project Ga0214223, IMG submission 153061) | Freshwater microbial communities from Trout Bog Lake, WI - 27AUG2007 hypolimnion | ecosystem: Environmental > Aquatic > Freshwater > Lake > Hypolimnion/Profundal zone | place: Trout...
ATACTTCCGGCGGAGGATTATCTGAAGGATCTCATTGATACTGACTTCCTTCTCCTTGGCTCTGACAGTGTTGTTCTGTGGATTCAAGGGAGTTTGTTTTTCGATCATCATACTTGTGATTTCCCGATTGTTATAATTGTCTCAAATAATAAACTCCGGAAGCCCCTGTGAACACAAAACTGAAAACACTGGCAATACCTGAGAGAGTTATGCCCTTTTCTGGAACAATTATAGTGTCATTTGGTTTTAAAGCTATAAATGATGATCGATCACCTGTCTTGTAATACTTCTTCAGATCTATGATATAGGCATCTTTCCCCTTTTTATCAGGTTCCTGACGAGCAACAAGTACCTGTGTAAGATTTGCATTATCCTTTACCCCACCAACAAGAGCAAGGATTGAAGGAAAATCAACCTTTTCCCTCACCACTATCGGACCCTGCCTGTTGACCTGCCCGAGGACGTTGATGATCATAAGAATATTGCCGTTGTCATCAGTAAAATAGGAGTCCTGGTCCAAGGGATAATCCGGCCCTCCGAGTGGATTGTAGTCAGCATGGAGAGATGACTGTTGATTAGAAGGCAACTGAGGAAGTGGTGTCGACGGGCCTGAATAACCTCCTGATGAGGTGCCTGCTGATGAGTAACCGCCTGTATCAGCAAATAGCTGGCTGCTCATGCAGGCAAACATCACAGTCTGCACGATAAGGGTGATTACCGAAAATCTTTTTAAGAAGCGCATAATCGACTTGTTAATTGAGACACTAAATTAAAACGCAACATTATCTAACAACCTTTTCTTCCAGTTGCATGAGCACTAATTTAAAACGCTAAGAGAGTTTACTGCCCGCAAAAAGAAAAATAATTAATAGCTAATTTTAGTGTACTTTAAGCTCATCACAACCTCTACATCACTGAACAGCAAGGGGTACTTTGTTCAAATATAAGAATTTTCACTAATTTATCAACACATGCAATTTGCATTCTCGGTTAATATCATTTACAATTTTTATTCCGGCTTGCACAATATTAGCGTAAGCACTAAAAAATTAGTTCAATATTTCCGGGGCTTTTCGCTTCATCCAAGTGCATTCTGAAGATCCTGAATAAGGTCATTGCGATCTTCGATGCCTACTGAAAGCCTTATAATGGAATCAGTTATTCCGGCAGCCAGCCGGTGCTCACTGTCCATTGAGGCGTGGCTCATGGTTGCCGGATGCTCAATAAGAGATTCTACCCCGCCAAGGCTTTCAGCCAGCGCAAAAAGCTTTGTGGTTTTCAGCACTCTGTAGAGCTCCTCAATTGGTCCATCCAGCTCAAAGGAGACCATGCCGCCGAAGCTATGCTGCTGTTTTTTTGCCAGTTCATGCTGGGGATGGGCTGGAAGGCCTGGATAAAAGACCCGTTTTACCTTTGGGTGCTGCTCAAGAAACTCTGCTACGGCAAGTGCATTCCGTTCATGTTCACGCATCCGTACCACAAGAGTCTTGATGCCACGCAGTACCAACCAACAATCGAAAGGCTGAGCACAGGTACCAAGGGCGTTGACAAGAAATTTCAGACGGCTGTCGAGATCTTCACTGTTTGAAAGCACAGCTCCGCCAACCACATCGGAGTGGCCGTTGAGGTACTTGGTGGTTGAGTGAACCACTATATCGGCACCAAGCTCAAATGGCTTCTGGCCATAAGGGGAGAGAAAGGTATTGTCAACAATGGTTAAAAGGCCTCTCTCTTTTGCAAAAGCCGATACTGCTGCTATATCAACCAGGTTCAGAAGTGGATTGGAGGGGGTTTCAACCCATATTGCCTTGGTATTGGCGTTCACAAAGGGAAGAAGATTGGCTGCTTCCTGCAGATTGACAAAGTGCACCTTGATACCGAAATGCTCTTCAACGGTCTTCATCAGCCTTGAGGTACCGCCATAACAGTCGTCAGTAGAGATAATCTCGTCTCCTGAACGGAAGAGGTTGAGCGTTGTTGTGATTGCGGCCATACCTGTTGTTACGGCTACAGCCGAAGTACATCCTTCGAGTGCGCAGAGGCTGTCCTCAAGCGCTTTGCGTGTGGGATTGCCGCTTCTTGTATAGTCAAATCCACGATGTTTTCCGATATCCTCGAAGACAAAGGTGGATGATTGGTAAATCGGGGTCATAATGGCGCCGTATGCCTTGTCGGGGGATACACCGGCGTGTATGGTGTCAGTCTGAAAACTCATGGATAGTTCGGTTAACACATTAAAAATGAAGAGGGTATTCACAATTGTGAATGTAAAACATCACCGCGAATAATACAACAACAGCAGAATGAAATATACCGCAAGGTTACACAAGAAGAGGTAACACCTTGTCGGCAATAACTTTTCCGATTGCCAGCGATGCCGTTGCGGCTGGTGAGGGGGCATTGCAAACGTGGATGATGTTGCCATGGAGTCGAATGTCGAAATCGTCAAGCAGATTGCCTGCACGATCACAGGCTTGTGCACGAATACCTGCCTCTCCGACTTCAAGATGCTCGGCCTGAATTTCAGGAATAAGTTTCTGCAGCGCTGCAGTAAATGCATGTTTGCTGAAAGAGCGGTGATATTCGCCCATGGCGGTACGCCAGTGCTTTGCGGCTACTTTTCGGAATCCAGGCCAGGAGAGTGCTTCCCATGTATCCTGCAGATTAAAATCTGTTTTCAGATAGGCTTCACGGCCCAAAGCAAAGACGGCATTAGGGCCGCACTCCACTCCCCCTCCGATCATTTGGGTGAAGTGAACCCCAAGAAAAGGAAAGGCAGGATCGGGTACGGGATAGATCAAATGATTGACCAGTTTTGGCGCAGATGCTTTGAGCTGATAATACTCCCCTCGAAAAGGGAGAATGCGCAACGGCAAGGCTGGCTCTGTCAGGCGGGCTAATCTGTCGGATTGAAGGCCAGCACAGGCAACCGCAGCTTTTGCTCTCCAGGTGCGTGATTTTCCAATGATTTCGACCCGATTACTCTGAGGGCGGATAGCACATACAGGCTCACCGAGAATAATTTCCGCGCCCATGCCCGTCAGCTTTTCCGAATACTTTATTGAGACTGTGGTATAGTCAACAATTCCTGCCTGTGGAACAAAGAGCCCGCGGATACCCTGGCAGTGGGGTTCAATGTCACGGATTTCGGCTGGTGATAGATATCGAAGGCCGCTGAGGCCGTTTGCTGCTCCCCTGCGATTGAGCTCTTCTAACCTTGGCAGTTCTGCCTCAGTGGTTGCCACAACGATTTTACCGCAAATTTCATAGGGAATATGTTCACGGTTACAGAATTCAAGCAACTGCTCTCGTCCCACACGGCAATTCACAGCTTTCAGTGAACCTGGCTTGTAGTATAACCCCGAGTGAATGACGCCACTATTGTGACCGGTCTGGTGCTGAGCAAGCTTCTGCTCTTTTTCAATGAGAACCAGCCGGGTGCCCGGACGTGACTGCATGATGGAGAGTGCCGTTGAGAGGCCAAGGATTCCGCCACCGATTACTATAACATCATTCATCTATTCTGCGCGGTGTGGAAGATTGACAGTATAGTAATTGTTTTGTTATCTGCAGTGTAGATAACACCGTACGGCATATCGGAGAAGTACAGCTCCCTGGTATCTGTTATTTTGCCGGGCTTTGCGCTCTGTGGATATGCGGGCAACTGCTTGGTGACCTTATTCAAAAGAGTGATGATGGTTTTTTTAGCCGCCTTTTTGCTGGTTTGGCTGATATAGGTTTCTATCTCACGAAGAGAATCCTTTGCTCCCTTAGTCAGGACAATTTTCAAGTTCTGCCTCCCATTCTGCAATAACATCTTCAATAGGAGTTACCCTGCCTGCTTTCATATCTTCCAATCCTCTCTGAATACTTTGAATCTGCCACTCGTTATAGTTCAGATAAGCTGAAACAGCCTCCTCCAGGACAAAGGTTTTCGTCCGTCTGGTCGCTATGGCAAGAGCCTGGAGGCGTTCATTGGTTTCTTGTGGAATTTTGAAAGTAACCTGCTGCCGTTTTGTTTTTGTTGTCATGTTGTATCTTCCGTTTGTATCTTCCGTTGAATGAGATCGCAACCCGATGAACTTCGTTAATATACGAATTTCGCGCGAATTTTCGATAAACAGTATGCACAGAATCCGTGCTGCCCGGCCTGGAAAAACGTACCGGATCCGGTTGGTGAAAAGCAAAGCCGAGGCTTCCGCCGTACTGGCTTCAATAGGACTCACGGTATCCGATGTAGTGAGACTCATGCTGCAACGGGTTGCTACTAAAAAGGCATTACCGTTTGAGCCGCTCATTCCGAACTCCGAAACTATTGAGGCGTTAGAAGAGTGCCGTCGCGGAGGTCTAAAACAGTACAATTCTATCGAGGATTTAATACATGAGTTGCATGAGGAAAATTAGAGGATCGAGCAATTTTAAACGTGACTATCGCAGGGAGAAATCAGGAATACACGGGAACCTCGGAAGGGTATAGAAGAAAAAGCAAAAACCCCTGCTTTTACAGGGGTTTGCGGAGGTCTTGGAATATTACAGAACTACATTTTGTGGAGATGGCGGGAGTCGAACCCGCGTCCAAAACACTGCTCAATAAAGCTACCACACTCATCTCAGGTGTTTAGTGTTTCATGAATCGTTGCTACACCTGTAAAGTCCGGTTCACTATCCCTCTTTGTGTCACCCGTCTGCCTTTTCGGGCAAAAACAGAGGGGGCTTACTTGCGCGAACCGAAGCTCAAGCGCGGGTTATGCCATCCATTGGCTTCAGAGTAAGCGCTTCCCCCAACGGACGATGGCTGATTAATTAACTTGTGCTAATCAGGCAGCCATTGCATACGAATAATCGTCTGCATATAGAGTTGCATAGACTTCTTTAACGAGTCCATCCATGCTGAAACTCGGAGTGCAACTTCATATCACACCTGCCCTGTCGAAAGCCTGTCATCCCCATTGCCGTGTTATATATACTTTTTCAAACAATAGAACAAAAAGAATTTTTTCAGTTTAAACCCGGCAGTTCGGGAGCGTTGGCAATGAGCTGGTACTCTCCTCCCTTTGAACGCACTGATCGGCTCCACATTCTCTCGTAGGCATCACTGAAGATTATCTCTTTGGTAGCTTCAGCGGTATACCAGGCTCCCTCTTCAAACTCGGCTTCAAGCTGTCCGGCAGTCCAGCCGGCATAACCAAGGAAAAAGCGGATTTCTGACGGCATCATGACACCGGTATTGATAAGAAAACTCAACTGGTTTTTGTCGCCTCCCCAGAAGAGTCCGGGAAGTATTTCAAGTGAGTCCTCGATGAGGTCGCCCCTGAGATGGAGAAAGTGCACGGTATCAACCTGAACGGGACCACCCATGTGCAGAGGTTCCTCGATATCCTCAAAACCAGCTATGGCTTCACATACCTTGAACTCCATTGGACGGTTCAGAATAAAACCAAGAGAGCCTTTTTCATTATGCTCACACATAATCAATACTGTCCGCTTGAAATTCGATTCAAGCATATTGGCTGAAGCAAGCAGAAGTTTTCCGGCTTTAAGCCTCTCAAATTCGTTTACCATGCTCTTGTATCATGTTTTTTGCTGCAGGTAGCTGAGTAACTCTTCGGCATGTTCGTCGGGCTTGACCTTCGGCCAAACTTTCTCTATAACTCCCTGCTCATTAATCAAATAGGTCACCCGACTGGTACCCATATATTCACGCCCCATAAACTTTTTCTGCCCCCACACCCCATAAGCTTCAACAATGTGCTTGTCGGGATCGGCCACAAGCCGGAATGGCAGACTGAACTTTTCAGCAAACTTCTTGTGCTTGCTCTCACTGTCGACACTGACCCCGAGGATAGCTATCCCCAGCAGGTTAAAGTTAGGGAAATTATCCCGAAAAGCACAAGCCTCCTTGGTACATCCGGGAGTATCATCCTTTGGGTAAAAATAAAGCACCACCTTGCGACCACGGTACTCCTGAAGCGAAACCAGCTTTCCCTCCTGGTCCTGAGCTGTAAAATCAGGTGCCTGAACACCAACTTCCAGTATTGACATAAAAATAAATAAAACTTACGCTGTTTATAGAACCTTAGATCTCTTGTCAATCAATCGCTGCAACAAAAAGTTTCTTTCTGGTGGCAGGAAATCTTTTTATTCAAAGACCGGCCTTCCAGCAGGCTGCTTCATGGCCGAAGTCATAGGCAACAAGTTCCGGCTGAACACTACGGCAGTGTGCGTCGGCAAGGTGACAGCGCGCTGCAAACCTGCACCCGTCGGGGAGATTGACTGCGCTCGGTACATTGCCATCAATGACATGAAGTCGCTCTTTGGAAGAGCCTAACCGGGGAATAGAGTTCAGCAATCCTCTGGTATAGGGATGAAGGGGGCTCTTGAAAAGCTGTTGAACTGTGCCTTTTTCGACCACTCTGGAGGCATACATGACAATAACCTCTTCACAAAGCTCGGCAACAACTCCAAAATCATGGGTAATAAGCAAAACACTCATCCCTGTATCGCTCTGAAGTTTGCCGATAAGATCAAGGATCTGCGCCTGAACAGTGACATCAAGGGCTGTGGTGGGCTCGTCGGCAATGAGCAGCTCGGGATTGCATGAGAGCGCCATGGCAATCATGATGCGCTGGCGCATGCCTCCTGAAAGCTCGTGCGGATATGAGGAAAATCGTTCTGCCGGGTTCGGAATTCCAACGAGGTGCAAAAGTTCTATGGAACGCTCTTTTGCCTCTGCCTTGCCACTGTTTCGGTGAAGAAGAATCTGCTCCATGATCTGATTACCGCAGGTAAAGACCGGGTTGAGTGAGCTCATCGGCTCCTGGAAGATCATGGCAATCTCGTTGCCTCGCAGCTTGCGTACGCCCTCTTCTGAAAGCTTCAGCAGGTCACCTCCCTTCCAGAAAATTTCGCCTCCCGCAAAATAGCCGGGTGGCCTGGGGACAAGACGCATGATAGAGAGTGCTGTCACTGATTTTCCACACCCGGACTCACCGACAACGCCAAGTGTCCGATTACGGCCAAGGGAGAAGCTTACACCATCAACAGCTTTTGCAATGCCACTATCAGTTGAGTAGTATGTCCTGAGGTTTTTCAGTTCAAGAATTTTTTCCATATATAACAATCTTCCCAGACCACAAAGGGTTTAAAGGTTTCGGGATCAAAGCATGAAAATATAGTTTGCTGGCTTCATATGAAAACGTTATCAGATTCCGATTTGCAAGGTAGTACCATCACCAGAAAAAATTCAAGCTTTCTCATTGAGACCGTCAGGCAGTCAGCTCCATACGGTTTGCTTCAACACTCTTTAGCTGAGAGTCTGGCCGAGAGTGACAAGTCATATACTCCGATTGCTGTCTCCGGCCTGCAGGGCTCTCTCTCATCGATCCTTGTGGCTGCTCTCTTTGCTGATCGGCACTCATCCCTTATGGTGCTTTGCGGACAGAACAGCTTTGAGTTATACGACAATGATCTTGAGGCACTTTTGCCGAAGGAAAGAGTATGCAATACATCGGATGAGCTCTCCCTCTCGGTCGGGGCTCTCTCAACCGCCAAAAGATCGCTCATCCTCTCCTTTTTTGATGATCTTGAGGTCGCCCTTTGCAAACCGTTCGATGCCGAAAACCGGATTTTCCGACTAAAAATTGACCACGATGCAGGATATGAAACGCTGAAACGATTTCTTGCGGCAAACGGTTTTGAGCTGAGGGAGTTTGTTGAAGAGGAGGGTGAGTACTCGGTGAGAGGCTCGATTATCGATGTCTTCCCTTTTGGAGCGAGGGAACCATTTCGAATAGAATTTTTTGGCGACCGGGTCACCTCACTGCGCATCTTTGATATCAACAGTCAACTTTCAGGCAAAACATTTCCGGCAGCTGAGATTACCGCAAGCTTTACCGATACGGCAAGCAACCCCCCCGGAAATGAGACAACAATACTGGACTATCTGGATCCATCAACCATAATATTGATTGATGACACCATTGAATTTGCTTCACGGGATAACCATGAGAGTTTGTCGAGAGCACTTTCACGGTTTCGCTGCATTAGAATAACCCACTCATCGGCCATTGACTTCAAGTCAAACGCACAAAAAAAACTTAACGCAAATTTCCGCACTCTTGCCACCCTGCTGCAGCATGAGATAGCCGCGGAGAAAAAGCCTCTCTTTGCAACCAGCTCACGAAGGGAGATTGAGGAGTTGACCGATTTTCTGGATGAGGAGATGACTGGTTCGGAAAACAGGGAGAGGCTTGAAGCAAGCTGGGTGCCGATCAATCTGCATACCGGCTTTCTCTTTGGCACGCTTGACCTCTACACTGAGTCAGACATCTTCGGAAAACTGCACGCCCATAAGGCTCACCGGAAAAGGAAAATAAGGGGAATTTCGCTCAAGGATCTGCAGAAGCTGAAGATGGGCGATTATGTGGTTCATGAGGATTACGGTATCGGAATTTTCAAATCCCTTGAGACCATAACGGTGGGACATTCCGAGCAGGAGTCGGTGCTGGTAGAGTATGCGGGGGGGGATCAGCTCTTTGTCAATGTGCAGAATATCAACCTGCTCTCGAAGTATACTGCTTCGGAGAGCTCGCTCCCGACGCTCTCAAAACTTGGAAGTTCAAAGTGGGCCGCAAAAAAGGATAAAGTCCGCAAGAAGCTGCGTGATATTGCCATAAACCTGATAAAAGTTTATGCACAGAGGAAGATGCAACCTGGATTTGCCTTTGAAGAGGACTCCATCTTCATGCGGGAGTTTGAGTCATCCTTTATTTTTGATGAAACTCCCGATCAGCATAAGGCTATTGAGGCTGTAAAAAAAGATATGCAGGAGCCTCACCCTATGGACAGGCTGATTTGCGGTGACGCGGGTTTTGGTAAAACCGAGATTGCCATGAGATCGGCATTCAAGGCTGTAGAGTCAAAAAAACAGGTGGCCGTGCTGACACCGACAACGATTCTTGCGCATCAGCATGCAGAGTCGTTTTCCAGAAGGTTTGAGAATTTCCCGATTTCAATTGCCGTGCTCAGCCGTTTTGTACCGCGCAAGGAACAGATGGAGATCATTAAAAAAATCGAAAAGGGGCTGATTGATATTGTTATCGGCACCCATCGTCTGGTGTCGAAGGATGTGCTTTTCAAGGATCTTGGCCTGCTGGTGATTGATGAAGAACAGCACTTCGGAGTGGAGGTCAAGGAGAAACTGAGGGAGCAGTTCCCCGGAGTTGATACTCTGACCATGTCGGCAACACCTATTCCAAGAACCCTTCAGTTTTCAATGCTTGGCGCCCGGGACCTCTCCATTGTGTCGACCCCTCCAAAAAATCGCCAGCCGGTGGAGACCCTCATTACTGATTATGACCCTTCCTTGATTCAATCAGCTATCAAGAGGGAGATCAAGCGGGAGGGGCAGGTATTTTTTCTGCATAACCGCATCTCGTCGCTTGAGGATGTGCTGAATACACTCAGAGAGCTTGTCCCTTCGGCCCGTATTGTCTTTGCACATGGTCAGCTCCCTTCAAAGGAGCTTGAAAAAATCATGATGGATTTCATGCAGAAAGAGGTTGACGTGCTCATCTCCACCACGATCATCGGCTCCGGTCTCGACATCTCCAACGCCAATACCATCATTATCAACCGGGCTGATATGTTCGGGCTTTCTGACCTCTACCAGCTGCGTGGAAGAGTTGGAAGAAGTGAGAGGAAAGCTTACTGCTACCTGATCACTCCCCCGCTGCACACCCTTAAACGTGAGGCTGTTCAGCGTCTTGCGGTTATTGAAAGCTTTACAGAGCTTGGTTCCGGGTTTAACATCGCCCTGCGTGACCTCGATATACGCGGTGCCGGCAATCTGCTCGGTGCGGAGCAGTCGGGCTATATCCATGAACTCGGCTTTGATCTCTATCAGAAAATGCTTGCAGAGACCGTGGCAGAGCTGAAATCTACCGAGTTCAGCCACATGTTTTCAGGCGAGGGAAAACCGGCAGTAACACAAGCAAAAGCGTGCGATCTGCTCTTCTTCTTTGACGCCCTCATTCCGGATTATTATGTCAGTGCCATCCATGAGCGGTTTGCTTTTTATGACAAAATATCAAAAGCCTCTTCGGAGAAGAGCATCGATGCCCTTGCACTTGAACTCAAGGATCGTTTCGGTGCCCTGCCGGAAGAGGTTTCAAACCTGCTGCTTCTGACAAAACTTAAACTCACCGGTTCGTCGCTCGCTCTTGAAAAGATTGACCTTCAGCAGCACAACCTGACACTCTTTCTCCCGGATCAACATAATGAACATCTTGGCAACAGGGCTTTTTACCACTATCTCTTTGTGTCAGTCCAGGAACCGTGGATGCAGAAGTACAGGCCGGGATTTAAGATGGATAAAAAAATGAAACTGGTACTGCACCATCCAGCAGATAGTGAGAACAACCCGGCCACACTGATTCAGGAGTATTCAGAACTGCTGAAAAAGCTGGAAGTACTGAGTGCTGAGAGTGGAGAGAGTTCAGGGGGTTGAGAGAGTTTAAGGACAAAAGGGACAGCAGGGACTAAAAGGACATATGGGGTTGGAGGTTTGGGTGGCTTGGTCTGACAGAAAATATTGGACATTGTTTATTATTGAGTGTTTGATTGAAACTTTTGCGGCTTTTGAGGTGTTCATTGAAAGTAGACAAAATTTATCTTATTAATTTCAATGATACGTGTCATGAAAGTCACTATAAATAATCACTCATACGAGGTTAAGAAGGGCGAGAGGTTGCTTGATGTTGCACGGAGTAACCATGAGCATATTGGGTACTTTTGTGGAGGAAACACAATATGTCAGACCTGTTATGTCAAGGTGCTTGAGGGCAGTGAGCTGCTTTCGCCGCTCAGTTTAGAGGAGAAAGCTCTTCTTTCGGAGAGTTTGATCAAGGAGGGAACAAGAATGGCCTGCCTGACCACGGTTGAAAAAGAGGGTACGGTAAGGGTTGTTTCCCTGGTTGAAGAGGTGAAGCGGACCTTTGAAACCAATCCACTGCAACTGACTGGTTATGCTGCAAAAATGGGTTGGGAGTCGCTTGTTCAGTTTCCTGAAACCATGCGCTTGCAGGCAGGAAGAGAGTTTGATTTATGGCAGCTTATTGGAGATATCGTGAGTGGCATAGGGGATGCCCTGCAATTGGTGGCTAATGCTTTTATGCCGGCATTCCGAGAAAACCAGGCAAATGATAGCGCCAAATGCACACCGTTTCAACTTTCAGCCTGTTGCAACGGCAGCGCAGGAAAAGATAGTCCGCAAGCAGAAAAACATATTGCAGCATAGAGTTAACAATACAACCTTGTTCTTCTGTACTACAGAAAATCTGGCCTATCGCCAGGCAGCAAGAGAGAGCACTCGGTTTTTGTGATGTTTGTCGAGAGTTTTTGATGACGAGAGAAGGTTCCAGTCCTTGAATCAGAAGGAGTATCGTAGATGTGGGAGAACAAGGTTTGATTGAAGAGGAGGCAAAAAATTTTATATTTTAGCATAAGAGGTCAATGAGCAGGTTTAATTAATTCACCACTAATTGTAAAACCCATGATCATCTACATCAACGATAAACCTTGTGAAGCTCAAGTTGGTGATTTGCTTTTGAAGGTTGCCCAGCTGCATAAGAGCCACATAGGGTGTATTTGTGGCGGAAACGGAATCTGTCAGAGTTGTTTTGTCTATGTCAAGGAGGGTGCTGAGTGCCTTTCTCCGCCAAGTAAAGAGGAACAGGCTTTTATTTCGGACAAGCTTTTTCAGGAGGGAGGACGGCTCGCCTGCCGGAGTGTTGTTGTTAAAGAGGGAACCCTGCGGGTGCTTTCAAGGGCTGAATATCTCAAGCGTGTTGTGTTAGGCCTGAGTTTGAAGGAATTTATCACCTATGCCCAGACAATCGGGTATAATGTTTCCACCAAACTTCCTGATGGCGCAGGCAATCTTTTCGGTCGGTTTAAGGAGGGTAACTTAAATCCCTTGGACTCTCTTGGAAAGATCGGTAATGGTTTGGCTTATGGATCGCTTTTTGCATCAACTACTTTTATGGAGAGCTTCCCCTTCATGCAATACCCGGCATCTCTTCTTGCCGAGGGTGCAAAAGGTTTGTATACAGGCACAGCAGCAGTGGTCTGCAATGTTTCCGCAGGACGCCTGCATTTGCCGGGAACAGAGAGTTGCGGTTGCGGGACTGATAAAACTCCGGTTCTTGAATCGGTAAAAATAATTGTAAAGTAGCAACCATGAACTCCAGATGGGGTATTCTTCGGATATTGAAAACATTGAGTTTGAACTTGGTGCAAAAACCCTTGAGCGCTGGCTGATCAAGCCTGAGAAGACCATGAATATTGTTCTCGGAATTCCGCGGGAACGGGCTCAGGATGAACGTCGGGTAGCTATTTCACCGCCAGGGGTTCAAATATTGGTTGAGCATGGAATCAAGGTCAACATTGAACGAGCGGCCGGTAACTTCTGCAACTTCAGTGATGTCGCATACGCGGAAGCGGGGGCGGCAATTGCTGAAACTCCTGAAGAGTTGTATGAGCACTCCAATGTCATTGTAAAGGTCTCTCCCCCTCAGCCTGAAGAGATGCCGCTCTTCATGCCCGGGCAGATGCTCATTTCCGCCCTGCATCTTGGAACTATCACCCCTCAATTGATAAAAACCCTGCTTGAAAAAAATATCACGGCTCTTGGATTTGAGTTTATTGAAACAAGAGACGGAGAGCTGCCGATAGTAAGGACGTTGAGTGAAATAGCCGGCTCTCTTGCGATTCAGACAGCAGCCAAATACCTTGAAACCGGCTATGGGGGAAGCGGCATTCTGCTTGGCGGCATAGCCGGTGTGCCACCTGCCCATGTAACCATTATCGGTGCGGGAACTGTGGGACTTTTTGCAGCTCAGGACGCGCTTGGACTGGGAGCTCAGGTCACGGTTATTGACAAGGAGATTAACCGGCTGAGAAGATTTGAAGCCTTTTTCAACCGTCATCTTGTCACCGCAATCGCCAACGACCACTACATTGCGGAACTTGCAAAGATGTCGGATGTTGTGATCGGTGCTTTAAGTCCTCGTCAGAAAATAAACAAGCCTCTGGTCAGTGAACAGGTGGTAAAATCCATGAAACCCGGTTCGGTTATTATTGATGTCTCGATTGACCAGGGGGCCTGCTTTGCCACCAGCCGACACACCTCGCATACCAATCCTATTTATGTCAAGCATGGGGTTACCCACTACTGCGTCCCCAACATTCCATCTGCTGTGGCAAAAACAGCCTCTTTTGCACTAACCAATACCTTGCTGCCCTTTCTCCTGAAACTCACCTCACATGAGACTGTTTCGGATATCCTCTGGAAAAACCATAGTCTGAGAAGAGGAACCTACCTGTTCAAGGGCTATGTCACCAAAAAAATTCTTGCTGAGCTTACCGACATGCCTTTCAGGGAGATTGACATGCTGCTTGCGGCCTGCTGAGCGGGAATGCATTACAGCAACTCATCAAGCGGCTTGCCAAATTGCCGTGCAATATAGGATGCACATGATACCCCCGAATAGGTTACCGCTATGACCCCCTGACCAGGAAATGTGCTGTCGCCGGCGGCAAAGAGGTTTTTAATCCGGGTTCTGTTCTGTGGCTTTTGAAGAATATTTTGACCAGCCTTCAGCAATGGCCCATAGGAACCTTTGAATCGATTGAGATAGCGCTCATGGGTGAGTGGTGTAGCAAGTACTTTAAGCTCGATGGCCTTTGACAATCCGGGAAGAATGCTTTCCGTACGGGATATTATTGTTGCGGCCAGGGCCTCTTTGGCGCTGCTGTACGCCGCACTTTTCCTGTCGTACTCCTGCCACTGATCAATCTCTGCGGTTACAAAGGCGTGAACAATGTGTTTGCCGGGGGGAGCAAGGGATGGATCAAGAATGGTGGGAGCTGAAAAATAGATGGTTCCACCAGGCTTGCTGTAGTTCTCCCAGTCATCAACAAGAATATGGTGGACATGAAAATCCCCGGGAATGACTGAGGCATCAACACCGAGGTAGAGCTGGAACCAGCTCGGCGCTCTCAGAAATCTGTTTTCATCCACCCGGTAACGCGAATCGGTAACAAGGCGGTTAAAGGTATCCCACACGGTAGCATTACTGATAACTGCCCTGGCAGAGTACTCCGAACCATCAGCAAGCCTGACACCATGCGCCTCCCCATTTTCAACAAGAATAGAGGTAACCTCGGATTGATAGCGGATGTGGCCACCCGATTTCTCGATGCCCTGACACAGGGCTTTTGGAATCGCGCCAGAACCACCGACTGGATAGTTGATGCCACCGTAGTGCCGGTCTGCAAGACAGATGCCCGCATTGACCAGCGGTGTTGCAAGAGCATCCTGAACAGCCCAGGAATAGGCTTCAATATCAATAAATCGAAGAAGCTCCTCATCATGGATATACTTTCTTGCTGTTTTACCCATTGACCGGAAACTCTTCAGGGCAAGCGACATGGTTTTGGCCGGAAAATTTAAGCCTACTGAAGCAAGATGCACCAGATCCTCAAGTGAGCCGGCAGGAAGTGAACTGAGAATATCATAGACCTCCTCAAGTTCCTGGTAAAACTTTTTAATCCCCTCAGCTTCATGAGGAAAACGAGCGGAAAGAGCACCAAGAAATTTTTGACGGTCATAACTGGCCGGCACGGCAAATCCATTGGGCAGATGATAGTGGATTTGTACCGGATCGTGAATCGTGGTAAACTCAATTCCAAGTTTCCTGAAAATCCGGGTATGCAGATTGAGCGTGCCACTCTTGCTGTTTTCACCAAAACCGTAAAAGACCGATGCTCCAGCATCAAAAGAGTAACCCTCCCGCTGAAAAGAGGAACAACTTCCTCCAGGATAGCGGTTTTTTTCGAACACAAGCGTTGAAATACCTCGATCCTGCAGCAGTGCTGCGGCTGTGAGCCCTCCTATTCCGGAGCCGATAACAATAACATCGGCAGTTTCATTCATTGGTATGATAGATCTTCTGATTTTTTCTAAAGTTCATAAAAGCCTTAAAATATATTGTTTTAAATTAATTATTTTACCAGCGAGAGCGCTTGTAGGCAAAACAATGTTATTTGAACCAGGAAGATTTCAGCTCATGGATAAACCAGATGCAACCCGTCACATAAAAACCAGGACAAAAAAAGAGTCTCTGACAAAGGAGGAACGTCAGAAACAACTTGAGTTTCAAAATGAGGCCGTAGTTCATCTCAATTCGCTCTATAACTACGCGCTTCACTTGACGATGAATCCTGATGACGCTGAAGATCTGGTACAGGAAACCTACCTTAAGGCTTATCGATTTTTTAATTCTTTTGAGCGGGGAACAAACTGCAAGGCATGGCTGTTTAAAATCCTGAAAAACAATTATATCAACCGTTTTCGTAAAAATTCAAAGGAACCGGGAAAGGTTGATTATGATCTTATCAAGGATTTTTATCACTCTATAAAAGATATTCGGAGTGATACCAGTGAGGCTGAGAGCGACTATTTTCATTCATTGCTGCACGAAGAGGTTTACCAGGCGCTTCACTCATTGCCAGAAGAGTTCAGAGAAGTAATTCAATTGTGTGATATTGAAGGATTTACCTATGAAGAGATTGCGAATATGGTAGAAAGTCCTATCGGTACAGTAAGATCAAGATTATACAGAGGCAGAAAACTGCTTCGTGAACAGCTTGAGGAATATGCAAAAAAATACGGCTTCAATACCGATAAAGATCAATAATATCAGACGCACAAACTTTTTTTTTACTATGAACTGCCCAAAAGCCCGCATACTTATGAGTGCCGCAGTAGACGGTGAGCTTTCACGGAAGGAAGAGGAGGGTTTTCTTTTGCATCTCACGAAGTGCCTGGAGTGCAAAGGTGAATTTGAAGAGGCTAAAAAAACCAAAATGATCATCAAGGAACGAATTATCCAGTTTAAAGCCCCTCAGACTCTTGTTCATTCAATCATGCAACTGACCAGCGTCAGTGCTATAGAGCATGAAGACACTCTTTTTTTTGAATAACCACACATGTATAGTCATCATGATAATCTGTTGATGGCTATTTATGGTTTGAATTGTATGAACAAATAGCTATATAAACACTTAATCTCGAAAAACATTATCGCTGCGAAATGGAAGATCTCTGTGGAACAGCAAAAGGTTGTCATGAGTAAAAAGGTTACAATCACAGAAGAGGAAGTCAAAAAGTGGAATCTCAATATGCCTGATGAAATGCTTGAGGCCGTCTCCAATCGCTTCAAGCTGCTCTCCGAGCCAATGAGACTGAGAATATTGCGTGTTTTATGTGAACGCGAACATACTGTTCAGGAGATTGTCAATAAGGTCAATGCCAGTCAGGCAAATATTTCAAAACATCTCGCCCTTATGCATGACAACGGTGTTGTAAACCGTAGAAAAGAGGGGTTGAAATGCTATTACCGCATTGCTGATGAGAGTATCATATACTCCTGTTATCTCAGCTCAAAAAGTGTTGTTCAAAATCTGCAAGACCGACTCAGCTGGGTACAGAACGTCAATACCAATCTCTCCAACTGATGCATACCCTTTTGTGTACTCTCAAATACGCTATAAACTTATGCGTTTGAACGGATAAGAGTACCCGCCCCTCTGCGATCTCCGATCTCTGCCACATCCTTTGTCATTAGTGACACAGTGTGACATTTATATACCCTGACAATAATAAGTGTGACATTTTTACCACCTCCCTCTCGTTTCTATCTCCAAAAAGCAGAAAAATCATCTATCACAGGCATTGGCACGCTTTTTGACGTTTATTCAGCAGTAAGACATTTCTTACAAACAATGAATTAAATAACAGATAGAAGCATAAAAAGGAGAAGAACATGCTTGTAAAATTATCGAAGGATCCACTGAGGCTGTTTGATGATATCCGTTCAAGTGTCAAAGCGCCTTCCATGCCGGCTTTCAATGTTGATATCTCTGAAGATGAAACTGGATTTCATATTGATGCTGAGCTTCCCGGCATTGCCAAGGAAGAAATTGCACTCAATGTTGAAGATGATGTACTGACTATCAAGGCGGAAAGAAAACAGAGTAGTGAAGAGAACAAAAAAGATTACCTGCGTGTAGAGAGAACCTATGGCAGCTTGCTGAGAAAATTCACTCTTGGTGAGAGTATTGATCAGGATCATATTAATGCAGGGTTTGACAATGGAATACTTCATGTAAACCTGCCGAAAGCTCAGATGACAAAAAAAACAAAGGAAATTTCTATCAATTAACATGATACCATCCGGGCTCACCAAGAGAACAGTGAGTCCGGGATTTTTTTTATATCACTATCAAAAGAAGGAACAGACTCTAATGGGTAAAATTATCGGCATCGATCTTGGCACAACGAACTCCTGTGTTGCAGTCATGCAGGGATCGCAGCCAACGGTTATTGAAAATTCAGAAGGTAACCGTACAACACCTTCAATTATAGCCTTAACTAAAACGGGAGACCGCTTGGTTGGGCAGGCTGCAAAAAGACAGGCTATTACTAACCCGAAAAACACAATTTTTTCAATCAAGCGCTTCATGGGGCGTAAATTCGATGAGATCACGAATGAAAAAAAGCTTGCACCCTATGAGATCATCAATGAGAGTGGTGAGGCTCGGGTAAAGATCAATGATAAAATCTACTCTCCCCAGGAGGTTTCAGCCATGGTTCTGCAGAAAATGAAGCAGACAGCTGAAGATTTTCTTGGTGAAAAAGTTACTGAAGCAGTTATCACTGTACCGGCATATTTCAATGATGCCCAGCGGCAGGCAACAAAAGATGCCGGACGAATTGCCGGTCTTGATGTAAAAAGAATCATCAATGAGCCTACAGCTGCGGCTCTGGCTTATGGACTTGACAGAAAGCAGGAGAGTGAAAAAGTCGCCGTGTTTGACCTTGGTGGCGGAACATTTGATATCTCTATCCTTGAACTTGGCGATGGTGTTTTTGAAGTTAAATCAACCGATGGCGACACTCATCTCGGTGGCGATAACTTTGACCAGAATATTATCGATTATATAGCCGATGAGTTCAAAAAACAGGAAGGAATAGATCTTCGCAAGGATGCCATCACTCTTCAGCGTCTGAAGGAAGCGGCAGAAAAGGCAAAAATTGAACTCTCATCAAGAACTGATACGGAAATCAACCTTCCTTTCATTACAGCGACACAGGAAGGGCCTAAACACCTTGTGATCAATCTGACCCGTGCAAAGTTCGAAGCACTCTGTGCCGACCTCTTCGACAAGATTCTTGATCCATGTCGTCGTGCTATCAAGAATTCCAAGCTTGAGATGAAGGAGATTGATGAGGTGGTGCTTGTTGGAGGTTCAACCCGTATACCAAAAGTTCAGTCACTGGTCAAGGATTTCTTTGGAAAAGAGCCAAACAAGAGCGTTAATCCTGATGAAGTTGTTGCAATAGGAGCAGCTATTCAGGGTGGCGTTTTGAAGGGAGATGTGACCGATGTTCTGCTGCTTGATGTCACTCCCCTTTCACTTGGAATTGAGACGCTTGGTGGTGTCATGACAAAGCTTATCGATGCTAACACCACTATTCCAACAAAAAAACAGGAGATATTTTCAACAGCCGGTGATAACCAGACCTCTGTGGAAGTTCATGTACTGCAGGGAGAACGCCCGATGGCTGCCGACAATAAAACACTTGGACGCTTTCACCTTGGTGATATCCCTCCCTCTCCAAGAGGCTTGCCGCAAATCGAGGTCACCTTTGATATCGATTCAAACGGCATTTTGAACGTGTCGGCTAAAGACAAGGCAATAGGAAAAGAGCAGAGCATAAGAATTGAATCGAGCAGCAAACTCACTGATGCTGAAATTGACAAGATGAAGCAGGATGCTAAAATTCATGCGGCAGAAGATCAAAAGCGCAAGGAGGAGATTGATACCAGAAACATCGCAGACGGCTTGATTTTCAGCACTGAAAAACAGTTGAAAGAGCTCGCTGACAAAATACCGGCTGACAAACGGCCAGGGCTGGAAGGATCACTGGAAAAACTCAAGGAGGCCTATAAAAACGGCACTATTGAGTCCATTAAATCTGCAATGGAGGAGCTCAACAAGGAGTGGAGCGACATTGCTTCGAAACTCTATCAGTCTCCAGGCCAGGAGACCTCACAGCCTGAACCGGAAGCTCATGGAGCGGGTAACGGAAAGAGTGGAAAAGGCAGTGGAGATGGCGAAGTTGAAAATGCTGAATTCGAAGTGATCGACGACAGCAAGAAGTAACAATGCGCTGAAAGGTTGCATAATTCAAGCAAAGGGATTCAGGATGAATCCCTTTGCTATTTAACCTGTATTTTACTAATTTATACTCTGTTGAAGGCAGACACACTTTTGAGTGTTATTTTTGCAAATTTTAACCGTGCAAACAATGCAACCTCAGCTCAGCCGTCCTAACACCGGCATAAACCAAGTCAGAGTCAGTACATCAGGACCATGGTCAGGCAATGCGGTTCATAAAGCAGAAAAATATTTTATAACCTCAGCAAAAAGGGATAACAGGAACGGCCTTCAACTTCAGATAAGTCCGGCCTCCGGACGCAGAAAGTTGTCGCCGACAAAGGAGATCATCAATAAAGTTATTTCAGGCGAAATTGAACTTTTTGTTTTGACCACGCAGCCTGATATTGGCATTGACCTGAAGAAAAAAGTTATTGACAATGAGAACCGTTATGTCATTGACTTTGATAATCGGGGTGTAAAGTGGACGATGAGGGACATCCCTGTTTTTTATGATTCACTGCACCGGCAACTCTCTATTGAAATTGATCGGCGTACCTATACACTTGATGAATTTTTCAAGTAAACCGGAATCTTAATAAAAGCCCCGGTATAACCAGGGCTTTTATTATCCCATCGTTAAAGATGATCAGTGTGTTTTTTTGCGGGCTAACGCAGCTTCAGGCGAAGCTGGATAAACATTGATCAGTGTCTTGAATCTTGCCTTTGCATTAACCTCGTCTCCTATCTTTTCAAAAGAGAGCGCCTGCTTGTAAAGCGCGGCTGGGCGTTTTTTGCTTTTGGTATATTTTGCAATCACTACCTGATACTCAAGAATGGCTTTTTCATACCATTTTTCACCAAAAAAGCATTCAGCAATTTCAAACTGTGCCTTATCAACAAGAGTCGATTTTGGATAGTCCTTTAAAAGTGCGCTGAAACTCTCCCTTGCCGCAGCAAAACTGCTTTTACCAAGCCTCTCCAATCCTTCATTAAGCAATGCTGCATCATCAAGGAGCTTGGGTGCTTTAGCCCCCTCAGCTGAATCAACGTTCGGCGGCATTACTGCAGCTGACTTTTCCTTGTTATCAAAACCAAGAAAATGCTCAATTTTCTGCAGTCTCGTTTCCAGATCATCAACCTTGTGTACCAAAAGAGAGTCTTCCATACCAAGACGACCAAAACTCTCTGCATTCTTATGGGTTGCCTCAGCCATGCTTCCCTGTAACTTTGAAACCTCATCACGAACCTGCTGAACATCTGAATAGGAACCAGCGCTCTGCGTTTTAATGGTTTCAGATTCCGTTTTCAGTTTTCGCACGTCATCAGCAACAACAACAAGATCCTGTTTTGATGCACAGGAAGAGAGAACAAGAAGCGGCAAAAAAAGAAAAGGTTTAATCTTTGTATTCATAGACAATAAAAATGGTTATGGTTTTACAACAAAGTGAGCCCGACGATTTTTTGCCCAGGCTTCTTCATTTTCACCGAGAGCAAAAGGACGCTCCTGACCAAAACTCAATGTTTCAAGACGGGATGACTTTACACCAAGCTTGACCAGATACTCCTTTGCGCTGTCCGACCTGCGTTCACCAAGAGCAAGATTGTATTCACTTGTTCCTCTTGAATCACAGTGACCTTCAATAAGCGCTCTCCTGGCGGGATTGCTGCCAAACCATGCTGCATTCTGCTTCAACTGTTCCTGTGCGTCAGAACTGAGAACAGAGCTGTCAAAATCAAAAAACAGATCACCAAGAGGGCCTGTCTGCCACTTGTCAAACCCATATCCGGTCGGTGATTCCGGTAATGACACAACAGGAGTGACAGAAGTAACAGGCTGCTCCTGACTTACACTGCTTTCAGTAGATTTAACAGCACTGTTCGATGAACATCCTGCGGTCATCATCAAGGCAATAACAACAATACCATTGACTTTAATTCTCATACTTGCATCTCCCTGGGTAACAATTAATAAAAAAGGGCAACCGTTTATAGAAGTTGCCCCATGGTGGTTTTCATTCAAACATATATTTTATTCAGCAACAAAGTGAGCCCTTCTGTTCTGAGCCCATGCCTCTTCGTTGTGACCAAGTGCAAATGGTCTTTCCTCACCATAGCTGATACTTTTCAGACGGGAAGAGTCCGCACCAAGATTAACAAGATAATCTTTGGCACTGTTAGCACGGCGTTCACCAAGAGCAAGGTTATACTCATTGGTACCCCTCTCATCGCAATGACCTTCAATGACAACCTTCCGACCTCGATTTACCTCTAACCAGTTTGCATTGGTTTTAAGTTGCTCCACGGCATCCATCCGAAGCTCTGATTTGTCAAAATCAAAAAACAGATCTCCGAGAACAGGCTGAACAACAGGAGGTGGTGGTGGTTGACTTACAACAACAACTTTATCATTACCACAAGCTCCAAGAAAAAGCAGTGCAGGAATACATAGTGTTTTCAGTAAGGGCCTAACCTTTCTCATCTTTTCTCCTTTGATTAATGTTCTTTCAAAAAAAGAGCTTCGCCACAATGATTTCCGGGCAACCAATATTGCAGCCCGACATGGGCCACTCACAATTAAACCAACATTACCTATAGCAAATATATTGATTTCACCGCAATTATCCCATGTACTCCATGCAAATTATCATTACTTTTCTATACCTTCCGGAGTAAAAACAAATCCAATCCATACATCCCGCGTACCCTCCTCTTTGGGCAATAGTGGAAGAGGCGAAGATTTCTCAAGGGCTCTTTTTACTGAATTATTAAGGTATTCGCTTGGAGCTCTTCTGTCAAAAACAATCTGTTTGATAATTCCATTTGGAAGAATATTGATGCGAACATAGACCTCCATACCGTAACTGTTTTTTAGCAATAACTTTGAAAACTCCCAGTTTTGCATAATAATAGAGGCAATTTCCGCCTTATAGGGAGCTGCAGTGCCGCCGCTTCCATACCCTTTTCCTGCACCGTTTCGTCCGGTTGAAGAGCTGCCACGTCCACTACCTGTACCTGCTCCAGCACCCTCTCCTTCCGACTTGACTTTCTGCTGAAGCTGGGCAAGAGCCTTGTTAATATTGCCGGTTGAGGGCTGCGGCTGTGTTGCCGTTTTCTTGTCAACAGTTTGCTTGAGACGTTCAAGTGCTTTCGTGATATCAGGCGGCTTCTCAACAACCTTAGGTTTCGTCTTCGCCTTGGGCTTTACAGGTTCAATGACAACTTTCTTTTGGGAAACCGGTAGTTCTTTTGGTTCAGCTACCTTAACCTTGACACTCTTTTTTTTTGCGGGAGGATGCGGGATTTCGTGCATGGGTGCTGAAAGTGCTTCTGTGCCACCCTTTTTAGCAGAAGATTCTTGAGAGGCACCGGAACCGGGAAGCGTAACAAGAGCGACACTTACAATTTTTTGTGTTTCATGCCGGCCTGAATCCAAAATCTGGAGATAGATTGCTGAGAAGAGCAGCAGTAGATGCATCGCAGCAGCGGCAACAAGCCAAAGCGAAAATTTTTGTTCCGCAAACCTGAACTTCTGACCTTTTTTCATACTCCCCACCTATCTCCTGCCTGACTTATGTATGGATACAGTTGCCGGTTCCGTCACCATACCTATCTTTTCAATCCCTGCATCGCGGATCTGTGCCATGACATCCATCACCAGACCGTAAGGAAGAGATTTGTCGGCTTTAAGATAGACATCTCCGGTATGCTTGACATCCAGAATTGTCGGCAGCTTTTCGCGTACCTCTGAGGCATCCAGCTGAAATTTATTGATAAAGACCCGTTTGGAGGCATCAATGCTGATAATCAGAGCTTTTTCATCAACATCCATCCGCTGGTGTGTAGTTTGTGGTGTGTCAACTTTTACGCCGTGTGTCATCATCGGAGCAGTTACCATGAAAATAATCAGCAGCACAAGCATGACATCAACGAAGGGCGTGACATTAATATCACTCATCAACCTGCCTTTACCTGAAGTTATCATATCCTGGGGATCTCTATGGTTCGTTGATAAATGCGGCAACAAATTCCGGGGAAAACTCTTCAAGATCCCGCTCGATAATACTTATCTGATTTGTAAAATAGTTATAGGCCATAACAGCGGGAATCGCTGCAGCAAGCCCGGCAGCCGTAGCAATCAAAGCTTCTGAGATACCGGGGGCAACTGCGGCAAGAGAAGCTGACTGTGTTGTCCCTATGTTATGAAATGAGGTCATAATGCCCCATACTGTTCCAAACAGGCCGATAAAGGGGGCGGTATTGCCGACCGTTGCAAGAAATGGCACGAGAGAAGAGAGCCTTTTGCTCTCGGCATTGGCTTCGCGCTTTACAGCCCGGGCAATGCGCACCCTGAGCTGGCGGATATCAGCCTTATTGCCGAGCGCGCGATACTCGATATAGCCCGAACGGAAAACTCTGGGAAGAGAGCCGTGCCTGTAATTTTCACTTTCAGCAAAGGCCTTGTCAACATTGTAGACTTCAAAAAAATAGTCCAGAAAGGCTCTGGACTCATTCAAGGATTTCCGGACATAACCAAATTTGAATGCAATAATTGCCCATGAAACAATTGAGAATGAGAGCAGTACCGAAAGCACAAACAGCACAATAGGTCCGGCATCAGAAAGCAGGCCAAAAAGGCCGAGTTTAGAATCAGGCATATCGATAACAACAATTAAAGTTCATTAAAACAGATGCACATTCTGAATCACCATGTAGGCAAGTGCTGAACCGGAAAGAGCGCAAAAGGTGTTAACCAGATCATTATTGACCAAGGGAGTTCCTTTTATAAGCCTGTTTGCAACCAGCACACCATCAGGAGCAATGCTATGGGTTCTTTCCGTTATCTTTTCACGGATCGGATCAAAATACTGGGCCTGGACGGTTGCCCCGAAAAAGCTGTCAACCAGACTGGCAAGAAGGCCGGAAAAACCTATAAGGAGAAGGGATTGAATCAGCCCGAAATCAGAGAGCCACTTGACATGAACCAGCATGGCACTTGCACAGATAAAGAGAGAGCCGAGAAACGCACCTGAAGTGCCAGGCACTGAAACACCTCCGGAAGTTCCGACAGGCACCTCCTTGAAGGTGGTCACCAGCCACGCTTTCGGATTTGGCCACATGGTACCGATTTCAGTAGCCCAGGTATCGGCCTGCACAGCGGCAAGCGTTCCGAGATAGGCAAAAAAAATGGCCGGATCGTTGGTGAGGGAGAAGATAACCATCAAAACCCAAGCTATACCTCCATTGGCGTAAACCTGACCGGCATCGCGCTGTGAACCTTTTTCAAAAACAAGATCAAATTTCGCCTTGCGTTTTTTACCAAGTTTTGACAGGACTGATGACAAAAGATAAAAGGTTAACAGCGGAACTGTCCAGGTCACTCCTCCAATACCAAATATTGTTGTGCCGAGCAGGAATGTCGCCGTTGCCCCGCTGTTGTTGAGAAACTTGACCTTGATTGAAAAAACCGCAAGGAGAAAGGCAAAAAGCCCTCCAAGAAGAAAGCGCTCAAGAATAATGGTATGGTTCATTTCAAGGACGTAGAGCACATAAGCTATTGAGACAGGAATAAAAAAATTATCCAGTCCATGCGACAAGAGTGCCTCAACAGCAGTGGCAACAAGGGCAAGCAAAAGGGCAAGCAAGAGAAGCATCAACACTGACTTTCCAGCAAGACCTCCACTGAAATCCCTGCTGAACACCATAAGGCTGGCACTGAGCAGAATAAATGCGCTGAAAAACATGGTCAGCGATCCCTCAAGTGTTTTGGGATTTTTCGTCAGATGCTCAATATGTTTTTTCCCAACCGAACTGCCTACCAGAGCGGCAAGCGAGTCGCTGACACCGAGGACAAGCATTGAGGTCTGAAGTATCCACTTATGGGACTCCCATAAAAAAAGTACCTGAAGCAGAAAAACAAGAGGAAACAAGAGCGAGCCGTAACTTTTAACTGCCGGCGATTTTTGGTGTTTGTCTTCGGGGCGTGCTAACAACGAGCCAAACCATCCGAAACGAATATTCAACCCATTAAACAGCAGAAAAACAAACGCTGCCAGCGCAGGATAAAAACCGGAATGAAAATAGGCGGGCACAAAAAACATCACAACACCCACAGAGAGATGGATGATTTTTCGCACCACAAGAGTGCTGACTTTGTATTTCCTTGTAAGTATTTCAGCAAGAAGGACAAAGAGCAGCACAAGACAGAGTGTCAAAAAGAAAGCGGGTAGATCCTGAGGCAGTGGAGTTTGGAGGTTCAGCATGGTTCTGTTTTATTTGTTAGTCCCTGAAAAATCGGTACGTAACAGTGGTCTTACTTTTTGAAAAATATAACTGTAACTCTACAGAATAAAGAGTAAATATCCATCAGATTTAAACATTTTTAATGTTTGTTTTAATAAAACATTAAATGTAATTTATGATCAATTTTCGATTCATACCGAAAAAACTTGCTCACAATCAATGTCTGCACTCAACCAATATAGCTGCACGATACGAAAAGTAGTCACTGTGGTTCCTTCTCTGCTGAGCTTTGCTGTGCTCTAAACCCAAAACCAGCGCCCAACTACATTTTTTCTTTTTTCAGAACTATTCAGTGTGGCTTCGGGAGCGGCAATCTCGGAGATTTTTTTTCTTTACCAAAAAAATACTTGTACTGCAATGAGATCTGATACCATAAAAACAGGTTTTGAAAAAGCGCCTCACCGCAGCCTTCTGAAAGCCACAGGCTCCATTGTCTCAAACAATGACTTCAAAAAGCCATTTATAGGGATATGCAACTCCTATAACGAACTTATCCCCGGTCACGCCCACCTTCAGGAGCTCGGCAAAATTGCCAAAGAGGAGGTTCGCAAGGCGGGAGGCGTACCGTTTGAATTCAATACCATCGGTGTTTGTGACGGCATTGCAATGGGCCATATCGGTATGCGCTATTCACTTGCAAGCCGTGAACTGATTGCCGACAGTGTGGAAACCGTTGCTGAAGCTCATCGTCTCGATGGACTTGTCTGCATTCCCAACTGTGACAAGATCACTCCGGGCATGATGATGGCAGCGCTCCGCATCAACATCCCTGTTATCTTTGTTTCCGGCGGCCCCATGAAAGCCGGTCACACCCCTAAAGGCAAAACAATCGACCTGATTTCAGCTTTTGAGGCGGTTGGCCAGTACAGTGCCGGCCAGATCAACGACAAGGAGCTGGAATCTATTGAGGACAATGCCTGCCCGGGATGCGGCTCATGCTCTGGAATGTTTACGGCAAACTCAATGAACTGCCTCAGTGAAGCGCTTGGTTTTGCTCTGCCCGGGAACGGCACCATTCTTGCAATCGACCCGCGACGCAATGAACTGGTCAAAGAGGCTTCACGCCAGATTATTGATCTTGTCAAAAAAGATATAAAGCCAAGGGATATCCTTACACGAAAGTCACTGCTGAATGCGTTTGCCCTTGATTTCGCGATGGGAGGCAGCACCAACACCATCCTGCACACCCTTGCCATTGCCAATGAAGCGGAGCTGGATTTTGATTTTTCTGAACTGAACGCACTTTCTGCTAAAACACCCTATATCTGCAAGGTGAGCCCGGCAACCATGGCTGTCCATATCGAGGATGTCGATCGCGCAGGCGGTGTTTCGGCTATTCTTCATGAGCTCAGCAAAATTGAGGGTCTGCTCGATCTTTCGGCCCTTACCGTAACAGGTAAAACCCTTGGCGAAAATATTGCAAATGCAGAGGTCACGGATCGCTCAGTCATCAGAGCTGTTGAAGATCCATACTCATTTTCCGGCGGCCTGGCAGTGCTTTACGGCAACCTTGCCCCTCAGGGAGCGGTTGTCAAGACCGGTGCAGTATGCCCTGCAATGATGAAACACAGTGGCCCGGCAAAGGTTTATGACTGTCAGGATGATGCCATCAAAGGTATCATGGAGGACGATGTCAAACCCGGAGATGTGGTGGTCATTCGCTATGAAGGGCCAAAAGGCGGCCCGGGAATGCCGGAGATGCTCTCCCCTACCAGCGCCATCATGGGACGCGGTTTAGGAGAATCAGTAGCACTCATTACCGATGGCCGCTTCTCCGGTGGATCGAGGGGGGCATGCATTGGACACATCTCTCCTGAAGCCGCTGAGAAGGGTCCGATTGCCGCACTGAACAACGGCGATATCATCACCATCGATATTCCCGAAAGAAGCATCTCGGTCGACCTTTCCGACGAGATCATCAATGAGCGGCTTGGTTTGTTGAAACCATTTGTACCTAAAATAACAAAAGGCTATCTGGCAAGGTATGCCCAAATGGTTACATCGGCTAATACCGGAGCGATCCTGAAAAACACTTTTTCCTGTGAACCTAAATAACCAAGCTATGCATTCATCAGGCCAAACTCTCAATGGCTCAGAAATATTTTTTGAATGTCTGCGACGAGAAAACGTTGAATATATTTTCGGCTACCCGGGCGGCTCCCTGTTGAAGGTCTACGAGACTCTCTACGAAATAAAAGATATCAAGCATATATTGGTCCGTCATGAACAGGGTGCAACGCACATGGCTGAGGGCTATGCACGCGCCACTGGAAAGCCGGGAGTTGTCCTTGTCACCTCCGGACCGGGAGCAACCAATACCGTTACCGGCATTGCGAACGCCTACATGGACTCCTCGCCGATGGTAGTGTTTACCGGACAGGTACCAAGCTCACTCATCGGCAACGACGCCTTTCAGGAAGCTGATATTGTCGGGATCACCCGCTCGATAACAAAACACAATTTTCTTGTCAAGGATGTCAGGGAGCTTGCCGTCACCATCCGCAAGGCATTTTATCTTGCAACAAACGGCAGGCCGGGACCGGTTCTTGTCGATATGCCGAAAGATATCTTGAATGCATCGTGCGCCTTTGAGTGGCCTGAAACAGTTGAGATCCGTGGATTTAAACCAACAATTAAGTGCCACATCAATCAGGTCGAGAAAGCGGCCCATAAAATTGCCAAGGCAAAGCGCCCACTTCTCTATATTGGCGGCGGAGTTATCAGTGCCGAGGGAAGTGAAGAGTTGCGGAAATTCGCAATAGAGCAGAATATACCGGTCACCATGACACTTCAGGGACTTGGTGCTTTTCCGGGTACCCATCCACTGAGCATGGGCATGCTTGGAATGCACGGCACCTACTGGGCAAATCAGGCGGTCAATTGCTGTGATCTCCTCATCGCTGTCGGTGCGCGCTTTGACGACCGGGTCACTGGAAAAGTAGAAACCTTTGCTCCGCAGGCATACAAAATTCACAATGACATTGATCCTACCAATGTTGATAAAAACATCAAGGTCGATCTGCCGATTGTGGGCGATGCAAAACACTTTCTGTCAGCACTCCTTGAGGTGATGCCGAAAAGTGTAGAAAACCGGGAACCATGGCTTGCGGAAATCCAGACCTGGCGTGAAAAGTGCCCGCTGACCTACAACATGGAAGATGGCGCTTTGAGAACCGAATTTGTTATCGATGAGGTTTCAAAACAAACCGAGGGTAATGCTGTTGTTGTTACCGACGTGGGCCAGCACCAGATGTGGACATCGCAATACTATATCTTCACTAATCCGCGCTCCATCATCACCAGCGGCGGACTCGGCACCATGGGCTTCGGCCTGCCCGCGGCTATCGGTGCAGCCTTCGGTATTAGCGATCGACCAGTTGTCCTGTTCAGCGGAGATGGAGGTATCATGATGAATATTCAGGAGCTTGTAACCGCAGTGCACTACAAAACGCCAATCAAGATATTCCTGATCAACAACAGCTATCTCGGCATGGTTCGCCAGTGGCAGGAGCTCTTCCACAAAGAAAAATACTCCTTCACCGATCTTGGCGACAGCAACCCCGACTTTGTCAAAGTTGCCGAGGCCTTCGGCTGCAAGGCACTTATGGCCGAAACCCCCGATGGAGCCAAAGCCGCCATTAAAGAGGCACTTGCCTATAATGATGGGCCGGTTTTTGTTGATTTCAGGGTGGTTAAGAAGGATATGGTTTTCCCTATGGTACCCGCAGGAGGCTCGATTTCAGATATGCTTCTGGCAAGGTTAAACCCGAAGACTATGGTTTGAACTCTTGACTATGAAAAACTTATTCCCGGTAGTCCCTGAAGCAATTCAAACTGCCGGGTTTCGTTTTTACAAGGGTTAGGATTCTGCCATCTAACTATGATTGGCTTTACTTATTGTATTCCTTTCAGGTAACTAAAATTTCAACTCACAAAAGCTTTTCGCTGAGTTGTATATTTTTATCAAGTCATCACTTACTGTGAATATTCTATTGATGGCATTTACAACTTCATCAGCATTGGATGAATATTCATGAGCAATCTCATTTCTTGATTCTCTAAGTTGAAGCCATTGTATTTTATCTACAATTCCTAGCTCTTCTATCCTGTTAAGGATATCTATAAACGTTTTTTTCTTGACTTCTTCACCAGACAAGATCAATATGGCAGGAAAAATTTTTTCACCTAATGAATCTTGCAGTTTTGAAAACCTGAATATCAGTTGGTCTATAAAACTTATATCAACATCGTTAAGAACACGATACTTCTCCTCACTGAGGGGAATCAGAGCCAATAAATTTTTCTTTGCTATCTGAATTTTTTCTTCATGCCTGTCGCATTCGTAGAATTTCTCAGCAATAAATATATTACTGGGCTTTTTCATAACTCAATCCCATTTTTTAGGGCTTCCTGCTCAATAGGACGTGATTGATCTTGAGCAATAACAAGATCAATTTTTTGATCACCAAGAGCTAATTTTAAGGCAACTAAATAATTAATTTTTTTTTCAGCAGCCTTCACATAATCAGAGGTCTGAAGATAAAGATCTATATCCCCACCTTTTATATCATCATAAACTCTACTCCCAAACAAAATAACCTTACAATCTTCCCCAAAAATATCCCGAGTTAATGATTTGATTGAATTTATTTCATACTGTTGAAGTCTCATAAAAGCAGTGCTGTGACAAAGATGCCAGTTATCAAAGCGGACATTAAGATTTAGGTTTTTCAGTATATATGGTGCGTATGCCTGAAGATAATTAAAAGAGGTTTGTTGGCCAATATTTTTATGTTTCGAAATAACGTACTAAACAGCATAGGTCTTTGTCATTCCCAGGATTATTGAGGAATGCAGCTTTTTGGATACTTCGCTTCGCTCAATATGGCACCAAGGCTATTCTTTTCAGGTGTGCAGGTCATCTCCCGTGTCAGTCATCCTGAGGTATTCCCGAGGGATCCATAAATGCTGCCTCTCTACATACTTTTTTGTAACCGGTGGTATCTGCTCAACAAACTGTTGAAAACATGATGTATTCATAGTCTATCCTCCAATAAAAATATAAGGTTACCAATCATTTCCTCTTTCTCCCCGGCAAACCGGAGCGAGTAGAGTGTCACTCCATGACCCTGCGTGACAAGTACTATTTCAAACTGCCGGGTTTCGTTTTTATAGGAATGGGAATTCCGCCATCTATAACCATCCGAAAGGTACTTGATTATTCTCAGAATCACATAACCATCTTTTCAGCTTAAAAACTATGCTGCAATGCAACGTGCTGGGAGATCTGCTGAGGATCTGGCTATTCGGACCAATACAGCGATTATTACTATGATTGATGGGAAGGTGGTCCGGCTTACGGCTGAAGAAATCATCAAGCGCCTTGAAGCTACAAGGAACATAAGCGAATCAACAGTTCCTTAGTTTTGAGAATGACAAAGAGGATTAAAGAAATTTTTTATAGATTTCAACACTGATAGGCAACTTTACCAGTAAGTAAATAACGGGTACACCATGCGTCTTAGCTCTTATCAATCAGAAATGATCTGTAAGCAGATACATCAGCATTTTGGTGATAGTGCCGCTATTTGGCTCTTTGGCTCCCGAATTGACGACCATAAAAAAGGTGGAGATGTTGATCTGTACGTCGAAGTTGCTTCCCACTCCTTGCTGGATGAAATTCGATGCAAAATCAAAATTGAAGAGGAGCTGGATATGCCTGTTGATCTGATTGTTCGCCAACCCGTGGACAACTCACTCATCGCAAAAATTGCGAAAACAGAGGGATGCAGGATATGAGCACAAACGTGCAGTTGATTTGGCGAAAAATTGAACACTTACGCAGAATGCGCAACTACTTGGACTATTCGCTGGCTGAGACCTTGCAGCTTCTCCCAATAAGTGACTGGCATCAATTGACCCCAAAACATCATGAGACATTGGCTGCTTTTCGGGTGCGATTTAATGAGTTTCAGGAGCATTTGGGGAAACTCATGCGTTCTATAGCGCGGGAAGAAGAAGAGAGCACTGAACCGTTCAGCTTTGTACTGCTCTACATGGAAAAACTCGGCATTCTGGATAGAGTCGAAGAGTGGGAAATGATTCGTGAACTACGCAACGCTGTCAATCATGAGTATGAAGAAAATGTACTGAATTGTGAAGCATGTACTCTCCCTGCCTTCCACAGTAACAACCGGCCAAGCCGCGACCGACGCAAAAACAATCAACTCATAGAGATAGCAAGCTTAACGCGCAGAACATTCTTGAGTGCGTAGGCTACTTATACTTAAGGATTTGATCGTTTGTGTTCAGTGGTGTGCGGACGTGGTTGGTTTAAAAATCTCAGTCAAAATGCGCCGCGGTTACCCGATTGCATAGCATTTTGTGGTTTAACACTCCGATGATCGGTACCGAAGTGCGCCGAACGCAGTTTTACGCTCCCTACTGGTTACTCGTACTTCAATTTGCACCCCTTAAAAGGAAAAAGGCTCATAGATAAATTAGATATCCTTCTTTTCTAACGCTGCTTGCGGCTTATCATCGGGCTTTGGCAAGAATGATTTTGGATCAACTATTGGCAATAAAAAATCCTCTAAGAATGAACCGCAACCCTTTGCTATTATCGCGCCTCGAGTCGTTGAAATAGCTAATGATATAGCGGTAACAAGAAGCCCTTCCGGATATTTCGGCGGTTCCTCTTGTTCTTCTGATGGTTCTATGCCTTTAATTTGAAATAATGAAGCAGTTTCAATTTGTGCAACTATTTTATCAACGTTTTTTCTGGAAAAAGTTGTCAATACTTTTACTACAATTGCGGATTTATCAACTTCAAGATTTATGCCTAACTCAATATCAAAGTCTTCGCCTGTATTAATATCGTCCTGTTGTTCAAATCCAAATCGAAGGAATCTGAACCCATTAAATCTGATACCTATTTTATTTTTCTCACTCAGTGCTGTCACGCAGCCTCCAATTCAGTTACTTCATTGTATGGGAAATAACTTTCCGGCATACCACCTTTTCGAACTATAGACTTCCAAGAAGAGGTTATAGATGGTTTTTTTTCAGATTGAACTTTCTTTACATCCAGATTAAAATCAACAATATCTTTCCCTAAGGCTACTTCAAATTCAACAATAGTTTTCAAGGTTGGATTGGAGCAACCTGCCAACATCCTGCTGACGTAGGACTCTTTTTTACCCAGTTTTTCAGCAAGCTCACGCTGAGTCATACCTGTTGATTCAAGCAACTCACTAAGCTTAACGGCAAATTCACCCTGCCTCCCTACATATTTTTTTGTAATGGGCGGTATCTGCTCAACGAACTTTTGAAAGAATGATGTATTCATGATAAATCCCCAGATGTAAATATAAGGTTGCCACTTATTTCGCCGGTATCGTGATCTATTTCGATTTCACCGGATCTCTGTCGCCTCGAAATCAGCTTATCAAGCTCCTGAAGTTCAGGAACAATATTCCTAAGGGCGATATCTTTCTGATAAGTTTGTGCTGTTTTAATACCTCCAGAGCCAACAATCACCAAAATTGAAGACCAACGCAAGCAGTATAATCGAATCCGTCCGTTCTTCAAGGCGACAACAGAATCTGTCCGTAACCCTTCTTTCATTTCAAAAAATTGCTCTCTGAATCCAAAACTATCGGCCATGTCGGACAGACGCTGAACGATCTCGTTAAAACCTTTTTTCTTCACGCAAGAGTTCACTGTGAAGAAACTTTTCGAGCTCCGTTTCTCTTTCCCCAGCAAACTGGAGCGAGTAGAGTGCTAACAAGCTCTTCGATATGCCAAAAAACCGGGGCTAAGCAAACACCAGTCAAGCAAATTAACAACATCAAAATGCAATTTATACCTAGAGTTAGCGGTTGAACAGGTGACTTTTTCCCCTAAACCATCAAGCAACAGTCAAGCAAATTCTTTTACAGCATCAGGCCCGTCATGATTTAACGAAGCTCATAGGGTCACCTCACTGAGGAGCGACAGAATTTCATTTTCGAGCCCTTTGATTTCGCTCTTGATTTCTACCAAAGGACGTGGCGGTTCATAGCGGTAGAACTGACGGTTCAACGGGATTTCGTAGCCAATCTTTGTTTTGGAGTGGTCGATCCATGCGTCAGGAACATGGGGAAGCACTTCACGGGCAAAGTATTCTTGAATACTCTCTTTCAGCGGAATCGATTCGGTGTCGCGAAGGTCGGCATCGGGTTCGGGGTTACCCTGCCTGTCGCGGCAAATTTCAGCCGCCGGGTCGCGCTCACCAAGGGCGTCGATGATTGCTTTGATTTCGGATGCTGAAAGGCGGACATTTTGTGTCTGGTCGATTTCGCGCAGGTTGAGCAGAAATTTTTTCCGATCCATGAAGAGGGTATCACTATGCTGACGTGCAAAAGCGGGAAGGAGATCACGAATCTTCTGCTGGCGCTTTTTGCCTCCCGCTATCTCTTCCTGGCGGAGTGTTTCGTTTTTCTTGTTGCTGGTTGCGATGTTTTTAAATGCCGTAACTTCTTCGAGCCGGGCGATGCGTTCGGGTGTTGCCTGAAAATTGAGCCGCAGTGGCCGCTCAACGGTAATTTTGTTATAGCCAAAATCTTCGTTATCAAAGATTCTGCTCACCACCAGCTCTTTTTGCTTGCCGTCAAGGGTGAAGCGGCGGGTCTCTCCATCTCTGAAATTGGCGTAAAGGCGGGTGATATCGGAGATATGGTCAGGGTCTCTTGGTTTATTGTCGGTCGGATCACCGATACGGCGGCGTTTGTTGCCGAGTGATTTTTCCATCTGCACCCAGAAGTTACGGGCGTCTATAAGCTGTATTTTACCCTTGCGTTCAGTCTCTTTTCGGTTGGTGATGATCCAGATATAGGTGGAAATACCGGTGTTGTAGAAGAGCTGTTCAGGCAAGGCGACAACAGCATCGAGCCAGTCGTTGTCGATAATCCATGCCCGTATGTCTGATTCTCCGCTGCCTGCATCGCCGTTAAACAATGGGGAGCCGTTGAAGACGATACCGATACGGCTGCCGCCGTTCTCTTCGTGTCGCATTTTGGAGATCATGTGTTGCAGAAAGAGGAATGCGCCATCGTTAATGCGCGGTGTGCCGGCTCCGAAACGGCCTGCATAACCGAGCGCGTCGGCTTCGTGTTGAATGTACCGCTGCTGTTGTTTCCACTCTACACCGAAGGGGGGATTGGCGAGCATGTAGTCGAAGGTCCATTTATTGCCTTCACTGTCGAGAGTGAAACCATCTCGGGTAAGGGTGTCGCCCATTATAATGTTGTCGGCCTCCTCACCCTTGATCAGCATGTCTGATTTGCATACTGCCCAGGCTTCGTCGTTCCATTCTTGACCGAAAAGTTTTGGTTGGGCTTCAGTATTGAGCTTACGGATATAGTCTTCAGCGACAGAGAGCATGCCACCTGTTCCGCAGGCTGGATCATAGATTGTTTTTACTACATGGCTACGGGCGAGATCTTTTTCTTCTGCCAGCAAGAGATTGACCATGAGCTTGATCACTTCACGGGGTGTGAAGTGCTCCCCTGCTTCTTCGTTTGATTGTTCAGCTCCAATCCGGATCAAATGCTCAAAAACATAACCCATCTCCTCGTTTTTAACATATTCGAGCGAAAGGTCGATGGTTGAGAATTCCTTGATCACTTCGAACAGAATGTTTTTTTCTGCCATGTGGGCAATCTGTTCACTGAATTTGAACTTCTCCATAATGACCCGAACGTTGGGCGAAAATGCATTTATGTAGCTGTTCAGGTTGGGGCCAAGATTGTTGGGGTCGTCAAGAAGTGAGTGGTCGGCTTTTTGATCGAACTGCATTTTTGAGAGGTTGTAAAACCGGTGGCCAGTGATGTTCTGTAAACTGGCTTGAATAACTCGTTCTGGTTTTATTTTGAGTGCCTTATGTGCCTCAAGAACAGCGTCTTTGGTTGGTGCCAGCAAACAGTCGAACCGCCGCAAAACCGTAAGCGGCAAAATCACTTTGCGATATTCGTTGCGTTTGTAAGGGCCACGCAGCAGATTACAAATACCCCAGATAAAGTCAGCTAATTGATGGTGGGTTTCGCCGTTCATTCTTTTGTTGCTTATTAATGGGGTTCAAAATGTATGTTGGATTTTTTGCCATGCAATACTTTTAATAATAAACAATTACCAAGAAACCACTGATAGAAAAATAGCTCTATTTATCCAGTAAAACTGAATGAGGTATGAGCGAAGATGGTGCTGGCAAAGGTGATGAGGGTGATCGGTCTGGCGCGGGTGGAGTCAGGAGAGCAGTGCAGGGCGGTACACTGTGCGTTGCATTGGCGGATGGTTGGGCGGGACAGGGTTCACCGCTGGGCTGCGCAAATGGAGCGGAGTGCGAATAAGATTATGCTCTTGAGCTGTAATCGTTTTCATAGAGGATTGAGCGTTTTCCCAGCATTAACTTTCGACTGATGCGACGCTGGCCGGTATTAAAGGTGGTCTGTACTTGCACCTGAGTACTCTTGCCTGTTGCATATTCCTGTTGTGCCTGACCTTCGCTTGCTTCAATATTGAGGCATCTGAGTGTTTCTGCTGCATGGCGCTTTAGTAATAAAAGAAGAGAGAAATAGGAGGTATAAGGCGGATAGGTCTAATGATGCCTATAAAAACTGGTGTTGGTGGGGATGGATCCCTCACAGGAGTTCGGGATGACTGGGAGCGGACTGGAATTACAGGTTTATTGTGCTCATAATGCCGGAACGTGTTCATCAAGTAGATCTTCGGCAAGGTCGAGGCTTGGGTAAGTTGGGGAAGAAGGAGCTAGGCTTGCCTGCCCTGCAGTACCATTCAAAAAAAAACTTTATATTATTATACTGCTTACGGTAAAGCAGCGCTCTTTTTTCTTACCTTCCGGGTGTTTTTTTAGAGCGTGTTTATGAATTTGTTGTAACCAAATACTATCAGCCGATATGTAAATATCGGCGTAAAGTATTTTACAATATTAGATTATTACGATTCAACCAATATTTTTCATGAAACACATCATATCAGTACTCGTTGAAAACAAGTTCGGCACACTTAACAGGGTTGCTGCCATGTTCAGCGCCCGGGGGTTTAATCTTGCAAGTATCTCCATTGGCGAAACTGAGGATCCGGAAATTTCACGCATGACCATTGTGACCCATGCCGACGACCAGATCATCAGTCAGGTGCTTAAACAGCTGAACAGGCTTATTGATACCATCAAGGTTACCGACCTGACGCGGCAGCCTCATGTAGAGCGTGAACTGCTCTTGATGACCATGAAACTGAGCAAAACACAGCAGCATGAGATTTTTGAGCTTATCAATGTTTTTAAAGGAAAAGTGGTGGATATAAAACAAAAATCCATTACTATTGAGGTCATCGGTTCACCGGACAAGATCAACACAACTATTGATATCTTCAAGCCCTACGGAATCAAGGAGTTAGCTCGTTCAGGTGCTGTAGCAATCCACCGTGGAGAGTGACACCATTTTACTGTATTATCAATCAAAACTATTTTACTGATGAATGTTTATTACGATAAGGATGCCGATCTTGGTTTTCTTCAGGGAAAGAATATTGCAATACTCGGTTACGGCAGCCAGGGCCATGCCCATGCCTTAAACCTGAAGGATAGCGGTTTGAATGTCCGCGTGGGTCTTCGCACAGAGAGCTTATCCTGTGCCAAAGCAAGGGAGGCTGGACTTCATGTCGATACTGTTGCCGAAGTTGTCAAATGGGCAGACATCGTGATGGTGCTTCTTCCTGACCAGAACCAGAAGGCAATCTATGATGCTGAAATCGCTCCGAACCTTGTGCCAGGCAACACCCTTGCTTTCGGTCATGGCTTCAATATTCATTACAAGCAGATCATTCCTCCGGAGACGATCAACGTTATCATGATCGCTCCTAAGAGCCCGGGCCATCTTGTGCGCCGTACCTTTACCCAGGGCAATGGTGTCCCCTGCCTTATCGCAGTACATCATGATGCCACCGGAGAGGCAAAACAGCAGGCACTTGCATGGGCTAAAGCTCTTGGCGGTACCAAGGCTGGCGTTATTGAAACATCAATCAAAAATGAAACTGAAACCGATCTGTTCGGTGAGCAGGCAGTCCTCTGCGGTGGTTCAGCCGAGCTTATCAAGGCTGGATTTGAGACCCTTGTTGAGGCCGGTTACCCTGAAGAGCTTGCCTACTTTGAATGTATGCACGAGTTGAAACTGATTGTCGATCTCTATTATGAAGGTGGCCTGTCGAGAATGAACTATTCAGTAAGCGATACGGCTGAGTATGGTGGCATGACCCGCGGACCACGCCTGATTACCCCTGCGGTCAAGGCTGAGATGAAAAAGATCCTTGAAGAGGTACAGGATGGTCGTTTTGCCAAAGAGTTTATTGATGAGTGCAACGGCGGATACAAAAACCTTAGCAAACTCAGAGAGGAGAACCGCAACCATTCAATTGAAAAGGTGGGCGCAAAGCTTCGCGATATGATGAGCTGGCTGATCAAAAAATAATGAACTCTGAAAAAAGCATGTACAAGATTGTATCAATCCCGGGTGACGGTATCGGCCCGGAAGTGGTTGCTGGAGCTGTTGCAGTACTGAAGCAGCTCTCCACAAAACATGGTTTTGAAATAGTGATTGAGGAGCACCCCTTTGGTGGGGCCTCATACGACCTGCATGGTGAGATGTTGACGGAAAAAACACTTGAAGCTTGCAAACAGTGTGATGCTGTGCTGCTTGGAGCTGTTGGCGGCCCGAAATGGGAAAAGCTGCCGCATGAACACAAGCCGGAAGCGGCACTGCTTAATATCCGCAAGGAGCTTGAACTCTTTGCCAACCTCAGACCTGCCAAAGTTTACGACGCACTGCTTGAGGCATCTTCACTCAAAGCTGAGGTGATACGCGGCACGGATTTCCTTGTATTCCGCGAGCTGACCGGAGGCATCTATTTTGGCCAACCCCGCGGCTACGATGACAACAGGGGCTGGAACACCATGGTCTATGAGCGCTATGAGGTTGAACGTATTGCACGGTTAGCCTTTGAAGCTGCCCAGAAACGCGACAAAAAAGTGATTTCAATTGATAAGGCAAACGTTCTGGAGGTTTCACAGTTCTGGCGAAATGTGGTTCATGAGGTTCACAAGGATTACCCTGATGTTGAGCTGAGCGACATGTATGTGGATAACGCCGCAATGCAGATTGTCCGGAATCCGAAACAGTTTGACGTGATTGTTACAAGCAATCTCTTCGGGGATATCCTGAGTGACATTGCAGGCATGATTACCGGCAGCCTTGGTATGCTTCCGTCGGCAAGTATCGGCAAACACCATGCCCTTTATGAACCAATTCACGGCAGCGCCCCGGACATTGCAGGCCAGGGCAAGGCAAACCCCATTGCCACCATAGCATCGGTAGCGATGATGTTTGAGTACAGCTTCTGTATGCCCGACATTGCAACGGAGATCTATCAGGCAATTGAGGCTACGCTTGCTTCAGGCTTGCGGACAGCAGACATAGCAAATCCCGGTGAGTTGAGTGTTTCAACAACGGAGATGACAGAAGCAATTGTCAGGCATCTGGGCGCCTGATTAAATAAAGGCGGGCAGATAATGTGAAAGAAAAGATTCTGGTATTTGATACAACACTGCGCGATGGGGAGCAATCCCCAGGCGCATCTCTGAATGTTCAGGAAAAGGTTGAGATTGCCCGGCAGCTTGGAAAGCTTGGTGTCGATGTAATTGAAGCTGGATTCCCCGCCTCCTCACCT